>ERZ1673693.132-NODE-132-length-104385-cov-20.939327_pt1 | contig 104385 bp, 86 predicted proteins | sample MGYA00580223_ERZ1673693 | MGnify/ENA primary metagenome ERZ1673693 (study PRJEB41218, sample SAMN15661741) | gut metagenome | host: Homo sapiens | place: Canada: London | collected 2015-08-20/2019-03-30 | study: EMG produced TPA metagenomics assembly of...
TTCACAGCAACAAATCCCGAGTATAAAAAAAGCCAAGGAATTGGGATTCTATACGGTTACTTGTGACTATCTTCCTGAAAACCCGGGGCACAAATTTGCAGACGAATATTACAATGTCAGCACAACAGATAAAGAAGCAGTGTTGAGCTTGGCAAAAAAACTTCAGATTGATGGCATTGTGGCGTATGCATCAGATCCGGCAGCGCCTACTGCTGCATATGTGGCAGAAAAAATGGGTCTACCCGGTAATCCATATGAATCGGTAAAGATTCTGACGGAAAAAGATTTGTTCCGTGACTTTTTACACAACCATGGTTTGAATTGTCCAAAGGCACATGGCTACACCAGCTGTGAAGAAGCGGCAAAGGATATAGAACAATTTCAGTTCCCCGTCATGGTGAAACCGGTGGATTCTTCTGGAAGTAAGGGTGTTGTTAAAATTTACAGTAGTTCTGAGCTGAAAAATGCTGTAGAGGAGGCACTTTCATATTCACGTTGCGGTCGCTTTATCGTAGAAGAATTTATAAAGAAAAAAGGTTATCAGATCTCTGGCGATGGATTTTCCGTGGATGGAAAACTTGTCTTTACTAGTTATGGAAATGAGCTTTATAGCGGTCGAAATGGTACTCGAGAGTATGTGGCGTTGGGGGAATTTTGGCCATCACTTTTGGATCCTGAAATAAAAGAAAAGGTGGACAGTGAGTTACAAAAGTTAATTAAAGCCCTCCATATGAAAACATCAGCATATAATATCGAAGCAATTGTTGATGAAAATGATACAGTGTATATTTTGGAGCTTGGACCCAGAAATGGAGGAAGCTATATTCCGCAGCTAATTAAATATGCAACGGGTGTGGATTTGGTTGATTATACAATCCGTGCGGCGATGGGAGAAGATTGTTCCTCGCTGAAAATGGTGCCTACAGTTGGGTGCTGGAGTAATTATATGTTGCTGAGCACGGAGAATGGAATTTTTGAGAATATCTGGTTTGATAAAAAATTCAAAGAAAAAAATCTTTTGAATGTATATTGCACAAGTACTCCTGGAGATGTAGTACATGCTTATCAAAACACAACGCATTCTTTAGGTACAATGATATTTAAGGCAGATACCATTGAGGAAATGCAAGAGATTACCAACAATATTCAGAACTACTATAGAGTGATAGTGAAGAAATAAGGATTGGGAGGGGGATTCCTGATGAAGATTATAGTATTTGGAGCTAGCGGCGACACAGGAACATATTTTATAAAATATCTATTCGAAAATGGTTTTACTAAGGAAAATGAAGTTATCGCAGTTGGAACAAGAAAAACAACTAAATTTGAACTCTATAAAATTGAATATTTGCAACTTGATATTACCCAAAAGAATGAGTTCGAAAAATTACCACAAAGTGTTGATGCGGTAGTAGATTTGGCAGGTATGATGCCTGCACGGATGAAGGGATATGAACCTCAAAGGTATATTGATGTCAATAGAACGGGAACACTTAATATACTTGATTATTGCCGCTCGGCAAATGCGGATAGAATCTTATTTACACAGAGTTTTGGTGACATTAAAGAGTATAGTGAAAAAAATCCTTTATTGACAGTGAATCTTCCGAGAAGATTTGCATTTAATACAGACCATACAATTTATGTGATGTCAAAAAACTTTGCAGTAGATATGATAAAAAATTACCATGAATTATATGGGATAAAGAGTTTTATTTTCCGCCTTCCTTCAATTTATTTGTACTCTCCTATTGATACATATTATGCTGATGGAGAACCAAGAAAAATTGGCTATCGACTTTTGATTAATAGAGCGATTGCAGGAGAACCCATTGAAGTTTGGGGTGATGCAAGCCGTGTAAAGGACATGGTTTACGTAAAAGATTTCTGTCAGATGCTTTATAAGGCATTATTCGTGGACCGCGATAGTGGTTACTATAATGTTGGTACAGGAGTGGGAACATCTTTATTGGATCAAATTCAAGGGATGATTGATGTATTTGGCACACCAGGGAAAAAGTCTGAAATAATTATGCGCCCAGACAAACCAAATGCTCCGCAGTACATTATGGATATTACACCTGCGGTGGAGGAACTTGAGTATAACCCCCAGTATGACTATTTAACAATGTTAAAAGATATGAAATACGAAATGTACAATCATATAAAAAATGGGGGGGGGGGGTATAAATAAAACTGTCCTGTGTCTGCCCGTTTGGTTGATGGATTACAGAAAAATCTTTTTTGCGGAGGCGTTCGAAAATGAAATTTGAACGTCTAAAGGAAAAAGATGCTATTTATAGGGCGATACAAAGTTTTAGCACGGAATTTTCATCATTGAAATCGAGAGTGGATTTGAATCAGTATAGTCAAAAGCTAGCGGAACATTCATATACAGTGTTATTGAAAGATGAAAATAGAGTGCTTGGAGTAGCTGCCATGTATATCAATGATTCTGAGAACAAGGCGGCCTTTATTACATTGATTGGAATTCGTTCGCAGTTTCAAAAGTCTGGCTACGGAAGCATTCTGTTACAACATTGTATAGAAAAGGCTGTCGATACTGGAATGAAAAAAATTCGACTTGAGGTTGATAATGATAACCAAAAAGCACGTGATTTCTATGACAGAAACGGATTTCGATTTGAGAATACATCTGATCGAGATAGTACATTTTTGATTAAAGAGCTTATTTAAGGGTAGAACATATGGATAATAAAATATTAGTGACCCGCTCATCCATGCCAAGTGTGGATGAATATATTGAAGAAATCCGCCCTATTTGGGAAAGCCATTGGCTTACCAACATGGGCCCGGAGCATAAGAACCTGCAGGCAGAACTTCAGCAGTATATGGGTGTGGAAAACGTGGAGCTGCTGACCAATGGTCACATGGCATTGGAACTTTCTCTTCAGGCAATGAATCTGCAGGGAGAGGTCATTACCACACCGTTTACCTTTGCGTCTACCACTCATGCGATTGTACGCAATGGTTTAGAGCCAGTGTTCTGTGATATTGATCCGGTTACATATACGATGGATGTGACCAAGCTGGAACGGTTGATCACTGACCGAACTTGCGCTATCGTTCCGGTGCATGTGTATGGCAACGTATGCAACATCGAGGAAATCGAGCGGCTGGCACACAAGTACGAGTTGAAGGTACTGTATGATGCAGCTCATACCTTTGGTGAGACCTATAAGGGTCAGGGTATCGGAAACTTTGGTGATGCATCCTGCTTCAGCTTTCATGCTACAAAGGTGTTCAATACCATCGAAGGCGGTGCAGTCTGCTATAAGGACCCCGAGCTGGGGCGTAAGCTGTATGAACTGAAGAACTTTGGTATTCATGGCCCGGAAGAAGTGGATGCTGTGGGTGCCAATGCCAAGATGAACGAGTTCTGCGCAGCGATGGGTCTGTGCAATTTGCGCCACGTGGACGAGGAGATTGCAAAGCGCAAGGCAGTTGTCGAACGCTATCGGGAGCATCTGAGCGGTGTGGATGGGTTGCAGCTGAATGTGGAGCAGCCGGAAGTAAAGTCGAATTACGCATACTTCCCGGTTGTGTTTGATGAAAAACTGTTTGGCTCCAGCCGTAACGAGGTGTTTGATGCGCTGGCGAAGAATGGCATTGGTGCACGGAAGTACTTCTATCCGCTGACCAATACGTTTGCCTGCTTCCATAAAAAGTACGATGTGGATGAGACTCCTGTGGCCCGGCGGATTGCCAAGCGGGTACTGACCCTGCCGCTGTATGCTGATCTGCCGCTGGAGGAGGTCGACCGCATCTGCAAAATCGTTCTGGAACAGAAACTGTGAGGGAAAAAGATGAACCTAAATATAACGGAGAAACGTTCTGAATTGATGGGGGGGAGATTCGAACCTTGAGCTTTTTCGGATTCTTTCCATGCTGGTGATTGTGGCCCATCATTATGTGGTGAACTCAGGCCTGCTCGAGTGCATTGACGCGCAGACAAAATTACAACTGAAAGACTACTTTTCGCTCCTATTTGGCTGGGGCGGCAAGACTGGTATCAATTGCTTTGTTTTGATTACTGGATATTTTATGTGCACATCTCATATTACAAAACAGAAATTTTGTAAGTTGCTTGGAGAGTACTATTTTTATACAATCGGAATTTGGGCGGTATTTCTCCTGACTGGGTATGAGGCGTTTTCGGTGAAAGACCTCTTGCAAGTATTGTTTCCATTTTTTTCAGTAAGCAACGGTTTCACGAGCTGTTTCTTATTGTTCTATCTGTTGATTCCATTCCTTAATAAAATGATTCATGCATTAACGCAGCAGGAGCATTTTTTGTTGATGATGTGGTGTCTATGTGTTTATGTGGTATTACCTTCATTTGCGAAAGCAGAAGTGACATTTAACTACGTTACATGGTTCAGTATTCTATATATTATTGCAGCCTACCTTCGCCTGTATCCACAGTCGTGGTTTGAAAGCAGTCGAATTACCGGTATGATAGCTTTGGTCTGCCTGATACTTTCTTGGTGGAGCGTTGTGATACTTGCATGGCTCAGCCGCTTAGCTGAAAAGGGAATTTGGCTCAGTTATTTCTTTGTGTCGGATTCCAATAAGGTTCTGGCGTTGGCCACCGGGGGCAGCCTATTTTTGTTCTTCCGCAGCCTGAAGCTTGGATACAGCAAATGTATCAACACCATCGCAGCATCTACGTTCGGTGTCCTCATGATCCATGCCAACAGCGACACCATGCGCCGCTGGCTATGGCGGGATGTCTGCAACAATGTCGGCGCGTACACGGTTGGCAATGTTGTGCCTCATGCTGTTGTATGTGTTGTGATCATTTATGCAGTGTGTACGCTGATCGATATGGGACGGATCTGGTTATTGAGACACATCCGGTTTGGAATAAAATCCTGAGACGGAAACATTTTTACTCTAAAGCTGCACTGCTCAAATAGGCGGTATAGTTTTTTGATATAAAAAGTTCTATACCAAACAATAGCTCTCGTCTTTCCCCACACCCACCGCCAAACTCACTCCGGCGAAATTTCAATGAGTGCAACATCCTGAAATATGGCAGGGGAACCACCCGGGATCACTCTTCCTGTTGCAGCTAAACTGTGCAATTTCTATCCAGCCGAAATTATGGATCTTGAACCCTTGTTTATCATGGCTGATGAAAAAAGGTAGCAGTTATAGTTCTGCAAAAAAGTGCGACAAAAATGCGACAACTCGAAAATGCATGAGAAGCCGCCACATGGCGAAGTGATGCAAAAATGCCGTAAAATCGTGTGTTTCGCAACAACTCGGAGCACAAAAATCCATCAAGGTTAGCTCTTTTAATCAGAGGGCCAGGGATTCGAGTTCCCTCGTGGGATTTTCTTTTTATACGCCATTTGCACGGTCTCTGTACGGTTTTTGCACGGTCCGCATTTTTCATGTCAGATGGAGTAAGTCCGTGAATTACTCTGCAATCCGTGCTATTTTTTGCAATTCAGGTCAGCAAAGCCAAGCGGAGCTGCGCTTTTACAGAGGGGTCTGCGTCCTTCAGAAGTTCCAACAGTGCCGACACGGAGATGGTCGGTTCTGCTTCAACCGGGGCAGCCTGCGCAGGTGTTGTTCCCGGCTTGTAGAAGCCTTCCTCGAACCTTTTACCCAGCTTCTTGCGGGAATCCTGCTGGATGTGTGCATAGGTGTTGACCAGCAGATTAGCGCTGGCATGACCTGTTGTTCCCTGTACGGCTTTCACATCACCGCCGGAGATCATCAGTTGATAGGTGGCACTGGAATGCCGCAGGCCATGGAATACGATGCGGGTGAACTCCGGGTGCTTGTCCTGCCACTTGATGAACTTTTTGCGGATGAGGATCGGCTCCACCGCCAGACCATTGGGCAGGCGCAGCAGCATCCCGCTGTTGCGATAGCGTTCCGGGTCAACGGCTTCGTCCATTTCCAAACGCTTTAGCCAGTGTTTCAGTTCCTCTTTCAGCACGGCTGTCATGAAAATGGTTCGGTTGGAAGATGCTGTTTTGGTCTTTTTGAGCACCAGCGTTGTGGTGCTGCCCTCACGCTTATCCTCAAACTCCTGCAAGATGCAGCCCTTGCCCGTTTTTGCCAGCGATGCCTTTTGGACACGCTGCATACACTTGTTGATGCGGAACGTGCCTGTGCCGTCTGCTCCCTCAAAATCAAGATCTTCCGGAGTCAGGCCAGCGACTTCGCCCTCACGCAGTGCGCCCACCAGTGTGAGGTGAACAGCCAGATGCAGAATCGGGTCTTCCATGCTGGCAAGTGCGGCCCACATCTCATCTGCATTCCAGATGGCACGCTCTTGAATTGACTTTTTAGGGCTGTCCACCGGAACGGGGCTTTTGATGAGGATGCCCCACTCCACCGCATACTGAAACGCTGTCCGCAGCAGGCGATGTACCTCGTGGATGGTCGTGCCGGAGAGAAACCGCTGCTGTTGTTTTTCCGAGAGTACCTGCTTTTTGCCCTCAAGATACTGGCCGCAGGGCGTTTTGCTGAGAGTGGCATATAGGTCTTCCAGATGGTAAGGCTTGAGCTTTTGCATCTGCATATCGCCGATGTACGGAATAATGAGGTTCTGGACGGTTCCCAGATTGGATTGATAGGTGCAGGGGGCCCATTTGTGCTTGTTGCATTGCTTGGGAAGCCACTCCATCAAAAACTCTTTGACGGTGATGGTGGACGGAATCAGAAACGTTCCGTTTGCAAGTTCGTGTTCGATTTGTTTTTTACGATTTGTTGCCTCCTCTTTCGTGGAAAAACTTTCCCATTTGTTGCAGTTTTTACCCTGCTCGTCTTGGTAAGTATAGCGGACACCATAGGAGCTGCCGCGTTTCGTAATATATGCCATACGTTATCTCCTTTTTCAAGCTGCCCGGAGCCACGCATCGAAACTGTCTTTCGGGATGCGGATGCTTCCGCCTACCCGCAGGACACGGAATTCGGTGGTGCTGTTGCACAGGTTGTAGGCAGAACGCAGGCTGATGGACAGCATCTGTGCGATCTCCTCTACCGTGTACACCAGTGTTGTGGCTTTCAGGTATTCCTTTCTTAAAAGTGGCGGACTTGAACGAGCTGATTGATACGGGAAAATATTCATGTTCGACATTTATTCCTCTTGAACGATACGAACAGCTTTTGCATAAAGAGCTAACACCCACAGAAAATGATATTCTTATAACTTCAAGAGGAACTCTTGGAAAGTGTTATATCGTTCAATCGGATGATGAATTCTATTTTCAAGATGGCATGATTAGCTGGCTCTCCAATTTTAGTCCGAAAGTTTCAAGTATTTATATTTCATATTTGTTTGCGCAACCATATATCCAAAAACAAATTGAAAGTCTGCAAGCTGGCTCGACAGTGGCATACTTATCGATTGCGATGTTGAAGAAAATAAATGTTATTTTGCCGCCTAAAAAACTTCAAGATGATTTTGCCACCTTTGTAGAGCGCGTAGACCAGCAGAAGCAGACCGTACAGCAAAGCCTTGAAAAGCTGGAACTGATGAAAAAGGCGCTGATGCAGGAATATTTTGGGTGACTCCCTCAGTCACCTTCGGTGACAGCTCCCTCTGGGAGGGAGCCTTTATGTGGTGGTAAGGCAAAAGCCTCCCTCCTAGAGGGAGGTGGCGCGGCGTTAGCCGTGACGGAGGGAGTTCCAGAAAGGAGCGCGTCCAGATGTCATTGCCATATCAAGGAAAATTGATCCCTCGTGCAAAAGAACTGCGTAAGGGCGCAACCAAACAGGAAAATCATCTCTGGTATGATTTTCTGCGTGGCTATCCGATGCGCTTTCAGCGTCAGAAAACGATTGATGGCTTTATTGCGGATTTCTATTGTCACGTTGCAAGGCTGGTCGTGGAAGTGGACGGTTCACAGCATTATAATGAGCAGGGACTGGCATACGACAAAGAACGCTCCGCCATTTTTGCCGAATATGGTGTGAAGGTGATTCGGTTTTCTAATCTGGAAATAGAGCAGAGCTTTCAAGAAGTTTGCAGTGCAATTGATTTGGAAGTCAGAAAGCGGGTTCAGGAACTGGAAGATACTCCCTCAGTCAAAGCCTAGCGGCTTTGCCAGCTCCCTCTGGGAGGGAGCCTATAACGTAGAGGTAAGGTAAAAGCCTCCCTCTTAGAGGGAGGTGGCACGGCGAAGCCGTGACGGAGGGAGTAAGCCGCAGGGCCTTGAAAAATTGGAACTGATGAAAAAGGCACTGATGCAGGAATATTTTGGGTAAAGTGTTGTACTATTGAAAGATTGTGCGGTATAATGAAAGAAAAATATAGAAAGCAGTGAAAAAATGAACGTAACATTCTTAATTGGAAATGGCTTTGACCTGGGAATTGGACTGAAAACGGCATATACGGATTTCTTTGCAGTGTATTGTAGTAAAAAAGAAGGAGACACTCCACTAATTGATTCATTCAAGAAGCAATTGCAAGATGACTATGAAACATGGTCGGATTTTGAAAAGGCTTTTGGAGAGTATGCTGGTCAAGCGCTAGATGCCGACTGTTACCTGAAGGTGTTTGAAGACTTTGAGGTAGAATTCTCTGATTATTTAAGAAATGAAGAAAAAAACTTTGATAATTCAAAAATTGAGCTAATCGCTGAAAAAATGAAAACAGCGCTAATTTCATATTATGATATTCGACCAGCAGATAGAGAGGCACTGGTAAAATCAATAAACGGAAGACAAGCTACCTTTAATTTTATTTCGTTTAATTATACGAAATGCCTTGATGAATGTATTGGGATTTTACGTCGTCAACCAGATTATGTAAATAGCATAAGGGGAAATATTCAAAAACCTGTTCATGTACATGGGTATACTGAAGAAAATATGATCTTAGGAGTAAATGATGAAACCCAAATAAAAAGTGAGATTCTTGCAAAAAATGAAGAGGTGATTGAAGAAATTGTAAAGCCGGTACAAAATCAAATCGCACGAATGAACTACGATAACGATGCAACGCGAATTATAAGGGGAAGTGATATTATTTGTGTTTATGGCATGTCGATTGGAGAAACCGATAAAAAATGGTGGGAACTTGTAATGAACTGGCTCCAAGAAAGTTCATCAAATAGACTTATTATATTACAACATAGAGAGAATGCAAGATTTACATTTAATTGGAACCGCTTGGTAAAAGAAATACGAAGAAGGCTTTTCTCTTATGGAAATGTGCCTGATGAAAAAAGAAAGACGTTGGAGCAAAGAATTCACATTGCGGTGAACCATGATATTTTTACGATGGATTTAAGAAAAGCGCCCATCGAAGTGGGCGAAGTGTGTGAATCACTATTATAACCAGCTAGGAACAGTACTATGAAATTCTTTATTAGCTCAACCTATAGCGACCTAAAAAATATTCGTCAGGTTGCAATCAATACCATTGAAAGCCTTATAAATGGTGTAACTGGTCAAATTGCTGCCATGGAATACTTTGCGGCAAGTCCAGAAGATAGCAAAAGCATCTGCCTAGAAGAACTGTGCCGTTCAGATATTGTAATCGGTATTTATGCAAACCGTTTTGGCTGGACGAGTGACGATGGCCGCTCTATGACAGAAATAGAATTTGACGAGGCTAAAAGACAGGGAAAGCCAATTCTTGCATTTGTAGAGAACCATATAGAGGACAATGCAGAAGAGAATCAAAAACGATTTTTGAACGAAAAAGTACTTCAACCGGATATTACTTGTGCAAAATTTGATTTGGATAGGCCTGAAGATTTCGCAAAAAGATTGAATGATACATTGAAGGAATATTTTAAGGAGTTAGAAGGATACAGTTATCATTCGGTTTGGGATGAAATTAACGAAATGAAAGCGAAAATTGAAAAAGACGATGAACTTCCGCGTATGATACCTTTTGGAGAAAATGAGGAATCACTGGCATTTCAAGAAATCGTAGAGTGTGCACAAGCTCTTGATGCAGTTACTATAGATTTGAGCAAAGTCAATGATGCGGTTTATGATCTGGCATATGACTTGTATTATAATAAACAGGAATATGATGATTTAGTAGATATTGAAGCGGAGAAAGAACAAACGCTGATAAATATAGACGAGTGTAAAGAATCCGCCATACGAAATTGGGAAACAATCTGTTTGGGACTGCCCAATATGTCGATACGAATTCTCTTGGCCGTAAATTATTTAAGGCTTTGCTGGGTTCAACGAAAACTTATCACAGAACCTTGGACCGAAGAATTAAGAGAAGAAATCGTTAAATTAAAAGCTGCGTATATAAATCAAGCAGAAAACGAAAGCTATCTAATGGATTAGAAAAAGGAGCTGATTCTATGTCCAACTTCTCCTATCTCTCCACCCATCCCGAATATTCCCTCTTTGCCAATTCTGCCATCGAAGCCGAGAAGGTGTTTGCCACCTCTCCGGCGATGTGCGCGGTGGGGTGCCGGAAGGCGTTGGAGCTGGCGGTGAAGTGGGTATATGCGGCAGATAAGACCATCACGATGCCCTACAAGGACAACCTGCAATCCCTACTGCATGAGCCGAGCTTCCGGTTCGCGGTGGACCGGGACGTGTGGAGCGTGCTGCCCAGCATCGTGAAGGCGGGCAATCTGGCGGTACATACAGGGCATAGCGTGTCGGCGGCGGATGCAGTGTTCAGCCTGCGGGGGCTGTTCGATTTCATCCAGTGGGTGGATTACTGCTACGGCACGGACTATGTGGAGCGCTCCTTCGATGAAACAGCCATCCCCGGCGAGAAAGTGGCGCTGGACGAAAAGAAGATCCGGGAGCAGGAAAGCCTGCTGACCCAGAAAGATGCCGAGTTGGAAGTGTTGCGCAAGCAGGTGGAGAGCCTTTCAACGGCGTACACAGCCAGCAAACAGCAGAACCAGCAGAGCCGCAGTTTCACCGCCGCCGACCTGACCGAGGCCGAGACGCGGCAGAAGATCATCGACATCGACCTCAAGGCCATGGGCTGGAAATTCACCGGGCCGGACGCCGATGTGCGCACCGAGTACGAAGTGGACAACATGAACGGCGTGCTGAGGCAGAAGGGCTATGCGGACTATCTGCTGATGGGCAAGGACGGCTTGCCGCTGGCGGTCATTGAAGCCAAGCGCAGCACCAAAGACCCCAACATCGGGCGCAAGCAGGCTCAGCTTTATGCAGACTGTCTGGAGCAGAAGTTTGGCCGCCGTCCGATGCTGTTTACCACCAACGGCTACAACACCTATTTCTGGGATGAGCAGAGCGGCCCGCAGCGTGCCGTGAGCGGGGTGTTCTGCAAGGACGACTTGCAGAAGCTGGTGAACCGCCGCACCGAGAAAAAGCCGCTGGACACCATTGAAATTGACGATAAAATCACCGACCGCTACTACCAGAAAAACGCCATCCGGGCAGTCTGCGCCCATATTACGCAGGGCTTCCGGCGCAATCTGCTGGTCATGGCAACGGGCACGGGCAAGACCCGCACCGCATCCAGCCTGACCGATGTGCTGAGCCGGGGCGGCCATGTGACCAACGTGCTTTTTCTGGCGGATCGCACCGCGCTGGTCAAGCAGGCAAAGGACGACTTCAAGAAGTATCTGCCCGACCAGTCGCTGTGCAACCTGTGCTCCTCTAAGGACGATAAGGCCGCGCGCATCGTGTTTTCCACCTATCCCACCATGCTCAACGCCATCGACAACGCCAAGACCAAAGACGGCGTGCCGCTGTTTTCGCCCGCCCACTTTGACCTCATCATCGTGGACGAGAGCCACCGCAGTATTTTCAAGAAATACCGTGCCATCTTCGACTATTTCGACGCGATTCTGGTGGGTCTGACCGCCACCCCGAAAACCGACGTGGACCGCAACACCTACGACTTTTTCGAGATGGAACATGGCATCCCCACCTACGCCTACGATTACGACACGGCGGTCTACACCGACCATGTGCTGGTGCCTTACTACAACTACGAGGTCAAGACGAAATTCACAGAAGAGGGCATCCACTACGACCAGCTTTCACCGGAGGATAAGGCCCGCTACGAGGACGATTTTGCCGAGGACGACACCCTGCCCACCTTTATCCCATCCGAAAAGCTGAATAAGTTTATCTTCAACGCCAACACTGTGGACACGGTGCTGCAAGACCTGATGGAACGGGGCATCCAGACGGCGGGCGGTGACCGCATCGGCAAAACCATCATCTTTGCCCAGAACAAGCGCCATGCGGAGTTTATCCGGGAACGTTTTGGCAAGCTGTACCCGCAGCTGGAGACCCAGTACCCGGGATTCATCCAGCGGGTGGTCTGCGACGATGCCTATGCACAGTCCGTCATTGACGACTTCAAACAGCCGGATAAGCCGCCGTTTATTGCGGTCTCGGTGGATATGATGGACACGGGCATCGATGTGCCGGAGTGCGCGAATCTGGCGTTCTTCAAAAAAGTACGCAGCAAAACGAAGTTCTGGCAGATGATCGGCCGTGGTACGCGGCTCTGCCCATCCCTTGCCTGCGTGGATGCCATCGACGGCGAATATACGGGCAAACGGCGTTTTCTGATTTTTGACTACTGCGGCAACTTTGAATTTTTCCGTCAGAAACCCAACGGCTACGAGAGTGCGGACACCAAGAGTCTGTCCGAGAGCATTTTCTGCAAGCAGGTGCGGATCGCCGCCGCGCTGCAGGATGGAGCCTATGGGGGCGAAAAATACCAGAACTGGCGCAAGATCTTAACGGAGACCTGCCGTGCCGAAGTAGGAGCGCTGAACCCGGAACTGGTATCCGTGCGGCTGCACCGACAGGCCGTGGAACACTATCAAAAGCCGGAAGCCTTTGTCAGCCTGACCGAAACGGACAAGGGAATGCTGATGAAAGAGGTGGCACCGCTCATCTCGCTGGACGATAAGGACGAGGCCGCCAAGCGGTTCGATAACTTTGTGTATAGCTTGCTGCTCTGTGAGCTGGAGGGTCTGCCGGGGCTGAGCCGCGCCCAGAAACAGCTGCGCAATACAGCGGCAATGCTGGAAGGGAAAGCTACCATCCCGCAGGTGCAGGCAAAGCTGTCCCTCATTCGGGAGGTGCAGACAGACGAATTTTTGACCTCGCATGATCTGCTCCGCTTTGAGGAAATGCGGCAGGAACTGCGGGAGCTTATCAAGTTTCTGGTGGAGGGCGGCGAGGGGCAAAAGCCTGTCTACACGGCCCTTGCCGACCCGGTACTGGAACAGACCGAGGGCAAAACGCTGGATTCCGGCTACGATTTCGGCGAGTACCGGGAACGTGTGAACTGCTACATCATGGAGCACCGCACTGACACGCTGGCCATCCACAAGCTGACCCAGAACATTCCACTTTCTCAGGGCGACTACACCGAGCTGGAACATATCTTCACCTGTGAGCTGGGCAGCAAAGAGGACTATGCACGGGAGTTTCGGGATACGCCCTTTGGTCTGCTGGTGCGCAAGGTGGCAAAGCTCGACCACGATGCTGCCATGCAGGCATTTTCCAAGTTCATCAACGACGAATCGCTGAATGCAAAGCAGATCGCGTTTGTGCAGAAGGTTATTCATTACATCGAGCAGAACGGTTATGTGGAAAGCAAGGCGGTTCTGATGAAACCACCCTTTGACCAGCCCATTCTGTTTACCCGCCCGTTTGATGGCAAAACAGGCAGTGAGCTGATGGATACGATCAATTCGGTGAAAGAGAATGCCACCCATGTGACTGCATAAAGTGGTGGAATGTACTGATAAAATACGGTATAATGGACAAGGCGCGGATAGACGGTTTCCGCAGCGCCTTTGCGCCGGGAGAAACTTTATTCTGGCAGGTCCCTGCTGCGGCAAGGGAGAGAATGGCGTTTTACAGTGAGAACCTTCCCCGCCTTTTTTCTGAAAAAATCACGGCGGTATTTGCGGTGTCCGACCACTATGCGCTGGAATTTATGCGATTTTTGCAGGGACAGGGCATCCGCGTCCCGGAGGATGTGCAGATCATTGGCTTTGATGATACACTGGCAAGCCGGGAAAGCGTTCCCGCTCTGACCACCATTCATCAGGATGCGGCGCTCTGGGCAAGGACTGCCATCCGCCGCCTTGAAGCCCTGCGGGACGGCACCCCCTGCGATGCCGGCATCGTTCTGCCGGTGGAGCTGGTGGAACGGGAAAGCACAAGGAGGCTGCCATGTCAGACTTTATGAGGACCCTTTGCAAAATCGCCATTCCGGTCACCTTACAGGGAATGCTGCAAGCCTCCTTTTCTATCGTGAATCAGATCATGATTGGGCAGTTGGGCGAAGCCGGTATTGCAGCCGTGGGACTGTGCAGTAACTTCACTCTTATTTTCTCCGTGATGTCCGGCGCAGTCGGCACGGTTGCCGGTATTCTGATCGCACAGTTTCTGGGTGCGGAGGAGCACACCGAGGCGTGGCGCAGTTTGGATGTAAGCCTTGTCTGCGGGGGTGTGTTGGCAGCACTGTTTCTGCTGACGGCAGGGGGCTTCCCGGCGCAGGTCTTGGGACTTTATACGGCTCCATGTGGGGGCGGGGTACTTCCGCATCGTGGCGTTCTCTTATCTGCCCATGGCGGTCAGCACCGTCCTGTCCGCATGGCTGCGCTGCAAGGAACACGCCGCTGTCCCCTTTTGGGCAAGTTTTGGCGCGGTAGCGGCGAACACCGGGCTGAACTATCTGCTCATCTTCGGAAAGCTGGGTGCCCCCGCTATGGGCGTTACCGGTGCTGCCATCGCCACGCTGGTTTCCCAGCTTTTGAACCTGCTTTTGATCTTGATAGGCTTTGCGGTCTGCCTTCAAAAGGAAGCGGAACGCCCGCTCACCGTGGAGATTTGGACACGGTGGGCGGGCGTTTTATGTTTATTTTCCGAGTACAACGGAGAGCCTGATCTCCTTTTCCGCCTCGCTCAGGTCGAACGCACCGCCGTCGGCAACGGTCACGCGCAGCTCGTACAGCGTGCCGGCGGTAAGCTCTGTTACGGTCTTGCCGTCCTCGTCCGTGATCGACCACAGCGCAGGCTCGACCTTTGCCAGCTTGCCGTCTGCGCCGTAGGCGTAGAGGGTCAGCGCGGAGGTGCTTCCGGACAGGTCGTTCATGCGGAAGGCGACGGTGGTGTTGGGGTGGACGTTTTCGACTGTCGCGGTATTGCGCCAGCTTGCAACAGTGCCTTCGCCGCCGTCCTGTTCAAACTGTGCCTGCGTCAGCACGTTCCGTGCAGCCTTGTCAAGATCGACCTTGCGGTAGGGCATTTCGGGCAGATAAACAAAGCGGTCCTGCAGGCGCAGCAGCTCCAGATAGCCGGTCGGGCAGTAGAGCGCGTTGCCGCTGTTGCCGGCGTACATTCCGATTGCCATGTTGTTGTAACCGTATTTATTGGAAACATCCATCGTGAAAACGGTCTCGCCGGTCTCAAAGTCCAGAATGATGTACTGCCACATGCCGCTTTCCAGATCCTGCACATAGCCGTAGATATAGCCCGTCGCGGTGGAGAGCTTGAGAATCGATGTATCGCTCAGGTCATTTCGAGACCAGATGCTCTTCATCTCATAGCCGCTATCGGTTTTCACGGTGTCCACGCGCTCGACGCCGGGCGCAATCATGCAGTTGCCCTTTGTCAGCCAGTTCATGTCATAGATGTTGGCGTAGCTCTGGATGGAGGAGTCGTTGTTGGGGTCTGCCAGACCTGCGTTGCCCGCGCCGAACCAGTTGCAGACGATGGTGCTTACGGTGCCTTCGCCGTCATCATAGACGATGGCAGAGTTCTCAACGGCTACCTGATAGCCCTCGGGCAGATCATCCAGCACCGGGGTGCTTGCCACCACCTTGCCGGTCTTCATATCGAGCACAAGAAGGTTCACGGGGTCCTGATTGTCGGTGAACAGCACAAGGTTCGGCGTCAGGGTGGGAGAGCAGCCGCCGCCCCATGCAAGACCGCCGCCGGTGGTCTTGTCGCCTTCGCCGCTCACCTTTGCGCCTGCGCTCTTGTACGGCGTGCACCACACAACGTTTACGCCGTCCTCTGCGCGCAGAAGGTAGCAGTTCTGGTTGGTCAGGATGACCGCGCCATCCTTGGAGGCGGCGATGCCGTTTTCTGCACCCTCGCCGGGGGTCAGTTCGTGGACAAAGACCGCCTTGGAAAGGTCTGTCTGCTTGCCGTTCAAAATTGCATCAATGGCGGAATGGGCAATATAGCCGATAACGCCCTGCTGCTGGCGCTGCGGATAAATGCGGAAGCCGCCCGTTGCAAACCAGAGGTTTCCATCGTAGTCAAAAACCACGGACAGAAGATTCTGGGTCAGCTCCTTGCCAAGTGCAGCCTCGGCGGCAGCCTTGATGTCGATGTCCAGCACCTTTTCAAATTCGGGCAGCACGATGCCGCTTTCGTCTGTTGCGCGGAGCATCAGCACATGATTGTTGCTGGTGGGGCAGACGATGCGGTTGGACGCATCTAAGAAGGTATAGGAGCTTTGGATAACGTAACCGCCGCCGTCATGCTTCTTCGGGGAGAAATAGCCGAGCGTCTTTGTTTCTGCGGCGTTCAGATCCCGGATGGCGATGCCGCCAAGCAGCGGCACAACGGCATGACCGTAGCTGTCAAAGTAGATGGCGGGAGAAGCGTTTGCGTTCGTTTTCTCGTAGGAAACGTTGATCTCAGGGTAGATGCCCAGCGGCAGGATCTCATCCGTCGAGTCAGTATTGTAGCCGTCATGGTGGATGTTGGCATCGCTCTTTGCCATGTAGGGGTTCTCATCTACCTGCTTGGGGTGCAGGGCTTTCACGGGCAGTGCCGTAGAGGTGGGTTCCTCCGCCGCGGGCTGTACCGCAGCAGGCTGTGCGGGAGCTGCCGAAGCGGCGCTGCTGTCCGCAGGGGGCTGCGTTCCGCCGCAGGCAGCCATGGAAAGGCACAGGGCAGCTGTCAGGGACAGGCTTAACGCAGAATGGATGATATTTCTCTTTTTCATAAACCGTTCTCCTTGTTGTGTTCGTTGCGGTCAGACCGGAGCGGCGCTTTCTTGTCCAGCCAGCTGCAAAAGCCCTGCCGTAAAGCGTCTTCGGTCACCGGCTCGAGCAGAAAGTAGTCTGCGCGCAGCCGGAAGGCGTGGAGCGAAAAATTCAGGTCACTGCACCAGATGATGCGCGTTTGGGGACAAAGTGTGCGCAGATGCTCTACCGCGTTCAAGCCATCGACACCCGGCAGGGCGATCAAGGCATTGGTCAGCGGCTCGTTGTGTGCGGCTTCAAAAAAGCTTTCCTGATCGCGGTAACAATCCATTTGGGGAAACAAACAATGCTCGGCGCAGAACCGTAGGAGCTGCTCTGCTAAAAAGGCTTCCTGCGCCATGCTGTTTGTCAGCACGGCGATTCGATGCACAACACCCCTCCTTTCCTTCTGCCGTCGTTAGGGTTTTTCTGCCTTCAGTATACGGGCAGGCGCAGCCTTTTCAAGGCATTTGGCACGAAAGCCCGGTTTCCGGCACGAAATCCCGGTTTCTGCTGCGACAGAACCGGGCAACTGTGCTATAATCAGGATGAAAGATTTTATAAAGGAGGTTGGAAGCTGTTTGTAAGCAGCTTTCCGGTATAGCATGAGAATTGCAATTGTCGATGACCTCGATGCGGAGCGCGCGCAACTGAAGGAGCGCCTGGTGCGGCAGCTGCGCGCGCGCGGCACAGAGGCGGAGCTTCTGGAATTTGACAGCGGAGAGGCTTTTCTGGCGGCAGAAAACGAGCAGCGTTTTTCCGCCGCATTTCTGGACATTTACATGGAAGGCTTAAGCGGCATGGAGGCGGCAAAGGAGCTGCGAAAAACCGATGCAGACTGCCTTTTGGTTTTTACCACGACCTCGACAGACCATGCGCTGGAGGGCTTTCAGGTGCGGGCGCTTCATTATCTGGTCAAGCCCTTTTCCGAAGCCGAGCTTTCTGCCCTGCTGGATGAGATGCTCTCAAAGCTTCCGCGCCCCGAGCCGATTCTGACGGTGAAGGTCGATGGCAGTGACATCCGTTTGTGCTACCGGGATATCGTTTCCGCCGAGCATTTTGCCCACATGATCAGCATCCGCACCACCGCCGGCAAAACGCTTGCCACGCGCCAGAGCTTCAAGGCGTTCACAGAGCCGCTCAAAAAAGACCCTCGGTTTTTCGTCTGCGGTCGCGGTGCAATCGTCAATATGGAGAACGCTGCCGATTTTCAGGATGCCGCCTTTTGTATGACGGACGGCAGCCGCATCTATGTCAGTCAGGAGCTTTTAAAGGCAGCCCGGCAGGCATTTATGGAGTTTCTATTGCAAAGGGGGCGTGTGGGTTGAAGGACCTCCTGCGCCCGATTTTGGAGCTCACCGTGGTCTTTCCGGGTCTGCTGCTCGCGTATTTTCCGGTGCGCTCTTATTTGAAGCAGCCGCCCGCAAGACTTGCGGCATGGGCAGTGCCGCTGCTGCTCGGGCTTTGCCTTGGCGGCGGACTGCTTTGCTATCGTTTCAGCAGCCCGACTGCGCTCCCCCTGCTGGTTATCACACTTGCGGCGAGCCTTCTGTATGTCAAAACATTGCAGACCTCTCTCTGGAAGTCCGGAACCATCGCGCTGGCGGTCTGCGCGGTGTTCGCCTGCCTGAACAGCTTATCCCGCGCCATCGGCACGGCGATCACACTGCGGCAGCAGCTGCCGCCGGATAAGCCGTGGTTCTGTTTTGCTGCCTGCATTTTTTATAATGCGGTCTGCTGGCTGATCACCGCCGCAGCGTATTATCCCGCCACCCACGCAGTGCGCATGATGGTGGAGGACGATAACTTTGCGCAGACATGGTATGTGTTCTGGGTGCTGCCGCTTGTGTTCGTTCTGCTGAACCTTTTCATGATCCCGCGTTACCCCACAACGCTTCAGACCGGGCGGATCTTGCAGGTCTACATCGTTATGAGCATCGCCCTTTTGTTTTTGATGCTCTTCTTTAATGCGATCTTCCTTTTTATGGCGATCAGCATCAACCGGAACGCGAGATTGCAGCAGGAGAACCAGTTCCTTTCCATGCAGCAGCAGCGCTACGAAAGCCTGAAAGCCGCCATTGAGGAAGCCCGGCAGGCACGGCACGATATGCGCCACCAGATGAATCAGCTCTCCGCGCTGGCTGAAGCGGGAGAGCTGGACGGTCTGAAGGCTTATCTTGCAAAAACCGTCTCCCGTATTCCGGATCTGGATATGAGCTTTTGCGAAAACCGTGCGGCGGACAGTGTTGCAGGCTATTACTGTGCCCTTGCAAAGCGTGAGGGGATCCCCTTCTGTGCCAAGCTGGATCTGCCGCAGACGCTTCCCGTGGACGAGATCGATATGTGTCTGGTGCTGTCGAATCTGCTGGAAAACGCATTCGAAGCCAGCCTGCGCACCGCGCCCGCCCGGCGGAAGATCGAGATCACCGCGTATGTCCATGCCGCGCGGCTCGTGCTGATCGAAGTGGAAAACGCCTTTGACGGGGAGATCAACGAAAATAGCGGAGTTTTCCGCTCGTCCAAGCGCAAGGGAAACGGCATCGGAATCCAGTCCGTCCGCCATATCGCAGAAAAATCCGGCGGGGCAAGTACGGTTACCTATCAGAATGGCGTTTTCTCTGCCAAGGTCATGCTTTGTGGAGAAAAGCAGCCGCCAGAGACCGCAGACAGCACCACGGAGTTGTACGGAAAGTGTGGAAAGTAATGCGGAAAGTGCGGAAACTTGCCATATAAAAAAGCAGAAACTTCTTTCCCCAAACGGCAACCTTTATGCTAAAAGAGTCAACTTCATCTCAAAAAATGGAAACCTCCATGCTAAAAGTGGCAAGTGACATATACAAAATGCCATTATACAGAAATGCCCACTCCCCTGAGAATTCCTCAGACGAGTGGGCATTCATCTTCCTATATATCAAATATACCTTTGTGGTCACTCAAATCGCCACCAAGTCATGGAGCAAAAATCATCATTTTTTATTTGTCCCAGAGTAAGTGCACGGTTTCTGCACTGTTTTTGCACGGTTTCAAGGGATGCAATGGGTACGCTGACTTGCAAAATACGGCAAAGGGTGCAGAAATTACAACGTGAAAAATCACGATGTTTTGCGCAAAAATAACGCAAACTCGAAAGTTTCAAAATCAGAGTGCTCAGCCCGGTGGGCTCTTTTAATCAGAGGGGCCAGGGATTCGAGTTCCCTCAGACAATCAGGCCCCGGGTGGTGGCTTTGAACGACAACACGGTTTGCGGAGCAAAGTGATAGACCATCTGACAGAGATTTTTAAGCATTGAAAATCATGGTGATAAAGTGGATTTTTGTTACAAATCAATAAAAATGTTGAGGAGAAAATCCTTCTGTGGTAAAATAATTAAAAAGATGCTGCGAAATCGCGGAGGGAGGATCTGTGCTGTATGCACCGGCTCCATAAACGCCTTGCAGGCGCAGCCAACAGTTCCATAGAAATCATCATTGCTTGGAGTTTTGCAGATGCGTAAGAGACTGTTTGTTAGAAACTGGATCCGAAGGCTTTTAAGGTATCTTTGTATTCCGGTTGGGTTCTTCCTGGTCGTGTTTCCTCTATATAGCCTGATGATCCGCCAGACGATCCAGGCGCAGTCCTCCAGTGCGATGGAAATGCTGGCAATCGGCACCACCCAGTTTGAACGCTGCCTGAGCAATATCCGCAGCACGACCAACAAATTGTTCAGCGAAACGGAGTATACTCTGCTTGCCAGCAGTTATGACAACAGTATTCTGGGAGATTATCAGACACTGACGAGAGCCAGCAAATCGTTACAGGATAAGACCTACGATTCCTCTGTGATCACATACAGCTATATTACATTTGAGCGGAATGGCATCATATTGGATGACCGGAGCGCGTATGAAAGCCATAGCAATTTTTACCCGGGAGCACTTGAGTATGAGGATGTGTCTCAGGAGGAATGGGATGCACAGAATCAGATCGATGTAACGACGATAAAGCCCGCCCATGTTGTCAAACTGATGCATTCCAGCTATGGCAATTCGTATGTCACAGTATATCAGCCCTATGTGAACACGGCGGGCCGCCTTTGCGGCGCAATGACGGTGCTGATCAAGGAAAAAGATGTCGTTTCAATGTTCCTTTCGCAGCAGCAATGGCGCAGGGAAGGGCTTTTCTGCCTGATCTCCGATGACGGAACGATCCTGGCGGGAAATAACTATGACGGAACGTCGCTTCCCCTGACGAGAGATGACACGGATTGGGAGATCTATCAGGGGCAGCGCTATCTGATGGTAGCGCGGTATGTGGCATCTCTGAATGCAACGGCGGTCATTGGAATGCCGCCGTCGCTCTACGAAGCGGGTCTGTTGGCAGTACAGCGTGCAATTTGTCTGTATCTGATCGTGGGCGTTCTGGGCTGTGTATTGATCAGCGTCTGCATGACACTGGAGGACATGAACAGCCTGCGTCCGATGCTGGATACGCTGGACGAATCGGATCTGGCATCGCGGAAAGTGCTGAATGAGATCTTTCTCCGTAATGTGAACAGCCAGCATGAACTGGCGCGGGAACTGGAGCATTCACGCAGCGAGCTGGAACATGGCAAAATGGAAATTTTGCTGCGTACAGGGTCTGTAAGTCAGGAATCCCTTCAGCAGCTGACGGATGCGGTGCAGCTGAAAGCCTATAACTTCCTGCTGCTGATCCCATCTCTTCAGGAAAACGCCGAGTGCTCACTGAAAGAAGAGCTGCGTACCGTGGTGGTGTCAGAGCAGATCCGTCAGATTTACGGGCAGAGATTTTATGTACAGGCAACGGCAGATGACCTGATCCTGGTGATCCTGACGCAGGAAACGGATGAAGCAGAGGAACTGCGGGAAATGTGTTTCCGCACAGAGCAGCTGTATGATGCGCTGCATTTGACAACTCCCCTGATACTGAGCGATCCTTTTGAAAAAATGGAGCAGCTGTCAGATATTTATTGGAAGGCCCGCAATGTGGCGGCCTATGCGGATCCGACACAGAAGATCTGCTATTTGGGGAACGGCAGTGCGCAGCGCGGTACCACGGTCAATGCAACCAATGCAGCGCGGCTTCGGGAGTATCTGCTTTCCGGATGTACGGAAGAGGCGGTTTCGCTTCTGAGTGAACTGTTCTCGGTGGATAATCTGGACCCGGAAAACTTCAAGCAGGATTTTTACACGGCAGGCGGCATTCTGCTGAACACGGCAGAAAGGGTACGCTGTCCGGATATCGCCTATCTGTGCAGTTATGACTCTAAACTGACTGCCTGCCAGATGCTGAGCCGGTTGCAGGACTGCTGTGTGGAGATCTGCAATCATGTGCAATTCTTGAAACATAGCCACAATGATGCGCTTCAAAAGAATATTCTGGACTGGCTGGCACAGAATTTCCAGAATCCGGAGATCAATGCGGCGATGACGGCAGAGCAGTTCAAGATCTCGAAAAAGTATCTTTCGCAATTCCTGAAGGAGCAAACCGGAAAGAGCTACACAGAGTATGTGGAAGAATTGCGTCTGGATCATGCAATGCAGCTGCTGAGAACGACAGATCTGAATATTACGGATATTGCAGAACAGTGCGGCTTCTCCACGGCGAATACATTCTATAAGGCATTCCGGCGGAAGTATCAGCTCTCGCCTTCTGCAGTTCGCAAGGGAGACAACTGATTTCAGCGCAGAAAAAACGAACGATGTCATCCGATCCGGACGGACATCGTTCGTTTCTTTTTACAGGTGGATTCAGGAATGGATGCTTATGGTCACGGTGCAGGGAGCATCCAATGCAAAGGTCAGCTCAAGCAGCCCATCGTGGCGTGTGGTCACGGTGCAGGGCACAGAGGCTGTAACAGCTTTTGGACCCGGCTGCAGAACAGCCAGAACAGTGCTGCGGCCCGCTGCAGTAAAATCCAGTGTGGCATTTAAGGCGCTGTTGTCCGATGCCCAATCCGTATGCCGGACAAAGGCATCAAAACCGGTCGTGAGGGTGCCGGGGCGGTAGTAAGCAGAAAACCACTGTACAATGGGAGAAGAAAGCCCGCTGAACTGATGCCAGCCGGCACCACGGCGGCTTTCGATCATAAAGTGTTCAAAACAACAGTAGCTTTCGGCACACTCGTTCTGCCACAGGGTAAGAGCGGTGTCAGCAATGCGGTAAGCAAAATCGGCAAGGCCCGCATCCAGTGCAGATTTGAAGAACATCCACTGATAAGGCATCCATACAGCGCCGTTCCAGTAGCCGTCACGCCGATAGTACGGCGCACTCTGATCCACGGTAGAAAGGCCGCAGGCACACCACAGGTGTTCCGGGCTCTGCAGCTTCTGCCACAGAAGTTCCTTCTGCGGTTCTGTACAGGCACCTGCAAACAGCGGCGAAGCGCCATCCATGCCCATATCGTAGTTCAAACCCTGCTCGGTGCGCAGAATATCTGCAGCATCACCGGAAGGATCGTGCAGGAGGTACCCGAAGTAACCGCTTTCCTCGTCCCATGCAGTCTGCAGGGAGCGCCCCAAGCGAAGCGCATCGGCATCAAAAGCATCTGCGTCGGTTGTCTCGCCCAGCAGGCGGGCGGTGTAAGCCAGGATCTTGGCACAGCGTATCGCATGGGCAGTTGTGACCACGGGCGCGCAGCTGGCCTGCAAACGGCGGCGATGGACCTCCTGCTGTGGGGGATAATCGTCCCATCCACCGGAATTATAGAAATAATCCCAGGGACGCAGCAGGCCGCTGTGCAGGTTGGCGGTAGTGGAGCCGCCTTCCTGCCCGGTGAAGAAGCGATAGTACAGCTTCAGGCGTGGATAGCAGTAGGCTGCAAGTTCTCTGCTGCTGGTGTGATTCAACAGCTCAGCGTACAGATAAAACTGCGTGGGCACCATGGAGCCATGGTGTAAGAAAGCAGCATCCACAGAATCCGGGGGCATCAGGTAGGTGTTCAGGCAGTCAAAGGCATTGCGCAGGCTGGTCTGAGCCAGACCCATTCCAATGAATCCGGAATCCCATGTGTAGACACAGTCCCACCAGCGTCCGGGAGTGTAGTGACGGATATACTGTCCCCGCGTGTACACCGGATACACAACGTTGGTGCAGAGAACTGCATTCATCAACTGTTGGCCCAAGGCAAGCGATTCGGCAGCCGGTAAAGCGGGCGGTGCTGCAAGGGAGGCAGAAGCCTGCTGCCATACATGCTCCCAATCGCTGCGCTGCGTCAGCAGCTCATGGCAGCGCAGCGCGGCGGCAGAAGCATCCGGAGCAGCACAGACCGCTCCATAGATCACTTTTGTCTGTCCTGCCTCCAAGGGGATCGGCCCCATAAAGAGATTGACGTAATGCCCTTTTCCGTTGCCGCGCAGTGTGGCATTTACATGGTCGTGTACGGTGTCACGCAGAAAGATATCCAGCTCATCGTTTTCGATCGTGCGAATATGGGTGGTGATATCATCCCACAGGATCCCGTAGCACTCCTGAATGTGGGGATACTGCAGGGTCAGATAGTTCTCATCTGCGGCGGGCTCGGCCTGAGGCCGGGAGCCATCTCCACGCAGTGTAACGGTAAAGTTACCTGCGTCCGCCTGCTCGCACAGAGCGAGACAATCCAGCTTCGCCCCTCCAACACCGGCAGCAGTCAGGGTCAGAGTGAATTTCCCGGCGGGAATGGAAGCATTCAGCGGCAGGATGGCAATGGAAGGCTTCTGACAGGGTGGCAGCTGTAACGTATCCTGACCATTGACATCGTACTCGGAACTTTCATCTGCCGGATTCCAATACCGTACACAGAGACAGGGGGCACGCAGGGGCGCGGTAAGGGAAAGCGTAAAGGTAACGGTATCCCCTTTTCCGCTGGGCATGACCTGCCCAAAAGGTCCTTTGCCTTCGGAACAGCCGAACCCCGTGCCAATGCCGTATCCCTGACCAAAGCCGGGAACGGCTTCTTCGCCCCGGCGCAGACCATCCCAGGTCAGACATTCGTTGGGACGGTGGATGGAAAAATCCAGGGTGTCATAATCCTTTGCCCAGACAAAGGCGGCGTTTTCCGGCAGGGACACCTCACAGCCCGGCAGGGAGAAACCGCGGTAGGACGGAACAGGATCCCAGGCCGAAGCCATGTAATGGAGCACCAGATTCTGCGGAGCATCTGTATTGTTGTGGAGTTCAGCACGGATCAGCCGGGCATCCTCCCCCAGGGGGGCAAAAGAGATGTCTGCATACAGCTGATCCTTCCACAGGAGCTCGTGGCGGAGCGTGTAGCAGCTCAGGTCCGGAGCCGCAGCCCAGGGGTGAAAGCCGCTTTCAAACCGTACATTGGGCACATCGACCCGGCGGCGATACATTCCCGGAAAAACGGACAGGTCAAATCGAACGCCATCGTTGGCCGCAGGAACATGGGAAATGCCGCTGTAACGTTTGGTGTAGGGGCCCCACGCAGGCAAGGAAAGATCATGTGATTGCATGGTGTGGTATCCTCCCATCAGCCCTTGACCGCGCCAATGGTAACGCCGGCAACAAAGTACTTCTGCAGGAACGGATACAGGCACATGATCGGCAGGGTGGAAACCACCATGGTGGCATATTTCAGACCATCGCCGATGACCTCGACATCACCGGTGGAACCGGCCATGTTGCCGATGTCGCTCTGGATCAGGACCTCACGCAGGATCATCTGCAAAGGATACAGAGAACGATCCCGAATGTACAGCAATGCCGGGAACCAGCTGTTCCACTGCGCAACGCCGTAGAACAGCGCCATAACGGCGAACACTGCACCGGAGAGCGGAAGAACAATGCGGAAGAAGGTCGTGATATCGTTACAGCCGTCCAGGGCTGCGGCCTCGATCAGCTCATTCGGGATGGTGTTTTCAAAGAACGTGCGCATGATGATCATGTTATAGGTACTGATGGCGGAAGGCAGCACCAGCGCCCAGATCTTATTCAGCATACCCAGCTTCTGAATGATCAGGTAAGTGGGGATCATGCCGCCGTTGAAGAACATGGTAAAGATGAAAAGGCTGATAAAGACATTGCGCCCGAACAGATCCTTGCGGGACAGGGGGTAGGCGGCGCAGGCGGTAAGGGTCACGCTGATTAGGGTGCCCAGCACGGTATACAGGATCGTGTTCAGATAACCCGTCCAGATGCTGGCATCCTTCAGAACCTTCTCATACATGGAGGTCGTAAAGCCTTTGGGCCAGAAGGAAACATTGCCTGTCAGCAGCTGCATGGGATCACTGAACGAGCCGCTGATGATGTGCAGAAGCGGCAGAATGATGGTTGCGCTGATCAGGATCAGCAGCAGATACACAACAATGGTATAGATCCGTTCCCCGATGCTTTCCTTCACTTTCGTGGGGTGATTCATCGCATCAATATTCTTTTTCATCACCACAGGCTCACCTCACTGATCTTTTTGCTGAACTTGTTGAACAGCACGATAATGGTAAAATTGATCACGGAATTGAACAGGCCCACAGCCGCAGAGAAGCTGTAATCGCCGCTTTCAAAGGCACGGCGGTAAACGTAAGTGGAGATCACATCGGCAGTCTCATAGGTTGCAGGGTTGTACATCAGCATGATCTTTTCATAGCCGACCGAGAAAATAGAGCCCATGCGGAGGATCAGCATGATGATGATCGTGGGCAGCAGGCCGGGCAGCGTGATATGGATCAGCTTGTCCCATTTGGAAGCACCGTCAACGGTGGCGGCCTCGTAGAGAGAGGGGTCAATGCCGGTCAGTGCCGCCATGTACACAATGGAACCGTAGCCGGCGCTTTGCCAGATGTCAGAAAGAACATAGATCGTCTTGAAGTACTTGGGTTCGGCCATAAAGTGGATCGGCGTACCGCCAAAGGCGGTGATCAGCTGGTTGATCAGGCCGCTGGAAGGAGAAAGCAGGGCGCTCAGAATACTGACAACGACCACGGCGGAGATGAAGTGGGGCAGGTACACTACGGTCTGTACGCTGCGTTTGAAGAATTTACCGCGGACTTCGTTGATGAGCAGAGCCAGAATGATGGGAATGGGAAAGCCCACAATAATGGAATACAGGCTGATGCCAAGTGTGTTTTTGATCAGACGGCCAAAATACTCGGATTTAAAGAACTGGATGAAATATTTGAAGCCGACCCACTTGCTGCCCGTGATGCCCAGTACGGGAGAGAAATCACGGAAGGCGATCTGCGCGCCGTACATGGGCGCGTACATGAACACGATATACCAGATCAGGGCGGGCAGCAGCATCAAAAGCAGATAACGGCTGCGCCAGAACTTTTTGCAGGCATGATCAAGGCGGTTCGCTGTTGGCAGTGTGATCGGTTTTGCTGCGGTGGCTGTTTTCATGGTGGTATTCTCCTGTTTTCGTTCTGAAGAACCCAGGAAAAAATAGGCCGGGAACAGGGTGTTCCTGCCCCGGCCGTTATTTTACTGGATCAAAAAATAGGTACCTGCTGGGGCATCAGCCATTCAGCGTCTTCTGGTAGATATCGACGACTTCTGCAATGCCCATGCCATTGACCTTTTCAACGTAGGTGTCCCAGTTGGACAGCGGCTCACGGCCGGAAACAAACTTGATGATCATCTCATCAACGTAAGTATCCACGTCTGCCATTACTGCACGACGGACGGCATCGTCCTCAGAGGAGAAGGAGGTGGAGCCGGGGATCACATACTTCTTGGATTCTTCCAGGAAGGGAATGATGCAGTCCTGCTTTGCGCGGTTGACAGACTCATCATCCAGCTGTGTGACCTCATCCTGGCTCAGAATGAACGGGCCGGAGCTCTGTGCAAAGGTGAAGGTGCCGATCGCATTCTTGGGAGACAGGCCGTCAGGATTGTTCATCACATAATCGGTGAAGATCGGCTTGCCGTCCTGCATGGTGTAGTGAGTGCCCTCAATACCCATGTTGATCAGCCGGGTGCCCTCGTCGCTGTACATGTAATCCAGCAGAGCGACCACGCGGTCAACGTTCTTGCAGCTTGCGGTGATGGTGGCGGCTGCAATGGCACGCGGCTCCTGATCAATATAGGAGTGGATCTGTGCATCGCCCTTGGGGGGTACGGTGGCCTCAACATGGAAGCCGGGGAAGGAGGCAGGCATGGTGGCGTTCTGTGCAGCCAGCATACCGCCCAGCGGGCCGTAGAAGGAAGCCACCGCGTTCTGGGCCAGCTTCGGCACGAAGGAAGCGTAGTCCATTGTGATGATCTCGGGATCAATATAGCCCTTCTCATACATGTCATGCATCCAGGTCACGGCCTTTTTATACTTGGGATCAATGGGACCGTAGTGGACCTTGCCGCCATCGTCCGGGTCGGTGTAGAAGTCATCCAGGCAGCCGAAGGCGGTGCAGAAGTTCCGCAGGCCGGTCATATCGTAGGAGCTGAAGGGGATCTCATCGTTGGTGCCGTTGCCGTTCAGGTCGGTGGTCTTGACCAGATGCCAGTAGTTCTCCCAGTCCTCCAGGGTCACGGGGCTCTCAATGCCCAGCTTTTCCAGCCAGTCGGTGCGGACGATGTAGGGCATATTGCCGGAGACCTTCTCATCCAGCATGGGCATATAATAAATATTGCCGTCGCTGTAAGTCAGTGCTTTTTCGACACCGTCCCGCTTGTCGATCTCCTTCTTCAGGTTGGGCATGTTGTTCTCGATGTAGTCGTTCAGGGACAGGATCACGCCGGACTCGCCGTATTTCAGCACCTCGGTGGTGGGCATATCCATAATGATATCCGGCAGCTGAGCATCCATCATCACAAGGTTCAGGCGCTCGTTGTAGTTGTCCTGCGGGGGGTTATCAAATTCAAAATCCATATTGAATTTTTCGCCCAGGACCTTCCAGACATCCATCTGCTCGGCAGCAACCTCATTTGCGGCCTTGGATTTCAGGATGCGCACAGTGATGCGCTCGTTGGAAGCAGCTGCTCCGGAACCGGCAGCAGAAGAAGTAGTAGAGGAAGAGCTGCCACAGCCCTCCAGAACACCCAATGCCAGAGATGCGACCATAGCGCTGCATACGGCGCGTCTGCTGATTTTTCTTTCTTTCATAAAATCTTTTCCTCCTTGATTTATGGAATGGGACGGGGGAAGATCCCCGTGCTTCCATAACCTCCGTTCAGCTCGTACGCTGCCGACCAGTGGTTTTTCCTTACTCAGAAGCATATCATGTTCTTTTTGGAATTGCAACATTTTTTGATACAAAGCGCACAAAAGATTTTCTCATTTTTGAGTGTGATTGTTGCACAATATCCACAAAGATGCGTTTTTTCTTCCTTTTGTCATGGTGCGGGATGAAATGTCATGCTCCTTCACCTTGACGATTCCGGCACAAAAAGATATGCTGGAAACAAAATTGGAATCGGAGATCCATTCAAAAGAAAGGAAGAGAGAAACTATGAGTAAGCAGATCACGGCCATCATCGTGGGCGCGGGCCATCGGGCGATCCTGTACAGCCTGTATGCGCTGGAACACCCGGACGAGCTGAAGATCGTGGGCGTAGCAGATCCGGATCCGATCCGGCGGAAAAAGGTTGCGGAGATGCATGGCTTCGGGGAGGAAATGTGCTTCAGGAACGCTGAGGAGCTGGCAGAAAGGCCTAAGCTGGCAGATGCGGTGATCAATGGAACCATGGACCGCCAGCATGTGCCCACTGCGGTTCCGCTCCTGCGCGCAGGATATGATATGCTGCTGGAAAAGCCCTTCGCGATCAGCGAGGAGGAAGTGAACTATTTATATAAGGTGGTAAAAGAGACCGGGCGGAAGGTGATGATCTGCCACGTTCTGCGGTATGCGCCCTTCTATGTCGCAATCAAGCAGAGACTGCTGAGCGGGGAGATCGGTGACATTATCAACATTCAGGCCACAGAACATGTCAGCTACCATCATCTGGCCGTCTCCTTTGTGCGCGGCAAATGGGGCAACGAGGAAAAATGCGGGGCTCCGATGCTGCTGGCAAAGTGCTGCCATGACATGGATCTCATTATGTGGCTGAAGAGCGGCGTTTCGCCCAAACAGATCGCTAGCTTTGGAAGTGACTTCCAGTTTGATCCTGCCAAAAAGCCCGCAGGGGCAGGCAAGCGCTGCCTGGTGGATTGCCAGTGCGAGGAGACCTGTTTGTACTCTGCCAAAAAGCATTATCTGGATCACCCGGATCGGTGGGCGTTCTATGTATGGGACTGCCTGGAGAATATTGAGAATCCGACGCTGGAGGACAAGCGCAAGTCGCTGATGACGGACAATATCCATGGACGCTGTGTGTGGGATTGCGAACATACGGTGGTGGATCATCAATCGGTGCTGATGAATTTTGCGGATGGTGCAACTGCGACCCTGAACATGATCGGCGGCACAGCGAAGCCGGAGCGCAATATCCACATCATTGGTACGAAGGGTGAGATCAAGGGTGTGTTTGACGATTCGGTTTTCACTGTGCGCACCATAGATACCGCCAGCGAGAAGGGCTGGAACGAGGAAGTGGTAGACCTGAAGATCGGTGGAGATAAGAGCGGCATGACAGGCTCTCATGGCGGCGGCGACCTGCGGCTGGTGGAGGACTTTGTTCATGTGCTTCAGGGTGAGGAGCCTTCCATCTCCTGCACAACGATCAAAGATTCGATCAATGGGCATCTGGGCGTTTTCTGCGCAGAGCGTGCTCGCAAGGAGAGCGCCGTCATAACGATGCCAGACATCAGATAATGCAGTGCTGATATAGAAAACGTCCCCGTGCAGTTTTGATATCCTGCACGGGGACGTTTTGTGATCTTTTTATCTCCTCATTTCCGCATTCACCCATTCCCGCACGCGGTCAGGCCGGTTGGTGACAATGCAGTCAGGGCCAAGGGGCAGCAGGGAACGGACAGCGTCCTGGGTATCCACGGTCCAGAACGCGGCCTGGATGCCCATGGCGTGGAGCTGGTTCACAAGCTCGGGGTTGGAGTAGGCGGTGTGGTATTCGCAGCTGACGATGTCCACAGGGAAATCCAGCGTTTTGATGTAGGCAGCCACATCCGCCTGCTCCTCCAGATGGCCGATGACCTGCTCCACGGTCTCGCCGGGGAAGTTGGCACGGAGCATATCGACCTTGTCGGCCACAGTGCGGTAGATGAGATTGTTCCGCAGGTCGATGCAGTTTTCCTCGCTGAAGGGCTCATCCATGCTGTTCACAAGGCCCAGATCCTTCCATATCACCGGCGGGGGAAGCACCATGCTGAGGAAAGCGCCGTAGGTCAGCGCGCCTACCTTCAGCTCAGGCATCAGCTGCTTTGCCTGCCGCAGCTGGGAGTGGTGGAAGGAGATGAGGGTGAGCCGGTCAGTGAGCCCGGCGGCGCGGACCGCATCCAGCACCCGGGGCACAAAGTCGGGATCGTCCTGCAGTGGGCTTTTCAGTTCCAGCTGTACCTGGGTGCCCTCCATGCCGGCGCAGAGCTCCAGCGCTTCCTGCAGCGTGGCGATCCTCTCGTTGGCGTAGATGGCATCTTTCCAGCTGCCAAAATCCAGGGTCTTCAGCTCGCCCATGGTCAGGTCGTAGATCTGGCCGGAGATGTCGGTGTGCATATCCACCATATAGTCGTGGTGGATGACCAGCTCGTTGTCGTAGGTCTTCTGTACATCCATTTCCACGCCGTCCGCGCCAATCTCCATCGCCTTGCGGAAGGCGACCAGCGTGTTCTCAGGGGCCAGATAGGATGCACCGCGGTGCGCAATGATTTGGGGTGTCGTCATCTTATGCTATGATTCCTTTCCTCACAGTTGGCTCAGGCCAGATCTTCGCCGTCGGAGGCGATGACCTTTTTATACCAGTAGAAGCTATCCTTCCGGCTGCGGGCCAGCGTGCCCTTGCCTTCGTTGTCCTTGTCTACATAGATGAAGCCGTACCGCTTCTTCATCTCGCCGGTGGAAGCACTGACCAGGTCGATGGGGCCCCAGGTGGTGTAGCCCAGCAGGGGCAGGCCGTCCTCGTTGATGGCCTTTTCCATCTGCTCGATGTGGGCCCGCAGGTAGTCGATGCGGTAGGTGTCGTGGATGGAACCATCTGCTTCCACCTTGTCCACCGCACCCAGACCGTTCTCCACGATGAAGAGCGGTTTCTGGTAGCGGTCATACAGGCTGTTCATGGTGATGCGCAGGCCCACCGGGTCGATGGCCCAGCCCCAATCGCTGGCCTTGAGGTAGGGGTTCCTGACGGCATCCATGATGGCATTGCCGCTGGCCTTGTTCATCAGTTCGGGGTCCACAGTGGTGCAGCGGCTGGAATAGTAGCTGAAGGAGATGAAGTCCACAGTGCCCTCTTTCAGCAGCTGCTCGTCGCCCGGCTCCATCTGCAGGGTGATGCCTGCACGTTCCATCCGCTTTTTGGCCCAGACAGGGTATTCGCCGCGGGACTGGACATCAATGAAGAAGTAGTTGTCGCGGTCAGCCTCGGCAGCAGCCTGCACATCGGCAGGGGCGCAGGTGCGGGGGTAGAACTGACCGGCGGCCAGCATACAGCCCACCATGGCATCGGGCATGATGGCATGGGCCAGCTTGACGGCCTTTGCGCTGGCCACCAGCTCGTGGTGAGCGGCCTGATACTTGACCTGCTGCACGTTCTCGCCGGGTGCAAAGAGCAGACCGGCTCCCATAAAGGGCATGTGGAGCAGCATGTTGATCTCGTTGAAGGTCAGCCAGTACTTGACCTTACCCCGGAAGCGCTGGAACAGCACCTCGCAGTAGTGAGCGTAGGCATCCACCATCCGGCGGTCTTTCCAGCCGCCGTACTTTTTGATCAGGGCAATGGGGGTATCAAAGTGGCACAGGGTCACCAGCGGCTCAATGCCGTACTTGTGGCACTCATCAAAGAGCTCCTCATAGAAGCGCAGGCCCTCTTCGTTGGGCTGCGCGTCATCGCCGTTGGGCAGGATGCGGGTCCAGGCAATGGACAGGCGGTAGCAGCGGAAGCCCATCTCGGCAAAGAGCTTGATGTCCTCCTTGAAGTGGTGGTACATGTCAATGGCTTCGTGGGAGGGGTAGAAGTGCTCGGCATCGCAGTCCAGCATCTTCAGCTGGCCCAGCGCCACGGGGAAGCGGTCGGGGCCAAAGGGCACCACGTCCACGCTGGAAAGGCCGCGCCCGCCCTCGTTGTAAGCGCCCTCGCACTGGTTGGCGGCAGTGGCACCGCCCCACAAAAAGTCTTTCGGGAATTTGCCCATAGGTCTTACCTCCTGATGCAGTTGAATTCTGATGATTCAATGATACCATGTTCTGAGCCGCTGTCAACCGGGAAAGTACTACTTTAGCCGTCAATTCGACGAAAAATGTTGCTGATTTTTGACACTTTTCACGAAGAAATCGAAAATTGCGGGCAATTTTCCTTGGAATCTGTTTCTTCCAAACGGACAGTAAGTGTGATAGACTGAATAGGTGAACGGAAAACGGCTCACTCTGCCCTTCATTGCTTTGCAATGCCGGAGCGGGCGAGGACGTTGATGAAAGAGCTATCAGGAAAAATGGAGTGTTTGCTATGACTGAATTCAAGCCCATCAAGGAAGGCAAAGTCCGCGAGATCTATGACAATGGCGACAGCCTCATTATGGTTGCCACCGATCGTATCTCTGCATTTGATGTGATCCTGAAAAATAAAGTGACCAACAAGGGCAAGGTGCTGACCCAGATGAGCAGATTCTGGTTCGACTACACCAAGGATGTTCTGCCCAACCACATGCTGAGCGTGGATACCGCCGATATGCCCGAGTTCTTCCGCACGCCTGCCTTTGAGGGCCGGAGCATGAAGTGCCGCAAGCTGACCATGCTGCCCATCGAGTGCATCGTGCGCGGCTACATCACCGGCAGCGGCTGGGCCAGCTACCAGCAGAACGGCACCGTCTGCGGCATCCGCCTGCCCGAGGGCCTGCAGGAATCCCAGCAGCTGCCCGAGCCCATCTACACTCCTTCCACCAAGGCTGAGATCGGCGACCACGATGAGAACATCAGCTACGAAAAGAGCATTGAGGTGCTGGAAAAGCAGTTCCCCGGCCATGGCGAGGACTACGCCACCAAGCTGCGGGACTATACCATTGCCCTGTACAAGAAGTGCGCCGCGTATGCCCTGAGCCGCGGCATCATCATTGCCGATACCAAGTTCGAGTTTGGTCTGGATGAGAACGGCAACGTGGTGCTGGGCGATGAGATGCTCACCCCCGATTCCAGCCGCTTCTGGCCGCTGGAGGGCTATGAGGCTGGCCACGGTCAGCCCTCTTTCGATAAGCAGTTCGTCCGCAACTGGCTCAAGGCCAATCCCGACAGCAACTACGATCTGCCTCAGGATGTCATCGACAAGACCATTGCCAAGTACGAGGAAGCTTATGAGCTCCTGACTGGCAAGAAGCTGTAAACACTCTGATCTTCTTTCTCCCCTCTGCTGTATAACGGCAGGGGGGATTTTTTGTGTCAGCAGCAGTTTCTCCCGGAGGGACGGCGGGGTGTTCCACAAAAAAATCCCCCCGCCCATGAACAGATGGGGCGAGGGGAAAGCTAAGGGTTGGCAGTGTTACAGGATGCGCACCCGGATGACAGCAGGGATGGCGGCCAGCTTCTCAGCCAGCCTGCCGTCCACGGCACCGGTCGCGTCCAGCATGGTGTAAGCCATGTTCTTTTTGCTCTTGTTCACCATGTTTTCAATGTTCAGGCCCGCTTCGGTGGTCAGGGCGGTGATCTGGCTGATCATGCCAGGCTCGTTCTTGTGGATGATGCAGATGCGCTTGCCGCCTGCACGGGGCTGGTGCACCTCGGGCATGTTCACCGAGTGAATGATGTTGCCGTTCTTGAGGTAATCGCTGATCTCCTGTGCGGCCATTGCGGCACAGTTGTCCTCGGCTTCCGGCGTGGAAGCACCCAGATGCGGGGTGCAGACAATGCCGGGCTTGCCCAGAATGGCCTCAGTGGGGAAGTCGGTCATGTAGCCGGAGACCTTGCCCGTCTCCATGGCCTCCAGCAGGGCTGCGGTGTTCACCAGCTCACCGCGGGCGTAGTTCAGGATCTTCACACCGTCCTTGCACAGGGCAAGGGTCTGGGTGTTGATGGTATCCTTGGTGGTGGGCAGATAGGGAACATGGATGGTGATGTAGTCGCACAGGGGGAGCATGTCGTTCAGGTTCACGCAGTGGTGTACCTGGCTGGAAAGGTTCCAGGCGGCATCAATGGAGATGTAGGGATCGTAGCCGTAGACCTCCATGCCCAGCTCAATGGCGCAGTTGGCCACCCGGGAACCGATGGCCCCCAGACCGATGACACCCAGCGTCTTGCCCTTGATCTCGTTGCCCACAAACTTTTTCTTGCCCTTTTCCACGGTCTTGGCCATGGCGGGGTCGCCGGTCAGGCCCTGGCACCACTGGGCGGCGGCGGCCACATTACGGCTGCCTGCGATCAGCATTCCGATCACCAGCTCAGCCACGGCGTTGGCGTTGGCACCGGGAGTATTGAACACCACGATGCCCTGCTCCGAGCAGCGATCCAGCGGGATATTGTTCACACCGGCACCGGCACGAGCAATGGCCAGCAGGTTGTCGTTGAAGGTGGTGTTCAGCAGGTCGGCGCTGCGCACCAGAATGCCATCGGGGGCATCGGTGTCCACCGAAACATCAAACAGGTTCTTGTTCAGCTTTGCCAGGCCCACCGGGCTGATGGCGTTCAGGGTCTTGATCGTAAACATACTTTCCTATCTCCTATACACAAATCAGGCATTTGCCTTGCGGAATTTCTCCATGAAGTCCACCAGCTTCTCTACGCCTTCGGTGGGCATTGCATTATAAATGGAAGCGCGCATACCGCCCACCAGACGGTGGCCCTTCAGGTTGACAAAACCGGCTTCGGCGGCCTCGGCGCAGAACTTCTTGTCCATGTCAGGGTCGGGGCTGGTAAAGGTGACATTCATCGTGCTGCGGTAGCGGTGCTCCACAGGGTTGTGGAAGAACTCCTGACCGTCCAGATAATCATACAGGATCCTGGCCTTGGCTTCGTTGATCTTCTGCATATTCTCCAGGCCGCCGATGTCGTTTTCCAGATACTTGAGCACCAGACCGGTCATGTAGATGCACCAGCAGGGGGGCGTGTTGTACATGCTGTCCTTGGCCAGCAGGGTGGTGTAGTTCATCATGGTGGGTACGGTGTCGGCGGCGTGGCCCAGCAGGTCGTCCCGAACAATGGCAATGGCCATGCCGGCGGGGGCTACGTTCTTCTGCACACCAAAGTAGATGCAGCCATACTTGCTCACGTCCACAGGTTTGGAGAGGATCATCGAGCTCATGTCCGCCACCAGCGGCACACCCTCCACCTGAGGTACCTCAACGTACTGGGTGCCGAAGATGGTGTTGTTCTGGCAGATGTGGATGTAGCTTGCGTCCTTGTCGTAGTCGATGGCGTTGACATCGGGGATGTAGGTGAAGTTCTTGTCCTTGCTGGAAGCAACGATCTTCACCTCGCCGAACTTGGCGGCCTCTTTGGCAGCCAGGTTCGAGAAATTGCCGGTGACCAGATAATCTGCCTTGCCGGTGGTCATAAAGTTCAGGGGTACCATGGCAAACTGCTGGGTGGCACCACCCTGGAAGAAGCCGACCTTGTAGTTGTCAGGGATGTTCATCACCCGGCGCAGGGTGGCTTCGGTTTCAGTGATGATGGCATCGAACCACTTGCTGCGGTGGCTCATCTCCATCACGCTCTGGCCGGAATCGCCGTATTCCAGCAGCTCTGCCTGTGCCTGACGGAGCACCTTTTCCGGTAACATGCTGGGGCCTGCGCTGAAGTTGTATACTCGTGCCATATGGAACTCTCCCTTTCCTATCCGTACCGCCGCTCTCATCTGCGGCAGGTGTGTGCTTGATTTGTCCGTAGTATACCGGTTCCGGGGGTGCAAAAACAAGAGCATCTTTGCACAAAGATGGGCCTGTTCTGCCTGCCCTGAACGCACAAAACACACAACTGTCCATGAAGAAAGAACACTTTTTAAGACAAGTGTAAAAATATGCTGGTTTTACCGCATGGCTCCTCACTTTTACTGCTTGCCTGTTTGTGCCGGGTGTGGTATAATCATGTTGAAATGAGACAAATGTAAAAGCAAAAAATCGGAGGTGAAACCGGTGTACGGACTTTCAGACAGACTGAAACCGCTCTCTGCCGCCGAGGAGCAGGTGCTGCTGGCGCTCTGGGACTGCCCCGCCCCGGCCACCCGGCGGGATATCAGCGAAAAGCTGACCGCCACCGGCTGGGCTCCGGCCACGGTGCTCAACTTTTTGTACCGTCTGGAGGAAAAGGGCTGGGTCAAGGGCGGCAAGGCGGGGAGCCAGAATACCTATCTGCCCACGGTCACCCGCCGGGCCTACTGCGTTGCGGCCATGCGCCAGCGGATGGACACCCTGTTCGGCGGCAGCCTGCCCGAAGCGGTCCGCGCCCTTGCCAGCGAGAGCGGCGCTTCCCAGAGCCAGCTGGAACAGGCCATCCGGGTGCTGGAGGAGCAGCATCAGGAGGCAGAAGAATATGACCTGTACGATCCCTATGGGTGACGGAAAAACGAAAAAGCTCCCATTACGGGAGCTTTTTCGTTGCATTCGGTCAGAAGATATGCTAAAGTAAAAGCGAAAACCGCCACCCTGGCCGGTGACGGTTTTCTAATACCATAGAAAATTTTTAACCACTAGGGTTGACCGCTTGTCGCGGTACCCTTTCTATTTGTAATAGGGTGATTTTTTCTTGTTTTGTCAAGGAACGGAAGGATATACGATGGAGTGCAGATTGAAAGCAAAAAAGTGCGGCGGCTGTCCGATGCTGGGGCTGGATTATGCCGAGCAGCTCAAACAAAAAGAAGCCGCTGTCCGTAAGCTGGTGGGGAAATACGGCCCGGTGGCTCCCATCCGGGGCGCGGAAAACCCCTGCCATTACCGCAATAAGGTGATCTCTACCTTTGCAGCGGGCCCCGGCGGGAAACTGGTGTCCGGCATCTATGCGGCAGGCACGCATAAAGTGCTGCCTGTGGAAAGCTGCCTGCTGCAGGACGAAGTGCTGGACACCGTGATGCAGGCGGTGCGGGCGGCGGCCAGCGCCTGCCGCTACCAGCCTTACAATGAGGACAAGGGCACCGGCCTGCTCCGCCACTGCCTGCTGCGGCGCGGTGTGGTGTCCGGGCAGGTGATGGTGGTAGTGGTGACAGCCCAGCCGGTTCTGCCCGGGGCGAAAAACTTTGTCCGTGCTCTGCTGGCCGAAGCCGAAAAGCGCCATGTCCCCGTGACCACCGTGGTGCAGAACTATAATCCCCGCCGCACCAGCGTGGTGCTGGGCGAAGAAGAAAAGACGCTCTACGGCAAGGGCTTCATTCTGGATACCCTCTGCGGCAAGACCTATGCCCTGAGCCCCCGGAGTTTCTACCAGATCAACCATGACCAGACCGAGGTGCTGTATGGTCTGGCTGTGGAAGCCGCCCGCCTGACCGGCAAAGAGGTGGTGCTGGATGCCTACTGCGGCATTGGTACCATCGGTCTGACCGCCAGCGGCAGGGCAAAGCAGGTGGTGGGCGTGGAGCTGAATCGGGACGCTGTGCGAGATGCCATCGGCAACGCAAAGCACAACAACGTGAAAAACGCCCGCTTCTTTGCCGCCGATGCCACCCAGTGGATCACAGAAGCAGCGGCCGCCGGGCAGAGAGCAGATGTCATTTTCATGGACCCGCCCCGCGAAGGCTCCACCCCCCAGTTCATTGAGAGCGTGGCCCGCATGGCCCCCAAACGGGTGGTCTATGTCAGCTGCAATCCTGAGACCATGGCCCGTGATCTTGCCCTCCTGACCGCCAAAGGCTACCGCGCCGAGGGCTTTACCCCTGTTGATCTCTTCCCCCAGACCGCCCATTGTGAGGTGGTCGGCACGCTGGTGAGGGGGCAGACTAGGGTGGATAGCTTACAGTGGAGTTGGGATAACCGGGGAAGGTAAAGCTTGGTGCATAATTGAATCCGCGAAAAATTCATGTTCTCTTATGGTGAGTAGAAATAAACACCAGAAAGGAATGTAATTATGAAAAAGTTGAAAGTAACTGTCGGAAAAAATGCACCAGTGCGGAGCTTTGCATCTCTGCCAGAAGAACAAAAAGATCTTCAGAGATTTAGAAAAATAAAAGCAATGATGTGCCCTTGTTGTGGAGAGACAATGTTGCTGGTAGATAATGTGTGGGTTTGCCAGAAGTGTTCGTATTGTATTGCACAAAGCGATATGTTATCAGGTGAGATATTCTGGTTTTGCGATCATTGTGGACGGTTTCTGAATGTTCAGCCCGGATTTTTAACGCTTTCTGGAGCATGGAAATGCGTGGCCTGCGGATTTGCAAATGATGTAAGTAAAGATAATATCATTGATTGAAACTTGAGAGGAAAGGCTATATGCTGAATATAAAAGACGCATTGTATAGCGGAATCCATACTGTGCAGGAGAATGCAAAAAAGATCAATGAGACTGTTACTCCCGGTATTGTACATGGTATCGAAACTGCTGCAACTAAAACCGGAGATGCATTGACTGCCGGAAAGAACACAGTTGTAAATACAGGTGCTGCCGCAAAGGATGCTGTTATGGATCAACTGGATGCAAATCACGATGGAAAAGTAGATATTGAAGATATCATTATCCTTGGGCTGAGAACGCCGGGTGTGAAAGTGGAGCGAAACAGATTTTTGGCAAACGAGTTCCGCGCACATTATGATGCTGCAACCATTGAAAACGCGGTTAGAACAACCCCGATGAAGGCGGGCATTTCACTGGAGGAAATCAATAAAATTGCAGACGCGGTGATTCAGCATGAGCGGTATTTTGTATCTGGAATCTCAGCCGCATTGGGAGCGCCCGGCGGTGCAGCTATGGCAGCGACCATTCCAACAGATATCATGCAGTATTATGGCTACACGCTTAGGACAGCACAGGAACTGATGTATCTATATGGCTTTCCAGAAATTATATCTGCTGATAATGAAGCACAGATCGATACTTCTACGATGAACACTTTGATCATTGCCATGGGTGTGATGTTTGGCGTTGCGGGTGCCAACAATGCAATCAAAGCTATGGCGAAAGCGCTTGGCGAAGGTGTTGAAAGGCAACTGATGAAAAAGGCTCTGACCAAAGGAGCAATTTACCCAATCGTAAAAAGCATTGCTAAATGGTTCGGTGTCAAAATGACAAAAGAGGTATTCTCCGGTTTCTTCAAGAAGGCTATCCCGGTTGCTGGTGGGATTATTGGTGGAGGTATTACATATGTCTCCTTTAAGCCATGTTGTGAGAGGTTGAAAACGAGTCTAATGGATACAATGTTGTCGAATCCGAATCACTTGGAAACAAAAGAAGAATCTGAGATTTTTGAATCGATTGCCAGAGAGATAGATGAGCAATCTGAAGAACATAGCGGCTTTTGACTAAGTTCTGGACGGCCGGGATCGTTTCGATGGCTGACCAGATCACAGAAGTCCAAAGGGTGAAACAAGCCACAATGAATGGATATTTTTATGTATTAACGGCCATTGACCTTTTTGTGCTGAGCTTCATGTGCATCCTCACAAAGCTCAGCGAATCCCTGAACAAAAAGCAGAAGCAGGGATTTTTCCTTGCTTTTGCGCTGATCGCGGTGATCTCGGTGCTGGAGGTGGTGACACTGGCGGTGGATGGAACCCCGGCGGGCTACCGCTGGCTGAACATCCTGTCCAACTATCTGGGGTTCGGCCTGTCCCCGGGAGTGTGTCTCTGCCTTGTGTATGTCATGGACCGGAAAAAGAGGATGAACCGCTGGTTCAGGGCGGCGGTGTGCTGCGAGGCGTGCTACCTGCTGTTCCTTGCTCTGTCCATCCCCGCCGGGCTGGTGTTCTCCGTCAGTGCCGACAACGTTTATTCCCGTGGGCAATACTTTTATATTTATATCATCCTGTATTTTGCGGCCATCGTGTATCTTTCGGTGTCCACCATTGTCACGGCGCGGGAATTTCAGAATCGCAGCCGGGCGCTGATCTACCCCCTGATGATCTTTCTACTCATTGAGACCATCATTCAGGTGACACTGCCGGACCTCCACGTTACATGGCTGTGCGTTACGCTGTTGTCGGTGCTGTACTTTATCTACTGCAGCGAGATGTGGAACCAATTGGATGCCCTTACCGGGCTGCTGAATCAGAACAGCTATCTGAACCGCACTGCTGAGATGCGCCGCCGCGGCGGGGTGCTGGTGGTGTTCGATGTGGACGACTTCAAGCAGATCAACGACCGCTATGGCCACCTGCAGGGAGATCTCTGTCTGGCCGAGATCGGCCGCTGCATCAAAAAAGCCTATGCCCGCAGCGGCTACTGCTACCGTACCGGCGGCGACGAGTTTTGTGTGCTGATGGAAAACGCCGACCGGGAGGCCCAGTGCGCGCAGGAGTTTGTACGCCAGCTGGAACAGCGGCGAAAAGCCGTGGACTTTCTGCCCACGGTGTCCTTTGGCTCAGCTCCCTTTTTGGGGGAGGACGTGCTGGCTGTGAAGAACCGGGCCGACCGGGAGATGTACCGCTACAAAAAGGCCCGGAAGCCCGATGCCGCTCATTGTTCTCCGAATCATACCCTCCTATGAAAAGGGACTGCTGCACTGGGGTCTCCCCCTGTGCGGCAGTCCCTTTCCTTGTTCTGGCAGGGCACGATGCGCAATGGCGTGATTTGAACTGGCTTTTTTGCATTTCCTGTACTATAATAAAGAACTGTGAAGTTTACATCCGCTATCACTGGGAAAGGAGAATCACCCTTGAATAAAATGCTTACCCACCTGAACGGCTACAAGCGCGAGGCTGTGCTTGCACCGCTGTTCAAGATGCTGGAAGCCACGTTCGACCTGTTTGTGCCGCTGGTCATGGCAGACATCGTCAACGTGGGCATTACAGCACATGATTTCCACTATATCCTTGTGCGGTGCGGCATCCTGCTGCTGCTGGCCGTTGTGGGCCTTGCCTGCAGCCTGACGGCCCAGTATTTCTCGGCCAAGGCGGCGGTGGGCTACTCCACCTCCCTGCGCCATGCCCTGTTTGAGCACATCCAGAGGCTTGGCTTTACCGAGATGGATACCATGGGCACCAGCACCCTCATCACCCGCATGACCAGTGACATCAATCAGGTGCAGAGCGGTCTGAACCTCTTCCTGCGCCTGTTCCTGCGCAGCCCGTTCGTGGTGGTTGGTGCCATGATCATGGCGTTCACCGTGAATGTGCGGGCCGCCTGGATCTTTGTGGTCGCCATCCCGCTGCTGAGCGTGGTGGTGTTCGGCGTGATGGTCATCACCAACCCGCTGTACAAAACGGCCCAGGCCCGGCTGGACCGTGTGCTGGGCCTGACCCGCGAGAACCTGACCGGTGTGCGCGTGGTCCGCGCCTTTGATAAGGAGCAGAGCGAGATTGACCGCTTTGAGTCGGCCAACGATCTGCTGACCCGGATGCAGCTCCATGTGGGCCACATCTCCTCCCTGATGAGCCCGCTGACCTACGTCATCATCAATCTGGCCATTGTGGCTCTGCTCTATGTGGGCAGCATCGAGATCAATGTGGGCGGCATGGCCTCCGGCGATGTGATCGCGCTGGTGAACTACATGAACCAGATCCTGGTGGAGCTGGTCAAACTGGCAAACCTCATCGTGCAGGTGAGCAAGGCGCTGGCCTGTGCCGGCCGTGTGCAGGCTGTGCTGGACACCGAGCCCGGCATGGAGTTCCCCGCGGCCCTCAAGGGCGAGGCACCTGCAGACAAGGCTGGGGACGCTGTGCGGTTCGACCATGTCAGCCTGACCTACGCCGGTGCCGGTGCCCCCAGCCTGACCGATATCAGTTTTACCGCAAAGCGCGGCCAGACCATTGGTGTCATCGGCGGCACGGGCAGCGGAAAATCCAGCCTCATCAACCTGATCCCCCGCTTCTACGATGCCACGGAGGGCACCGTGGAGATCCTGGGCCGTCCGGCGCAGGAGTACCCCCGCGCGGCTCTGCGCGGCAGTGTGGCGGTCGTGATGCAGAAAGCCCAGCTGTTTGGCGGCACCATCCGCTCCAACCTGCTGTGGGGCAACAAGAACGCTACGGACGCTGACCTGTGGGCCGCACTGGAGACTGCGCAGGCTGCGGATTTCGTCAGGGCAAAGCCCCTTGGGCTGGACGAGCCTGTGGAGCAGGGCGGCCGGAACCTGTCCGGCGGCCAGAAGCAGCGCCTGACCATTGCCCGTGCGCTGGTGGGCAAGCCGGAGATCCTGATCCTGGACGACAGCGCCAGCGCGCTGGACTACGCCACCGATGCGGCCCTGCGCAAGGCACTGGCCGCTCTGCCCGGTGACCTGACCGTGTTCATCGTGAGCCAGCGTGCCGCCAGCCTGCAGCACGCCGACCAGATCATCGTGCTGGATGATGGCAGGATGGTGGGTCTGGGCAGGCACGCCGATCTGCTGAAGACCTGCCCCGTTTACGAGGAGATCTACGCCAGCCAGTTCAAGAAAGGGGATGCGCAGAAATGAGTGCAAAAGCAAAGAGTAAGCTGACCCCGGAACAGCGCAACGCAACGCTTCGGCGTGTGCTGGAAAAGATCCGCCCTTACGGCTTTTTTGTGGTGTGCAGTCTGATCGTGGCCGCTGTGAGCGTGGCTGCCCAGCTGTATATCCCCATCCTCTGCGGCAGCGCCATTGATATGATGCTGGGCAAGGGGAATGTGGACTTCAACGGTGTTCTGCGCATCGTGGTGGAGATCGTGATCGTGGCCGTGGTGGCTGCATTTGCCCAGTGGCTGCTGAGTGTCTGCAACAACCGCATCACCTTCTCGGTCAGCCGGGACCTGCGCAACGCCGCGCTCCGTAAGATCCAGACCCTGCCGCTCTCTTATCTGGACAGTCATCCCTCCGGCGATATCGTCAGCCGCATGGTCGCCGATGTGGACACCTTTGCGGACGGCCTGCTCATGGGCTTTACCCAGCTGTTCAGCGGTGTGCTGACCATCCTTGGCACCCTGCTGTTCATGCTCGGTGAAAATGTGCCCATCACGCTGGTGGTGGTCTGCATCACCCCGCTGAGCCTGGTGGTGGCCAGCTTCCTTGCCAAGCGCAGCTACAAGTATTTCCAGGGCCAGAGCACCGTGCGCGGTGAGCAGACCGCCCTGGTCAACGAGATGATCGAGGGCCAGAAGGTCGTGCAGGCCTTTGGCCATGAGGCCGAGAGCCTTGCCGCCTTTGACGAGGTGAATGGCCGCCTGCAGAGCGTGAGCCTGAAGGCCATCTTCTTCTCCAGCATGACCAACCCCGCCACCCGCTTTGTGAACAACATCGTTTATGCAGGTGTCGGTCTGGTGGGTGCCGTTTACGCTGTGGCGGGCGGCATCACCATCGGCCAGCTGAGCATCTTCCTGAACTATGCCAACCAGTACACCAAGCCCTTCAACGAGATCTCCGGCGTGGTCACCGAGCTGCAGAACGCACTGGCCTGCGCGGCCCGTGTGTTTGAGCTGCTGGATGCCGAGGATCAGGTGCCCGAGGCGGAGAACGCCAAGGTGCTGGAGACCGACGGCCATGTGGAGCTGAAGGATGTTTCCTTCCGCTACCTGCCGGATCGCCCCCTCATCGAGGGGCTGGATCTGGATGTGAAGCCCGGCCAGCGCATCGCCATCGTCGGCCCCACCGGCTGCGGCAAGACCACCCTTATCAATTTGCTCATGCGGTTCTATGATGTCAACAGCGGCTCCATTGAGGTGGCCGGAAACGATATCCGCAGCCTGACCCGCGCCTCCCTGCGCGGAAGCTACGGCATGGTGCTGCAGGAGACCTGGCTGCGTGCCGGTACCGTGCGGGAAAACATTGCCTACGGCAAGCCCGATGCCACGGAGGAAGAGATCGTTGCCGCCGCCAAAGCGGCCCACGCCGACAGCTTCATCCGCCGCCTGCCCAAGGGTTACGATACCGTCATTGCTGAGGACGGCGGCAACATCAGTCAGGGCCAGAAGCAGCTGCTCTGCATCGCCCGCGTGATGCTCTGCCTGCCCCCCATGCTGATTCTGGACGAGGCGACCTCCTCCATCGATACCCGCACCGAGGTGCGCATCCAGGCTGCCTTTGCCCGGATGATGCAGGGCCGCACCAGCTTTATCGTGGCCCACCGCCTGTCCACCATCCGTGAGGCCGATGTCATCCTTGTGATGAAGGATGGCCACATCGTGGAGCAGGGCGACCACGACACCCTGCTGGCGCAGGGCGGCTTCTATGCCAAGCTCTATAACAGCCAGTTCGAGGGCGTGGAGACCTGAAAAAACCAAAATGGGAGATGTCGGTAGCGGCATCTCCCATTTTTTATGCGATGGTTTCCAGCACCGGTTCCTCCGGCGGGGGAAGCAGGGTGGAGTGGGCTTCCACGAACTCTGCCGCCCGCTGGCTGGCGATGCCCTGCCGCACCTTGCGGAAATCGTTGGCAGGGAAGGTGCGCTCACCCTTCCAGTGTGCCAGTGCGGCCTCCACCTCGGCATCGGTGGGCCAGAGGTGTTCCCGCTCGGCCACCATCAGAAGGCCCAGATTGCCCCGCAGCTTCTGCTCTGCCTGTGCGTGAAGCTCAGTGCGGAACTGCTCCACGGTCTGGCCCCGCACCTTGAGGTACTGGTCAAAGTTGACGTTGTTGGCCTGCAGCCGCAGGTTGAAGTTCCGCTGCTCGGCAAAATAGTTGCCGGAGACCAGGTCCTTGGGCAGGGTACCCTTGACACAGCCGCCCAGCTGGAAGATAAGCTCCCGGCGGGCCAGTGCCTTGGCCTGCGCACAGCGCTGGGTATAGAGCTCCCGTGCAACCTGCTGGCGCAGAGCCGCCTTGCCTGCGGCATCGGCGGCGCGGTCTTCATCGCCGTGCCGGGTATTCACTTCCAACTCAATGCTCACCTGCCGGATGGGCCGGGGCTGGATGGGCTGGGTGAAGCCGGTGTAACGCTCCAGCTTCAGCGGCGGCAGGCAGTAGAACTCTGCTCCCGCCCGGAAGCCCTCGACCCGGTTGACGGCCAGCAGCTCAAAATCCGGATCGGTCACGGGAACCAGATGCTCATTTTCCACAAGCTCCTGATATAATGTGGAAAAACCGGTCAGGATAGCCCGGTTCACGGCGGCGGTCAGCAGGTCCTCTTCCGCCTGCGGCGGGTTCTCTGCGGCCTGCTCGGCCTGAATGGCCGCTTCCAGCTCTTCGGCGCTGGCGGAAAATACCACCCGGCAGTCCCCGGGCTGGGGCATTCCGATATGTTCCAATACCATTGCGGTGACCTCCTCTCAGCGGATAAAGCTGACCATCAGTGCCAGCAGCACAACGGCCAGACAGAAATAGAGGATCTCGGCCCCCAGAACGGAGCGGTCGCCCTCCACATACATCTTTTCGGGATCTTCGGGGTCGTAGTACAGCGTGACCGTTTCCCCGCTGGCAAAGCCCATGCCCTTGGCGGCTTTGGGGTAGTGCAGGCGGTGGCTGCCGCCCTCGGTCTCGAACTCAAGCAGATAAGCCGCGCCGTCCCGGCTCTGAACGGTGCCTGCCACCCGGGCCTCCACGCGCTGGCCCTTCTGCTGTAAGCGGCGGCGCTGCAGCACACTGCGCAGGCCCATGTAGAACATGATGCCCGCGCCGATGATGAAGATCAGAACATTGAACATTCAGTTTCCCTCATTCCGTCATTACTCGCCCGGCGGCATACAGGCCGGACGGTCAGCTTTTATTGTACCATATTCCGGCCCAAATGCCCCTGTACGGAGTGCCCGAAATTTAGAGCATTTTTTTGTCGAACAATTTTGAAAATAGTGCTTGACTTTTCTTGTGGCTGTGGTATAATAATTAACGTTCCGAGCCGAACGGCCCACGAACAAAACAGAATATGCGGATATGGCGGAATTGGCAGACGCGTTAGATTCAGGTTCTAATCGGGGCAACTCGGTGGAGGTTCAAGTCCTCTTATCCGCACCAAATGATGAAAATCCGAACCTTTTCTCGAAAGAGAAGGGTTCGGATTTTTTATTTTCCTTGCGCTGGGATTTTCTGATTTACAAACCTGAAGTGCTGTATTATAATAAAGTAATCACACAACAGGAGGCTCCTCAGAATGTCCCATTTGATCGAAACGGTATACAACCTGCTCTGGGGTGATTTGTTCACCCTGCCGGTGGGCGGCGGCATCGGCATTTCGCTGATGGCGGTGCTGCTGCTCACGGCGGGCGTGTTCTTCACCCTGCGCACCCGGCTGCTGCCCGTGCGGCTGTTCCGGGATATGATCGCCGCTGTCTGCGAGAAGAACCAGAGCATGGACAGCCTTTCCTCTTTTCAGACGCTCATCGTCTCCACGGCCACCCGGGTAGGCATGGGCAATCTGGTGGGCGTGGTGGCGGCAGTGTCTGCCGGTGGTGCCGGTGCGGTATTCTGGATGTGGGTCACGGCCCTGCTGGGGGCCTCCACCTCCTTTGTGGAATCCACACTGGCCCAGAAGTACCGGCAGCCCGACCCGCTCTATGGCGGGCAGCGCGGCGGCCCAGCTTACTACATCCATGTGCTGGCCGAGCGCAAGCGGGGCAAAAAGCTGCGTCATTCCATCGTCGCGGTGCTGTTTGCCATTTCAGGACTCATCTGCTGGTGCGGCATCAGCCAGGTCATCAGCAATTCGGTCAGCTCTGCCTTTGCCAATGCGTTCTCCATCCCGCCCATCGTGACCACGGTGGTGCTGGTGGTGCTCTCGGCGGTCATTGTCCTGCGCAGGGATGCCACCGTGAAAAGCCTGGATGTCATCGTGCCGATCATGGCGGTCTGCTATTTTGTGATGACGGTCATCATCATTGCGGTGAATTTCCGCCAGCTGCCCGCTGTGCTGGGCCGCATCTTCTCGGAAGCGTTCGGCCTGCGGCAGGTGGCCGCGGGCGGCTTTGGCGCGGTGCTGATGAACGGTGTCAAGCGCGGCCTGTTCTCCAATGAAGCGGGCAGCGGTTCGGCCCCCTGTGCGGCAGCGGCTGCCTCCTGCGATGATCCTGTGAAGATGGGCTTTGTGCAGGCACTGGGTGTCCTGATCGACACGGTGGTCATCTGCAGCTGCACTGCCTTTATGATGCTGCTGGCTCCCGCAAATGTCACCACTGGGCTGACCGGCATGGACCTGCTGCAGGCAGCGGCGCAGTACCATCTGGGCAGCTTTGGCGTGGTGTTCATTGCCGTCACGCTGGCGCTGTTCAGCTTCTCCACCTTCATCGGCATCCTGTTCTATGCCCGCTCCAATGTGGCGTACCTCTTTGGCGACCGCTGGGGCTGGCAGACAGCCTATAAGGTGCTGGCCCTTGTCATGCTGATGGTGGGCGGCCTGGAAGCCTATACCGTGGTGTGGGACCTGGGCGACGTGGGCATCGGTCTGATGACCATATTCAATCTCATTGCCCTATACCCCATGTCCGGCGAAGCCATTGCCGCCTTGCGGGATTACGAGCGCCGGAAACATCTGACCCAAAACTGACCCTGCCGACAGTTTCCGCAGAAAAGCTGCAAAAATCCGAAAAAAGTAGTTGACAAATCGCCCGCAGTCTGATAAAATAAACAAGTCGTCCGGCAACGGACGTGAACAGAATCTGGGCGTGTTCCCGAGTGGCCAATGGGGACAGACTGTAAATCTGCTGCTTTTCAGCTTCGGTGGTTCGAATCCACCCGCGCCCATAAAAAGACCGTCAGCGTAGAGATACGCTGGCGGTTTTCTGTTTGCAGAAGGTTTGGATTTTCATGCGGGTGGATTCGAACAGCATCGACCCGCCGAATAGTCCGGCGGGGAAAAAAGCCCCTGCGGGGCTTTTTTAGATGCGCGGCTTGCGTAGTCCACCCGCGCCCACCAAGAACTCCAGTATCCGAACCGGGTACTGGAGTTTCTGTTTTGTAATAACCTTCCCGGAGGCTAGGCGGGTGGATTCGAACAGCTGCGGCGCTGTCGCAGAAGACAGCGCAAAAACAGCCCAGTGGGCTGTTTTTAGCAGCGCGGCTTGCGTAATCCACCCGCGCCCATAAAAAGACCGTCAGCGTAGAGATACGCTGGCGGTTTTCTGTTTGCAGAGGATGGCGTGGCTGCTCTCGGGGCGGGCAGGATGCCCTCTCGCTGGTCTGGCTGGGTTTTATCACGTCATTGTCCTGAAGTCAAGGGGGAATTTTGATTTTCAAAAAAAAAAAAAAAAAAACAGTTACGCCCCCGGCAGAAACAGCAGCGTGCCCCGGGCGGCCAGTACGGGCTGGAACAGGCAGCCCGCCAGCCCAGCGGTGAGCGCCACAACGAGAAACAGCAGTGCCAGGACCAGAACGAGCCGGGCCAGCCCGAAGCGGTGGTGCCCGGCGGGGACTTTTTTGCGCTGCATGGTCAAACCTCCCTTTGCATCAGAGCTCTGCGCCATCCTATGCCGGGCTGTGCCGATTGTGTGCGGGCGCAAAATGTGGTACACTGTTACCGACAAATCACGGAGGAACTGTTATGCTGACCATTACACTGCTGGGCACGGCGGCCACCATGCCCCTGCCGGACCGTGCCCTGACCGCTGCGCTGGCCGAATGCGGGGGCCACGCCCTGCTGTTTGACTGCGGCGAGGGCACGCAGGCGGCGGCCCGCCGCGCCGGGGTCAACCTGATGAAGCTGGATGCCATCTGCCTGACCCACTATCACGGTGACCATATCTTCGGCCTGCCGGGCCTGCTGCAGACACTGGGCTGTCAGGGCCGGGAGCGCCCGCTGACCCTTTACGGCCCGGAGGGGCTGGGGGAAATCTGGCCCGCCCTGCGCACCCTGGCCGGGCCGCTGCCGTATCCGGTCAGGGCTGTGCAGCTGGACACAGACCCCATCGACCTGACCACCCTTTCCTCCGGCTGGCCTGCGGGGGCGCAGCTTACGCCTTTCCGCACCCGGCACCGGGTGCCCAGCCGGGGCTACCGGCTCGACCTGCCCCGGGCGGGCCGCTTTGACCCTGCAAAGGCCCGGGCACTGAACGTTCCGGTGCCTGCATGGAAGTTGCTCCAGCGGGGCCGGAGCATCCCGCTGGAAAGCGGGGCTGTGGTCGCCCCTGCGGATGTGCTGGGCCCGGCACGCCGGGGCCTGCGGTTCGTGTTCTCGGGGGACACCGCTCCCTGCCCGGCACTGGAACAGGCCGCGCAGAACGCCGACCTCTTCCTCTGCGATGCCACCTACCCCGACAACGAGCAGGAGGCGCAGGCAAAGCAGTGGGGGCACAGCACTTTTGCGCAGGGTGCGGCCATTGCAAAAAAGGCTGGCGTGCGCCGGTTCTGGCTGATGCATTATTCGCCCATGATCCTTGAACCGGAAGCCGCCCTGCCCAATGCGCAGGCGGTATTCCCGGCGGCGGAGTGCGGCTTTGATGGAAAACAGATCATCCTGCAATATGACGAGGAAGCAACATGACAACGATCAAACTTGACCCGGGTGCAGCCCTGCTGCTGGATGCGCTCCATGGGGCGGGCCATGCGGCCTACGCTGTGGGCGGCTGTGTCCGGGACAGCCTGCTGGGGCTGGACCCCCACGATTGGGACCTTTGCACCAGCGCCCGCCCGGAGCAGGTGATGGCGCTGTTCGGGGAGGAAAAGTGCATCCCCACCGGCCTGCAGCACGGCACCGTGACGGTGAAGCAGGGCGGCAGGCTCTATGAGACAACGACCTTCCGCACCGAGGGGGCCTACTCCGATGGCCGCCACCCGGATGCCGTCTGCTTTGTGCCGGATGTGCGGGAGGATCTTGCCCGGCGGGATTTCACCATCAACGCTATGGCATACAGCGCCGAGGAAGGGCTCATCGACCCCTTTGGCGGGCGGGACGACCTTGCCGCCCATCTTGTGCGGGCGGTGGGGGAGCCGGAACGCCGCTTTGAGGAGGACGCGCTGCGCATCCTGCGGCTCTACCGGTTCGCGGCCCGGTTCGGCTTCGCCATCGACCCAGCCACCGGTGCTGCCGCCCGGGCGCTGGGGCCGCATCTGGACTGCGTTTCGGCGGAGCGCATCCAGGAAGAACTGCTCAAGCTGCTGGCGGCACCCCGGCCCGGAAGCTATCTGGAACCCGCCGTTCTGGCCGTTGTCCTGCCGGAGCTGGAGCCGGAAAAACAGCCGGAACGGTTTGCGGAACTCTGCCGTACCATCGACCGGATCGAACCAACAGCGGAGAACGTGCCCGCCCGGCTGGCGGCCCTTCTCTGCCCGCTGGGTGAAGCCGGTGCCCGCAAAGCTCTGCGCAAACTGAAATGCTCCAACGCGCTCACGGATGAGGTGACAGCGTTGGAAAGGGAAGCTGGAGGGGGTGCCGGGAGCTTTCTCCTGCCCCGGAGCCGAGACAGGTGGGCCGGGAGTTCCTCTGAGGACCGTCCGCTGGGGTGGGACCCTGCTGCCGCAGGCAGTAGGGCGGGCGATGGAATGGCCCGAACCGTGTCCGAAGAGGAAGCTCCCGGTACGCCCGGCTTCGAGATGCAGCTTACAGCCAAACGTCTTTTGGGCCGCTATGAGCTGCAGACGATCCAGCGCCTGACCATCCTTTGCAGTGCCCGGCATCCGGAACAGGCCGAGGCCTTTGCTGCACTGCGGGCTGAGGCGGAGCGGCTGACAGCAGAAAATGCCTGCTGCCGGGTGAGCCAGCTGGCCGTGAATGGCCGTGATCTGATGGCGGCGGGGGTCAGACCCGGCCCGGGTCTGCGGCAGGTGCTGAACGCCCTGCTGGAGGCTGTCATCACTGGGCAGACACCCAATGAAAAAGACGCGCTGCTGGCAGCGGCGGCTCAATTTTCTGCGTCTTGACAAGAGAAAGAAGCTGCGGTAGTATTATACTACTGTTTTAGTGTGTTATTGAATGAGGAACGATATGACAGAAGCACAGAACACGAAGCGCCCCGGGGCGCTCATCGCCATGAGCGGCGGTGTGGACAGCTCGGTGGCGGCATGGCTGATGCAGCAGGCGGGGTACGACTGCACCGGCATCACCATGCGGCTCACCCGCAACGAGACGCTGGGGCAGTCCGGTTTCCACACCTGCTGCTCCGAAAAGGATATCGAGGATGCCGCCGAGGTGGCCTTTGCGATGGATATCCCCTATGAGGTGCTGGATTTCACCGCCGACTTCCGGGAGAAGATCATCGAAAAGTTCATCCGGGTGTACGAAATGGGCGGTACGCCCAACCCCTGTATCGACTGCAACCGGTATATGAAGTTCGACCACCTGCTCCGCTGGGCTGAGAGCCATGGCATGGAGTATGTGGTCACGGGCCATTACGCCCGGGTGGAGCAGGACGAGGCCACCGGCCGCTGGCTGCTGAAAAAGGGGCTGGACGAGGGCAAGGATCAGAGCTATGTGCTCTATAACCTGACCCAGGAGCAGCTGGCCCATGTGCGCCTGCCGCTGGGGGGGCTGCACAAGGCAGAAGTGCGTGAGATCGCGGAAAAGCAGCATTTCATCAACGCCCGCAAGCACGACAGCCAGGATATCTGCTTTGTGCCGGACGGCGACTACGCCCGTTTTATGGAGGACTTTACCGGCAGGCATTATCCGGCAGGTGATTTTCTGGACGAGAACGGCAAAAAGGTGGGCACTCACAATGGCGCGGTGCGGTATACCATCGGCCAGCGCAAGGGCCTGGGCCTTGCCATGGGTGCGCCGGTGTATGTCTGCGCCAAGGATATGCAGGCCAACACCGTCACGGTGGGCCCGGAGGAGAACCTGTTTGACCGCATCGTCTATGCCGACGAGGTGAACTGGATCGCCATCCCGGAGCTGACCGCGCCCTTGCGGGTCACAGCCCGCACCCGCTATCACCAGACCGAGCAGGCGGCCACCGTCTACCCGGCAGGAGAGGGGCAGTTCCGGCTGGAATTTGACCAGCCCCAGCGTGCCCCCACGCCCGGCCAGGCCGTGGTGCTGTATCAGGGGGATGTTGTGCTGGGAGGCGGCACGATTGTGGCGGTCGAATAAACCGCTCAGGCACTTTGCAGGAAAGTGATAAAGTAAAACAAAAGCAACTGCGTCGAACTGATAAAACAATAGGCGTAGTGTAAGATGGAGGAGCAAGTATCTATGCAGGATCAATATTCCCGCACTCAGCTGCTGCTGGGCAAGGAAGCAATGGAAAAGCTGCACAATTCCCGTGTGGCGGTGTTTGGCATTGGCGGCGTGGGCGGCTACACGGTGGAAGCGCTGGCACGCAGCGGTGTGGGTGCGCTGGACCTCATTGATGATGACAAGGTTTGCCTGACCAACCTGAACCGCCAGATCGTGGCCACCCGCAAGACCGTGGGCCAGTACAAGGTGGATGTGGCCGAACAGCGTGTCCACGAGATCGACCCCAACATCAAGGTCACCACCTACAAGACCTTCTTCACCCCGGAAACGCAGGATCAGTTCGACTTCACCCAGTACGACTATGTGGTGGATGCCATCGACACCGTCACCGGCAAGATCGCGCTGGTGGTCAAGGCCAAGGAGGCCGGTACCCCCATCATCTGCGCCATGGGCGCGGGCAACAAGATGGACCCCACCCGCTTTGAGGTGACGGATATCTACAAGACCTCCGTCTGCCCGCTGGCCAAAGTGATGCGCACCGAGTGCCGCAAGCGGCGGATCAAGCACCTGAAGGTCGTCTACTCCAAGGAGCCTGCCATGACCCCCATCGAGGATGATTCCATCAGCTGCAAGAACCACTGCATCTGCCCCCCGGGCACCCAGCGCAAGTGCACCATCCGGCGCTCGGTCCCCGGTTCCAACGCCTTTGTGCCCTCGGTGGCCGGGCTCATCATCGGCGGCGAGGTCGTGAAGGATCTGGTCGGATTTGTGCCGATGAAAGGTTAAACAGAGAACGCCCCTCTCCGGTCTCACAGATGCCGGAGAGGGGCGTTTTGGGTCAGGGGAAACCGCTCTCACGGCATGGGAACGGGTGGAGCGTGCATCGGGCCGCAGGGCTGCCGCCTGCCCGGGCGTAGCCATTGGCGGTCACCCCAGCAAGCACAATGTTGAAATGCGTTCATTTGACAAAATACTTTTGTTAATTTATACTGGAATGCATATTCACATGCAAAAATCAAGGATAGAAGATAGGAAGTATCGTCATGCTGACTCTGGATAAGATCTACCACGCCGCCTTTGTGCTCAAGGACGTTGCCCGCAAGACCGACCTGATCGAAGCGCCCAAGCTCTCCAAGGACTGCCGCCTCTACCTCAAGACCGAGAACCTGCAGGTGACCGGCAGCTTCAAGGTGCGGGGAGCCTATTATAAGATCAGCCAGCTCTCCAGGGAGGAGAGCGAAAAGGGCGTGATCGCCTGCTCTGCCGGCAACCACGCACAGGGCGTGGCTCTGGCCGCCACCCGCCGGGGCATCAGGAGCATCGTCTGTATGCCGGACGGTGCCCCCATTATGAAGGTGGAAAACACCAAGAGCCTGGGCGCAGAGGTCTGTCTGGTGCCCGGCACCTATGATGATGCCCACGACAAGGCCGTGGAGCTGCAGGCCGAGACCGGCATGACCTTCATCCACCCCTATGATGACGAACAGGTCATCGCAGGTCAGGGCACCATTGGTCTGGAGATCCTTGACCAGCTGCCCGATCTGGATGCCGTCATTGTGCCCGTGGGCGGCGGCGGCCTGATCTCCGGCGTGGCCTTTGCCATCAAGAGCCTGCGCCCCGAGGTCAAGGTCTATGGCGTGCAGGCCGAGGGTGCCCCCAGCATGTACCGCAGCCTGCATGAGCACAAGTATCAGACCCTGAAAAATGCGGCCACCTTCGCGGACGGCATTCAGGTCAAGACCCCCGGCGAGCTGACCTATCAGCTCTGCGAGGAATATGTGGACGACATCGTGACCGTCAGCGAGGACGAGACCGCCGCCGCCATCCTCTCCCTGATGGAGAACCAGAAGCTGGTGGCCGAGGGGGCCGGTGCGGTGCCTGTGGCAGCGGCGCTGTTCCACAAGCTGCCCATCGAGGGCAAAAAGGTGGTCTGCCTGATCTCCGGCGGCAACATCGATGTGAACATCCTCAACCGCGTCATCACCCGTGGTCTGGTGATGAGTGGCCGCAAGGCCAACCTGACCATCGCGCTGGAGGATAAGCCCGGCCAGCTGGAGCGGGTGGCCGCCATCGTTTCCCGCTGCGGCAGCAATGTGGTCTCTGTCCTGCACGATGGTTCCGACCCCAATATGCCCATCTCCAGCTGCTTCCTCAAGCTGGTGCTGGAGACCCGCGACCATGCCCAGATCGAGCAGATCCGGCAGGAGCTCACAAAAGAGGGCTTCCAGCTGGTGGCCGAGCGCGTGTGATTTTCTGACCGCCTCATCTGCCGCCTGCGGCGGCAGTTTTCTTTCAAAACAGCAAAAAGCGCCGTGCAGTCATTTCACTGCACAGCGCTTTTTCTTATCCATAAAAACGAAAAAGCAAACATTATTTCTGCACGCCGCTCTCGCACTGTTCGATGAACTGTTTGGCCACGCGGGGGCTACGGCCGCCGGCGCGGATGGCGAAAGCCTCGGCCTTGACCAGCAGTTCTTCCATGGGCATCTGGATGTGGTGCTGCTTTGCCAGCTCTTCCAGAATGGCGGCAAAGCGGGCCTTCTCGGGCCGCTGGAAGGTGACGGTCAGGCCGAACCGGGCGGAAAGGCTCATCAACTCCTGCCGGGTGTCGGCTTCGTGGATGTCGTCGCCGGTGCGGTCGGTCAGGGTCTCCTTGATGAGGTGGCGGCGGTTGGAGGTGGCGTACACCGCAATGTTCCGGGCCCGGCCGCCCACGCTGCCCTCAAGGATGGCTTTCAGGGCGGCAAAGTTGTCGTCGTTGGAGGAGAAGCTCAGGTCATCGATGAAGAGGATGAACTTGAGGGGATTGGCTGCCAGCTGATCCATCAGGTCGGGGATCTGGTAGAGCTGGTTCTTCTTGACCTCCACCAGCCGCAGGCCGTCGGCGGCGTACTCATTGGCAATGGCCTTGACCGTGCTGGATTTGCCGGTGCCTGCATCGCCGTAGAGCAGAACATTGTTGGCGGGGGAACCGGCCAGCAGGGCGCGGGTGTTGGCAATGACCTTTTCCCGCTCCTTCTCGTAGCCAGGCAGTTCGCTGAGCTTCTGGGGGTCGGGGTACTTCACGGGCACCAGCTGGCCATTCTCCACCGTGAACACATGGTGCTTGGCAAACATGCCGTAGCCTTTCTTCCCGGCTTCCCGCATCCGCTGGTTGTAGGCGGCGGTCAGGTCGAGCTGCCTTGCCTCCCAGCGGGGCAGGAACGCCAGCTCCCGGTTCTGCCGGTCGGCGGCTTCCAGCAGCGTGTCCAGCGTCAGGCCGCAGAGCTTCTGCAAAAAGTTCAGCTCACTGTTCAGGGCGGCCTCCATCACAGGAGAGAGCTGGCCTGCGGCGGCCTGCCGCACACAGACGGTCTCGGTCTCCAGCACGGCGTTGGAAAGATAATCGCCCAGATTGGTGGTGTGGGCAAACAGGGCGGCTTCAAAGGCGGCCACAGCATCGCACAGGGGGGCGATGCTGTCGTCAGCCGCTTCTAGCCGGTCGGTCAGCGCCGCCAGCTTTGCCACAACGGGGTCGCCCAGCAGGGCACGGAAAACAACAAGCCCGTGGAGCCGGGCATTCCATTCACGAAGTTGCATCATCAGACTCTCCTCTTGACAGGACCTCTCCGGCACTTTTCACCTGCTTCCCCGGTCAGAGGAGCCGGGCAGGCTGACGGAGAGGTTTTTACCAGATTATACACTCAGAGAAGGCCGTCCGCAAGGGTGTGTTCAATTATCTTCATCTTTCGGCTGATTCACTTTACAAATCGTCGATTGACAAAGGCCCGATTTATAGTATAATTGACCCAACGTTCAAATCGGAATGCAAGATGCGAAAAGTAACGTGTCTGAGGGAAATTTTGTTGAGAGTGTAAGAGGAAAAGGAACAGGAGCAACTTACCATGCAGTTGAATGGTTCGCAAATTTTTGTTGAAGTCCTCTGCGAACAGGGCGTGGACACCATCTTCGGCTACCCCGGCGGTGCTGTGCTGAACCTGTACGACGAGCTGTATAAGAATTCTGACCGCATCCACCATGTGCTGACCGCCCACGAGCAGGGCGCTTCTCATGCGGCCGATGGCTATGCCCGCGCAACGGGCCGCACCGGCGTGGTGCTGGCCACCAGCGGCCCGGGTGCCACCAATCTGGTCACCGGCATTGCCACTGCCTACATGGACTCCGTGCCCATGGTCGCCTTTACCGGCAATGTGCCGACCCCCGGTCTGGGCAAGGACAGCTTTCAGGAGGCGTATATCGAGGGCATTACGATGCCCATCACCAAGCACAACTTCACGGTGCGCAAGGTAGAAGAGCTGGCCGACACCATGCGTGCGGCGTTCCGCATTGCGCAGAGCGGCCGCAAGGGCCCGGTGCTGGTGGATATCCCCAAGGATGTCACCGCTGCTGTCTGTGAGTTCACTCCCAAGCAGCCGGAGCAGATCCGCACCGTGACCACTTACGACGAACAGCAGGTCAAGTGGGCCGCCGATATCATCAACGCGGCCAAGCGCCCGCTGGTCTATTTTGGCGGCGGCGTGCGGAGCGCGGCTTCTTGCCAGCCCCTGCGTGACCTGATCCACAAGGCGGAGATCCCCGCCACCTATACCCTGATGGCCGCAGGCGTTGTGCCCTACGGTGACCCGATGAACATCGGCATGGTCGGAATGCACGGCTGCTACACCTCCAACCGGGCGGTCGCGGATTGTGACGTGCTGATCGCACTGGGCACCCGCTTTTCTGACCGCGTGGCCCTGAACCCCAAGACCTTTGCCAGGAACGCCACCATCATCCAGATCGATATCGACCCCAGTGAGCTGGGCAAGAACGTGGATGTGGATCTTGCCATTGCCGGTGATGTCTGCTATGTCCTGAGCGGGATGCTCCCCCTCATTGAGGAAAAGAAGCACCCCGACTGGATGAAGATGATCCACGAGTGGCAGGCACAGGATTACCACCCTGTGTCCGACCCCACCCGCCTGATGCCCCATCAGGTCATCGGCGAGGTGTGCAGCCAGTGCGGCCCTGAGGCCGTGTATGTCACCGACGTGGGCCAGCACCAGATGTGGGCGGCCCAGTACATCCGCCACACCAAGAGCCGCGGCTTTATCACCAGCGGCGGCCTGGGCACCATGGGCTTTGGCTATGGCGCGGCCATCGGCGCGCAGATGGCGCTGGGCCGGGAGCAGCGGGTGGTCATGTTCACGGGCGACGGTTCCTTCCACATGAACCTCAACGAGGCCTGCACCGCTGTCAGCTATGAGCTGCCCATCATCACGGTCATCTTCAACAACTCTGTGCTGGGCATGGTGCGCCAGTGGCAGACCACTTTCTACGAAAAGCGCTACTCCCAGACCGACCCCCACCGCCGCACCGACTTTGTCAAGCTGGCGGACGGCTTTGGCCTGAAGGGCTACCGCTGCACCAACCTCCCCGAGTTCCAGGCCGCATTTGCCGATGCCCTCAAGCAGAAGGGCCCCACCTGGATCGAGTGCATCATCGACAAGGACGAAAAGGTCCTGCCCATGATCCCCGGCGGCGGCGACATCAATGATATCATCATGGAATAAGGAGGACTGACCCATGGAATCCAAACGCAGAGTCATCAGTCTGCTGGTGGACAACCAGAGCGGTGTTCTGGCCCGGGTGTCCAACCTGTTCTGCCGCCGCGGCTTCAACATCGACAGCCTGACGGTGTCCGCCACCAACGACCCGGCGGTCAGCCGCATCACCGTGACCATCACCAGCGACGAAAAGGCGCTGAGCCAGCTCATCCTCCAGACCGAGCGGCTGGAAGTGACCCGGCAGGTGTTCGTGCTGGATCACGAGAACTCGCTGGAGCGGGAGCTGCTGCTGCTCAAGGTGGCTGCCGATGTCCACAACCGCAGTGAGCTGCGGGAGATCGCCAGCATCTACAAGGCAAAGATCATTGATTTTTCGCCCGACAGCATGGTGCTGGAGCTGACCGGCCGCCCTGAAAAGGTGGACGCGTTCCTCAAGATCCTGGCGGACTACAAGATCCTTGAGCAGTGCCGCACCGGTGTGACCGCCCTGGAGCGCGGCGGGATGCACCAGCACATGCAGAAGCCCCCGCAGGAGGTGCGGGCAGCCCAGCTGCCCCTGCCCGGGACCCGCTGCCCGCAGTAAGGGGAGAAACCCCACCGTCAATGCTCCGCATTGCCACCGCCCCTAGTAGGGGCGGCTCTGGCGTTGCATAAAGCCCTGCAAGTTCCCCTTTCTGCCAAGGGCTCCCCTAGTAGGGGAGCTGGCGAGCAGATGCGAGCCTGAGGGGTTCAACTCAGTTTTCCATAAAAATCAAAATATAAAAATAAAACAGGAAAGAGTAAAAGGAGACTACTACCATGGCGATCAAGAAATACTACGATTCCGACTGCAACCTCGGCGTGCTGGACGGCAAGACCGTTGCTGTCATCGGCTTCGGCAGCCAGGGCCACGCCCATTCCGAGAACCTGGCCGAGAGCGGCGTGAACGTTGTTGTCGGTCTGCGCAAGGGCTCTGCCCACTGGGCAAAGGCCTCCGAGTTCGCTGCCACTCACGACAACTTCAAAGTCATGGAAGTCGAAGAGGCTGCCAAGGCTGGCGATGTTGTGATGATGCTGGTGCCCGATGAGCTGTGCGCCGACATCTATAACACGCAGGTCGCACCCTACATGACCGAGGGCAAGGCTCTGGCCTTTGCACACGGCTTCAACATCCACTTCAAGACCATCACCGCTCCCAAGAACGTTGACGTGATCATGATCGCTCCCAAGGGCCCCGGCCACATCGTCCGCCGCCTGTACACCGAGGGCGAGGGCTGCCCCTCTCTGATCTGTGTGGAGCAGGATTACACCGGCAAGGCAAAGGACATCGCTCTGGCTTACGCTTCCGGCATCGGCGCCGGCCGTGCAGGCATCCTGCAGACCACCTTCAAGGAGGAGACCGAGACCGACCTGTTCGGCGAGCAGGCAGTTCTGTGCGGCGGTGTCTGCGAGCTGATCCACGCAGGCTTCGATACGCTGGTTGAGGCTGGCTACGAGCCCGAGATGGCATACTTTGAGACCTGCCACGAGATGAAGCTGATCGTTGACCTGATCAACGAGGGCGGCTTCTCCAAGATGCGCTACTCCATCTCCAACACCGCTGAGTACGGCGATTACCGCACCGGCAAGCGCCTGATCACCGCCGAGACCCGCAAGGAGATGAAGAAGGTGCTGACCGAGATCCAGGATGGCACCTTTGCTTCTGAGTTCCTGACCGAGATGAGCCCCAAGGGCGGCCGCAAGGTCCACTTCCTGGCTGAGCGCCGGATGCAGGCCGAACACCCCATCGAGAAGGTGGGCGCAGAGCTGCGCAGCATGATGAGCTGGCTGAAGAAGTAATTAACTCCCCCAGTCGCCTGCGGCGACAGCCCCCTCAAAGAGGGAGCCTTTTGTCTGACCGCAGCGTGAAGCCTCCCTCCGTGAGGGAGGTGGCATCGCGCAAGCGATGACGGAAGGAGTTCAGCCAAAAGCTGCTTTTAAAACTAAGAAAGGCTCCCTCCTTTGGGAGGGGGTCTTTTGTTATAAGGAAAAGAGGAACAAACCATGAGAAGTGACAACGTGACCAAAGGCTCGGAGCGTGCACCGAACCGCAGTCTGTTTTATGCACTGGGTTACACCCCCGAGGAGCTGGAGCGCCCGCTGATCGGCGTGGTTAGCGCTTACAGCGAGATCGTGCCCGGCCACATGAATCTGGATAAGATCGCCGATGCCGTCAAGGCCGGTGTGGAGATGGCGGGCGGCACCCCCATCCTGATCCCTGCCATCGGCGTGTGCGATGGCATCGCCATGGGCCATGTGGGCATGAAGTACTCCCTGGCCTCCCGCGAGCTGATCTGCGACAGCGTGGAGACCATGCTGATGGCCCATCAGCTGGACGGCCTGGTGCTGGTGCCCAACTGCGATAAGATCGTGCCCGGCATGGTCATGGCCGCGGTCCGCATGGATGTGCCCGCGGTGGTCTGCTCCGGCGGCCCCATGCTGGCCGGCAGCTACGGCGGCGAAGAAGTCAGCCTTTCCAAGATGTTCGAGGCCGTGGGCGCTTACAAGGCCGGTATGATCACCGACGAGCAGCTGGAAGACTGCACCTGCAACTGCTGCCCCAGCTGCGGCAGCTGCTCCGGCATGTACACCGCCAACAGCATGAACTGCCTGTGCGAGGCCATCGGCATTGCCCTGCCCGGCAACGGCACCATCCCGGCAGTCTACTCCAAGCGCCTGCAGCTGGCAAAGCACGCCGGTATGGCCATCATGGACATGGTCAACAAGGGCATCACCGCCCGCCAGATCATCAACGAGCGCTCCATCCGCAACGCACTGACCTGCGATATGGCGCTGGGCTGCTCCACCAATACCGTCCTGCATCTGCTGGCCATTGCCTACGAGGCTGGTGTGCCCATCGACCTGAAGCTCTTCAACGAGATCAGCGCCAGGACCCCCAACCTCTGCCATCTGGCCCCCGCAGGCCCCACCCACATGCCCGACCTCTATGCCGCAGGCGGCATCCCCGCTGTGCAGGCAGAGCTGGCCAAGAAGGGCCTGCTGGATCTGGATGTGCCCACCGTCACCGGCAAGACCCTGGGCGAGAACATCAAGGGTGCCCACATCCTGAACGAAAAGGCCATCCGCCCCATCGAGAACCCCTACTCCCAGACCGGCGGCCTGCAGATCCTGTGGGGCAACATCGCTCCGGACGGCTGCGTGGTCAAGCGCAGCGCTGTGGCCCCCGAGATGCAGCAGCACTCCGGCCCGGCCCGCGTGTTCAACAGCGAGGAGACCGCCATTGCAGCCATCTACGCAGGCCAGATCGTCTCGGGCGATGTAGTGGTCATCCGCTACGAGGGCCCCAAGGGCGGCCCCGGTATGCGCGAGATGCTCAACCCCACCTCCGCTCTGGCCGGTATGAAGCTGGATAAGACCGTGGCCCTCATCACCGACGGCCGCTTCTCCGGCGCATCCCGCGGCGCAGCCATCGGCCACGTCAGCCCCGAGGCTGCTTCCGGCGGCCCCATCGGCCTGATCGAGGAGGGCGATACCATCAGTATTGATATCCCCAACGCAAAGATCACGCTGGAGGTCAGCGACGAGGTGCTGGCCGAGCGCAAGGCAAAGTACGTTGCGCCCGAGCCCAACATCAAGACCGGCTGGCTCAGCCGCTATGCCCGCATGGTCACCAGTGCAAACCTGGGTGCGGTGCTGAAGTGACCCGGAAGACCGCATAACAGCAAAAGCTCCCGACGCGCAGAACGTCGGGAGCTTTTTTTGTGTCCGGGTACAGCGGGATGCAGGGAAGGGAAATGGGACAAAAAGAAAAGCATCTTGAATCACTTCAAGATGCTTGGTGGTTGCGGGGGCCGGATTTGAACCAACGACCTTCGGGTTATGAGCCCGACGAGCTACCAGACTGCTCCACCCCGCGATATTTACTTGTCTGCATCAGCTGTTCGCTGACTGCTCAAGTATAATACCACAGAGGCAGGTGGATGTCAAGGGCTTTGGAAAAGTTTTTTACTTTTTCTTTCTGGGATGGCGGACACGGTAGTAGATCACGCCGCAGGCCGCGCCGATGAGGATGGCGGGCCATGCGCCCACAAGGAACACCGCCACGGCCTGTGCACCGGACACGAAGCCGGTCCAGCCATTGCGCAGGGCGGCCAGCAGCTTTGCGCCGAAGCTGGTGCTGGTGGGGGTCAGGGTCTCCACCTCGTTCAGGGTGATATAGACGGTGCAGCAGGAGACCTGATTGCTGTACCAGTCCAGCTGGCTCTGCCAGCTCTCGATCTGGTACTGCACATCGCTCAGGCTGGACTCGATCTCCAGCAGGTCGGCCAGGGTGTCGGCCTGGGCCTGCAGCTCCTGCAGACGGGTGCGCTGGGCGGTCAGGCTGGCCAGCCGGGCCTCGGTGTCCATATACCGGGTGGTGATATCCTCCGCCTGCTGGTTCTGGTAGGTCACGCTGCCGGACTGGGCAGCGGCGGCCAGAAAGCTCTTGTAGCTGTCCTGAGGCACCCGCAAAGTCAGGCTGACGCTCCGGGTGCTGTCGGTGTTGGTGTACTCGCTGCTGGATTCCATATAGCCGTCCGCGTCAGAAAGGGCCGCATCCAGTGCCGCACGGGCGGTATCGTAATCCCGGGTCTCCAGCGTGAGGTTGGCAGTATAGATGATCTTGGCGCTGTCGGCGGTGCGGGTGGAAGCATCGCTCTCCGCTTCGCCGGAGGTCAGCAGGGAACCGCCGGTGGCAGCCTCTGCTGACCGGTAGCCGTCCTCTGCGCCGAAGGTGGAGACACCGTTGTCCGCAGAACCGGAGGTGGCGTTTTCGGTGTCCTCCATGGAGTAAACAGCGGCCTGCGGGGCGGCTTCCTTGGTGGCGGCGGCAGAGTAGTTGGAGGAAGAGCCGCCGCCCAGCAGGGTGACCCCCTCCCATTTGTAGGCATGCACGGCACCGTACAGGCAGACCCCGCAGACTGCCACGCAGGCGGCCAGCTGGGCCCAGCGCCAGGCGGGGAAGCGGAGGGGCTTCTTCTGTTTTTTGGGGGTCGGGGAAGGCGCGGGCATGGCGATGCTCTTGGCACCGGGTGTTTCGGCGGCATTGGCCTGCAGGGCAAGCAGCTTTGCCTTCAGGTCATCGGAAGCGTGCAGATCGTCCACTTCCATCTTGTATTCATACCACCTCATCTTCGATCTCCTCCTTCAGCAGCGTATGTAACTGGGCGCGTGCCCGCCGCAGCCAGCTGAGCACCGTGTTGGTGGGCGCACCCAGCATCCGGCCTACCTCGGCGGCGGTGTAGCCCTCGTAATAATGGAGGTACACGGCGTTGCGGTAGTTTTCCGGCAGAGTGCGCACCGCATCGAGCACACTGCCGTCATTTCCGGATTCCGGGGCAGGAATGTTTTCGTCCAGTTCGGTGTCCTTCTGGCGCGCGGCCCGGGTGATATCCCGGCAGCGATTGATGGCGACCCGCAGCAGCCAGGCTTTGAGGTGCTCCTCACTCTCAAAGCGGCCTTCGTAGCGCAGGAGCTTTTCAAACACATCCTGCACCACATCCTCCGCATCGGCGGTGCAGCTGCAATTGTGCATCGCGGCGCGGAACACGGTGTCGCTGTATCGCTGTACAGCCAGCGCAAAAACTTCGTCTTTGGTCAACTGTCCCATAAGTCTCTTTCTCTCCTTTGCGGCCCCGGGCGGGGCTGGTGGAAACAACTGTTTCAAAGGGACGTTTCACCCCATATACGGGTGAAGCGCACGGATTATTGCATTAACGATAAAGCCTTTGGAAAAGGGCAATTTTCTCCGCAAGATACAGATCTGCTTTGGGGTGGGCCAGCCAGTGCTTCTGCCGGGTGGTCTGGCACAGGCGGCGGGCAAGGGCGGCAGGGTCGGTGTCGATGGTCTCCACATCCTGCAGGGTCAATTGCAGGGTCAGAGCGGCCGGGACATCCGGCAGGGGCGGCAGCGGGTCCTCCCAGACAAAGGGAGGCAGCAGCTGCACCGCGCAGACAGCGCGGGAACACTCCTCGGTGAGCAGCAGAGCGGCGGGGGAGCCATCCGGCTCCACATGCAGGCTGCTGTAAAGCAGCTGGAGGTTCCGGGGAGCAGAGAGCAGAACAGCACCCTCGTCCGCCGTTTCGCTGAGGGTGAGGCACCCGGCGGCCTCGTCGGCATAGATGCGCCGGGCCGGTGCCCGGAAGCTGGCATAGAGCGCAGGCAGGTGGAAAACACCCGCCTTGTCCAGCCCGTGCTGCAGCAGCAGATAGAATTCGGTCAGCGGGTGGTCCGGGTCCGGCTGCGGCATCCCGAAGTCCGGCCGGGAAAGATGTCCTCCGCCCATAGTCTCCCTCCTTTTCCAGAGCATTACCCTTTTAGTATATGGGTTTTGCAACGGATTTTCAACTGTAATTGCAACGCTTTCGGAGAATGGGAAATTTTCCCGCACGGCCAGGACCCTTTGCGGGGGAGCCTCCGGCAGACCAAAACGGGAGACAGAAACAAAAAGCCCGATCGTTCGGGAACGACCGGGCCTGTGCATATTGTGCTGAGAGAGACGCAGTTACTTCTGATAGCCCAGCGTAGCTGCCATCACGGCTTTGATGGTGTGCATCCGGTTTTCGGCCTCGTCAAAGACGATGCTCTGGGGGCCCTCGAATACCTCATCGGTCACCTCCATGGCATCGCGGCCAAAGCGCTCGCCCATCTCTTTGCCCACAGCGGTCTTGTGGTCGTGGTAGGCGGGCAGGCAGTGCATAAACACGGCCTTGGAGCCTGCAATATTCATCAGCTCCTGATTGATCTGATAGGGGGCCAGGTCGTGGATGCGCTCGGCCCAGACCTCGATGGGTTCGCCCATGGAGACCCACACATCGGTGTAAAGGACATCGGCACCCTGGGCAGCCTTGGCGGGGTCCTCCTCAAAGGTCAGGGTGGCACCGGTCTCGGCAGCAATGGCCTGACACTGTGCGATCAGGGCGGCATCCGGCTGATACTTTTTGGGGGCGCAGGCGGTGAAGTGCAGGCCCATCTTGGCACAGCCCACCATCAGGCTGTTGCCCATGTTGTAGCGGGCATCGCCGAAGTAGACGAAATGGATGCCCTTCAGGCTGCCGAAGTGTTCCCGGATGGTCAGGAAGTCGGCAAGGATCTGGGTGGGATGGAACTCGTTGGTCAGGCCGTTCCAGACCGGAACACCGGCGTAATGGGCCAGGTCTTCCACGATCTCCTGCCCATAGCCGCGGTACTCGATGCCGTCAAACATCCGGCCCAGCACCCGGGCGGTGTCGGCAATGGATTCCTTTTTGCCGATCTGACTGCCCGACGGGTCTAGGTAGGTGACCTCCATGCCCAGATCGTGAGCGGCGACCTCAAAGCTGCAGCGGGTGCGGGTGGAGGTCTTTTCAAAGATCAGGGCGATGTTCTTGCCTGCCAGCTGCTCATTGTGGCGGATGCCGGCCTTTTTCCTGGCCTTCAGGTCAGCGGCCAGATCGAGCAGCTCCTCGATCTCGGCAGGGGTGTAGTCCAGAAGCTTCAAAAAGCTGCGATTTTTCAGGCTCATTGTATACTTTCCTCTCTATGCAACATAAAATGTATATTTATTCGATAAGGTGGTTCTATTATATACCGAATAAACTGTATTTTCAAGGGAAAGTTTTGGGAGAGGTTTAACTCCCCTTACAGCTCCAGCAGTTCCTTCCGCCCGCTGGGGGTGTAGGCGGTCAGGCGCACGCCTGCCTTTTTGAACATGAACCGCGCCGCCACGCTGGAATCGGAATCGTGGTACTTGTCGCCGTAGTACACCACCTCGGAGATGCCGGACTGGATGATGGCCTTGGCGCACTCGTTGCAGGGGAAGAGGGTCACGTATACCCGGGCACCCTTCAGGTTGTTGTGGGCGCTGTTCAGGATGGCGTTGAGCTCCGCATGGCAGACGTACATATACTTCGTGTCCAGCGGGTCGCCCTCGCGCTCCCACGGCATGGCATCGTCATCGCATCCAATGGGCATTCCGTTGTAGCCCAGGGAGAGGATCTTGTTCTCCGGGCTGACGATGCAGGCTCCCACCTGGCTGCTGGGGTCCTTGGAGCGCATGGCGGTGAGCAGGGCGATGCCCATAAAGTATTCATCCCAGTTGATGTAATCGGTGCGTTTCATGGCAAAGTGCCTCCCTCTATCTTTCGTTGGGTCTATTGTACCATGCCAACCCACGTCCTGCAATCGATTTTGCGCGCATCCGGTCAAAATGCACAAAAGAACCCTGGGAAGTTTGGCGGGCAGGTGAAAGAAAATTTCGGACAATCTATTTGAAAATCATTTGGAGTGTGGTATTATCTTTGTAAAATATGCCACAAAAACGGAGAGACTGCTCCGTGCGGCGGAAATGAGGGAAAAACCGATATGAAATACGCAAGCAACAACATCCGTAATATCTTGATTGCAGGCCATGCCGGCAGCGGCAAAACAACGCTGACTGAGGCACTGGTCTATTTTTCGGGCGCAGCAGAGCGTATGGGCCGTGTTGAGGACGGCACCACGATTTCGGACTTTGACCCTGAGGAAGCAAAGCGGAAGGCAAGTCTGTCGGCATCCGTGGTGCCGGTGGAGTACGAAGGCATCAAGTACAACCTGATCGATGCGCCGGGCCTGTTCGACTTTGAGGCAGGTGAGTATGAGGGCATCCGCGCTGCCGAGAGTGTGCTGGTGTGTGTTTCCGGCCGCAGCGGCGTGACCGTGGGCGCGGAGAAAGCCTTCCAGCTGGCCCGCAAGAACGGCAAGGCCACCATGGTGTTCATCTCCAAGTGCGACCTGGAAAATGCCAACTACTTCAAGATCCTGGAGGAGATGAAGATCAAGTTCGGCTCCACCGTCTGCCCTTGTGTTGTGCCCGCCAAGCTGGACGACGGCACCCCTGTCTACATCAACCTGTTCAGCCAGAAAGCCTTCAAGTATGAGAGCGGCAAGCAGATCCAGGTGGAGCTGCCCGATATCGGCCACCGCTTCCAGGGCCTGATCGAGGCCATGAGCGAGGCCATTGCCGAGACCGACGATGAGCTGATGGAAAAGTTCTTCGGCGGCGAGCCCTTTACCACTGAGGAGATCGTTGAGGGAATGCGCAAGGGTGTTAAGGACGGCCTGATCACCCCCGTGTTCTGCGGCAGCGCCGTCAACCAGCAGGCATTGGATATGCTGCTGTTCAATATGCACAAGCTCCTGCCCAGCCCGCAGCACGATGCCGCCATCCTGGCCGAGAATGCCAGCGGCGAGCCTGTGGAGCTGCATTGTGATGAGACCGAGCCCACCGCAGCCTATGTCTTTAAGACTGTGGCTGACCCGTTCGTGGGCAAGTTGAGCTACCTGCGCGTGATCAGCGGCAAGGTGACCGGCGGCGCTGCTCTGGTCAACGCCCGCACCGGCGAGACCGAGAAGATCAGCAAGCCCCTGACCGTCATCGGCAAGAAGCAGACCGAGACCGACGGCATCGGTGCTGGTGATATCGGCGCTGTGGCAAAGCTGGTCAGCGCAAAGACCGGCGATACCCTGTGCGATGCTTCCCGCGTGGTCAAGCTGCCTGCCGCTACCTTCCCGCTGCCCAGCCTGTTCATGGCAGTCACCGTGGCCAAAAAGGGCGACGAGGGCAAGATCTCCAGCGCGCTGGCCCGCCTGATGGAAGAAGATCCGACCCTGAGCTACATCAATAACGCCGAGACCCACCAGCAGATCATTGGTGGCCTGGGTGAGCAGCATCTGGATGTGGTCAAGGCCAAACTGAAGAATAAGTTCGGCGTGGAGATCGGTCTGGAAGCTCCCCGCATTGCCTACCGTGAGTCCATCCGCAAGGCCTGCCAGAAGCAGGGCCGCCATAAGAAGCAGACCGGCGGCCACGGCCAGTTCGGCGATGTCGTCATCAACTTCGAGCCCTGTGACAGCGAGCAGGTGGTGTTTGAGGAAAAGGTGTTCGGCGGCAGCGTGCCCAAGAACTTCTTCCCGGCTGTGGAAAAGGGTGTCCGTCTTGCCGCCGAAAAGGGCGTGCTGGCCGGTTATCCCGTGGTCGGCCTGAAGGCTACCCTGCTGGATGGCAGCTACCACCCTGTGGACAGCTCCGAGATGGCCTTTATCATGGCCGCAAAGCTGGCCTATAAGGCTGCAATGCCCGAGGCAGGCCCCGTCATTCTGGAGCCCATCCATACCCTGAAGGCCCATGTCCCCAACGACAACACCGGTGATATCATGGGTGATGTGACCAAGCGCCGCGGCCGCGTGCTGGGCATGGAACCCGATGAGGACGGCATGCAGACCGTTATTGCCGAGGTCCCGCTGGCTGAGCTGAGCAACTTTACCACCTTTATCCGGCAGATCACCCAGGGCCGCGGCTGGTTCACCACCGAGTTTGCCCGCTACGAGATCCTGCCCGAGATGCTGGTGCCTGCCGTGGTGGAGCAGGCCAAGAAGCTGGGCAACCTGGATGAGGGTGCGGAGGATTAAACCACTCCGTCTCGTATCCGCTCGACAGCTCTCCTGATAGGAGAGCCAAGTTAAGTTCATATTGACATTTCCGGAGCCCTGCTGGCAATTCCCTCTGCCGGCGGGGCTTTTGTTGTTGGGGGAAGGGAACAAAACAGGAAAAAGGCGAGGCATCAGCTTACTGCACTGATGCCCCGCCTTTTGCAGGTCAGATCACTTTTTCCGTTTTCCGGGTTTCTTTTTCCGCACGCTGTACCCGAAGGTGCCCAGCTTTTTGCCCAGGCTCAGGTATTCGCCGTGGCTGTACACGATCAGCTTTGCCTTGTCCAGGCAGAGCTTGCCGTTTTCATCCAGCAGGCTCTCATCCACATCGCAGGCCACGACTTCGGCCAGGAACAGGTCATGGCTGCCCAGCGGGATGACCTGCGTGACCCTGCATTCCAGATTGACCGGGCTCTCCTCCAGGATGGGGCAGTCGGTCAGAACGCTGCCCGGGGCGGCGTGGAGCTTACAGGCGGCAAACTTGTCGTTGTCGCGGCCGCTCTTCACGCCGCACCAGTCCACCGCACGCACCAGCTGTTCGGTGGGCAGGTTGATGGCAAACTGTCCGCTCTCCTTGATGAGGTGGTGGCTGTACCGCTCGGGGCGGACGCTGATGGATACCATGCTGGGCTGGGTGCAGATGGTGCCTGTCCAGCCGATGGTGATGAGGTTGGGCTGCTCCAGACCGCCGCAGGAGACCAGCACCGGCGGTTCCGGGTTCAGCAGGGTGCTGCCCCGCCAGCTCTGTTTGCTCATCCGTGATACTTCCTTTCATAGGGGGCCCAGGTGCGCTCCGAGATGATGTAGCGCGGGCGGGCCTTTGTTTCCATATAGATCTTGCCGATGTATTCGCCGATGACACCCAGGCAGACCAGTTGCACGCCGCCCACAAAGCAGACGATGCAGATGGTGGAGGCCCAGCCGGCCACCACGCTGCCCATGGCCGCCTGCACGATGGCCCAGATCACGCCGATAAAGCTGATAAGGCTGACCACGATGCCTGCCCCGGTGATGAGCCGGATGGGCTTGTTGGAAAGGCTGGTGATGCCATCAAAGGCCAATGCCAGCATTTTGCGCAGGGGATAGTGGCTCTCACCGGCCAGACGCTCGTGCCGCTCGTAGAACACCTGCTCGCTCTGGAAGCCCACCAGCGGCACCATGCCGCGCAGGAAGATGTTGACCTCCTTGTAGTCGGCAAAGGTGTCCAGCACCCGGGCGCTGATGAGCCGGTAGTCGGCGTGGTTGAACACGATATCCGCGCCAAGGGCATTCATCAGGTGGTAGAAGCCCTCGGCGGTGAACCGCTTGAAGAAGGTGTCGGTGTCCCGGCGGCTGCGCACGCCGTAGACCACCTCGGCACCGTCCAGATATTTCTGTACCATCTCGTCCATGGCGTTGATGTCATCCTGACCATCACAGTCGATGGAGATGGTGATGTCGCAGTTGTTGGCGCGGGCCTCCATCAGGCCCGCCAGCACGGCGTTCTGATGGCCCCGGTTCCGGCTCTGGGAAATGCCGATGAAATGCGCATCCTGCTTTGCAAAGCTGCAGATGAGCTCCCAGGTCTTGTCCTTGGAGCCATCGTTGACGAACAGCACCCGGCTCTTGTCGCTGATCATGCCTTTTTCGGTGAGGCTGGTGATCTTTTGCAGGAACATCGGCGCTGTAATGGGCAGCACCTGCTCCTCGTTGTAGCAGGGAATCACGATCCAGAGAATTGGTTTAGACATAGTTACAGATCACTTTCCTTTTATAGAATCATCTGCCGCAGAGCCTCCGGCTCCAGCAGCTTGAAGCTGGAACGGTAGGTATCCAGCAGGCCGTCCCGCTGCATCAGGCTCAGCTCCCGGGAAAGGGCGCTGCGGTCACAGTTGAGGTAATCGGCCAACTGGATGCGGGAGAAGGGGATAGTAAAGGTCATGCTGCCCTGTTGCTCGGCCTCGCTGAGCAGGTAGGCGCAGACCTTGGCCCGCAGGGTCTTCATCACCAGCAGGTCTACCCGGCGGGAGAGCAGGAAATATTTATCGCTGATGGTCCGCACCAGATTCTGCAGCAGGCGCTGGCGGGCGGTGGAGCCGTCCGGCTGGAGCAGCTTCTCGTAGGGGAAGAGCAGGACCTCGCAGGGGGCGGATGCCACCACCGTGACCGGGCTGTCCAGGCTGGAACCGCCCAGTACGTCACCAAACACGCCCCCCGGCCCCATGTGGGTGATGGGGGTCCGTGCCCCGCCCGGTGCCGGGCGGTAGGCTTCGATGCTTCCGGTCAGCACAACGCCGACCCGGCGGCTGGGGGCCCCGGCCTGCACCAGCGCCTCGCCCCGGCCATAACTGCGGATGCAGGCCCCCAGCTCACTGAGCAGGGGGCGCAGTTCCCCGGCAGAGATCCCGGCAAAAAGAGAGGTGGATTGTAACAGCGGCAGATAGTTTTCCATGTCAGTTCCGTGAGGTTTTCCCCGGGCCCTCACCGCCCTTCTGCAATTCCGTTGCGTGGGCAACGGTATTTTTAGCTCCATTATAGTAAACTTGAGCGCGTAAAGCAAATGATTTTGCAAAATTTACAAATTTTGTTTCTGGTTGGAACAACAAAGAGAGGAAGGAATCTGAACCATGATGAAAAAACTGACTTCCCTGCTGCTGTCGGCTGCGCTGATGATCAGCCTGCTGGCCTGCGGGGCTTTTGCCGCCAAAACAAAAAGCGGCGTGCGCATTGCGGGCCTGAAGGGCCCCACCACCATGGGCCTGGTCAATCTGCTGGATATGGAGCGCAGCGGCAAGGCCAGCCAGCACTACGACCTGCAGCTCTACGGTGCAGCGGACGAGATCGTGCCCAAGCTCATCAAGGGTGAGCTGGATATGGCCGCCATCCCTGCCAATCTGGCCGCGACCCTCTACCAAAAGACCAATGGCGGCATCCAGGTGATGGCAGTGAACACGCTGGGTGTGCTGTATGTGGTGGAAAAGGGTGACAGCATCCACAGCTTTGCCGACCTGAAGGGCCGCACCATCCTGTCCACCGGCAAGGGCACTACGCCGGAGTATGTTCTGCGCTACCTGCTCACCAAGAATGGCCTGGACCCCGACAAGGATGTGAAGATCGAGTATTACAGCGAGGCATCTGAGGTGACCGCCCAGATGGCCGCCTCCAAAAAGGATGCCATTGCCGTTCTGCCCCAGCCCTATGTGACCGCCGCCCAGCTGAAGGACAGCAGCCTGCGGGTGGTGCTGGACCTGACCAAGGAGTGGAACAAGGTCTGTGACACCCAGCTCATCACGGGTGTCACCGTTGTCCGCACGGAGTACGCCAAAGAGAACCCGGACATCGTGGCAAATTTCCTGCGGGATTACGAGAAGAGCATCAAGGCCGCTCAGACAGATATTGCCGGTACGGCGGCTCTCTGCGAGGAGACCGGCGTGGTGGCCAAAAAGGCCATTGCCCAGAAGGCGCTGCCCCAGTGCAACATCGTTTACCGTGTGGGGGACGAGATGAAGGCCGATGTCAACGCCTACCTCAAGGTGCTGTATGATGCTTCCCCCGCTGCAGTGGGCGGCAAGCTGCCGGATGCAAACTTCTACTACACCAAGGCCACGCCCGGTCAGGTGTTCTGGCGAAGCGTCCAGCGCAGTTTTCAGTAAACCGGGAAAAAGGAGAGCCGTGCAGCCGCACGGCTCTTTTTGAGTGAGAACGGAGCAGGTAAAATGAAACAGACAAAAAAACGCCGCACAGGGCTGCTGGCAGCGGTGGTGTTCTGGCTGGCCGTCTGGCAGGCGGCGGCCATGGCCATCGGGCAGGAGGTCTTTCTGGTGTCACCCATTCAGGCGGCGGGCACCCTGATGGAGCTGCTGCCGCAGGCCGATTTCTGGCAGCGGGTGGGGTTCAGCGCCGGGCATATCCTGCTGGGTTTTGCGCTGGGCGTGGTGGTCAGCGTTCTGCTGGCGGCTGCCGCCGAGCGCTGGGCCTGGGTGGACACGCTGCTGGCCCCGGTCATTCAGCTGGTCAAGGCCACGCCGGTGGCCAGCTTCATCATTCTGGCGCTGGTGTGGGTCAGCGGGCGGTCGCTCTCCATCCTCATCAGCTTTCTGATGGTCCTGCCCGTGCTGTACAGTGCTGTGCGCACCGGCATCGAGAGCGCGGATGTGCAGCTGCTGGAAATGGCACAGGTGTTCCACCTGCCGCTGGCCCGGCGGGTCAAAGCCATCTGGCTGCCCGCCATCCTGCCGGCCTTCCAGCAGGGGTGCAGCGTGGCACTGGGCATCTGCTGGAAGAGCGGTGTGGCCGCCGAGGTCATTGGCCTGCCCGATGGCAGCATCGGAGATGCTCTCTACCGGGCAAAGATCACACTCTCCACCGGGGAACTGTTCGCCTGGACGTTCGTCATCATCCTGCTGAGCGCAGGCTTTGAGAAGCTGTTCCTGGCCCTGCTGGACAAGGCAGTGGCCCGCGTGTTGGGAGAGGATGTGGCAAAAAATGATTAACAAACTGGAAATTTGCGGATTAACAAAACGCTTTGGAGAGAAAATACTCTTTGAAGACCTGGATCTGACCCTTGCGGAGCCTGCCATCCTCTGGGCCCCCAGCGGCTGGGGCAAGACCACCCTGCTCCGCATCCTGATGGGGCTGGAAGTACCGGATTCCGGCACGGTGCAGGGCGTGGGCCGGGTCGGCGCTGTCTTTCAGGAGGATCGGCTCTGCCCGCAGCTGACCGCCGTGCAGAACGTGGAACTGGTACTTCCGGAGGGAAAAACACAATACAAAACGCAAATCGTGTCGGATTTTCAACGATTTGGATATGATGAGCAGGCGCTTGCCCTGCCTGCCCGGAAGCTTTCCGGCGGGCAGAAGCGCCGTGCGGCCCTGCTCCGCGCTCTCTGGGCCGGGTGCGATACCCTGCTGCTGGACGAACCCTTCACCGGCATGGACCCGGAGACCATGAAAAAAGCCGCAGCGCTCCTGAAAGAGCGCCGCGGCGAACGGGCTGTTCTGCTGGCCACCCATGACCGGGAAGCCATCCGGGAGCTGGGGTGGAGGGTCATTGACCTGACGTAAGCAGGGGGCGGCTGTCCGGTCATTCCCACGCAAGTGAAACGGGCCATTCCATCGCCCGCCCTATTGCCTGCGGCAACAGGGTCCCACCCCAGCGGACACTTGCTTAGGGAACGCCCGGACAGCCGCTTACAGCAGCTCTGCCAGAATGCTGTTCTGCACGATGAGTCCGGCGGGGGTGAGGGCAAGGGTGCTGCCATCGAAGGTGGCATAGCCGGACTTCACACAGTTTTTCACAAAGGCGAGCTGGGCGATGGAAAACTCCTTCCCGTAGCGGGCCTTATAGGCGGCAAGATCCAGCCCCTTGCGCAGCCGCAGCTGTAAAATGAGATAGTCCTCTGCGCCGCAGCCTCCGTCCATAACGGGGGCTGCTTTGTCGTTCAGGAAGGCCTCGGTGTCGGCGGGATAATAGAATCGTCTGCCGCCCATGCAGGAGTGCGCCGCCGGGCCAAGGCCGAGGTAATCCCCGCAGTCCCAGTAGATGAGGTTGTGCCTGCCCTCATAGCCGGGCTTTGCAAAGTTCGAAATCTCATACTGCCGGTATCCGTGGTGCTCCAGGTGTTCCACGGCGTAGAGGTAAAAGTCTGCCGCCTCATCGGGGGAGGGCAGACCCTCGGGCGGGTGTCTGCCAAAGGCGGAATCCGGTTCGATCTTTAAGAGGTAAGCGGAGATGTGCGTTGCCCCACCCTCCGCAATGAGCTCCAGTGTCTCGTCGAATTCGGCCTGCGTATAATGGGGCAGGGCCAGCATGATGTCGCCGCTGATGTTGGTAAAGCCTGCCCGCCGTGCCGCCGCAAAGGCTGCCCGGGCCTGCCGGGCGGTGTGGGGGCGGCCCAGCGTTTTCAGCTGGCTGTCCCGGGCCGACTGCACCCCGAAAGAGATGCGGTTCACCCCAGCTTCCCGGAAACCGCACAGGGTCTGCTCGGTTACGGTCTCAGGGTTGGCCTCCAGCGTGATCTCCGCCCCGGGTGCCGGAGCTGCCGCCGCAATGAGCCGGGCGGCATCAGCAGGGGAGAGCAGGCTGGGAGTGCCGCCACCAAAATAGATCGTGTCCGGGTGAAGAGGCGCTTCCGGCGCAAACCGGGCAAGCTCCCGCAGAAGGGCATCCACATACTGGGTGGGCACGCCGCGCTGGCCGGGGGCCGAATAGAAATCACAGTACCGGCATTTGGAAAAACAGTAGGGAATATGCAGATAAAGTCCAAGAGACATACAATATCACAGCCTTTTTCACGAAACGTTCATTTCTATGCAGTATACTATAAAACGTAGACCGGAGCAAGGCGGAATGCCCGCCCCGGCAAAAAGACTGGAGGAGTTCCACAATGGATTACAGAAATTATGACCGCGGCTATGCGGAGCCCACGATGAGCGCATCGGACTATATGACCCGCACCTACCGCTGGATGGCCTGCGGCCTGCTCATCACCTTCGCCATGGCCTATCTCACTGCGACGACCTCGCTTATCTATCTGGTCGATTCGCTCTATCTTGTGCTGACCATTGCGGAGCTGGCGCTGGTAATCGTGCTGAGCTCCCGGGTGCAGACCATGTCGGTGGGAGCTGCCCGCGCGACCTTTTTTGGCTATGCACTGCTCAACGGCATGGTGCTGAGCTACTATTTCCTCGTTTTCTCGGCAAGCACCCTGATTATGGCGCTGCTGGCAACGTCCCTTTACTTTGGGCTGATGGCTGTTTACGGCACCACCACCCATAAGGACCTGACCGGCTGGGGCCCCCGCCTGATGATGGCTCTGGTTGCCATGATCATCACCGGTTTTGTGGGGATGCTGTTCGGCTTCGGCTTTGGCGGCTCGGTGCTCTACTGCGGCATCGGTCTGGTGGTGTTCATGCTGCTGACCGCTTACGATACCCAGAAGCTGCAGCAGATGTACAGCTACTACTCCGCTGATGCTGAGATGGCCGAAAAGGCTTCCATCTATGGTGCGCTGACCCTGTATCTGGACTTCATCAACATCTTCCTGTATGTTGTCCGCCTGATGGGCAACAACCGCCGCCGCAGCTGATCTGTGTATTTCAGCCCTCTCCGTCAAGGCCTCAGGCTTTGACGGAGAGGGCTTTCTTTTCATAAAATGTGTATAAACCCGGTTCCGGAATCGCATACTGCAATCAGAAAATCAAGCGAAACCATGACGGATTGGAGTAACGAACATGGAACAGATCAGGAAATTTCTGCGGGACAAAGGGTTTGCGCTGGCACTGCTGGCCTGTCTGGTGGCGGCAGCGGCGGCGGGGGTCTGGGCGGTGCGCACCGTGCGCGACGAGCTGGACAAGAACCTTTCGGGCCTGAAGACACCGGACAGCACATCCACGGCCCCCGGCATCGATGAGGGGCTTTCCACCACCACGCCACAGGAGGATGAAACAACATGGGAATGGCCGACCGAACCCGCCGCAAACAGTGTAAGCAATGTGCCCAAGGGGGCCTCCTCGGCATCGCGGAGTGCGTCTTCGGCCTCCTCTGTGCCGCAGGCTGGCTCTGGCTCGGTGCGCGAACCATCCGCGCTGCAAGGTGCATCCTCGCCTGCCAGCAGTTCGGCAGCGCCTGCTTCCACGCAGCCGATCTCTGGCAGGGTGCTCAATGGATACAGCGGCGATGAGCTGGTCTACAACAAGACCCTGGGCGACTGGCGTACCCACAACGGCATCGACTATGCCTGCGCAAAGAATGCTGCCGTCCAAAGCCCCACGGCGGGCACGGTGGTGCTGGCCGGTTCCGATGGCAGCTGGGGCCCCACTGTGGCGATCAAGGACAGTGCGGGCCGTGTCTGGCGGCTCTGCGGCGTGGCCGACCCGGCGGTGAAGGAGGGGGAGACGGTCAGCGCCGGGCAGACTTTGGGCAAGGTGGGCAGCGTGAGCTGCGAATGCGCCGAGGAAAGCCACATCCATCTGGAAGTGAAGCAGGACGACAGTTATCTTGACCCCGCAAAACTGATGCAGTGACCCCAAGCGGCAGACACGACCGTCTGCCGCTTTTCTGCGCCTTTCCAAAGGAATGCAGATTGCAATTGCGTGCCGATTCTGGTATGATAAACTAGAACAAATTTCGACAGGCAGTGAATTGCGGGAGGAACCAGAATGGCAAAGGTGTTGATCGTGGGGGCCGGTGCGGCCGGGCTGATGGCGGCGGGGGCCGCTGTGCGGCAGGGGCATCAGGTAACGGTGCTGGAGCATACCGACAAGCCCGGTCAGAAGATCCTGGTCACGGGCAAGGGGCGCTGCAATGTGACCAACGACTGCACCGCAGAGGAGTTTCTGCACCATGTCCGCACCAATCCGCGCTTTCTGTTCTCCTCGCTGGGGGCGTTCCCGCCCGCCAGGACCATGGAGCTGTTCGAGAGCCTGGGCGTGGAGCTGAAGGTGGAGCGCGGCCGCCGGGTGTTCCCGGTGTCCGACAAAGCCGAAGAGATCCGGCAGGCACTGCTCCGCTACGCACAGGACGCGGAGATCGTTTATGACGGGGCAAAAAAGCTGCTTCTGGAAGAGCTGCCCCCGGAGCCGGAAGCCGCCCCTGCCGTGCCGGAAAACCCGCGCCATCCCAAAAAGAAAAAAGCCGGGCCTGCCCTGCGGTGTGTCGGTGTGCGGGGGACTTCCGGGAAAGAATACCGGGCCGATGCCGTGCTGGTGGCCACCGGCGGTGTGAGCTACCCCACCACCGGCTCCACCGGTGACGGCTACCGGCTGGCCCGGCAGGCCGGGCACACCCTTGTGGAGCCGGTGCCCAGTCTGGTCAGTCTGGTCAGCCATGACCCGGACTGCAAAAAGATGATGGGGCTTGCCCTGAAAAATGTGACCCTGACCCTTTTTGAGGACGGCAGGGACATCTTTGAGGAGCAGGGCGAGATGCTGTTCACCCACTTTGGCATCAGCGGCCCGCTGACCCTGAGTGCGTCCAGCCATCTGGGCGACATGAAAAAACACAAGTACTACGCTGAGATCGACCTGAAGCCCGCCCTGAGCGAGGAGCAGCTCTATGACCGCATCACCCGGGATTTTGCCCTGCTGGCCAACCATGCCGCCCAGGGGGCGCTGGTCAAGCTGCTGCCTGCCAGTATGCAGCCGGTCATGGTGGTGCGCTGGGGCATTGACCCCGCCACAAAGGCCAACCAGATCACCCGGGAGCAGAAGCGGGAGCTGGTGCGCCTGATGAAGCACTGGATCGTGCCCATCGATGCCCGGGGCGACCTGGCCCATGCGGTCATCACTTCCGGCGGCGTGTCTGTGCGGGAGGTGGACCCCAGAACCATGCAGAGCAAGAAGGCGCTGGGCCTTTACTTTGCAGGTGAGGTGCTGGATGTGGATGCCTATACCGGCGGCTACAACCTGCAGATCGCTTTCTGTACGGCGCAGAGCTTTGCGAGGAATCTGGACTAAACCTCTCAGTCATCTGCGCTTCGCTTGATGTCAGCTCCCCTAGTAGGGGAGCCCTTGGCATTACGTAAAGTTTATACTGACCGATAAAAGAAAAGCTTATATTATAAAAGGAGCGTATCAAATGGTTTCAGTTGCAATCGACGGCCCTGCGGGGGCAGGAAAATCCACCCTGGCGCGGCGGCTGGCCGCAGAGATGGGCTACATCTATGTGGATACCGGTGCCATGTTCCGCACCATCGGCCTGTATGCCCTGCGCAAGGGTGTGGACCCGAAGGACAATGCGGCGGTCAACACTCTGCTGCCGGAGGTCGGCCTGCGGGTGGACTGCATTGACGGGGAGCAGCATATCTATCTGAACGGTGAGGACGTGAGCACCGCCATCCGCACGGAGGAGGCCGGCATGGCCGCCTCTGCCGTGGGTGCCAACCCGGAAGTCCGCGCCTTCCTGCTGGAGCTGCAGCGCGGCATGACCAAGACCCAGAACGTCCTGATGGATGGCCGGGATATCGGCACTGTGGTGCTGCCGGATGCCACTGTCAAGATCTTTCTGACCGCGGCCCCCGAAGCCCGGGCCAGACGGCGCTGGCTGGAATACCAGCAGAAGGGGATGGAGGTCGCCTTTGAGGATGTGCTGGCCGATGTGAAGCAGCGAGACTATCAGGATACACACCGTGCCGCCGCCCCCCTGAAACAGGCCGAGGATGCGGTGCTGCTGGATACCTCTGACCTCAATTTTGAGCAGAGCCTTGCGGCGATGAAAAAGATTATTGCAGAAAAGGTTAATTAAATGGTACTATATTACATACTGCTGCCGCTGGCCTGGCTGGTGTTCCACATCGGCTTCCGGGTCCATACCGTTGGCCGTGAGAACCTGCGCAAGGTGCAGACCAAAGGCTGCATCATTGCCCCCAACCACGTTTCAGCCATTGACCCGGTGTTCATCGTCATCAGCCGGTTCTGGGGCAGGCGGATGCTCGTTTTTGCCAAAAAGGAGCTGTTTGAAATCAACGCCCTGCTCACCTGGTTCTTCCGCTGCAGCGGCGCGCTCTGCGTGCGCGGCACCAAGGAGGAGCTGGAGATCATTGACCGGACCGTGGAGGCCTGCCGGGCGGGGGAGACTTTGCTCATCTTCCCGGAGGGCACCCGCGAAAAAGAGGGCAGGCTCCTGCCGCCCAAGAGCGGCCTGTTCGTCATTGCGGCGCAGGCCGGGGTGGATGTAGTGCCGGTGCGCATCCGCTACGATACGCCGGACGGGAAGATGCGGCTGTTCTGCCGGGTGAACGTCATCTACGGCGAGCCGATGCCCGCCGCCCAGTTCGCCATGGAGAGCCGCCGAGATATGAAGGTGCTCCGGGCCAATAAGCAGGCACTGCTGGATGCCTGGGAACAGTTGAAGTGAGAACCTCTCCGTCACCTTCGGTGACACCTCCCCTGGTAGGGGAGCTGCCGAGCGAATGTGAGGCTGAGAGGTTTAGAGAAGGAGAAACGCTATGGAAATTCGTCTTGCCAAAACCGCTGGCTTCTGCTTTGGCGTGAACCGCGCGGTGGAGCTGACCTACAATCTGCTGAACGAGGGCCATAAGGTGGCAACGCTGGGCCCGCTGATCCATAACCCGCAGGCTGTGGCCGATATGGAAAGGCGCGGTGCGCTGGTGGCCGATACCGTGGACGATATCCCCACCGGCTACGAGGTCATCATCCGCAGCCACGGCGTGCCCCGCACCATCTATGATACTTTGGAGCAGCGCGGCCTTGTTTACCACGATGCCACCTGCCCCTTTGTGAAGAAGATCCAGAGCATTGCCGCCCGGGCCGAGGCCGAGGGCGCGGTGCTTCTGGTGGCCGGTGATGCTGCCCACCCCGAAGTGCAGGGCATCGTGGGCCATACCCGGGGAGAGGTATTTGTGTTCAGCGATCTGGACGAGCTGAAGGCCTGGAAAGGCCCTTCTGACCCCCAAAAGCCCATTTTTGCGGTTGCACAGACCACATTTCAGGTAACAAAATGGCAAGAAAGTTCGGAGTTTCTCAAAAAAGCCTATACAAACGCCCGAATTTTTGATACAATATGTAATGCGACGTGGGCGAGGCAACAGGAAGCGGAAGACCTCAGCCAACAATGCGACATCATTGTTGTCATTGGCGGTCATCATTCTTCCAATACCCAAAAGCTGGTACAGGTCGCCGCAAAGCATACGCGAGCCGTAACGGTCGAGACAGCGAGCGAACTTCGGCCGGAATGGTTTGCAGATGTAAAAACGGCGGGCGTCACAGCCGGGGCTTCAACGCCATCGTCTATTATTGAGGAGGTACTTAACAGTATGAGCGCAGAAATCAATGACAGCATGAGCTTTGAGGAGATGCTGAACGCATCCGAGGAAAAGCGTGTTCATGCAGGCAGTATTGTGAAAGGAATCGTGACCAGCATCTCTGCCAACGAGATCCAGGTGGATATCGGAGCCAAGCAGACCGGCTTTGTCAAGCTGAGCGAGCTGACCGATGATTCCTCCGCCAAGGTCGAAGACCTGGTGAAGGTTGGCGATGAGCTGGACCTCATCGTCGAGAAGGTTATGGATCAGGATGGCGTCATCCAGCTCTCCCGCAAGAAGCTCGCATCTCGCAAGGGCATGGAAGAGATCGCCAAGGCAGCTGAATCCGGCGAGGTCGTCGAGGGCGATGTCACCGAGTTCAACAAGGGCGGCGTTGTCGTCAACGTCAAGGGCGTCAAGGTGTTCGTTCCCCGTTCTCAGGCCACTATGCGCCGTGACGAGGACTACACTGCTCTGGTCGGCCAGCACGTTCAGCTGGTCGTCACCGAGTGCTCCGGCCGCAAGATCGTCGGCAGCATCAACAAGGTCACCGCTGAGCAGAACAAGGCAAAGCGTGAGGAGTTCTGGGCAAATGTCGAGGTGGGCAAGACCTACACCGGCGTTGTCAAGAGCCTGACCTCTTACGGTGCATTCGTCGATATCGGCGGTGTGGACGGCCTGTGCCACATCAGCGAGCTGAGCTGGAACCGCATCAAGCATCCCTCCGAGGTTGTCTCCGTTGGTGACACCATCGAAGTGTATGTGAAGGACATCGACACCGAGAACCACAAGGTCTCTCTGGGCTACAAGAAGGCTGAGGACAACCCCTGGGAGCAGCTGAAGAACAACTACCCCATCGGCAGCACCTTCCATGCTCCGGTCGTGTCCCTGACCAAGTTCGGTGCATTCGTCCGCATCCTGCCGGGTGTTGACGGTCTGGTCCACATCAGCGAGATCAGCAATGACCGCGTTGAGAAGGTCTCCGACGCACTGAAGGTCGGCGATATGGTCGATGTGAAGCTGCTGGATGTTGACTTCGACAAGAAGCGCATCAGCCTGTCCATGAAGGCTCTGCTGAACGACGACGCTGAGTAATCAGTCCGTGGTTCGCTGAGTTTCAGACACAATGCGACTGCAGCCCCGTTGCCGGGTAACGGCGGCGGGGCTGTTTTTGTTAACAAAGCCATGATAAAAATTTTTAAAAAGCACTGGGAGGTTATCTCCTACCTGATCTTCGGCGTGCTGACCACCCTGCTGAATATTGTGCTGTACGCGCTGTTCAACAGGCTGTTCGGCTACACCGCCGCCAACAGCTGGGGCAATGTGCTGGACAACATCCTCTGCATCCTGTTTGCCTACGCCACCAACCGGGCCTTTGTGTTCAACAGCAAGACCAGAGGCAGAGCGATGGCAAAGGAGTTTGGTGCATTTGTCACCTGCCGCCTGGGTACAATGCTGCTGGACACTGCAATTATGCTGGTGCTGGGCAATCTGCTGGCGGCCCAGGGCGCAGCGCTGATGGACGAGCTGATGCAGGGGGTGCTGAGCGTGGTGGCCCACTGGCTTGGCCCGGATACGGCCATACAGATGGCAGCCTCCTATGCAGGCACACCGGCGGGGGTCACGGATGGCTCTGCCGCTATTGCCGTCATCGGCGGTGCAGACGGCCCCACGGCAATCTTCGTTACCAGCCGCTACAATGCGCAGGCACTGTGGGGTCTGTGCGTCAAGGTGTTCTCCAACGTGGTGGTCGTGGTGCTGAACTATGTGTTCAGCAAGCTGATCATCTTTAAGAAAAAGTAAGCAAGAACCCTCCCTGGCTGTGCCGGGGAAGGTTTTCAAATCATCTTAGGAGGTACGGTATTATGAAACGTGGTCTGAAAGGTTTTGCATTCCTGGTTTCCGGTCTTGTTCTGGGCATCATTGGTGCCACCGCATCCGTAACGGCAATTGCCCTGAGCGCTGTGGGTATGGCAAAGGTCCGCCGTGCCAGCAAGAATTGATGGAGGAAAATAATATGACCCGTGAAGAGATCCTCTCCCATGTCGATCATACCCTGCTGAAGCCCGAGGCTACCTGGCCCCAGATCCAGGTCATCTGCGACGAGGCCATTGCCAACCACACCGCATCCGTCTGCATCAACACCTGCTATGTAAAGCAGGCGGTCGAGTATATGGCGGGCCGCATCCCGGTGTGCTGCGTGGTGGGCTTCCCTCTGGGTGCCATGGATACCGCCAGCAAGGCCTTTGAGGCCAAGACTGCCATTGAGAACGGCGCTGCCGAGGTGGACATGGTCATCAACATCGGCCGCCTGAAGAACAAGGAGTACGATGCTGTCCGTGAGGACATCCGCGCCGTGAAGCAGGCCGTGGGCGACAAGGTGCTCAAGGTCATCATTGAGACCTGTCTGCTGACCGACGAGGAAAAGGAAAAGATGTGCGACATCGTCTGCGAGGCAGGCGCTGACTACATCAAGACCAGCACCGGCTTCTCCACCGCAGGCGCTACCTTCCACGATGTGGAGCTGATGGTCAAGGGTGTGCATGGCCGCTGCAAGGTCAAGGCTGCCGGCGGCATCTCCACCGTGGAGGATATGGAAAAGTTCCTCGCTCTGGGCGCAGACCGTCTGGGCACCTCCCGTGCGGTCAAGCTGCTGAACGGCGAACAGGCTAAGGGTTACTAAGAGAGTGCCAAAAGCGTACTGGGAGCTTTCCCGCGCAAGTGATTCGGGCCATTCCATCGCCCGCCCTACTGCCTGCGGCAGCAGGGTCCCACCCCAGCGGACACTTGCTTCGGGAAACTCCCGGTACTTCTAGGGGAAATCCTAATCAATTTCGTTGAGATGTCTAAAAAGAGTGATACTCTTCTTGACAATCTGACGAAGAGATGATAAGATATCTTTCAGAAAACAACTGAATACCGACTTATCAAGAGCGGCTGAGGGGACAGGCCCTGTGAAGCCCGACAACCTGTGCGAAAGCATAAGGTGCCAAATCCTGCGGGAAACCGAAAGATAAGAGTGCAAACGCTCAGAGCTTCGGTTCTGAGCGTTTTTGTTTGCGCAAACTTGATGGACGTGTATGAAGCTGTGCAAGATTCACCACACACATGGAGGAAAAAATTTATGGCAAGACACCTGTTTACTTCTGAGTCCGTCACCGAGGGACATCCTGACAAGATCTGCGACCAGATCTCCGATGCGATCCTGGACGAGATCCTGACCCACGATCCCGATGCCCGCGTGGCCTGCGAGACCTGCGCTTCCACCGGTCTGGTCCACATCATGGGCGAGATCACCACCAGCTGCTATGTCGATTTCCAGAAGATCGTCCGCGAGGTCATCTCTGAGATCGGTTACACCCGTGCAAAGTACGGCTTTGACGCTGACACCTGCGCCGTGATCTCCAACATCGACGGCCAGAGCCCCGATATCGCACTGGGCACCAACGACCAGGTGGGCGGTGCCGGTGACCAGGGCATGATGTTCGGTTATGCCTGCGATGAGACCCCTGAGCTGATGCCCATGCCCATCAGCCTGGCCCACAAGCTGGCCAAGAAGCTGACTGAGGTGCGCAAGAGCGGTGAGCTGGATTACCTGCGCCCGGATGGCAAGAGCCAGGTCACCGTGGAGTACGACGAGAACAACAAGCCCATCCGCGTGGATGCAGTCGTCATCTCCAGCCAGCACAGTGAGAACGTGACCATGGAGCAGCTCCGGGCCGATATCATGGAGAAGGTCATCAAGGCCACCATCCCTGCCGAGCTGCTGGATGAGAACACCAAGTACTACATCAACCCCACCGGCCGCTTTGTTGTGGGCGGCCCGCAGGGTGACAGCGGCCTGACCGGCCGCAAGATCATCGTTGACACCTACGGCGGCTACGCCCGCCACGGCGGCGGCGCATTCTCCGGCAAGGACCCCAGCAAGGTGGACCGCAGTGCCGCTTACGCGACCCGCTGGGTGGCCAAGAACATCGTGGCTGCCGGTCTGGCCAAGCAGTGTGAGGTGCAGGTGGCCTACGCCATCGGCGTGGCAAAGCCTGTGTCCATCATGGTGGATACCTTTGGCACCGGCACCGTGGCCGATGAGAAGATCGAGCAGGCAGTGGAGAAGGTCTTTGACCTGACCCCCGCCGCCATCATCCGTGACCTCGGCCTGCGGAAGCCCATCTACCGCAAGCTGGCCGCCTACGGCCACATGGGCCGCGAGGATCTGGGCGTGAAGTGGGAGAACACCGACCGCGTGGATGAGCTCAAGGCCGCTGTTGCAGCGCTGTAAAACTGAAACGCAAAGCGCCCTGTACCGTGAAAGGTGCAGGGCGCTTTTCTATGGTGGGCGGCAGACAAACAAAAAACGCTCCCCCGTGCAGGTGGGGAAGCGTTTTTTGTTTGTCCGTTTCAGGACAGGGTAAATGATAAGAAGGTAAATGAAGAAAATAGCATAATAATAGAAGGATGAACAACAGGAGTGCCGGAGAGGAAAGCGCGTCGTTTCGCTTTGTATCCAACTGGCGCTCCTGTTGGATACAAGATAACACTTTTCACAGAAAAATACAAGAGCTTTTTTGAAAAAAGTTCTTTTGTTCGAGCAAAAAATGTAATTTTGTCACAACGCACAAAAATGGGAGAGATGCGTTTGGCAAAGTGATGAAACAAGCACGGGCTGGGGGCAGAGGTCCGGAATCACAGAAGCTGATTCTTTACAACAGGAGGCGGCTGTGTTATGATGGATACATCTATGAGAAAAAGACGCTCTGCGGCCCGGAAGGGCAGAAAAGGTGTGGGAAGAAGCGAGGAATAGAATGGAACATACGATCGCACAAAATAAGGCCCCGTGCTTTGGCGGGCGGGCCCCGCTGTTCAGCCAGCGTGACCTGCTCAGGCTGGTGGGGCCGCTGCTGGTGGAGCAGCTGCTGGCCGTGACGGTGGGCATGGCCGATACCATGATGGTCTCCCGCTGCGGCGAAGCCGCCATCTCGGGTGTCAGCCTGGTGGATATGATCAACAACCTCATCATCGTGCTGTTTGCGGCGCTGGCCACCGGCGGCGCGGTGGTGGTCAGCCAGTATCTGGGTGCAAAGGAGCAGGAGCGCGCCAACGCAAGCTCGGGCCAGCTGATCCTGCTCAGTGCTCTGCTGGGCGTGGGTGTGGGGGCGTTCTGCTTTGTGCTGGCCCGCCCCATGATCCGGCTGTGCTATGGCAGCATCGAAGCCGATGTGCTGGAGGCCGGTGTGCTTTACCTGCGCATCACGGCGGTCAGCTACCCGTTCCTGGCCATGTACAATGCCGGTGCGGCGCTCTTCCGCAGCATGGGCAACTCCAAAATCTCCATGCAGATCAGCATCCTGATGAACGTCATCAACATCGTGGGCAATGCGGTCTGCATCTTTGTGCTGGGCATGGGCGTGGACGGCGTTGCCTGGCCCAGCGTCCTCTCCCGTGCCGTGGCAGCGGTGCTCATCCTGAACCGCTGCTACCAGAAGGGCCACATGCTCACCGTGCCCAGAACGTTTCGGCTGGATGGCCGGATGGCAAAGCGCATCCTGGGCATCGGCATCCCGTCTGCCTTTGAGAACAGCCTGTTCCAGGCGGGCCGCATTCTGGTGGTGAGCATGATCTCCACCTTCGGCACCGTGCAGATCGCCGCCAACGCCGTGGCAAACAATCTGGACGGCATGGGCTGCATCCCGGGGCAGGCCATTGGTCTGGCCATGATCACGGTGGTGGGCCGCTGCGTTGGCGCAGGGGACAATGAGCAGACCGTTTTCTACACCCGCAAGCTGCTGCTCTGGGCCTACATTTCCATGGGAATCTTCAACGGCGGCATCCTGCTCTTCCTCAAGCCGCTGGTGGGCATCTACGCCCTCTCCGGCGAGACCATGGCGCTGGCGATCCTGCTGGTGCAGATCCACGCAGGCAGCGGCCTGTTCCTGTGGCCGGCCTCCTTTGTTCTGCCCAACGCCCTGCGCGCGGCCAACGATGTGAAATTTACCATGGTGGTCTCTGTGCTCAGCATGGCCATCTGGCGGCTGGGATTCAGCTACCTGCTCTGTGTCAGGATGGGCTGGGGCGCTGTGGGTGTCTGGATCGCCATGGTCATTGACTGGGTCTGCCGTGTCATCTGCTTTGTGGCGCGCATGAAGAGCGGCGCATGGAAAACAAAATATCAGGCATAAGAAAGGAACAGGATATGAAACTGATCAGCTGGAACGTCAACGGCCTGCGGGCCTGCCTGACCCACGATTTTGCCGCAAGCTTTGCGGCGCTGGATGCCGACATCTTCTCGGTGCAGGAGACCAAGATGCAGCCGGGGCAGGCTGATTTTGCCCCCGAGGGCTACACCGAGTACACCTACTCTGCCGAGAAAAAGGGCTACTCCGGCACAGCCTGCTGGTGCAAAACGGCCCCGCTGGCCGTGACCACCGGCATCGGCAGGGAGGAGCACGACCACGAGGGCCGGGTGCTGACGCTGGAATATCCCGGCTTCTACCTGGTCAACTGCTACACGCCCAACAGCCAGGACGGCCTGAAGCGGCTGGACTACCGTATGACCTGGGAGGACGCGTTCCGGGCCTACCTGCTGGAGCTGGACGCGAAAAAGCCAGTCATCCTCTGCGGTGACCTGAACGTGGCCCACACCGAGATCGACATCAAGAATGCGAAGACCAACCGGATGAGCGCGGGCTTCACTGACCAGGAGCGGGCCAAGATGACCGAGCTGCTGGCGGCGGGCTTTACCGACACCTTCCGCGCGGTTCACCCGGACGAGGTGAAGTACAGCTGGTGGAGCTACCGCTTCCACGCCCGGGAAAAGAACGCGGGCTGGCGCATTGATTATTTCATCGTTTCAAACCGCATCGCCGACAAGGTGGCCGCCGCCGAGATCCACAACGAGGTGTTCGGTTCCGACCACTGCCCGGTGGAGCTGGTCATCGACCTGTAAGCTGTTACGATCATGATCTTATCATAAGGAGAAACCTGGATGCTCAAGAATTATCTGATGGTGTTTTTTATCTCGATGGTGCCGGTCATTGAACTGCGTGGTGCCATTCCGATCGGGCTGGGCATGGGCCTGCCCGCCCTGCCCACCTATCTGGTCTGCGTGCTAGGCAATATGCTGCCGGTGCCCTTTATCTATCTGTTTGCCCGCAAGTTCCTCATCTGGGGCTACCACAAGCCGGTCATCGGGCCGGTGTGCAAGTTCTTCATCACCAAGGGGGAAAAGGGCGGCCGCAAGCTGGAGGAAAAGGCCGGCAAGGGTCTGACCGTTGCCCTGCTGCTCTTTGTGGGGATCCCGCTGCCCGGCACCGGTGCCTGGACCGGCACGCTGGCAGCCTCCATTCTGGACATGAAGTTCAAGGATGTTCTCATTGCCTGCATGGGTGGTGTGCTGCTGGCGGGCATCATCATGGGTCTGGCCAGCGCCGGGCTGCTGGGCGCGGTCAGCGGGCTGTTTGCGGCAGGCTGACAAAACGCGGGCGCTTTTGTCGTGTAAAATGCCGGTAGCTTTTCTGCCCGCAGTATGCTACACTGAATAATAGTTGTGTGAAAACCGGAAGCCGCTTCCGGTCAGAAAGGACGTTGTAGAACATGGATCAGGCACTGAATCAGAAAATTGACGCATATATTGCGGAAAACAAGGAGCAGCTGCTGCAGGATATTGCGGCGCTGGTGGCCATTGACAGTGTAGAGGGCACCCCGGAGGAGGGCGCACCCTTCGGCGCAGGCCCCCGCGCAGCGCTGGACAAGACGCTGGAGCTGGCTGCAGGCATGGGTCTGGCGACCCGCAACTGCGAGAACTACATCGGCTATGCCGAGCTGGCCGGTGCAGACCCCGAGAAGTATCTGGCAACCATCTGCCATGTGGATGTGGTGCCCGTGGGCAACGGCTGGAGCCAGGACCCCTTCAAGATGCAGATCCGGGACGGCTGGATGATCGGCCGTGGTGTGGCTGATGACAAGGGCCCCATGGTGGCTACCCTGTACGCCCTGAAGTTCCTCAAGGAGGAGGGCGTTTCCCTGCGGTATCCCATCCGCGCAATGGTTGGTGACAACGAAGAGACCCACATGAACGATGTGGAATATTACCTCAAGAACTACCCGGCCCCGGTGTTCTGCTTTACCCCGGATGCGGAGTTCCCGGTGTGCAACGGCGAGAAGGGCCATTTCGGTGCGGAGCTGGTCAGCCCGGTCTGCAACGGTGAGATCAAGGAGTTCGAGGGCGGCGTTGCCAACAATGCAGTCCCCGACCGCGCCAGCGCACTGGTGGAGACTGACATCACCAAGCTGAAAAATGCCCCCAACATCACGCTGGAGCCGGAAGGCAATGGGGTGCGTATCCGGGGCTGGGGCAAGAGCGGCCATGCCGCCATGCCCGAGGGCACGGTCAACGCCATCGGTCTGGTGGTGAACTACCTGCTGGACAACGGTCTGTGCAACGATGCAGAGCGCGCCTATCTGGAAGCCCTGAAAAAGCTGCACGCTTCCACCGCAGGCACCGGCCTGGGCATCGACTGCGCCGACGGCCCCTTCGGCCCCCTGACCATCATCGGCGGCCGCATCTTCATGCGGGAGGGCCGGATCGTCCAGACCATGGACAGCCGTTACCCCACCTGCACCAATGCCGAGAAGATGAAGGAGCAGATCAAGGCGGCCATCGGCACGGGTGCTTCTCTGGAGAACGCCGAGGGTGCCGAGCCCTTCTATATCGCAGCCGATACCCCCGCCATCAAGGCCTGCATCGAAACCTACAACGAGGTCACCGGCGAGAATGCCACGCCCTTTACCATGGGCGGCGGCACCTATGCCCGCCACTTCCCCTATGCGGTGAGCTTTGGCCCTGAGCACGAGGACATGGTGCTGCCTGAGTTCGGCGGCCCGATGCACGGTGCCAACGAGGCAGCTCCCATCGATAAGCTGCTGGAGGCCCTGAAGATCTACATCATCGCCCTGCTGCGGCTGGAGGAGATCGACTTCTGATGAACGTTCTGGTCATTGACGGCCAGGGCGGCGGTCTGGGCCGCCAGTTGGTGGCGGCCATCTCTGCCGCCTGCCCGGAAGCCCGGCTGACCGCCGTGGGCACCAACAGCCTTGCGACTTCGGCCATGCTCAAGGCGGGGACGGTCCGCGCCGCCACCGGCGAGAACGCCGTGGTCGTGAACTGCCGCATCGCGGATATCATCGTGGGGCCCATCGGCATTGTGATCGCTGACGCGCTGCTGGGCGAGATCACCCCCGCCATGGCAGCGGCAGTCTGCCAGAGCCACGCCCGGCGGGTGCTGGTGCCCATCAACCACTGTGAGAACATCGTAGTGGGCGTGCCCGACCAGCCCATCGGCCAGCTGGTGGCGGCAGCGGCACAAAAGGTCAAAGAACTGGCTGAAACTCCTTGTAAATAACAGAAAAGCAGCTGCGTTCCGTGTGTGCGGAGCGCAGCTGCTTTCGTTTTGCAGAAGCTTTGTTCAGTTTTTGCGGATAGTACCGCCATGCCAGCGGCTCCCCTATGAGGAAAGCTGGCACGCAAAGTGGGACCGAGAGGTTCAGCGCTGCTGTTTCTGGATGACCTCGTGGATGCTGGGGGGCACATCCCCCTGCGCGTCCTTTTCCAGCCTGCTGATGCGGCGGTCCAGCTCGGTGAGGCGCTGGGCCATGACATCCGGCAGATCCTGCTGGTCCAGGTCGTCGGCGGGGTTGACGGCCTTGTTGTTGATGCGCACCACCTCGGCGGGCACGCCCACGGCGGTGCAGTTGGCGGGCAGGTTGCGCAGCACAACGCTGCCTGCGCCGATGCGGGCGTTGTCGCCGATATACACCGGGCCCAGCACCTTGGTGCCCGCGCCGATCAGCACATTGTTGCCCAGGGTGGGGTGGCGCTTGCCGGTGTCCTTGCCGGTGCCGCCCAGTGTCACGCCATGGTAGATGGTGCAGTTGTCGCCGATCACGGTGGTCTCGCCGAACACGATGCCCATGCCGTGGTCGATGAACAGGCACCTGCCGATCTGGGCACCGGGGTGGATCTCGATGCCGGTCTTGTGGCGGCCGTGCTGGCTGACCCAGCGGGCAAGGAAAAAGTGCCCGTGCTCATACAGCCAGTGGGCAATGCGGTGGTAGACCAGGATATGGAAGCCGGGGTACAGCAGGATGACCTCCAGCACACTGCGTGCGGCGGGGTCTTTGCGCTGGATGTTCCGTGCGTCCTCCAATAAGCTCATGTGGGAAACCCTCCCTTTTTGTTCAGCCGCCTCAGTGCGGCTCTCTCTTTTTGACAGATACTATAATAACACATGCAAACTTCAATGTACAGTGCTTTGGTAGGAATTGATGGAGAAAAATCCCCCTCCGCGCAGGGATTATGGGGCGGGAAGCGGGTTTTCGGTAGAGTAGCCAAAATTCCGGGAGATACAGTCAAAACCTTTTCACACAGGAATCTTACAGAAAGCATTGACACATTTTGCGTTTCTATGATAAAATATAACGAAAACAAATGCGAAGGAAAAGGAGAAGCGGACGAATGCTGTCAAAAATGAACGCTGAACTGAAAAAGCAGTTTGCAGCCGTTTTTGCGGTGGGTTCCGTGTTTCCTTTTTTCGCTTTTTGAACTTTTCCGTTTGTGGAAAAGTTCTTTTTTTTGCCTGTCCGCGGGCAGCAATGCCCGCATCCGCCCATCCGAAATACGAACAGGGAGGTAAAAGAATATGCTGCTCATCAACGCTGTAAACGCTGCGGGCCGCCCGGTGGAGCTTTTCGTGAAAGACGGAAAGATCGCCGCCGTGGGTCAGGACCTTTCCGCACTGGCCGGGGAGGGGGAGACCGTCCTCGATGCCGGCGGGCTGACCGTGCTGCCCGCCTTTGTGGATCTGCACTGCCACTGGCGCACCCCGGGCTTTGAATATAAGGAGGACATTGCCACCGGAAGCATGGCTGCGGCCGCAGGCGGCTACACCTTTGTCAACCTGATGCCCAACACCAAGCCCGTCTGCTCCTCTGCCGCACAGGCAGCCATGGTGGAGCAGAAGGCCGCCGAGGTGGGCCTGTGCGATGTGAACCAGACTGTTTCCATCACCGAGAACTTTGACGGCAAGACCATCGACCACCTCAAGACCCTGCCCGCCAGCGTGAAGTTCATCACAGAGGATGGCCACGGTGTGCAGGACAACGCCACCATGGCCCGGGCCTTTGCCATCTGCACCCAGCGGGACATCACCGTGATGAGCCACGCCGAGGATATGGAGATCAGCCCCTGGGATTACCGGCTGGCCGAGGATCTGGAGACCGTGCGCAACTGCTGGCTGAGCGAGTACTACCAGACCAGGCTGCACATGTGCCACGTTTCCACCCGGGGCGCGCTGGAGGCCATCCAGATGGCCAAGCTGCGCGGCGCACCTGTGACCTGTGAGGTGACCCCGCATCACCTGTGGTTCAACAATGAGACCTGCGATTACCGGGTCAACCCGCCCATCCGCACCGCGGATGATGTGCAGGCGCTCATCGATGGCATCCGTTCCGGTGTGGTGGATGCCATTGCCACCGACCACGCTCCCCACTCCGAGGAAGACAAGCTGAAGGGCATGGCCGGTATGGTGGGCAGCGAGACCGCCTTTGGGGTCTGCTACACCAAGCTCTGCAGGGAAGAGGGCCTGCCGCTGGAACTGCTGGCGCACCTGATGAGCACCCGCCCGGCAGAGATCCTGGGCCTTGCCAAGGGCCAGCTGGAGCCCGGCTACGATGCAGACTTCGTGCTGGTGGATCTCGACACCCCCTACACCGTGGACAAAGAAAAGCTGCACTCCAAGAGCCATAACTGCCCCTTTGATGGTGCACAGCTCTACGGCAGAGTCTATGCCACCATCAAGGGCGGCAAGCTGACCTATCAGGCTGAGGAGTAAAAGTCAGAACGTATCACTTCACCTCTTTGCCAAGGGCTCCCCTACTAGGGGAGCTGGCAGTGCGTCAGCGCTGACTGAGAGGTTTAATTCGTAATAAGAGAGTATGGAGGAACCCGACAATGACAAACATGGACAAGCTTTACGAAGCAGTTGCAGCCCGCGGCCCGGTATGTGTGGGCCTGGACACTGATTTCAGCTACCTGCCCGCTGACTTTGTGGACACCACCCTGACCAAGGGGGAGAACATCGTCCGCTTCAACAAGAAGCTCATCGATGCCACCAAGGCTGTGGCTGGCTGCTACAAGGTGCAGATCGCATACTACGAGTCCCTGGGTCTGGAGGGCATGAAGGCCTACGCCGAGACCCTGGCCGCTGTCCGCGAGGCTGGTATCCCTGTCATCGCCGATATCAAGCGCGGCGATATCGCCAAGACCGCCGAGATGTACGCCATGGGCCACTTTACCGGCGACTTCGAGTCTGATTTCGTCACCCTGGCCCCCTACATGGGTCTGGATTCCATCAGCCCCTACCTGCCCTATGCCGAAAAGCAGGGCAAGGGTATGTTCGTCCTCTGCCGCACCTCCAACGGCGGTGCCAAGGACTTTGAATATGAAAAGCTGGCAGACGGCCGCCACGTCTACGATCTGGTGGGCGACAAGCTGAACGCTCTGGGCAAGGACTACATGGGCGAGCACGGCTACTCCTCCATCGGTCTGGTCATCGGCGGCACCCACATCGAGGAGGCCACCGAGATCCGCGCCAAGTATCAGGACAGCTTCTTCCTCATCCCCGGCTACGGCGCACAGGGCGGCAAGGCGGAGGATATTGCCCAGTACCTGACCAAGGGCAACGGCGGCGTGGTCAACTCCAGCCGCGGCATCCTGCTGGCTTACAAAAAGCAGCCGGGTGTTGCCTTTGACGAGGCCGCTTACAACGAGTGTGTGAACATGAAGGAGGCCATTGCTCATGCGTGCAGCCTGCTGTGAAGCCACCGTTCTGAGCCATGAGAGCATCCTGCCGGACATCCGGCTCCTGCGTGCCCTCTGGCCTGACCGGGAGCATGCCCCCCACGCCGGGCAGTTTTTTACCCTGCGTGCCTGGGGTGCCGATGAGGCCCCCTTCCTGTCCCGCCCCATCAGCGTGCACAAGTGGGAGCCGGAGACCCAGACCATTGAGTTCCTGTATCAGGTCATCGGCGAGGGCACTCACAAAATTGCCCAGCTGAAGACCGGCGATACCTTCCAGCTGACCGGCCCCATGGGCAACGGCTTTGATATTCCGGCCCTGGCCGAACAATACCATAAGATCGCTGTGGTGGGCGGCGGCATTGGCACCGCCCCCATGTATCAGGTCACCCGGGAACTGGCAGCTGCAGGCTGCAGGCCCGATGTGTTCTTCGGCTTCCGGGATACCCCTTACTGCATGGAGGAGTACCGCACCATCGCAAATGTGGTAAAGGTCTCCACCGATACCGGCGCAGTGGGCTTCCACGGCTTTGTGACCCAGCTGTATGACCCGGCAGATTACGATGCCGTGCTGATCTGCGGCCCCACCGTGATGATGAAAAACGCCGCCCGGATGTGTGCCGAAAAGGGCACCCCCTGCTTCGTGAGTCTGGAAAAGAAGATGGCCTGCGGCATTGGTGCCTGCCTTGGCTGCACCTGCGAGACCAAGGGCGGCGAGGGCAAGAGCGTGTGCAAGAATGGCCCGGTCTTTGATGCAACGGAGGTGTTCTTCTGATGGCTGACCTGAAAACAAACCTGCTGGGCTTTGTGATGAACAGCCCGGTCATCGGCGCTTCCGGCACTGTGGGCTACGGTGTGGAGTACGAGGAACTGGCCGATTTTTCCAAGATCGGCGGCATCTCCGGCAAGGGCCTGACCCTGCACGGCCAGTACGGCAACAAGGGCGAGCGCCTGTGGGAGACCCCATCCGGCCTCATCAACAGCATCGGCCTGCAGAACCCCGGCGTTCAGCATTTCATTGACGTGGAGCTGAACGAGATGCTGGAGCTCAAGCAGAAATACGGCACAGTGGCCATTGCCAACTTGGGCGGACACAGTGAGGAAGAGTATGTTGAGGGTGCGGCTCTGCTGAGCGAGAGCGCAGTGGACATCGTGGAGCTGAACATCTCCTGCCCCAACGTCAAGGTGGGCGGCATGGCCTACGGCGTGAAGGCCGAGGCTGCCGGTGAGGTGGTGCGGATGGTCCGCGCGGCCTGCAAAAAGCCCCTGATGGTCAAGCTGAGCCCCCAGGCAGAGAACATCCCCGAGATGTGCAAGGCTGTGGAGGCCGCCGGTGCGGATGCCATCAGCCTGACCAACACCTTCCAGGCCTGCGCCATCGATCTGGAAAAGCGCAAGCCGGTGTTCAACAACATCTTTGCCGGTCTGTCCGGCCCGGCGGTGCGGCCCATTGCCCTGCGCATGGTCTGGCAGGCTGTGGGTGCCGTGAACATCCCGGTGGTGGGTCTGGGCGGCATTGCCACCGGCCGTGACGCACTGGAATTCATCATGGCAGGTGCCACGGCGGTGCAGGTGGGCGCGGCAAACTTTGCCAACCCCCGCGCCATGGAGACCATTGCCGACGAGATGGCACAGTGGATGGATGCCCACGGTGTGAAAACGCTGGAGGAGATCCGCGGCTGCGCACGAAATGCTGAATAATCGAGCTGATATACCAGAATAACCACGGCTTATGCGTATAAAGCGAAAAATTTCGCATAAATTTGCAATTGCTGCAAAAGCGTGGTACAATACCGTTCAAAAGATATTTTTCATAAAAAAGAGAGGGAGAACTACAATGAGTGAAGCACTTGAAATTCTGAAGAGCTGTGACGCATTCCTGGAGGGCCATTTCCTGCTCTCCTCCGGCCGCCATTCCAGCGCATACTGCCAGATGGCCTACCTGCAGCAGTACCCTGACCGCTGCGCCGAGGTAATGAAGGCTGTGGCAGACAAGGTCAAGGAGCTGGACGTGGATGTCATCGTGGGACCTGCCATGGGCGGCATCGTCTATGCTTACGAGCTGGCCCGCCAGACCGGCAAGCGCGCCATCTTCACCGAGCGCGTGGACAATGTGATGACCCTGAAGCGCTTTGCCATCCAGCCGGGTGAGAAGTGCATCATTGCTGAGGACGTTGTCACCACCGGCATCTCCTCCCTGGAGACCAAGCGCGTGATCGAAGAGGCCGGCGGCATCTGCCTGGGCATCACCTGCGTGGTGGACCGCACCAAGCCCGAGGCTCCGTCTCCCATTCCCATCCTGGCCAGCGCCCTGAAGCTGGACCTGCCCAACTACGCACCCGAGGAGTGCCCCATCTGCAAGGAGGGCAAGCTGCCTCTGGTGCACCTGGGCAGCCGCAAGATGAAGCAGGAAGCCAAGCAGACCCTGTAACTTGACAACAACCGTGTTGAAACAAGGAGTACCTATGAACGCTTATCTTCTTTTGGCAAACGGCATGGTCTTTGCAGGCCAGTCAGTGGGCGCTGAGGGCGTTACCGTGGGCGAGGTCGTCTTTGCCACCGGTATGGTGGGCTTTGAAGAGACCCTGACCGACCCCAGCTACTACGGCCAGATCATCACCCAGACCTATCCCCTCATCGGCAACTACGGCATGAACAAGGACGATATGGAGTCGGACCGCATCTGGGCCAAGGGCTACATTGTGCGCGAGGCCTGCACCACCCCCTCCAACTGGCGCTGTGAGGAGACGCTGGACAGCTTTTTGAAGAAAAACAATACCATCGGCATCGAGGGCATCGACACCCGCCACCTGACCCGCATCATCCGGGAGAGCGGTGTGATGAACGGTGCCATCCTGACCACCTTTGACCCCGCTGACCCTGCCAACAAGGCCGAGACGGAGAAGCTGCTGGAGACCATCCGCGCCTATGCCGTGACGGATGCCGTCAAGAGCGTGACCTGTGAGAAGCCCGAGGTCTTTAACGAGAAGGGCGAGACCCACATCGTGCTGATGCACTACGGCTGCAAGCGCAATATCGTGCGCTGCCTGGTCAAGCGCGGCTGCAAGGTGACGGTGATGCCCGCCTTTGCCACCGCTGAGGAAGTGGCTGCCCTGAACCCGGACGGCATCATGCTGTCCAACGGCCCCGGAGACCCCGCCGAGCCGGTGGAGGTCATTGAGAACCTGAAGCAGATCTTTGCGCTGGGCATCCCCACCTTCGGCATCTGCCTGGGCCACCAGCTCAGCGCTCTGGCCGCCGGTGCCAAGACCATGAAGCTGAAGTATGGCCACCGCGGTGCCAACCAGCCTGTCACTGATTTTGAGTCCGGCCGCACCTTCATCACCAGCCAGAACCACGGCTATGCGGTGGTGGGCGAGGAGCTGCCCGCTGAGATGGGCGAGGTGGCACAGGTGAACGCCAACGACGGCACCTGCGAGGGCATCAAGTACAAGAAGTGGAACTGCTTCACGGTCCAGTTCCACCCGGAAGCCAACGGCGGCCCCAAGGATACGGAGTTCCTGTTTGACCGCTTCCTGAACAACGTCAAAGCAGCAAAAAAGGAGGTGCGCTGAAATGCCCAAGGACCCCAGAATCAAAAAGGTGCTGGTCATCGGCTCCGGCCCCATCATCATCGGCCAGGCCGCTGAGTTCGACTACTCCGGCACCCAGGCGTGCCGCGCCCTGAAAGCAGAGGGCATTGAGACCGTTCTGCTCAACTCCAACCCCGCTACCATTATGACCGACCCCGATGTGGCCGATCATGTCTATATCGAGCCCATGACCCTTGAGGTGGTGGAGCGCATCCTGGAGATCGAGAAGCCCGACTCCGTTCTGCCCAACCTGGGCGGCCAGATGGGCCTGAACCTCTCCATGGAGCTGGCCCGTTCCGGCTATCTGGACCGCACCGGCATCCGCCTGCTGGCCTGCAAGCCTGAGACCATCGACCGCGCCGAGGACCGCGAGCTGTTCAAGGAGACGATGGAAAAGCTGCACCAGCCCATCATCCCCTCTGAGGTCGTGGAGACCCTGCAGGATGCGCTGGCCTGTGCAGACCGCATCGGCTACCCCGTCATTGTCCGCCCGGCCTTTACCATGGGCGGCACCGGCGGCGGCATCTGCGAAAACAAGGAAAAGCTCATCGAGATCGGCACCAACGGCCTGCGTCTTTCCCCCATCCATCAGATCCTGGTGGAAAAGTGCATCGCCGGTTGGAAAGAGATCGAGTACGAGGTCATGCGTGACCACAAGGGCAACGTGATCACCGTCTGCAACATGGAGAACCTGGACCCCGTCGGTATCCACACCGGCGATTCCGTGGTCGTGGCTCCCTCCCAGACCCTGACCGATCACGAGTACCAGATGCTGCGCACCGCCGCACTGGATATCATCACCGAGCTGGGCATCGAGGGCGGCTGCAACTGCCAGTTTGCCCTGAAGCCCGACAGCTACGATTACGCGGTCATCGAGGTCAACCCCCGTGTGTCCCGCTCTTCCGCTCTGGCCTCCAAGGCCACCGGCTATCCCATTGCCAAGGTGGCCACCAAGATCGCCATCGGCTATACGCTGGACGAGATCACCAATGATGTCACCGGCAAGACCTGCGCCTGCTTTGAGCCTGCCCTGGACTACATCGTGGTCAAGTACCCGAAGTGGCCCTTTGATAAGTTCGTCTACGCCGACAAGTCTCTGGGCACCCAGATGATGGCCACCGGCGAGGTGATGAGCATTGGCAACAGCTTCGAGGCGGCCATGATGAAGGCGGTCTCCTCCATCGAGCTGGGCATGGACACCCTGACCCACAAGCCCTTTGAGGAGCTGACCGATGACGAGATCGTAGCCCACCTGCATGTGCAGGATGCGGAGCGCGTGTTCTGTGTCTACGAGGCCCTCAAGCGCGGCATCGACCACGAGACCATCTGGAAGATCACCAAGATCGACTGGTGGTTCCTGGATAAGATGCAGCACCTGGCTGACCTGGAAAAGGGTCTGGCAAAGTGCAACGGCGTTCTGAGCCTGGAGCAGTATCAGACCGCCAAGAAGTATGGTTTTCAGGATAAGACCATCAAGCGTCTGGCACAGGTGGATGCTCTGCCTGTGGAGAACTACCGCGCCGGCTTCAAGATGGTCGATACCTGTGCTGCTGAGTTCTCGGCCAACACCCCGTATTTCTACTCCACCTACGACGGCGACAACGAGGCCGCCGAGTTCATTGCTGCCAGAGAGGCAGAGGCTGCCGCCAACGGCCAGCCCAAGAAGAAAAAGGTGCTGGTCTTTGGTTCCGGCCCCATCCGCATCGGTCAGGGCATCGAGTTCGATTACTGCTCTGTTCACTGTGTCTGGACCCTGAAAAACCACGGCTGCGAGGCCATCCTCGTCAACAACAACCCCGAGACCGTCTCCACCGACTTTGACACCGGCGACCGTCTGTACTTCGACCCCCTGAACCCGGAGAGTGTGGACAACATCATCGCCACCGAAAAGCCCGATGCCTGCGTGGTCCAGTTCGGCGGCCAGACTGCCATCAAGCTGGCAAAGCACATGGATGAGGTCGGCTTGCCCATCCTGGGCACCCCGGCGGATGCCATTGACGAGGCAGAGGATCGTGAGCGCTTTGACGAACTGCTGGAGCGCTGCAAGATCCCCCGTGCGCCCGGCCGCACCGTGTTCAATCTGGAGGAGGCTCTGGCTGCTGCCGATGAGATCGGCCTGCCTGTTCTGATGCGTCCCTCCTACGTTCTGGGCGGTCAGAACATGATCGTGGCCTACACCAAGGCCGATGTCATCGAGTACATGGGCGTTATCACCGAGCACGTGGACATGGATCACCCTGTCCTGCTGGATAAGTATATCATGGGTACCGAGTGTGAGGTCGATGCCATCTGTGATGGCGAGAACTTCCTCATCCCCGGTGTCATGGAGCAGGTGGAGCGTACCGGTGTCCACTCCGGCGACTCGATCTGTGTCTACCCGGCACAGCATCTGACCCAGGCCGAGATCGACACCATGGTGGATTACACTGGCCGCTTTGCCCGCGAGCTCCACGTCACCGGTCTGGTCAATGTCCAGTACGCGGTCTCCAACGGCAAGGTCTATGTCATCGAGGTCAACCCCCGTTCCTCCCGTACCGTGCCTTACATCTCCAAGGTCACTGGCGTGCCCATGGTGGATCTGGCTGTGCGCTGCTGCCTGGGTGAGAAGCTGGCAGATATGGGTTACGGCACCGGCCTGCACCCCAATGCCCCCTATGTGGCCGTTAAGGTGCCTGTGTTCAGCTTTGAGAAGCTGCACGGCGTGGATACCCAGTTTGGCCCTGAGATGAAGTCTACCGGCGAGGTGCTGGGCATTGCTCCCAACTATCACGATGCCCTGCTCAAGGGCCTGATCGGCGCTGGCTATACCTTTAAGACCCCCGGCCCCGCCTCCTGCTGCATCTTCACCGTGAAGGACAGCGACAAGCCCGAGTTCGTGGATATCGCCTGGAAGCTCAAGAGCATGGGCTACAAGCTGTACGGCACCTCCGGCACTTGTGCATGGCTCAACAAGCACATGGTCCCCTGCAATGAGGTGCGCAACATGTCCGGCGAATCCCCCAACATCGTGGACCTGCTCCAGAGCGGTCTGGTGGACTATGTGTTCTCCACCAGTGCCAAGGGCCGTGACCCCAAGCGCGATTCTGTCCGTCTGCGCCGCAAGGCCGTGGAGCTGAGCATCCCCTGCATCACTGCTGTGGATACCGCCAATGCTCTGGTCGATTGCCTGCGCAGTGACCATGACCTGAAGAATATCCCGCTGGTGGATATTGCAACGCTGTATCATAAAAAATAACGCACAAAATGTAACTCGTGCGCAATATTATGCGTTTCGTGCGCAATCTCTCGTAATGAGGGGCTGCATTTGTTATACTCAACAACGCAAAATTTGCCAAAAGACGTTACTTTTGGACGTTCCAGGAGGATATCGATACAATGACTCGTTCCCAGATGATCGAAACCGTGGCACGCAAGACTGGCTTTACCGAAGCACAGGTCGAGACCACGATGGACGCTTTGTTTGACCAGATCGCTGACTGCCTGCGTGCAGACGAGAAGGTGACCATTGCCGGCTTTGGCCGTTTTGAGATGCGTCCCCGCAAGCCCAAGGCTTACACCAACCCCAAGACCAAGGTCTCCAGCCGTCTGGAGTCCACCTCCATCCCCGGCTTCAAGGCCAGCGGCCGTTTCAAGCAGAAGCTGGAAGCAGGCCGTGCCGCCGCTCAGAGCGTGGAAGAGACCGCCTGAGCGCGTACATCCCAGATCCAACCGCAGAGCCGTGCCCCAAAAGGGCACGGCTCTTTTTGCGTGCTGACAAGCGCCGCGTTTCATGGTATACTGAACAAAACAAGGGTAGAAGGATAAGGAGTATCAAACATGCTTTACAGTGAGTTGCAGTGCAGTGAAGCCATCCACAAGGCCGTGGAGCGGATGGGTTTTGCAGAGATGACGGAAATTCAGGAAAAGACCATCCCTGTGATGCTGGTAGGCCGGGATGTGATCGCCAAGGCCCCCACAGGCACCGGCAAGACCTGTGCCTTCGGCATCCCGGTGGCGGAACATATCGACCCGGAAAAAAAGTACCCGCAGGCTGTGATCATGGCCCCCACCCGGGAGCTTGCCCAGCAGATCGCCGAGGAGCTGACCGAGCTGACCTACTTTATGCCTGAGGTGCAGGTGGCCTGCGTGTACGGCGGTGCCAACATGGAAAAGCAGGCCAGGCGTTTGGCCGAGGGCTGCCAGATCGTGGTGGCCACCCCGGGCCGCCTGATGGACCACTATAAGCACCACAGCATTGATCTGGCCCATGTGACCCAGGTGGTGCTGGACGAGGCCGATGAGATGCTGAACATGGGCTTTTATAAAGACGTGCGGCATATCATTGAGCTGATGAAGGCCCGCAAAAGCCTGTCCATGTTCTCCGCCACCATCAGCCGCGAGGTCATGGATATCGGTTGGCTGTATCAGAACAACGCCGAGGAAATCACCGTTCAGCCCAGGGAGGAGAGCCAGCCCAAGATCACCCAGTACATGCTGGAGACCTCCGGCCGCAACAAGCTGTCCGACCTGGCTCAGATCATCATTGGCGAGGGCTACAAGCGGGTCATGGTGTTCTGCGATACCAAGTTCAATACCGCCACCCTGGCCAACCAGCTGGCCCGTCTGGGCTTCTCTGTGGACTGCCTCCACGGCGACCTCTCCCAGAAGGAGCGCAACCAGATCATGCAGAACTTCCGGGATGGCAGGCTGGCTATCCTTGTGGCCACCGATGTGGCCGCCCGCGGCATCGATGTCTCGGATGTGGATGCGGTCATCAACTACGATGTCCCCGGCGACAACGAACATTACACCCACCGGATCGGCCGCACCGGCCGCGCCAAAAAGGAGGGCGTGAGCTATCTGTTCTATGTGCCCGAGGAGAAAAAGCGGGTGCAGGAGCTTCTCCGCCTGACCCGCAACACCGACCTGTGTACCCCGGTCCACTTTGATTTCAACCATGAGCGCATCGTGGTGGAGAAAAAACAGGACAATGCCGACCGGTTCCAGATCAAGTGCTATTTTTAAAGGAAGAAACTCCCCCAGTCTGCTCCGCAGACAGCCCCCTCAAGGAGGGAGCCTGCCCGTACGGTAAGCCTCCCTCTCTGAGGGAGATGTCGAGCGAATGCGAGACGAAGGGAGTTCTTTTTTCAAAAAAACATTGACCTTCCCCTTTCTGGAAGGTGTAAGATGGTGCCTGTAAGGAGGCTGCGGAGCCAATGAAGATCAACGAGGTGGAAGCCGCCGTGGGCGTGACCAAAAAGAATATCCGCTTTTATGAGGAAGAGGGGCTCATCAGCCCCCGGCGGGAGCCCGGCAACGGCTACCGCAGTTACTCGGAGGCGGATGTCGAGCGTCTGCGGCGCATCAAACTGCTGCGCAAACTGGATGTGCCGCTGGCCGAGATCCGGCAGATGCTGGAGGGAGAGTGCACGCTGGCTGAGGGAATGACCCGGCAGCTGGAACGCTTGCGTACCCGCCGCACCGATCTGGACGAGGCAGTGAACTTCTGCACTCTGCTTCAAAAGGAACCTGTCAGCCTCAATGAACTGGATGTGGAACAGACGCTGGCGCGCCTGACTGCAAAGGAAGAACAGGGAGTGAGTTTTGTGAACATTGAGCAGACAGACCGGAAAGCGGAGCGTGTCCGGGGTGCACTGGTGGGGGCAGGGCTGTTTACGGCGATCATGCTGCTGTCCATCGGCATCATGGCGTGGGCGTTCTGCGTCGATCCGCAGGATGTGCCGCCGCTGCCGCTGTTGGTGGTGCTGTTTGGCATCCCGGCGGGCTGTATCATTGGCACGCTGAAGGTGCTGGTGGATCGTCTCAAAGAGATCGGAAAGGGAGAAGAAGATGCTTATCGTAACTATTAATGAAGTCCCCGGTAAAAAGATCGAGGCTCTGGGGGTGGTGCGGGGCAGCACCGTGCAGAGCCGCAACCTTGGCCACGACATCATGGCCGGGTTCCGCACCCTTGTGGGCGGCGAAGTCACCGACTACGCTGAGATGCTCACCGAGGCCCGGCAGATCGCCACAGGCCGCATGGCAAAGAATGCGGAGGAACTGGGAGCCGATGCTGTGGTTGGGATGCGTTACGCCTCCGCCAGCGTCATGCAGGGTGCGGCAGAGGTCATTGCCTACGGAACGGCGGTGAGATTTGTATGAGTGCAAAAGAAAAACAGGGCTTTTCCCTTTATTTCCTGATTGCCTTTGGTCTGGCGTGGCTGTGCCAGGTGGGCGGCTGTATGGCTTTGCTCCAGCAGAAGAATGCCGTGCTGTATCAGCTGGCGTTGATCGGCACCATGTTTTGCCCGCTGCTGGCGGTGCTGCTGGTGCAAAAAGTGTTTCTGCGCCAGCCCACCGGTATCGGCTGGAAGGTGCAGGGCAAACGGCGGTTCTGGCTGGCTGCATGGTTTGGCCCGGCAGTGTTCACCCTGCTGGGCGCAGTGCTGTATTTTGCCGTGTTCCCCTCCCGGCTGGACTTTTCCGGCAGCTGGCTGGTGGCCGCCTACGGCGGCGAGATGGACGCGCAGACCCTGCGCAGCGAGCTGGGGGTCTCTACCCTTAGCTATCTGCTGCAAAACGGGCTGTTTGCGGTGATCCTTGCCCCCGCCATCAACATGTTCCCCGCACTGGGCGAGGAGGCCGGCTGGCGCGGCTACATGATGCCCCGCCTGAAGGAGCGGTTCGGCCTGCTGAATGGTCGTCTGTTAGGCGGCGTTGTGTGGGGTGTCTGGCATTGGCCCCTGATGCTGCTGGTGGGGTACGAGTACGGCACAAACTATCTGGGCGCACCGGTGCTGGGGCTTGTAGTGTGGTGTGTGGTCTGCTTTGCCCTGAACACCCTGCTGGATCTCCTCTACGAGAAAACAGGCTGTATCTGGGTGCCTGCCATTGCACATGGTGCTTTCAATGCCATTGCGGCGCTGCCGCAGGTACTGATCACCCCGGCAGATGCATATTATAATGTGCTTGGTCCCATGCCCATCGGTTTGATCTCTGTGCTGCCCATGCTTGCTGTGGCAGCAGGGCTGACCCTGCATCAGATGAAACAGGAACAGTAAGAAGAAAACGCAGTCCCCGGCGGTCAGATCGACTGCCGGGGATTTTCTGCGCTTATAATATAAATAAGGAAAGCAGGCAGAAAGATGTCGCAAAAACCTGCCCGGAAGCACTCCTTTTGCGAAATATAGAAAAAACTCAAAAAAGATGCAA
>ERZ1673693.135-NODE-135-length-103612-cov-25.455730_pt1 | contig 103612 bp, 83 predicted proteins | sample MGYA00580223_ERZ1673693 | MGnify/ENA primary metagenome ERZ1673693 (study PRJEB41218, sample SAMN15661741) | gut metagenome | host: Homo sapiens | place: Canada: London | collected 2015-08-20/2019-03-30 | study: EMG produced TPA metagenomics assembly of...
TTGCATCTTTTTTGAGTTTTTTCTATATTTCGCAAAAGGAGTGCTTCCGGGCAGGGTTTGAACCCCTCCGAAATGGCCACGGCCATTTCGTCTCCCCTTTGCCAAGGGGAGAGCCCTTGCAGTTTCCGGGGCGGTGTTATATTATATAATTACATTATAGAGCGGAGGAGACCCCAACCATGATCCTTACGGTCAACATCGGCAACACACACATCACGATTGCCGGCTACGAACACGACACCCTGCAGTTCAGCGGGCGGCTGCATTCCAGCCCGGCCGCAACGGTGGACGAATACGCCATGAACCTGCTGAATCTGCTCTCCTTATATCAGGTTGCCCCCGAGCGGATCGAGGGCGGCATTCTGGGCAGTGTGGTGCCCGCACTGACAGGCCGGGTATTGGGTGCGCTGCGGATGTTCTGCTCTGCCCGCTTCCTGACCGTTGGCCCCGGCCTGAAAAGCGGCATCAAGCTGCGATTGGACAACCCTGCCCAGCTGGGCGCAGAGCTGCTGTGCGGTGCTGTGGCCGCACTGGAGGAGGGGCCCGGACCGCTGGCGGTCATCTCGGCAGATACCGCCATCTCCATCATGGCAGTCAACGGCAAACAGGAGCTGGTGGGAGGTGTCATCCTGCCCGGACCGCAGCTTTCCCTCTCCGCGCTGGTGCAAAGGACTGCCCAGCTGCCTCAGATCGATCTCTCCGCTCCGGCTTCCTCCTCGATCTTGGGCAAGAACACCTCCGCCTGCTTACAAAACGGTTTTGTGCTGGGCACCGCCGGGCTGCTGGATGGGCTGGCCGAGCGCTTTCAGGCAGAGCTTGGCCCGGATATCCGCTTTTATGCCACCGGCAACCTGCCCCGCACCATCCGGGAGGCCTGCCGCACGCCGATCGAATACCGGGAGTATCTGATCACGGACGGACTTTACCGCATCTGGCAGAAAAATCGGAAAGGGTAATATCAAAATCAAAAGGAGTCCTACACCATGAATTCCAAACTCGTATCTCTGTTCTGCTGTCTAATCATGCTCGTGAGCTTTTCCGGCTGTACCAAGGTCACACAGCTTGTAAAAGACAATCAACCAACCAAAGCGGAACTGCTCGCAGAAATCAACGAAGAGCATCAGCGTTGGGAAGCGGCTCCTGCCGCCGACCCGACACCCTATCTGCGGCATTACGATGACCCCGCCGATGCACAGAAATATTTTGATTACGTCACCGATACCTACAGCGAATACGATGCCGAAAAAGAACTGACCGTAGAAGAAGCGAAAGAGGATGTGAACTATCTCTTCGATGCCTTCTATTATGATTTTGCTTTCTATGACTATTTTGGCGGGCACACTGTATTCGATCAGGCAAAAGCAGAGATTTTACAAGAGCTTCAAGCAAAAGACAGCCTGACCTGCAAAGACTTACAGGAGATTTTGGTGAAACACCTCACCTTTATCAAGGACGGCCACTTCAACATCAATCAGGACTATCCGTCGGAAAAAGACATTCCGTTTTTCTTCCGTCAGGTGATGTTCGTAAAAACGGATTCGGGCTATCAGAATGCCAATGGAAAAGTCGTTGCATCCGTGGACGATCATCCCGATCTGGATGAACTGTTCAAGCGTTCAATCTCTGAGCAGGGGTATCTGGTGTATTATCCGGTTCTGCTGAAGCCTGCCACATTTGATGGGACGGAGTGGGAAAAGCACACCTGTGATGAAACGCTGACGGTGCACTATACAGACGGCAGTACCGACACACTGACAGCAGACGCATGGAGCCAGTATTACAAAGAGCTTCCCAAAGACCAGAATACCGATCTCCGCCAGACAGACGGAATCCCGGTGTTCCAGTTCAACAGCTTTGATGGCTCTTTCCTGCAGGAGGTCAATGCTGCGGCGGCACAAATGAGTGATGCTGCGATCTCCATGCTGGATCTGCGCTCCAATGTCGGCGGATATGAAGAAGTAGCTCATCAGTGGATCACCCGATACAGCCGCCAGCGTGTACAGGGCAATGGAGTCCGCTATGACGTTGTTAATCCGGTATCCGTAGCGATAGCTCATCGGTGGCAAACGCACGACAACATTCTGATTCTTTTAAGCGGAAAATGCTCTGCCTCTTCTGCAGAAATCACAATGGACCTTGCCTATAATCTGGAAAACAGCCTGATCATCGGAGAAAACACAAATGGATGTATGATCGGAAATGGTGGGCATGTGGAACTGCCGAACAGCAAATGCTCGGTTATAATGACATCCGTATGTGTCTATCTGCTGCCGGAGGGTGCAGATTATTTTGAAGAAATGCGTGGCCTTTCTCCGGATATCTGGGTCCCGGCCAAAGAAGCCGAGACGCTGGCGGCAAAACTGATGGAGAATCTAAAGTAAAACTCTGGCCCGCCCGGCCACAAAGAAAAATCCCCGGCACACTTTTGTGTACCGGGGATTTTATTAACACATGCGACCGGGAGGATTCGAACCTCTGGCCTTCCGGGTCGGAGCCGAACGCTCTATCCAGCTGAGCTACGATCGCACATTACTGGCAAACCAGTGTAATGTAGTATAGCACAGCCGGAGGCAAAAATCAAGCCGTCTGGCGGCTCTGTATCCGGATTCCGTGCCCGATCCCGCGCCAGCAAGTCACTGACGCATTCTGTTCTTCCTTTTTGAAAGATTCAACTTGCAAAAGTGTGCGCATCTCTTATAATAGGTGTTGTGCCCCGGTGTGCGCGGGTACGGTTTAGGACTGGAAAAGGAAAAAGAGAACATGAAATCTAGCACAAGATCCCTGACAGAAGGCCCGCTGGCAAAGCAGATCCTTCTGGTCAGCCTGCCTCTGGCATTATCCAATCTGCTGCAGGTCTTATTCAACATGTCGGACGTGGCGGTGGTGGGGCGGTTTGCGGGCTCCACAGCGCTGGGCGCGGTGGGCTCCACCAGCATCTTTGTCACACTGTTCACCGGCTTTCTCATCGGCTTGGGCAACGGCATCAACGTGCTGGTGGCCCGCTTCTACGGAGCCAGACACCCGAACGATGTCCACGACACCGTCCACTCGGCCCTGATCGTCAGCCTGATCGCAGGCGTGATCCTGCTGGTTGTGGGCCTGCTGGGCTCCCCTGCCATGCTGCGGCTGCTGAACACCAAGGAGGACCTGCTGCCGGGTGCGATCCTCTACCTGCGGGTGTATTTCCTGGGTATGCCGGCACTGGCTCTGTACAATTTCGGCAACGCCGTGTTCAGCGCCATCGGTGAGACCAAAAAGCCGCTGTACATCCTGAGCTTTGCCGGTGTGCTGAATATCCTTCTGAATCTGTTCTTTGTCATCGTCTGCAACCTGGACGTGGCAGGCGTGGCGCTGGCCAGTGCCATTTCCCAGTGTGTTTCCGCCGGGCTCATCCTCCACGCCCTGACCAGGGTGCAGGACTGCTACGCCCTCCATTTCAAGGAAGCAAAGCTCGATCCCGCCATGACCAAAAGCATTCTGGCGCTGGGCCTGCCCGCCGGGTTCCAGAACGCCATTTTCGCCATCGCCAACCTGTTCATCCAGGCCGGTGTCAACTCCTTTGATTCCCTCATGGTCAAGGGCAACAGCGCCGCCGCAAACGCCGACCCGCTCATCTACGACTGCATGGCCGCCTTCTACATGGCCTGTGCCAGCTTTATGAGCCAGAACTACGGCGCAGGCAAGCCCGACCGTGTCAAGAAAAGCTACTTCATCTCGCTGGCCTATTCCTTTGGCGTGGGTCTGGCGCTGGGCGGCGGCCTGTTCCTGTTCGGGCGGCAGTTCCTCGCCCTTTTCACCACCGAAAGCGTCGTCATCGATGCCGGTATGAAGCGTGTGGGTGTCATGGCGCTGGCCTACTGCATTTCGGCCTTTATGGACTGCACCATTGCCGCTTCCCGCGGTCTGGGCAAGACCGTGGTGCCCACTGTCATCGTCATCATGGGTTCCTGTGTGTTCCGGGTGATCTGGGTATACACCATCTTCGCCCACTTCCACACCATCCCCTCGCTCTACCTGCTCTACCCCTGCTCCTGGGCTCTGACCGCCATTGCGGAGATCCTCTATTTCATCCGCTGCTACAAGCAGGCCATGAAGATCTTCCGGGAGCCGATTCCCTCTTCGCTGTAAAACAAAAAGATGGATGTCATGCGGCATCCATCTTTTTTGTTTTTTCTATTACACCTTGACTTCCCCGGCCAGGACCCGCTTGTAGTCCTCATAGTTGCGGGCCAGCAGGGCGGGCGTATCCAGCCCATAGGGGCACTTGGCCTTGCACTGGTTGCAGTGCAGGCAGCCCTCGATCTTCTTCATTTTGGCCTGACCGGCAGGGCTCAGATGCTCTGCCGAGGGTGAGCGCCGGAGCAGCAGGCTCATGCGGGCGCAGTTGTTGATCTCGATGCCAGCCGGGCAGGGCATACAGTAACCACAGCCACGGCAGAACTCACCGCACAGCTCCTCCCGGTCATGGGCGATGACCGCAGACAGCTCTGCGTCCATCCGGGGCGGGATATCAATGTAGGAGAGAAACTCGTCCAGCTCCTTTTCCCGCTGAACGCCCCAGATGGGCAGAACGCCCTCGAACTGCGCTTCAAAGGCATAGGCGGCGGCGCTGTTGGTAATGAGACCGCCGGACAGACCCTTCATGGCGATAAAGCCCATCTCGTGCTCCTTGCACAGCTGCACCAGCTCCAGCTCCTGCTCACCGGAAATATAGCTGAACGGAAACTGCAGGGTCTCGTACAGGCCGCTCTCAATGGCTTCCTTGGCCACGGACAGGCGGTGGTTGGTGATGCCGATATGTCGGATCATCCCCTTTTCCCTAGCCTCCAGCGCTGCTTCGTACAGGCCGGAGCCGTCACCGGGCTTGGGGCAGAAGGACGGGTTGTGGAACTGGTAGATGTCCACATAGTCGGTGCGCAGATTGTTCAGGGAGGTGTGCAGGTCCTTCCAGAACTCCTCCGCGTTCTGGGCAGCGGTCTTGGTGGCGATGTAGACCTCGGAGCGGATGCCGTCAAAGGCTTCGCCCAGCTTCACCTCGCTGTCGGTGTAGGCGCGGGCGGTATCAAAGAAGCGGATGCCCGCCTTGTAAGCCTTGCGGGCCAGAAAGACCGCGTCCTCCTGGGAAATGCGCTGGATGGGCAGGGCACCAAAGCCGTTTTTGTTCACGGTGATGCCGGTGCGCCCCAATGTGACCATATCCATAGGGAACCTCCTGTTTTTTCAAAAATACTCTCTGTGTTCATTATAAGACGAAGCGCCGCACGACGCAAGAAAAACCCTCTCCATCAAAGCGTGGCAGTGCACAGCGATGACAGAGAGGGTCAGTTTTACTGATAATCGTGGTTCAGGAACAGTGCTTTGATGGCGACGATCTCGTCGTACTCCTCCTGCTCCACCTGCACATCCGCATTGACGGCCTGCAGGCGGGCCTTGACGGCATCCAGCGCCTCGGCGGTGGTCACGGCCTGACCTTCCTCCACGGCATCGATCATCCGCTTGAGGACGATCGGGTGGGCGTAACAGCTGGGCACCGGGAAGCTGCCGTTGGGGTAGTGCTTCACATACTCCGCCATGGCGGCATCGGCCTGATCGGCCCGCTTCATAATGGCGCTGTTGTTATTGTGCGCCGTGGGCAGCATGTTATAGCTGGAAAAGAGGAAGATGGCCGCAAAGCCAAACAGCGCAAAGTACACGCCGTAGCTGCCGGTGTGGGTGAACACCGCATACAGACCGTAGGCTGCAGCGGCCGTTCCGAACAGGAAGATGGCAAGGGCCACATAGCGGTAGACCGGCTTGCTCTTGAGCTGGGCACGCTTGCGGCGCTGGGCGGCACTGAGCTCATTGGAAAGCTCGGGCTTTGCGTCCAGATACTCCTTTGCCCTGCGCAGGACCGTCACGGTGTGTTTGGCATCGTCAGACAGCTCCGGCAGCTTGCGGGCGGCCTTTTCCTCAGCCTTTTTCTGCAGCGCCTGCTCCCCGGCGGCACTCAGCAGCCGGATCTGGGGCTGCTGCTTTGCCAGCAGCTCCAGCAGGGCATCCACGTCCCGCTCGTCCTTGAAGTTGCACTGCTTCTGTTTGCCGCCGTCGTACTCCACCACAAGGTAGGCCATGGAGGCAAACATTCCCTTGCCGGTAAAGCCGCCCGCACTCATGGCCACCCGCTTGAACACGCGAGTGATGCTGGTGTAGGGCAGGTAGTAGCGGCGGTCGATGTAAAAGCTGTTCAGATACAGGGCTTTTTTGCCCACGCCGCAGGGGCCGATCTTTTTGCAGGCCTTCCGGTCGGCCTCCAGCTCGGCAGAGTCGAGCCTGGCAAGGCCCAATTGTGCAGGTTTGAAGAGCATAACGTTCATCCCTCTTTTGCGTTTTTGTTTGTACCCATTTTCCCACTCCGGCAATGAAAATGCAAGGCCCAGCCCGCACTCTTAGCCAAAAAACAGGAAACCGGCCGCTGAGCTGACAGCGGCCGGTTTGTTTTACTGAGAAATTGCCGCTATGAATGGGTTATGCGGCTTTCTTCTCGGTGTTCTTCTTGGTTGCATAGATGAACAGTGCCAGCATGGCAATTGCGAAGACGATACCGATGGGATATGCAACTGCGGTGTTGTAAGCCACCAGCTTGCCGTCTGCATAGGTGTTGATCATCTTGCCCAGGCACTCAGGAGCCAGCACGAAGTAGGTGCAGGACACAGCGCTCATAAAGGTAGCGGGCACTGCAGTGATCCAGTAGTTCTTCTTCTCCTTGAACAGGTACATGGAAGCAGCCCACAGAACGATCATGGCCAGCGTCTGGTTGGTCCAGCTGAAGTAACGCCAGATCACAGTGTAGTTGATGAAGCCCAGTGCATTGCCGATGCCCAGGAATGCACCCACGCCCAGAACGGGAACGCAGAGCTTCAGGCGGTTGCCGTAGCTGTCCTGATCCAGCTTGAGCCAGTCGGCCAGGGTCAGACGAGCGGAACGGAACGCGGTATCACCAGAGGTGATGGGGCAGATGACGACACCGATCATAGCCAGTGCAATGCCCACGCCGCCCATGGTCTTGGAGCAGACATCATAGATAGCGGCAGACTGACCGGCGCTCAGAGCCTCGGCCAGACCGGCCATCTTGCCGTCGGTGATGGTGTACAGTGCGCAGCCTGCAGCAGCCCAGATCAGAGCGATAACGCCCTCGCAGACCATAGCACCGTAGAACACGAAGTGGCCCTGCTTCTCACTCTTCATGCAGCGGGCCATCAGAGGCGACTGAGTGGAGTGGAAGCCGGAGATTGCACCACAGGCAACGGTGATGAACATGAAGCTCCAGATGGGAGTGTTGGAGGGGTGCATATTGCTGAAGTTTGCCCAGATCTCGGGGATGGTGTAGGCGGGGTTGGTGAAGATACCAAAGATAACGCCCACTGCCATGATGATCAGGCAGATGCCGAACACGGGGTAGATCTTACCGATGATGGCATCAATGGAGATAAAGGTTGCGATGAAGTAGTAGACCAGAATGATGATCAGCCAGAACAGGGTGGTGGTGAGCACACCGCTCATGCCGCTGTTCTTGCACAGGGTCACGATCAGGCCTGCGGGGCCCACTGCGAACACGGTACCGACCATGATCAGCAGCACAACAGAGAACACACGCATGATGTTCTGCATCACAGGGCCAAGGTACTTGCCGGTGACCTCTGCGATGGAAGCGCCATCGTTGCGCTCGCTCATCATGCCGGAGAAGTAGTCATGTACGCCGCCGGCAAAGATGGTGCCGAAGGTGATCCACAGGAACACCACGGGGCCCCACAGAGCACCCTGCAGTGCACCAAAGATGGGTCCCAGACCTGCAATGTTCAGCAGCTGAACGAGGAACAGCTTCCACTGGGGCATCACAACGTAGTCAACGCCATCGTTGATGCGCACAGCAGGAGTTTCGCGGTCGTCCGGTCCGAACGTATTGTCAACGATCTTGCCATAGACAAAGTAGCCGATGATCAGGAGCGCCAGACAGAGTAAGAAACTAATCATACCAGAAACCTCCTTTTATTGTCCGTGCCCGGAGCCCCATTCTGCCCCGTCACGGCCATTCCTTGGCCCTATGTTAACACAATCTTCATAAATCTGGTAATATCCTTTCAGAATGGCCCTTATATCAAAAACTATATAAGTCAGCCGTTCCCGGGAATCCCGGAAAAGATTTTTTAACGTATCCTCGGCAAAACTTCTTTGCCGAAATCGTTTCAGCGGGTGTTTTTCCGTTTTCAGTACACCCTGCCAAACTTTTTGGCATAATTTTGTGCATCTTGTCTGCATTCCTGTTCTTTTTGCCGCAATTCGTCGTTTCTCTGCACAAGCAAAAGCCGCCTGCCGGACGGCCCGGCAGACGGCTTTTGCGGTTGTGAATGGGTATCGGGATGGATGAAGAGGGGGAAATGTCAATTATGCAGTCTTTTTCACTGTCTGCTTTTTGGTTGCATAGATGAACAGCGCCAGCATGGCGATCGCAAAGAGGATGCCCACCGGGTAAGCAACTGCGGTGTTATAGACGGCAGCGCCCTCAGCAGTCTTATGGTTCAGCAGGCCGCCCAGGCACTCGGGAGCCAGCACGAAGTAAGTAGCGGACACGGCGCTCATAAAGGTGGCGGGCACTGCGGTGATCCAGTAGTTCTTCTTCTCCTTGAACAGGTACATGGAAGCGGCCCACAGAACGATCATGGCCAGTGTCTGGTTGGTCCAGCTGAAGTAACGCCAGATCACGGTGTAGTTGATGAAGCCCAGTGCATTGCCAATGCCCAGGAAAGCGCCCACGCCCAGCACGGGGATGCAGAGCTTCAGGCGGTTGCCGTAGCTGTCCTGATCGATCTTGAACCAGTCGGCCAAGGTCAGGCGGGCAGAACGGAAGGCGGTATCGCCGGAGGTGATGGGGCAGACGACCACGCCGATCATGGCCAGTGCGATGCCCACGCCGCCCATGGTCTTGGAGCAGACATCATAGATGGCCTTGGACTGACCCATTGCCAGTGCCTGTGCCAGACCGGTGTTCAGGCCATCGGTGACCTCGTACAGAGAGCAGCCTGCAGCGGCCCAGATCAGGGCAATGACACCCTCGCAGACCATAGCACCGTAGAACACAAAGTGGCCCTGCTTCTCACTCTTCATGCAGCGGGCCATCAGAGGCGACTGGGTGGAGTGGAAGCCGGAGATCGCGCCGCAGGCAACCGTGATGAACATAAAGCTCCAGATGGGCGTGCCCGACGGGTGCATGCTGCCAAAGTGATCCCAGATCTCGGGGATGGTATAGGCGGGGTTGGTGAAGATGCCAAAGATGACACCGATGGCCATGATGATGAGGCAGATGCCGAACACGGGGTAGATCTTGCCGATGACCGCATCAATGGAGATAAAGGTCGCGATGAAGTAGTAGGTCAGAATGATGACCAGCCAGAACAGCAGCGAGGTCATCACGCCGGATGCGCCGCTCTGGCTGCACAGCTCAACGATCAGACCGGCAGGGCCGACGGCGAACACGGTGCCCACCATGATCAGCAGCACAACAGAGAACACACGCATCACGTTCTGCATCACGGGGCCTAAGTATTTGCCGGTGATCTCCGCGATGGAAGCACCGTCGTTGCGCTCACTCATCATGCCGGAGAAGTAGTCATGCACACCACCGGCAAAGATGGTGCCGAAGGTGATCCACAGGAACACCACGGGGCCCCACAAAGCGCCCTGCATGGCACCAAAGATGGGGCCAAGGCCCGCAATGTTCAGCAGCTGGACGAGGAACAGCTTCCACTGGGGCATCACGACATAGTCCACGCCGTCATTGATGCGCACAGCAGGCGTTTCACGGTCGTCCGGGCCGAAGGTATTGTCCACGATCTTGCCATAGACGAAGTATCCGCCCACCAGGATCGCAAGACAGAGCAGAAAACTAATCATACCAGAAACCTCCTTTTTGCCCCTGCCGGCCGCGGCCCCATTCTGCCGCATACCCGGGGCTCTTTTCTGGCCTCATGGTAGCACACTTTTTTCCAGCGGAGAAATATCTTTCCGGCATGGGGCCATATGGTTTCCGATATAGCTGCAAAGATTTTTTGCCGCTTCTCCGTTTATTTTTTTACCATTTATCAGCAAAAATAAAACCGGGCGCTCATTTTCGCCCGGTTTTGCATCCATTTATTGGTTTTTTTGTCAATTTCAAAAGAAGCAACCTTTGCCGTGCCTTAGCCGGAAAGCCCCTTTATTTTACGGTGGAAGCCGCTTCCTTGTGGAGCAGATCCACAAAGGCCTGCTCCTCGGGACGCAGGCGGCCCTTGTCCGGGTAGACCAGCACATCCCGCATCTGCTGGCGCTGGGCCGGGCACTTCTTCAGCACCAGATGGTACTGCTCCAGTGCCCTGCGGGGCATGGGTGATGCCCACATGTAGGCCGTGGGCAGCCGCTGCAGGATCGAGAACTGGCTGCACCGCTCATACACATGGATACGGCGCTCCGGGTTGACATGCCAGCGCACACCGTCGCCGCCCTCCTCGCCGGGCAGCTGGAAATCATCGTGGAGGATCTCCATATACTTGTCCAGCTCAGACAGGTCGCGGATCTCCTTCCGGGCCAGCGGGCCGTCCCGGTTGGTCAGCAGGCTGTATTCAAAATCCATAATGGGTTCCATTTTCAGGCCCCGCCGGGCGCAGTAATGGGTATAGTGCTCGTCATCCTCCACGGCGTACCGCAGCAGAGCCAGATGATACCCCTGCCGCAGGACATGATCCAGTGCCTCCATGGAGCCGCCCTCCCGGATGTGGATGTGGAGCCGTTCTATGGAGGACACCTTCTCCAGATAATCCACCGCCGCATAGGAGGCATAGGTGGCGTGGGGGATCATTACCCGCAGCTCGGCGCAGCGCTCCTGCGCCTCCTGCACGCTCTGGTCCAGCCGATCCACCTCCCGCAGCACCCGTTCGGCCTGCTCGATGAAATGCCGTCCCTGCTCCGTGGGGATCATGCCGGTGGATGACCGCTCAAAAATGCGGAGATGATATTCTTCTTCCAGATTTTTCAGCGCCTTGCTCACGTTGGGCTGAGCGGCATACAGCCGCTTTGCCGCCGCACTCACAGATCCGCATTCCATGATGGCGACAAGATACCGCAGTTCTGTAATGTTCAACTTTTTCTCTCCTTTTGGCGTTTTTTCCCTTGCGCCTAGTTTATCAGGCGGCACACGGGGCTGTCAAGCGTTGACGGGGCCCCGCTGCCGTTTTATAATGTAAGAAACAATCTGCCCGAAAGAGGTCGAAGAGGATGGAAGAAAAAAACTACCGCGTTCTGCGCATTGAGGAGCAGCTTTATGGCTGCGAGGAGCTGCCCGAGGGCCAGCCCGTGCTCTGTGATGTCCTGCTGGAGGCTGCCGACGGCACGCAGCGGGTTCTCCCCTACCCGGATGCCGAGCTGACCCGGCTGGACATCAACGAGGGCAGCACCGTCACCCTGCGGGATCACAGGCTGGCCAAAGCGGCGCACAAGGTCTATTTCACCCGCCACGGCGAGACCGTGTGGAACGTGGAAAACAAGATCTGCGGCATGACCGACAGCCCCCTGACCGAAAAAGGCCGCGCCCAGGCCCGGGAACTGGGCGAAAAACTCCGGGCCAGCGGCCTCCGCATCGATGAGATCCTGTACTCTCCCCTGTCCCGCGCCGCCGACACCGCCCGGGCCATTGCGGAGGCCACCGGCATTCCTGCCCGGTGTGAGCCCCGGCTCCGGGAGCAGTGCTTTGGCCGCTACGAGGGCACGCCCCGGGACGGCGAAGAGTTCCGCATTTCCAAGACCCACTTTGCCGACCGCTACTCCGGCGGCGAGAGCATGATGCAGCTGGCCCAGCGCATCTACAACCTGCTGGACGAGCTCCGGGCCAACACCGATAAGACCTACCTGCTGGTGGCCCACAACGGCATTGCCCGGGTGGTGCAGTCCTATTTTTACGATATGACCAACGAGGAGTACGCGGCGGCAGGCATCAAAAACTGCGAGTTCGTGGAATTTACATTCTGAAAACAGAAAGGACCCGCCGAGGGTCCTTTCTTTGGTTTGCGGTTATTCTGCCTTGCGGTAATGGAACTGCTGGTCTCTGGTGATGAACAGGCCGATGCTGACCAGCAAAGCGGCCAGCTCGGCGGCTGTCACGGCCAACCAGATGCCGTCAATGCCCAGCAGGAGCGGCAGCAGCAGAACCGCCGCCACCTGGAACAGCAGGGTGCGCAGGAACGAGATGAGCGCACTGGTCACGCCATCGCCCAGGGCCGTGAAGAAGGAGGACGCATAGACGTTGAAGCCCATGATGAGGAAGCTCAGGCCATAGAGCCGGAAGGCCCGGGTGGTCAGAATGAGCAGGTTTTCATCATAGCCCACAAAGAAGCGGGCCACATGGGGGATGATGAACATGGAGCCGATGGTCATCACCACCGCAACCATACCGATGAGCTTCAGGCTCTTGCGGTAGAGGTTGTTGACCTCCTTGCGGTTATTGGCACCATAGTGGTAGCTGACGATGGGCGCACTGCCCACGGCGTAGCCCACAAACACCGCCACGAACAGGAAGGATGCGTACATGATCACACCATAGGCGGCCACGCCATCCTCGCCCGCAAAGCGGAGCAGCTGATAGTTGTACAGGATGTTCACCAGCGACATGGAAAGGTTGGTCATCAGCTCAGAGGAGCCGTTCACACAGGCTTTCAGCAGCACACCGCCCTCAAACTGGGGGCGGCAGAGGTGGAGCAGGCTGGTGTTTTTCCGGTTGAGGAAGTAGAACACCGGCAGCAGGCCGCCCACCACCTGGCTGAGCATGGTGGCAATGGCGGCACCCTCCACGCTCCAGTGCAGGATGCCCACCAGCAGCACGTCCAGCACCATGTTGGTGCAGCCCGCACCCACCGTGAAATAAAAGCCCAGATGCGGCTTTTCGGCGGTGACAAAAAAGCTCTGGAACATATTCTGCAGGATAAAGGTGGGCAGGCTGAGCATCAGCACCCGGCCATAACGCAGGGCGTAGTCCAGCATCTCGCCTTCGGCACCCAGCATCAGGGCCACCGGCCGGAGCAGCAGCATCCCCAGCACGGACAGCACGATGCCGGCGATCAGCGCCGTTGACATGAACAGGCTGAAATAGCGGTCAGCTTTTGCATTGTCGCCCTCGCCCAGCGTGATGCCCACAATGGCGCTGCCGCCGGTGCCCAGCATGAAGCCCACGGTACCCACCAGCATGGGCACGGGCATGATGAGGTTGACTGCCGCAAAGGCCGTTTTGCCCACAAAGTTTGAGACGCACAGGCCGTCCACGATGCCGTAAATGGAAGTAAACAGCATGGTGCCGATGCAGGGCAGCACAAAACGGATCAGCCGTGAATAATCAAAGTGATCCGAAAGTTGGATTTTCTTTTTTGACATGGATTCTCCTTTTTGCAGGGGTGGCTCACATCATCCCGCCGGGCCGCCAGCCGGTGCAGTAGCGGGCATAATCCCGGTCGGCCTGTTTGACGTAAAGGAGGAACTGTTCCCTGCCTTCCTTGTCCGTGACCTGACGGACTTTGGTGGGCAGGCTCTGGCGCTGGAGCAGCTCCAGCTCATCGTTGAGCTCTTCCTCGGTATCAAAGGCATCCAGCTTGGTCCAGTGGGTGGCAAAGAGCCAGATATTTGCAAGGGTGTTATTCATATTCAGTCTCCTTTTCCGGGGCATCGGCAAGGGTGCCGGCCCGGTAGAACGGCGCAATGGCGTTGGCATCGCCGTGGCGCACGATGGAATAGGTAATATCGCAGTAGGGCTGGATGGCCGTGCTCTTTTCCACGGTGGAGATAAGCAGCACCTGCAGCTGCAGGCGGCGGAACAGCTCCATCATGGGGCGGATGCGGTCACTGGTCATCTTGCTGAAGGCCTCGTCCAGCAGGACAAGGCGGATGCTGTTCTCGCTCTTCTGGTAGATCTGCAGCAGGCTGGCGCAGATGGCCACATAGAAGGGAGCCTGATTCTCGCCGCCGGAGGAATCGCGGCTGACGCGGGAAAGATAAGCCTGCTGGCCCGAGACGGTGTTGGTCACCTTGATGTCATAGTCCAGATAGGTGCGGTAGTCCACATAATCCGAGAGGGTGGCACCGGAGGCGGTGCGGCCCTCCTGCCGGGCCCGGGTGTTCTCGTCCACATCAGCCATGATCTTTTCCATCAGCGCGTCCACCTGCCGCTCGTAGACGGGGTCGGCGGTGGCGGCAAGGTTGTCCAGCGAGTTGCCATCGGTCATCTGCTGGTTGCCCTTGTCCACAATGACCTGATAGAAGGCGGCCAGCTGGGGGTCACGGCTGGGTTCCAGCTCAAAGCGGTAGACTTCCTCGCCGTAGGTCAGCTGCTCCATCACCTTGTTCAGCTCCCGGAACTGGCGGCGGGCGTTGAAAATATCATCCTTCATCCGGAAGAGGATATCCTTGCGGAAGCGATCCTTGCAGTCCCGCTGTGCCTGCTCCAGCCGGGCGGCGTAGCGTTCCAGATCAATGCGGACAAGGCTTTCGTGCTGGGCGCGGTACTGCTCCACCCCGGCCAGACCCAGCGGATAATCGCAGACATAGTGCTCGTTGTAATCCCTCTGGGCGGGTTCCAGCGTGGAAGTGAGATAAGATCGCAGGGTATCGTCCAGCCTGGTCTGTGCCTTTTCGGCAGTCTGCGCGGCGGCACGGGCCGTGCGCCCGCCCGTCATCAGGCCCTTTTTGCGTTCCTGTGCCAGAGGCTCCAGCAGCGGGTGCTGTGCAAAGAATGCCTCTGCCGCCTCCCTGCTCTGTGCGGCGGTCTCCACCGCCTTACCCTGCTCTGCCTCACAGGATGCGATCTGCTTTTCGCAGACGCGGATATCGCCGCCCACCTGCTCCACGGCCTTGCGGGCGGTCTCCCACGCAGCTTCCCGGGCTTCTTCCTCGCGGTAGAGCTGCTGCAGCATGGGGTTCTCACGGCAGTCGGCCAGCTTCTGCTCCTGCGCGGCGTAGTCGGCACGGGCAGCATCCAGCGCGGCCCGGCTGGCCCAGAGTTCGGCCAGCTGTTCCAGCGCATGACCCCGCAGGACGTTCTGGTACTGGTCGTAGGCAGATTTCAGGGTCTTTTCGGTCTGGGCGGCTTCGCGGCAGCGGTCGGCCTGGGCGGCAAGCTGTGCTTCCAGCGCTTCGGCACGCTCCCTGCGGGCATCCAGGCCGATATAGCGCTGGGGCCTGCGCAGGCGTTCCAGCCGGAAGGGATGGTGGCGCAGCAGGTCCCGGGTGGCGCTGTCGGGGAAATGTTCCAGCGTATCGGGGGTGTCGCAGCAGACGATGCGGCGCAGGATGGTGTCCGCATACTGTGCGGCCAGCGGATTCTCGCTGGTGACCTGGGCGGCAAGGCTGTCGGCGGGGGCTGTCTCCGCATGGCGGTCTGCCTTGCGGATGCCCGGGGTATCCAGCAGGCTGATGGGCCCCACCCGGTCGCCCAGCGCCACAAAGGCGCTCTTGGCGGCGGCGTAGTGGGCAGGCGGCACAAGGATATCAAACCGGCGGTCGCCCAGGCAGGCTTCCACGCAGTCCTGCCAGCTCTCATCAGCCACGGTCAGCAGCTCACAGAAGATCTTCGCATCCGCTGTCATGCCGCGGCTTTTCAGCTCGGCGTTCACGGCATCCCGCACTTTGGTGGCGGCATCGCCGTGGGGGTAGACCCACTTGCCGCCGGACACGGCGTTCAGCTCGGCCCGCAGGGCCTCCTGCTCTTTTTCCAGATCCGCCGAAGCCTGCCGGGCAGCGAAATACTGCTCTTCCAGCGGCTTTTCGATGCAGGCCAGGGCCTCGGTCAGGGCGGGGAGATGTTCCGCCGTCAGGCGCTGGGGCCAGAGCTCCTTCTCCACCGCAAAGCCGCTGCGGTTCAGCTGGGTCAGCAGGCCGGTGATGGTATCTGCAGTCGCTTCCAGACTGTTCCTTGTCCGGGCCGCTGCATCCAGCGCGCTCTTTTTCCGGGCCAGCTCCTCGGTCAGGGCATCCAGCGCCCGGCCCGCGCCGCTGTCACCAGCCGCGCCGTGGGCCGCCAGATAGGCCCGGCGGGCTTCGGCTTCGGCGTTCTTGGCGGCCTCGTATTTTGCGTTCAGGTCGGCCAGCTGGCGGCGGCCTGCATCCAGATGGCTCTGCCAGGAGGCATCCTCACCGGCATCCGCTTCGGCGCGGGCCAGCAGGGCCGCACCCCGGTTGACAAGGGCATCCGTTTCTTTGGCAGCAGCTTCCCGGCCATACGCCACGATCTGTTCCAGCGCTGCGGCACGGGTCTGGGCCTCGGCCAGAACGGCGTGGAGGTTTTCCAGCTCCACCCGGTCGCCCTGCAGCGCTTCCAGATCCAGCTCCGGCTGGGGCAGGATGTACTGGTACAGGAACTCCCGGAAGTTGGGGATCTCGTCCATGCTGGTGCCCATCTGGAACACTTCGTTGAACTTTTTGCCCAGCGGGCTGGAGGCCCGTCCGATGCCCAGCGCGCGGCAGATGCGATCCCGGGCCTCGCTGGGGCTGCGGGTGTAGGACAGGCGGCCCACGGCGGGCTTGAAGTCCTCCTTGGCGCTGGGGGCACCGGTGCGCGGATCAAGGAAGGGCAGCTTTTCCAGCGTGATGCCATCCTCGGAGATGTACCAGGTCTGGTCGCCGGGGTGAAGCTCCTGCATGGGGCCCTCGGATTCCACCCGGACAGCGATGACGAAGCTGGTCCGCTTGACGGTATCCCAGAACTCGGCACCGATGTATGCCACCGTGCGGCCCGGGCGGCGGTAGGCGTTCTCGCCGCGCTGCTTGGCGTGGACAGAGCCCTGCAGGGTGCGGCCGCTCTTTTTATTGCCCAGGGCATTGAAGTTGCGGTTGGTGGTCAGGCAGTAGCGGATGGCATCCAGAATGGTGGTCTTGCCCACCGCGTTGACACCGATCATATAGGTCAGACGGGCACAATCAAAGGTGACATTTTCAAAGTTGTGCCAGTTGATGAGCTTCAGGCGCTTTAATTCGATCATTCTTCTTCCTCCCCGCTGGCATCCCCGTCAGGCCGCTCGTAGAGGGCCAGCTCCTCCCGGGTGCGGCTGCTCTCGGCGGCGGCATCGGCAAGGTCTGCGTCCGGCAGAGCCAGCAGCACGGTGGGGAACACCTCGATGCGGCTGTCCAGACCGGTCAGCCGCCCCACCGGGCGGGCCAGATTATACCTGCGCAGGGTGCGCATCAGCTCCTCCAGCGTGCGCTGGTCCAGCCGCCGGGGCAGGTTCATCTTCTGCAGCTCCGTCTGCACCTCTTCCACCGTGACCAGCACCTGATCGGCGCTGGCGGCAAGGCTCTCCCGCTTTTGCAGGTAGAGCAGGCGGAGCACCAGCAGCAGAATGCTCTCGTATTTCAGCAGCCGGGCCTGACTGCCCTCACGCTCGTTGACCAGCGCCGCCGCCTGCAGCGGAGCCGGGTAAAGCGTTACCGCATAGCCCAGCGGCGCAAATACGGCCCGCACCTCGGGCAGATGATCCTGCACATAGAGGTATTTTGCCCGCTGATCCTCCACGCCGCCCAGCACAAAGCAGTGGTTGAGCAGATAGTTTGCGGTCTCTTCCAGCATTTTATTCGGTTCGGCCATGGTCAGCGTCCTCCCTGCGGGGTGTCAGAATAAACTCTTCAAACCGGAAGCCGCCCCGTTCGACCCAGTTTCCGGTAAGGGTGATATCGTAAGCCCGGCGCGGCGACTGCGAATAGGTGTGCAGGCCGATGATGCGGGCAAAATCGCGGGGGTATTCCTCCGCCAGCGTAGAGGCGGCCACCGCACTGCGGGCGGCAAGGGCCTGTTTTGCCAGCAGGCCCACGTTCTCCTCGGTCACGGCCATCCGGGCGTAATCCAGCAGCAGCTGCTGTTCTTTGCGCAGCTGCTCCGCGTCCAGCCCGGCCTGCCGCACCGGGGCCAGCGGCGTTTCGCTGCGGGGCGCGGCAGGCGGGTAGAGGGGCTTTGCCCCGAACACCGCCGCCGGGTAGAGGTGCAGGTGCTTTGCCACCGGGCCGTCATCCGGCGCGAACAGCTGATCGGGCGTTTTGATCTCCTCGGCATAGCGGCGGAGCAGGGCGGTGACACTGCCCTGTGAGGAGCGGTCGCTCAGCAGCAGGAACTGTGCCCGCTGCACGGCCCGCTTGCGGTAGCGGATATGGCTCTGGTCGATCTGGCGCATCAGGGTGCTCATCTCTTCCAGCGAATCCCGCAGTTTCTGGATGAGGGCACGCACGGCAGGGGCGGCCTCGCCGGGGGCGCAGTGCTCCACCCGGGCGTAATCCAGCGCCAGCCGGGGCAGATGGTTTGCCTCGCAGTCGTCCAGCTCCTCCTCCAGATAAGCGCGGTAGTTGAACAGATTATCGCTGGTCTTGAAGCGGTGGTAAGCGGCGGCCACCACCTTTTCCTCGTACTGGTCGAAAAGCTCCAGCACCTCCTGCGGGGTGCGGTTGCGGGTGAGCCGGTCGATATAATGCCCGATGGATGCGTTCAGCGCCCGCAGGGACTTGTTCAGCGCTTCCAGATCGGATGCCACCTCCCGCAGAACATTCTCATAGGGGCTCTTTTCCTCCCCGATGTTCTGCAGCAGCTGCCATGCCTTGTACAGCTTGCCGGTATAGGTGACAACACGCGGGTTCAGGATCTCTTCCAGCGCTTCCAGCAGAGGAGCCACCTCGGGCACAAAGGCAAGGGCAGGCTCTTCCTCATAGCTGCCGGGCTGCTCTTCCAGCCAGCCGGTGCGGCGCAGGCGGAGCAGAAAGCCCAGCGCAAGGGTATGGGGGTCCCGGGTGGGCTGTTCGGCTTCATCGCCCGCGTCATCGGCATCCAGCGCCAGCGGCTTTGCCAGCGCCGCAAAGTAATCCTCGGCCCGGCTCACCGCTTCTGCCCGGGAGATGGAGTAATCCGCCGTGTGGCGGCACTCCTCCCACAGCAGGAGCAGCAGCTCCGCATAAAACGCCCGGTTGGGCCCCGCCAGCGGGCGGAACAGCCGCGGGCTGACCAGTTCAAACAGCTGCATCCAAAGGTTCCTTTCTTTCGACAAAATCTATCTTTTATTGTACCACATCACAGCCTTTTTTGCATCTTTTATGGGAAAGTTGCAAACAAAAAGCCCGCCCGGAGCAAAACCGGACGAGCCCGTTTTTCTTCTCACTGCCACGACAGAGACAAATGACGGTTATTGGCAACGCAGTCTTTCAAGTACAAATTGATCAGGGTCTGGTAAGGGATGCCCACCACTTCGGCCTGCTCCTTGAAGTAATCAATGGTATTGCTGTCAATGTTAATGGTGATCTGTTTTTTCAGCGCCTTGGCATAGGGATTCTTTCTTGCATTGCTGAAATCGTACTCTTTGAGCATAACACAGACCTCACTTTCCATATCTACATTATAATTATAATATAATTATAAGTCAAGTGCTCCAGACGCAAAAAAGCCCCGGAGGGCGGCCTTTCAGCCACGCTCCGGGGAAAATCACATAATTTGTTTTGCTCAGGCATTTTTATCAAATGCCACCGAGATAGCCATGTAGGTCTGACCATTCACAGCTTTGACAACAACGCCGACCTGTGTCCATTTCGTGCTCTGTGCGATACTGCCATTTAAAAGGTTGCCGCCATCGGCAATTTTCCGAACAAACTTATCCAGCTTTGTGCCATCATAGTCAAATGTTGTCACAAATGTAGCTGCACACTTACCATCTTTGGGGCCATCAATTTTGAACCAAACCTTAGACGAATAGCCCCACAGATCCAGCGAGACATCCAAGTCTCCTCTATTAGCTGCTGCCTCATCAATACGTTGGCTTGCAACCGCTCTGCGCTGTGCGTTGTTTTCCAGTTTCTGCCCCTCCGGGCGGGTTGCATTGATCGCACTCATTACCTGATTTTCCGCCTGAGCCTCAGGGGTCGATGAGGTATCACCGCCGCAGGCGGTGAACAGAACAAGTACCATGGTCGCCGCCAGAATCAAAGCGGCCAGTTTTTTCAGCATTTTCATGTCGTGACCTCCAGTCGTTTTGTTGTGTTTTTATCATAATATGCAGGGTGCCTTTCCATTTTGAAACAGGACCCCTTCCAGCTTTATTTTATCCAACGACTGTCGCTTTTGTCAATTGCCAGCTTCACCAAACATTTTCTCCTGCTTTTGTTGTTTTTTCCAGAACGAATCTTCGCAAAGATCCTTTGCCGCGCCCGGGGCAAAAACCGGAAAATATTTCCGGCGTTTACACAATTCTACCACGATTTGGTGCTAAACTTAAGGCAATGGGAACCGCCGGGTGCCGTTCCTGAACAAGGAAAAGGAGTTTGCCCCATGCAGCATGGTTCCCTGCGCGCTCCGGTGCGCGTTTTCATGGCAGCAGTTCTGCTGTGCCTGAGCTTTCTGGCCGCGCCAAAGGCTGCGGCGGCACAATTGCAGGATGTGAACGGCATCACGCTGCTGTCCTTCGACAGCCAGCAGAGCGTCTCAATCGGCAACCAGACCTCGGGCCGGTGCAGCTGGTACGCCCTGCGCTACGCCCGCACCATTCTGGATGGCAAGCCCTGCTCGGGCAGCGGGATGTGGTCGAACGGTGCGGTATGGTCTGCCGCCGGGTACTACACTTACAGCGGCTCCCTTTCCGACTGCCTTTCCCGCCTGTATGAAGAGCTGCAGGCCGGGCGGCCCGTCATTGTACATCTGAAAAACACCGCCGTCAGCGGCGTGTCCAAGCACACCAACCGCGTGACAAGCTATGAATATCACCTCTCCGGCTCCGGCTGGAAAGAGGTCAATTACCCCCACATCGCCACCAGCAGCACCTACGGACACTGGGTGTGCGTGGTGGGCATCTCCCCCACGGCAGACCCCGAAAACCTGCGGGAGAGCGATTTCTATGCGCTGGACCCCGCGCGGGTCAGCGTGAACGGCACACTGGCCGTAACAAAGCTTTTGGATGGCACCATCTGGACTGATAACTCTCCCTTAAAAGTCGCAGCCTGACGCTCCCTTACAAAACACAACAGCCCCCGGAACATGCAGGGTTCCGGGGGCTTCGTGTTTTGTATCGGGGGGGTTACAGCTCCTGATAGGCGCTCATCATGGCGGGGATGAACTGCTTTTTGCGGCTGACCACGCCGGGCAGCGTCCAGCTGCCGTCGGCAGCGGGCCGACTCTCAAAGCCGTTGCTCAACACCTCGGTGGCGTAGCGGCCGGTGCAGATGACCACGCTCTCCTCCTTGGGCACATCGGTCAGCAGCATGTAGAGGTCCTCCACGTTCTGCTTGTTGCGGGCCTCCTCCAGATAGGGCTGGAGCAGCGCCTGGGCGGCCTGCAGATTCTTGCGGGTCATGTAGCTGCCCTGTGCCACGCCAAAGCGGATATCGCCGCACATGAACACCTTGAAGTCCTGCAAAAAGACCTCTTCGGGGGTCTTGCCGTCCAGTTTTTCACCGGCCTCGAACATTTCGGTGGAAAACTCTTCAATGTCCACGCCTGCGATCTTGGCCAGACGCTTGGCGGCGTTTTCATCCACGGGGGTACAGGTGGGGCTGCGGAAGGCCAGCGTATCCGAAAGGATAGCCGCCAGCAGCAGGCCCGCGATCTGGGGCGGGATGTCCACACCGTTTTCATCGTACATCTGGGTGATGATGGTGGCGGTGCAGCCCACGGGCTGGTTGCGGAAGTAGACCGGGCCGCTGGTCTCCAGACTGCCGATGCGGTGGTGGTCGATGATCTCCAGGATCTCGGCCTGATCAAAGCCCTCCACGGCCTGGGTGGCCTCGTTGTGGTCCACCAGAATGATGCGCCGCTTGCGCAGGGCAATGACGTTGCGGCGGCTGACCATGCCGCAGTATTTGCCGTCCTCATCGAGGATGGGGAAATAGCGGTGGCGCACCTTTGCCATCACCCGCAGCACATCGGCCACGGGGGTGACGAGGGTGAATTTGAGGATGTTGTCCCGGGTCATATAATAGGAGATGGGTGCGCACTGGCTGATGAGCTTGCCCGCCGCATAGGTATCCTCGGGGGTGGTCATAATGGCTACGCCTGTCTCATCGGCAATGCGCTGGATGGTGCGGCCCACCTTGGCCCCATTGCAGATGATGAGCAGGGAGGCTTCCTTTTCAATGGCGCAGAGCTGGCTTTCGTACCGGTTGCTCAGAATGACGATATCCCCCTTTTCCACGCTGCTTTCCAGCATCTCGGGGGTGGCGGTGCCGATCTTGATGTGGCCGGTGGTGCAGACCGCGTCGGCATTGCCCACCACCATGGTGCCGTTCAGCGTTTCAAGGATGTTCTTATAAGAGGTACGGCTCTTGGCCAGCACTGCGGTATCGAACACGTCCATGTTGGCGGTGGCAAGATCCTTCACCGTGATGATGCCCTCCAGCTCGTTGTCCGCGCTGGTGATGGACAGGGTGTCGATCTGCTGGTCGCGCATGATCTTCCACGCGCGGCGCAGGCTGGTGGAGCCCGGGATGCCCGGCATCTCGCGGTAATCCACGTCCCGGATCTTGGGGTTCACGTCGGTGCACATCCGGGGCGGCGTGACACCGAACTTTTTCAGGACGAACTCGGTCTCCTGATTCATTTTACCGGCACGGCGCGGCTCACAGACCAGCGTGCTGGTGCGGTTTTTGAGCTCCGCATAGGCAATGGCGGAGCAGATGGAATCGGTATCGGGGTTGCGGTGCCCGATGACCACGACCTTGTGTGCTTCTTTTGGCATAGGTTGTTCCCCTCTCTGGGTCAGATTCATTTACCTTCCGATCGGCTCCATACCCCAAAACACCGGGCACGGCTGCCAGCTACATTTTAACACATCCGGCACCGGGGGTAAAGGCGGCAGATATCTTTTTCTTGACAGCGTCCCAAAAATCGTCTATCCTTGACCTGAAATTTTTCTCTTTGGAGGTTCCCCCATGAAAAAGCAGTTCCGCGCCATTTCCCTCTGCCTGACACTGGCCCTGTGCGTGTTCGGCAGCACCGCCGCACTGGCCGAGGCTCCCGCCGCCACGCCCGCCCCCCAGGACGAACGTGTTATCACCGATGTAAGCCCCCTTGAGGATCAGATCCGCAACATCGTCGGCTTTACCACCAGCACCGGCGGCCCCTACGATTTTGAGCAGGCCGACCATAGATCTGCCGTGCAGGCCTACGGTGCAAAACCCGCCGAGGGTGCCGTGGCCCTGCTGCACATCTACGCCCGGGCCGAGGACCGGGGCGATGCCTCCATCAATTCCAGCGGCCACTCCTTCCTCTCGGTGCGGAACGTCTCTGACCACGACATCGAGGTGGGCGGCCTGCGGATCGCGCCCAACACCGAGATGACCTTCAGCCCCCGCGGCAACCGCTGGGAGCACACCGGCATCTGGTACAATCTGGAGGGCTACTACAAGCGCTATCTGGCCGATTCCTACTACCAGAACATCTACGCTGTCCAGACCTCGCTGGATCAGGGCCAGCTGGACGTGGTCAACCGCAACCTTGCAAAGTCTGACCACTGGTCGGCCTACTTCAATTGCGCCGCCTTTACCGAGAGCATGTGGAACGCCGTCTGCGCCGGCACCCTTTCTGCCGGGCAGCCCTACACCCCGGAGAACCTGCGGAACGACATTCTGGCCAAGTACGGCGATCTGGCCGCATACAACCCCCAGATCCCCTACGACTACATCGTTTATTACGGCACCAGCCTGACCCCCAGCAAAGAGTTTGCCTGATTTTTCGATTTGTTGGATACAACATCTTGATTTTCACGTCATTCCGCGCTATCATGGGTGTGTTTGAATCCACGCGCCAAGGGAGGACACCATGACAGACGCATCGACCACATCAAGACCGCTGTTCAACCGTCAACAGCTCATCTCACTTTTCCTGCCGCTGGTGGCAGAGCAGGCCCTCAGCATCTCCATCGGTCTGGCGGACACCCTGATGGTCTCCTCGGTGGGCGAAGCCGCCGTTTCGGGCGTGAGCCTGGTGGACTCCTTCAACGTGCTGATGATCCAGCTGCTCAGCGCACTGGCCACCGGCGGCGCGGTGGTCGCCAGCCAGTACATCGGCCACCGGGAACCCAAACGGGCCAAGGCCAGCGCCGCACAGATCATGTTCATTATGATCTCGCTCAGCGTGGTCACCGCCGTCATCGTGGCGGTGGGGCGGCATGCCATCCTGCGGGGCATCTTCGGCTCCATTGACGCGGATGTGATGCGCTACGCTGAGACCTATTTCCTGCTCTCGGCCCTGAGCTATCCCTTTATTGGCGTGTACAACGCCGGTGCGGCTCTGTTCCGCGCCCAGGGCAACAGTAAGATCAGTATGCTTTCCAGCCTGGTGATGAACGTGGTGAACATTGGCGGCAACGCCATCCTGATCTACAGGTTTGGCATGGGCGTGATGGGTGCGGCCACCGCCAGCCTCGTGAGCCGGATGATCGCCTGCTTCACCGTGATGTTCCTGCTGCAGAAGCCGGACTGTGCGCTGCGCATCGACCACCTCACCGACCTGAAGCCTGACCTCGACCTCATCAAGCGCATCCTGAAAGTCGGCATCCCTGCCGGCATCGAGAACGGCATGTTCCAGATCGGCAAGCTGTCGGTCTCCAGCCTGACCAGCACGCTGGGCACCGCCGCCATTGCCGCAAACGCCGTGGCGGGCAACATCTCCAGCTTCCTGAATGTGCCCGCCTCCGCCGTGGGCATCGGCGCGCTGACCGTTGTGGGCCAGTGTCTGGGTGCCGGGGAAAAGGTGCAGGCCAAGCGCTATTCCCGCCTGCTGCTCCTGACCGCCTACGCCGGCGACTGGGCGATGAATCTTTCCGGCCTGTTCTTCCTGAACAAGCTGGCGCTCTCCTGGTTCAACCTCTCGCCGGAGGCCTACGGCATGGCACTGGAGCTGATGGTCTGGTTCAACGCTGTGTCGCTGATCCTGTGGCCCTCCAGCTTCACCCTGCCCAACATCCTGCGCGCCGCCGGAGATGCCGCCTTTACCATGACGGTCAGCGTCATCTCCATGTGGGTGTTCCGGGTGGCCTTCTGCTACCTGATGGTGCTCAAGTTCCACTGCGGCCTGCTGTTCATCTGGATGGGCATGTTCCTGGATTGGGCCATGCGCTCGCTGTTCTTCTGCGTCCGCTTTGTCCGCGGCAGGTGGATGGAACAAAATGTGATCTGAGTTTCCGTATATCCGGCCCTCTCCGCCATTGCAGTTTTGGCGGGGAGGGCTTTTTTTGTGCAGGAAACCCGCATCCTGTCTCGTATCAATAGGCAGAAGCTTCTCTCCCCTGCATCCGCTTCCCCAAAGCATACCAAATTCCGCGCGGATGTGTTCACGATTTTGTCAGCTTTTTGTCTTGTTTTCTTCGTCTTTGCGCGGTATAATCATACGCTGCAAAGAACTTTAGGCGGGGCTGCGGCCCCCATTCCAGAAAAGGAAGTGTGTTCCATGCGCAACTGGTTTTCCCGCCATCCCGTTTCGTTCATGGCGTTTTATCTCCTGTTTTACCTTTCGGCGTTCCATTGGCTCGAAGTCCATATTGCCGTGCCCGATGTTCTGGTGCACTGCCATCTGGATGACCTGATTCCCTTTTGCAAATATGCCATCGTGCCCTACTTTGCGTGGTTTTTGTGGATTCCGTTTACCCTGTTCTACCTGCTGTGGAAAGCGCCCCGGGCCGACTTCTGGCGGCTCTGCCTGCCCCTGTTTGCGGGCATGACCATTGCGCTGGCCTGCTATGTCATCCTGCCCACCGGGCTGGACCTGCGGCCCTACCGGGTGTACGGCAGCGATATCTTTGCTCAGGCCGTGCGGATGCTCTATGCCACCGACACACCCCTCAATGTCTGCCCCTCCATCCATGTGTTCAACTCCGTCACCCTGATGATGGCCTACTACCGCAGCCGCATCTTTGAAACGCCCGGCCGCCGCTGGATGCGGCCCGCCTCCGCCGTGCTCTGCGTCTCCATCATTGCGTCCACGGTCCTGCTCAAGCAGCACAGCTGCATTGATGTATTGCTGGGCATCCTGCTGGCCATGGCGCTGGATACGGCCATGACCGCACTGGAACGCAGCGACGCAAGAGCCTTGCAGCGGCTGTGAATCCACATAGAAAAAACGCCTCTGTCGGCCGACAGAGGCGTTTTTGCATTTTGGGGTATTACGGAGCCGGAGCAGTAAACTCTTTCAGGTGCGCTGTATCCAGCTCTTCGGCATCTTTGGCCGCTGATGTATAGGAAATTTTCAGATATTTCAGGGCCGTATCGTTTGCCAGCAGTTTTTTGCAGGTTTCCGTATCAAACGTGATGTTGTTGGTCAGATCCAGCCAGATCAGCTGCGGCATCTGGGTCAGGGGAGTATAATCCATGTCCTTGTAGGCTTCCTGTGCACCCTGAGAGAGAGACATACTCAGATACTGCACACTGCTCTCCGCCAGCGGGGCAAAGCTGTCGATCTCCGGCCCTTGGCACAGCTGCAGAAAGCTCAGATTTTCCATCTGCTTCAGCGGTTCCAGCGAACCGATCCGGGTCACGTCCAGTCTCAGGACCCGCAAGTCAGCTCCGGCCAGCTGGGTCAGATCGACCTCACTGCCGGTGATCCACAGCATCTTCAGCGACTTCATCTGCGCCAGCGCCGAAAGGTCGGAGACATTGGAATCCGCCCGGATCCCGTCACTGCCATATTCCAGCTTTACCACAGAATCCAGCTTTGCAAAGGTCGGGAATGCGCTGCTCTCCACACTGGGCACACTCAAAAGCATCAGATTTTTGCATTCTTCCAGACCTGTCAGATCTGTAATGGGTGGGGCTCCCCTTCTATTATTGACCGACAATACCTGCAAGCTGTCAAAATGCCGCAGATCTGCCAGAGAGGTCACCGGATCATACGTTCCCTCTACGCTGACTGCGCAGGCTGCCAGCTGCTCATTGCTGTTGACGTTTCTTCCAATGTCCACCCCATCCGGTGCATCTTTGACGATGAGATCCCCTACGCCGGTTCCGGAATTTATCGAGACTCGCTGATAATCCCAGACATCGCTGTGATAGATATCCCCCTTCGGGCGGTCAAGCCATTTCCGGACGTGCTTTTCCATCACAGGGTCCTGCCACTCAATGACATAGTCTTCCCCATGCTCGGCATGGCTGGCCGGAACCGTAAGTGTCGTCTGCTGAACAAAAACATCCTGCATTTCCGAACGGAAAGGCCCCGGTCTCAGATTCAAAGAGCTTGCACATGCGCTGAGCAAAAGCATTGCACAGATCAACAAACTCGACGCTTTTAACATTTTACGCATAACAGGCTCCTTTCTGTTTTAGTCTATTTGCGTAACACTCTCGCTCTCATTATCATTCTTTTTACGAGATGTCTGATTGGGAACTTGAGACATCACTTCATTACTCGAATAGTCGCCATTTTCGCATACCACATATACCCATAAAGTTGTGTAATAATATGTGTATTCCGTCCATGTTCTTTCAATATTAAGTACGCCACCGCATTTCGGACACTCAGGGAAAAAAAGCGGCTGCACTCCTTCATCTTCTGGCTCAGCAGCAAATGCGCCAAGCGGCATCGCACACACAAGTGTCAATACCACCAATAGACCAGCTAACATCTTTTTCATTTTACTTCCTCCAATCTATACTGTGATTTTAACTATCTATATTCTACCATACACGATTTATTTTGTAAACAATAAACCACAACCTCTGCTCAAGCACAGCAAAGATTGTGGTTTTCTTTAAAACAGATTTTCCGGCAGGCAGATGTCCTGCTTTGGCACCTTGTCCCAGGAAAAGTCTGGGATCAGGCTTTCCGGGGTGCGGGGGGCCGGTTCAGGTTGGAGACCATAGGCAAAGGCAAGCCTGCCCACGATCTCTTCCGCCGTATACTTTGCCCGCAGATTTTCCAGGCTCTGGTCCCCGTCCCGTTTGGACAGGCGGCGGCCATCGGGAGCCAGCAGGAGCGGGCAATGGGCAAACTTTGGGGCGGGCAGGCCCAGCAGACGGTAAAGATAAAGCTGCCGGGCGGTGGAAGAGAGCAGATCCGCGCCCCGCACCACCTCCGTCACCCCCATCCGGGCATCGTCCACCACCACAGCCAGCTGGTAGGCAAACACGCCATCGGCGCGGCGGAGGTAGAAATCCCCGCAGTCGCGGAGCAGGTTCTCGGTGTGGGGGCCCATACAGCCATCGGTGAAGGTGATGTCCTCGTCGGGCACCATGAGACGGTAGGCCGGGGCTTTCTTTTTGCGCTTCTCGGCGATCTGCTCCGCCGTCAGCCCCCGGCAGGTGCCGGGATAGATCACATTGCCGTCGGAGGTGTGGGGTGCGCTGGCGGCATGGAGCTGGGCACGGGAGCAGAAACAGGGGTAAACAAGGCCCTGTGCTTCCAGTTTGTTATAGCTCTCGGTGTAGATGGCGGCGCACTCGCTCTGGTAATAGGGGCCGCCGTGACTGCCGCCCTCGTCCCAGACAAGGCCCAGCCATTCCAGATCTTCTTCCAGCGCATCGGCGTATTTCCGGGGGCAGCGCTCGGCATCCAGATCCTCAATGCGCAGAACGATGCGCCCGCCCTGACTTCTGGCGCTGAGCCAGGCCAGCAGACTGCAGGCCAGATTGCCCAGATGCAGCCGCCCGCTGGGGCTGGGGGCAAAGCGCCCGGTCACAGCGCTCACAGGCCCAGCTTCCACTCGCCGTCCACGGGCTGGGAGATGGGCGTGTTATAGAACTCGGCCACGGCCTTTGCCATGTACTCGGCATCCTTGCAGCTGGCGGTCTCCATTGCGGAATGCATGGCCAGCTGTGCCAGACCGATATCCACCATGGGGATCAGGATCTGGTGGCCCAGCAGGTTGCCCAGCGTGGAGCCGCCGGGAACATCCGCGCGGTTTGCGGCCACCTGCACCGGCACACCGGCCTTTTTGCAGATCTCGGCAAAGGCAGCGCCGGTAAAGCCGCTGGTGGTGTAGGTCTGGCGGGCATTGTACTTCAGCAGCACACCGCCGCCCATGACTGCCACATTGGCGGGATCGCTCTTTTCGGGGTGGTTGGGGTGGGTGGCGTGGCCATTGTCGGCGCTCAACAGCAGGCTGTTGGTGCAGGCGCGGATGCTCTGCTCCCGGGTGACCCCCAGCTTTTCCTCAATGCGGGCCAGCACATTGGCCATCAGGGTGCCCTGTGCGCCCTGCCGGCTGGAGGAGCCCACCTCCTCGTTGTCGAACATGACCCACATATCGCCCCGGCCTTCCTCCTCGCCGCGGCCCTGCAGGAAGCCCCACAGGGTGGTGTAGGCGCATTCCAGGTCATCGATGCGGCCGGACATGAAATATTCGCCCTTCAGGCCCACGCGCTCGGCCTTTTCACGGGTGCAGAGCACCAAGTCAGCGTCCACGATGTCCTCAGCCTTGACCCCGGCTTCCTCAGCCAGAGCGTCCCGCAGGGTGGAACCCGCCTCACCAAAGATGGGCTGCAGATCCACCTGAGGGTTGTACTTCATGCCGTTGTTCAGGTCATGGTTGAAGTGGATGCAGAGGTTGGGGATGACAGCCAGCGCCCGGTCGGGGTGGACCAGCAGGCTCCGGATGCCGTTCTCCGTGCGGACCAGAATGCGGCCCGCCACGCTCAGGGGACGGTCCAGCCAGGTGGGCATAATCATGCCGCCGTAGCCCTCGGTCTCCGCCTTGGCAAAGACCGTGTCCTTGCCGCCGTCCAGCTGCTTGATGCGCCAGGTGGGAGAATCGCTGTGGCTGGCGGTGACATGCCAGCCGGTCAGCTCGCCCTTGGGCATCCGCCATGCCAGCACGGCAGAGCCGTTGCGGGTGGTGTAATATCTGCCGCCAGGCACCAGCTCCCAGGCTGCGCTCTCGGGGCAGTTCTGGTAGCCGTTCTCTTCCAGGAGCTTCACAGCCGCAGCCGTGGAGTGGAAGGCGCTGACACCGGCGTTCAGGAAATCGAAGAGACCTTCGACGGAAAAGGTGTTATTCTGCATTTTATGTTCTCCTTTATTTTCAGGTTATCCGCTGCTAAACCTCTCCGTCATTGCTTCGCAATGCCACTTGTCCGGGTTGCGGCTCTCAACATTCACTTCGTGCAAAGTATTGCACTTGTGCCTTGTTGGCCGCTGCCCCAACAACAACTCCCTTCATCCGCCACTGGCGGCGGTTGTTGTTGCCTAATAGGAGAGGCAGGGGCCTTTCTTGGCTCCCCTGTTAGAGGAGCTGTCGCCGCAGGCGACTGAGAGGTTTCGCCACAATTATACCGTTTCTCTTATCAAAATGCAATCACACCGGGGCCATCTCGGCAAGCTGCTGTTCAAGCGCATGGCGGAGCTGGGCGGCGTGCAGGCCGCAGACCAGCTGGACCCGGGTACCCTGCACCACAAGACCTTTATGGGGCAGGGAGAGTAGAGCCCCCATATCCAGCAGCGAGGCATCCCGCACCGTGAGCCGGAGGCGGGTGAAGCAGTTTCCCAGCTGGGCGATGTTCTCCGGCCCACCCAGCGCGGCGATGAACCGGCACACCTCCTGCGGGTCGGCGTACGGGGACTGGTCTGTGGAAGGGGCTGCCTCCCGGCCCGGGGTGGGCAGATCCTTTGCTTTGATGAGAATGCTGAACACGGCAAAGTAGGTCAGGATCTCCGCAAGGCCCAGCAGATAGAGCAGCGGCAGATTCTGCAGCTGCTCCCCGGCGCTCAGGTTGAACACCAGCGACCCCAGCAGGTTGGAGGTAAAGGCCCGGACATGCAGGACATGGAGCAGCACCATAAAGCCGCCCGTAATGACCGCATGGGCCACCCAGAGCAGGGGCGAAACGAAGCAGAACAGAAAATCAATGGGTTCGGTGATGGAGGCCACCGAGGCCGTGACCGCCAGCGGGATCATAGCGGCGGCGGTACGGGCACGGTTCTCCCTGCGGGCCGTGAAGATGAAGGCCGCTGCAATGCCCAGATAGCCAAAGGTCTTGGTGAAGCCGGTGTACATCCAGACGATGCCGTCTGAGAGGGGCAGACCCATGGTGTACTCGGTCATGCAGACGGCGTAAGCGCCCGTGTAGGTCACAGAACCCACAGTCAGGCTGCCGCCCAGCGAAGAGAACTGGAAGGGCATATAGATGAGGTGATGCAGGCCGGTGGGGATGAGCAGCCGTTCCAGAAAGCCGTAAAGGAACACACCCGCGTTCCCTGAAGCCGCGATCCAGCCCGTGAGGGCGCTGACCGTCCGTTGCAGCGGCGGGCAGACAAAGCAGAACCCCAGCCCCAGTGCCACCGCCAGCGCCGACAGCCACAAAAACGACCACCGCAGACCTGAATAGAGCTGGGTGATCATGCCATAAAACTGTTTTTCGCAGGTGCGGTTGAAAAGCCACGCCGCCGCAAAGCCCAGCACGATGCCGCTTGCCACGCCGGTGTCCACCACCTGAATGCCCAGAATGGTGGTCTGGCCCGTGCCCGCAAGGCCGGTCATCCCGTTGGGCTGGGCAAGCAGTCCCAGCGCTTCCAGCGCGGTGTGGTTGGCTGTGAGGAACACAAGGTAAGCCATCAGCGCCAGCAGGGCGGCATCCTGCTTTTCGGTTTTGGCGCGCACGGCAGCCACCCCCACGCAGAGAATGACGCTGAGGTTGTTGATGAGCACCATCATCCCGTTGTAAAGCAGCTGACCCACCAGCTGCAGCGGAGCCCACTGCAGCACCGGCAGTGCCTGACACAAGGGCTTGCTGGTGAGCAGCGCCCCCAGCACCAGCAGCAGGCCCGCCGCCGAAAGATAAGACAACGGCGACAGCAGCGACTGTGAAAAGCGTTCCAGCCGCCGCAGAAATTTCTGCATCCGTTTCTCCCCCTTTTTCCGGTTCTTCACTCATTTCTCCCAGTTTGACCATGGCCGGATTATACGCGCCAGCGCAAAAAATGTCAATCCCGCCCGACTGAGAAAAAAAGGACAAAAGTTTGTATAGTTTGCACAGCCGGGGTGAAAAATCGTCCTGCGCACGCCGATTGACAACAGCCCGGCAGAACAGTATACTAGAAATGTACCAGAGCAGTTTCTCCGGCAGATGGGCCGGAACACGATAAAAGGAGGCTTTCCTATGATTCGCAAGCGTATTCTTTCCCTGCTGGTCTGCGCCGCCCTGCTGTGCGGTGTGCTGGCAGGCTGCAGCACCTCTTCCGGCAGCACTGCCGCTTCCGGCTCTTCCGCTTCTGCAAGCGAGAGCATCCCCTCTTCCACCGTGACCGCCGACACTGGCAAGGTGGGCCCGCTGGATGCAGGCGAGAATTCCCTGTTCTCCCTCTCTGACCCGGACGATGCCTTTGCCCCCTGCCTCGGCTGGGGCCCCGGCGTGTCCGGCTGCTCGCTGAAATCCGTCATCGCGGCGGCTTCCCTGCTGAAATGGGCCGATGGCTGCAACATGAGCATCCAGCCGGTCAGCGACATCAAAGCTGCCTATACCCAGTGGTTCGACAGCCTGAGCGCCGATGACCAGCAGAGCTTTGCCGATGCCTGGCCGCTCATCAAGGCCGATGCCGAGACCCTGCTGACCGACAAGGACAGCATGACCGGCCGCATCGAGGATGCTGGTCTGGATGCCAAAGAGCTGCCCGGCTGTTCCGAGGAAAATTGGAAAGCCCTGGCCGATGTCATTGACGTACTGGTCCCGGCTTCCAGCGAGTATTGATCGTCCTGTCTGCCCCTGAATGCAAGAGACATAAAAATAAGCCCGACGTTGTCGGGCTTATTTTTATGTTCAGATCTTCTTCAGGGTGTACTGCCGGGTGCCCATGCCGATCTTTTCGGCCTGCTCCAGCGTTGCCTTCCACTCGACATTGGGGTTGGAATCCTTGAAGTTGTCGTGGTGGCAGTTCCAGCCGGGCTTTGCAAGGTTCTGGCCCAGCTGGCTGTTGGGCAGGGGCTGTGCGTTCAGGCAGGCATCGGCACAGGCCTGATCCAGCGCCACGGGGTCAAAGGAGGCGAACATGCCGATATCCGGCAGGATGGGGGCATCGTTCTCGCCGTGGCAGTCACAGTTGGGGCTGATATCCTGCACCAGGCTGATGTGGAAGCAGGGGCGGTCTGCACAGACGGCGGCGGCGTACTCTGCCATCTTGCGGTCCAGCTCCTCGTTGGCGCTGCTGTCGATGGAATAGATGGCATCGAAGTTGCAGGCACCGATGCAGCGGCCGCAGCCCTTGCACTTTTCGTAATCAATGACCGCCTTGTTGTTCTCATTGTAGCGGATGGCATCGGAGCCGCACTCCTTGGCGCAGCGGTGGCAGCCGCGGCAGAGCTCCTCCTGCACGGCGGGCTTACCGGAGGAGTGCTGCTCCATCTTGCCCGCACGGGAACCGCAGCCCATGCCGATGTTCTTGATGGCTCCGCCGAAGCCGGTCGCTTCGTGGCCCTTGAAGTGGGTCAGGCTGATGAAGATGTCGGCATCCATAATGGCGCGGCCGATCTTGGCGGTCTTGCAGTATTCGCCGTTGGGCACGGGCACCTCAAGCTCATCGGTGCCGCGCAAGCCATCGCCAATGATGATCTGGCAGCCGGTGGTCATGGGCCAGAAGCCATTTTCCTGCGCGCAGCTCAGGTGCTCCAGCGCGTTCTTACGGCTGCCCGGGTACAGCGTGTTGCAGTCGGTCAGGAAGGGCTGGCCCCCCTGCTCCTTGCACAGGTCTGCCACTACCTTGGCGTAGTTCGGGCGCAGGAAAGCCAGGTTACCCAGCTCACCAAAGTGCATCTTGATGGCCACGAACTTGCCGTCCATATCAATGCTCTTGATGCCCGCCGCAATGCACAGGCGGCGCAGTTTTTCGGTCAGGCTGGTGCCCACAGGACACCGGAAGTCGGTGTAATATACAGTCGATGCTTCCATAGGATTCTCCTCCGTTTTTGACAATTTCAGGCGCGGCACTCTCCCGCCGCCGGGTTCTCTCTTTATGGTTCCAGTATAACACAAGGCTGGGGTCGGTGCAATTGCCCCAGGGCGCAAAAAAGCCGCCCGGGCGGGCGGCTGGAGTGTTTGGGAGTGATTTACACGATTGCCGTGATGGCGGCCACGGCCAGGACGATCAGGCCCAGCACGATGCGGTAAAGACCGAAGAACTTGAAGTTATGGCGCTTGACGTAATCCATCAGGAAGCGGATGGCGGCAAGGCTGACCACAAAGGCGACCACGCAGCCCACCACGAGAACAGCGATCTCGGTGCCGGTCATCGCAGCGCCGGAGAGGACGAACTTGACCACCTTGAGCAGGGACGCGCCCGCCATAACGGGGATGGCGAGGAAGAAGGTAAACTCAGCCACACAGGCACGGGACAGACCCAGCAGCAGGCCGCCCACGATGGTGGCACCGGAGCGGGAGGTGCCGGGGATGATGGCCAGCATCTGCCACACGCCAACGATGAAGGCTTCGCGGTAGGTGATCTGTTCCAGCCGGTTGACATGCGGGGCGGTGCGGCGGTTCTCCACAAGGATGAAGAGGACACCGTACAGGATCAGCATGGCGGCGACCGTGATGTAATTGTAGAAGCGGGCCTCAAACCAGTCGTCCAGCGGGCTGATGATGAGCACCGGGATGGTGGCGGCCACCACCTTGAACCAGAGCTGCCAGACGGCAGGTTTGGAGCAGACGCGGCCATGACGCAGGCCGAAGGGCCAGAGCTTATTCCAGAACAGCACCACCACAGCCAGAATGGCACCCAGCTGGATGACCACGCGGAACATGGACATGAATTCCTCGCTGGCGTTGAACTTGACCACCTGCTCCACCAGGATCATGTGACCGGTGGACGAGATGGGCAGCCACTCGGTGATGCCCTCCACAATGCCCATCAGGATGGCTTTCAGTATTTCAAGAAACATGGGTTCTCCTCCCTGCAAAGCGGCACAGGCGCTCTGCACACATTCAGATTGGGTTCGCTTTCCAGTATATCATATTCTGAGAGCCTGCGCACGAAAAATCACAAATTTTATACAGGAGCACTGTCTGCTTTTTCTGTATTTATCTGCCGCCGGAAATATGCTATACTGGACACAACGTTTTTCCCTGTGTTTCATTCTGACACGGACTGCCGGGCCAGATAAAAACAGATTTTGAACAATGAGGTGACATCCATGAATATTCTGGTGATCGGCTGCGACCAGGTGGGCGCGGCACTGGTGCGGGATCTGGAACGCATCGGCCATGATATTTCCCTGATCGAAAAGGACCCCGAGCAGCTCAAGCGGCTGGACAGCTTTGACGATTACTCCTTTGGCGGCACAGCCCTTGTGGGCGACCCCACCGATCCCGACATCCTCAAGCAGGGCGGCGTGGAGAACTGCGACGCTGTGGCCGCCGTGAGCGAGGATGACTCCGTGAACCTGATGGCTGCACAGATCGCAAAGAACATCTTCCGGCGCGAAAAGGTCATCTGCCGCGTCTCTGACCCGCATTTGCAGGTGCTCTACCACAAGACCTACGAGCTGGACACGATCTGCCCCACCATCCTGACAGAGCAGGCAGTGTTCCGTTCGCTGGCGAAGTGAGGAGTAAAACCTCTCCTGCAATACGAAGCATTGACGGAGAGGTTTTATCCCAAATTAGTTTTACCCAAAGTAATACGAGGTATCAATATGAAAGTTTGTATTGCAGGCGGCGGGCGTGTTGGGCGGTATCTGGCCCAGAGCCTGCTGACGAACCACCATTCGGTGGTCATCATTGAACCCATCGAGGCCCAGTGCCGGATGCTGGCAGATTCGCTGGACATCCCCGTGATCTGCGGCGATTCCATCAGCGTGGACACCCTGCGCACCGCCGATGTTGGCAGCTGCAACGCCTTTGTGGCCGTGACAGGCTCGGACGAGGACAACCTCGTGGCCTGCCAGATCGCCAAGCGGGAGTTCGGCGTGGACCGCACCGTGGCCCGGGCCTCCAACCCCAAGAACCGGGAGCTGCTGCACACCTTAGGCGTGGACACCGTGGTCTGCGGCACCGACAACCTGAGCCACATTCTGGAGCGGGAGATCGAGACGGATACCATCCGCCAGCTGCTCAGCCTGGGCGGCGGCACGGCCAGCCTGAACGAGATCCTGCTGCCCGAGAACTTCAAGTTTGCGGGCAAGGCCATCATGGATGTGCCCATTCCCGGCGATGCCATTCTGGTCAGCATCACCCGCGACACCGAGTTCATCATCCCCCATGGCAACACCGTTCTGCTGCCCTGGGACCGCATCCTGGTGCTGACGCAGGACGATACCCTGCACCTGCTGACCGATGCCTGGGAGCTGAACAGCAAGTGACGGAGCGGGAGCTGCGCCGCACGGCGCTCATCATCCCGCCCCGGGGCCGGGCTGTGCTCTGCTGCTGGGCCGCCATCCCGGGCCTGTTGGCGGCTCCCTTTGTGTTCTGGCAGAGCCTGCCCGCCGGGGTGGTGTTCTGCCTGCTCTGGGCCGCACTGGTGGCGGTGGTGTACCAGCGCGCCTGCAGCTATGCCGCCGCGCTGGGCGCGGAGACCCTGACGGTGTACTCCGGCATCGTCTTCCCGCTGCGGCGGGCGGTCCGCCGCAGGGCCGTAACAGGGCTGTTCCGACTGCGCACGCCGCTGCTCCGGCTGGCAGGGGTATCGGTGGTCGTTATCACGGCACCGGGCACGCGGCTTATTTTACCGGCGGTCCCGGCAGAGCAGGCCGCTGCCCTCACCCATGTCCTTGCGGAGGAGATCCGATGAATGAACGCCGCCTGCACCCCTTTACCGTTCTGCGGTTTCTGCGCAAGACGCTGGTGGTCTATCTGCTGCCGCTGGTTCAGGTGCTGTTTGAGCGGAACTGGACAGCCCTGCACACGGCTCTGCGGCAGGATGCGCTGCTGTTCCTTTTACTCTGCACCGTGAGCTGGGGCATCCTGCGTGTGAGCAGCTGGAGCCTGGACGACACCGGAGCCTTTCATCTGCACTGGCGGCTGGGCATCCGGCTGGATCGTGCCCTGCGGGGCGAGATGCTGGCTGCATTGACCATCGACCGGCCCCTGCTCTACCGGATGGCCGGGGCAAGCCGCCTGACCCTTTACCCGGTGGGCGCGGCGCAAAAGCACACCCTTTCGGTCTGCCTGCCCAAAGCCGATGCCGAGGCGGTGGCAGACCAGCTGATGCCTCTGGTAAAGCCTGCCCTGCACCGGCCCGCCGGAGGGGAGCGGGCGGCGCTGGGTTTTCTGGGGGCCAACGGCCTCTCCACGCTGGCCCTGTTTGTGCTGGCCGTGCGCCAGACCCGGGATGTTCCAGACTGGAACCCTGCCGTTTTTGCCCAGATCCAGGTGAGCTTTCTGGCCCGATTCACGGCGCGGTGGCTCCCTGCAGGCGCGGCCTGGCTGCTGGCGGCCGCAGGCTTTCTGCTGGGGGCCAGCCTGATGCGCAGCTTTGCCCAGACCGTGCACTACACCGTCTGGCACACGGCCGACCAGATCGGCAGCCGGGGCGGCTGGCTGGGGCACTTCGAGTGCCGGGTGCGGACAAGCGAGATCAGCTTTGCAGATGTCCGTATCTCCCCCGCCGCCCGGCTGATGAAGCGCTGGCCAGTCTTTGTAACGGCGGGCGGCTGCTCCCCCGAGCTGCCGCTGTTCGTCTACCGCAGCGGCGAGGAAGCATTGTTCCGGGAGCTGCTGCCGGAGTTCCGGATGCCGCCCGACCTGCTGGCCCGCACCGAGCAGCGCAGTCTCATCTTTTTTGCACCGGCAGGCATTCCCTTTGCCCTCTGCCTCCTGCTGACGCTGGTCTCAGCCACAGTGCTGCCCCAGCTGACCGTGACCCTGCTCATCCCCACGCTCTTCTTTGGGGCACTGCTGGCCGGAGCCGCGGCCGGCTACCGGCGGGAGGGTCTCTGGCTGCGGGAGGGCCGCATGACCCTGCGGCGGCAGCAGGGGCTCTACCTCCACTGCATCTGTGTGTTTCACCCGGATGTCTGCCTGACCGCAGCACAAAGCCCCTGGGCTGCCAGCGTTGGCCGCACCAACCTGACCCTGACCTTTCCCGGCTGGGTAAAACTCAAGGTGAGGAGCGTGCCGCTGCGGGATGCGGAGAAATTTTTCAGATTTATGGAAACGAATTAAACCTCTCAGCCGCCGATCGGCGACAGCTCTCCCAATAGGGGGAGCCCTTGGCATAAAGATAAAGTTATTATTTTTAGGGGAAGTAAAATTGTTATGATTCATACAGTATTATTTGATTTGGACGGCACTTTGCTGAACACCATCGACGACCTGGCCGATGCAGGCAACTGGGTGTGCGCACAGCATGGGTGGCCGGAGTTTACGGTGGAGCAGTTCAAACACATGGTGGGCAACGGCATCCCGAAGCTCGTGGAGCGGTTTTCGCCCGCCGATGCCCGCACACCGGAGCAGCTGGCTGCCACGCTGGCGGAGTTTACCGCCCGGTACGATGCCCACAAGGAGGACAAGACCGCGCCTTATCCCGGCATTGCTGCCCTCATTGATGCGCTGAACGCTGCAGGCGTGCAGTGCGCGGTGTTCTCCAACAAGGCTGACCCGCTGTGCGGCAAGATCATCGAGCATTATTTCGGGGCAGGTCGGTTTGTTCTGGTGCGGGGCAGCCGCCCGGGCGTGCCCACCAAACCCGACCCCACCGGTGTTTACAGCCTGATGCAGGACCTGCACGCAGACCCTGCCAGCACCCTGTTTGTGGGCGACAGCGACGTAGATATCCTGACCGGACACAATGCCGGTCTGCCTGCCATGGGGGCGCTGTGGGGCTTCCGGGGCCGCGCAGAGCTGACCGCTGCCGGAGCCGATGCGCTGGCCAGCGTGCCTGAGGATATTTTAGAATACGTTAGAACACATTAAAGGAACGACCCTCTCCGGTGCTGTGAAGCACTGACGGAGAGGGTCGATTTTTATTTGCAGACTGTTCACAGGATGTTTCTTGCATAAACACCCCTGTTTTCCTATAATATAGTTCCTATTTGAAACAATTGAGAAACGGAGGATTTGCCCATGGCAGCTGAAAAGAAAATCTCCCCCAACGTAGAGAGCCGCCTGCGCCACAACATCCTGAAAATGCCCCAGGAGGTGTATGCCGCCAGCGGCATCGTCATCAACGGGCGGCGGCTGAAAAGCTTTGTATTCACCACCGACCTTGCCATCATCCGCAACTGCGACGCGGACGCGGTGTTCGCGGTCTATCCTTTCACGCCACAGCAGGCCATCAGCGATGCCATCATCAAGGCATCCTACATCCCGGTGTTCTGCGGTGTGGGCGGCGGCACCACCCATGGCGTGCGCACCCTGAACCTTGCCCGCGACGTGGAGAGCCAGGGTGCCATGGGCGTAGTGCTCAATTCCCCCATCTCTGACCTGAACCTGCTGGCGGTCTCGCGGGTGGTGGACATCCCGGTCATCATCACAGTGACAAAAGAGGACACCAACATCCGGAGCCGCATTGATTCCGGGGCATCCATCCTGAATGTGGCCTGCAGCACCGACACGCCCCGGGTGGTGGCAAAGATCCGGGAGCAGTTCCCGGATGTGCCCATCATCGCCAGCGGCGGCAAGACCGGCGAGAGCATTTCCGCCACCATTGCGGCGGGTGCCAACGCCATTACCTACACGCCGCCCTCTCCGGCTGTGCTGTTCAAGGAAATGATGGAGAAGTATCGGGAATGATTTACGCAAGACGCTGTAACTTTTTTCTGTTACAGCGTCTTTTTTATGCAATGGAAGGAGATATTTCAGAAATTTTTGAATTTTTGCGAAATAATTGTTGACAAATCGCGGTCGATTGGCTATAATAATAAAGCACTGTTCAAGTGCACAAAATAAATATGGCGGTATAGCTCAGTTGGCTAGAGCATTCGGTTCATACCCGAAGTGTCACCGGTTCAAATCCAGTTACCGCTACCACGTTACAGAGTTTCGCTAAGATAAGGGGGACGGTCGTCCGCAGTAGTGGACGATGAAAGTCGGAGGTTTTAGCGAAGCTCTGTATTTGTAAGGCCCGTTGGTCAAGCGGTTAAGACACGGCCCTTTCACGGCTGTAACATGGGTTCGATTCCCGTACGGGTCACCAAAAAGCTTCTGATTGAAAAATCAGGAGCTTTTTTCTTTTTGTTTTTTCTACACAACAAAACCCCGCCGTCTGCATCACGCGGACGGCGGGGTTTTCAACATTTTATGAGTGCTTTGTGGAAAAGCTCAGGCTCAGCCCTTCTTGTGGGTGGGAACCATAACCTCCAGGCCGCCCATGTAGGGCTGCAGCACCTTGGGGATGGTCACAGAGCCATCGGCCTGCAGGTGGTTCTCCAGGAAGGCGATCAGCATACGCGGAGGAGCCACGCAGGTGTTGTTCAGGGTGTGGGCCAGATAGGTCTTGCCGTCCTTGCCCTTGACGCGGATGTGCAGGCGGCGTGCCTGTGCATCGCCCAGGTTGGAGCAGGAGCAGACCTCGAAGTACTTCTGCTGGCGGGGGCTCCAGGCCTCGATATCGCAGCTCTTGACCTTCAGGTCAGCCAGATCGCCGGAGCAGCAGTTCAGCTGGCGCACGGGGATCTCCATGCTGCGGAACAGCTCCACAGACATCTGCCACAGCTTCTCGTACCAGTCGGCGCTCTCCTCGGGGCGGCAGACCACGATCATCTCCTGCTTCTCGAACTGGTGGATGCGGTAGATGCCGCGCTCCTCAATGCCGTGTGCGCCCTTCTCCTTGCGGAAGCAGGGGCTGTAGGAGGTCAGGGTCAGGGGCAGAGTGGCCTCGTCCAGGATCTGGTCGATGAAGCGGCCGATCATGGTGTGCTCACTGGTGCCGATCAGGTACAGATCCTCGCCCTCGATCTTGTACATCATGGCATCCATTTCGGGGAAGGACATCACGCCCTGCACCACGTTGCCGTGCATCATAAAGGGAGGAATGACATAGGTGAAGCCCTTGTCGATCATAAAGTCGCGGGCATAAGCCAGCACAGCCTCGTGCAGGCGGGCAATGTTGCCCAGCAGGTAGTAGAAGCCATTGCCGGCAACGCGGCCTGCAGCGTCCATATCGATGCCGTCAAAGCTCTCCATGATCTCGGTGTGGTACGGGATGGGGAAATCGGGCACCACAGGCTCGCCAAAGCGCTGAGCCTCCACGTTGTAGGTGTCATCGGGGCCGATGGGCACACTGGGGTCGATCATCTGGGGGATGGTGTACATGATCTCCTGGATGCGGTCAGCCAGCTTGGCTTCCTCGGCTTCCAGTTCTGCCATCTTGTCCGCATCGGCCTTGACGGCGGCGTTGTTGGCATCGATCTGTGCCTGCAGCTGGGCCTTCTGGGCCTCGTCGGTGCACTTCTTCAGCTGACCGAACAGGGGGCCGTTGGCCTTGCTCAGCTTGTTGCGGGCAGCCTTCAGGCTCTCAACTTCCTTCAGGCACTCGCGGTACTTTGCGTCCTTCTCGATGACTTCATCCACCAGAGGGAGCTTGGCATCCTGGAACTTCTTCTTGATGTTTTCCTTGACAGCATCCGGGTTGTCACGGACAAATTTGATATCAAGCATGATTTACTCTCCTTACTCTATTTCGGTTCGCACGGGCAGGTAAGCCCTTTCCCATGCCGTTCAAAGGCGGCGTGCCGCCTTGGATCGCTATGTTTTTCTTCTCGGTCAGGCTTGCCTTCGTACAACCTCTCAGTCGGGCTGGCGGCGTATACGAAAAGCTTCCATCGGCTGCCAGGGCCTCTCCTACCAGGCAACAACAATGACGGAGAGGTTTAATCCTCAACCTGATATTGCCCTAATAAGTTTGCAAAAGCCTTCAGCTGCTCATCCGAGTAGAAGTGGACGGTCAGCTTGCCCTTGCCGTCGTGGTAGGCCACATTGACCTCACTGCCCAGCGCCTGCTTCAGGCTCTCCTCCACCTCCACAGGCAGGGTGCCGCGCGGGGCAGGCTCCACAGGCTCTTTGGGGGGCTTGGCCAGCTTTTTGCACAGGGCCTCTGCCTGCCGGACGTTCAGCTCATGGTCGGCAATGATCTGTGCCGCCTGCTCCTGCAGCTCCGGGGTGGGCAGGCCCAGCACCACCTTTGCGTGGCCCGTGGTGAGAAAACCGCTCTTCAGCAGCTCCAGCACCGTTTCGGGCAGGTTGAGCAGACGCAGGCTGTTGGCCAGTGCGCTGCGGCTCTTGCCCAGTTTGCGGGCGGCCTGCTCCTGGGTCAGGTCACAGCGGGTCATCAGCTCCCGGATGCCCAGTGCTTCTTCCACCGGGTCCAGATCCTCGCGCTGAAGGTTTTCCACCAGCGCCAGCTCCATGGCCTGCTCATCTGTGACATCCTTCACGACGACGGGTGCCTCGGTCAGGCCCGCCATCCGGCAGGCACGCCAACGGCGCTCACCGGCCACGATGAGATAGCGGTCTACCCCGTGGGGCCGCACCGCGATGGGTTGCAGCAAACCGTGCTCTGAGATGCTGGCCGCCAGCTCTGCAAGCGTTTCCTCATCAAAGGTCTTGCGGGGCTGGGCCGGATCCGGCTCGATCTCCCGCAGAGGCAGCGTCTCGATCCGGTTATCGGACTCAAAGCTGGGGGCTGTGTCCTCAAACAGACTTTCCAGGCCCCGGCCCAGTCCTCCTCTTTTTTTTGCCATAGGTTACGCTTCCCCCTGCTTCACTTGTTCCAGTGCGCTTTTCTGCTCGGCGGGGGCACTGTTCCCTTTTGTGCGGCGGTGTGCCGGTTCATGCGGGCGGTTGTTCTTTACGAACTCAATGGCGAGATCCATATAGGCCTCGCTGCCCTTGCCCTTGGGCTCATAGAAATTGATGGGCTGGCCGTAGCTGGGCGCTTCCGAGATCCGGATGGTGCGCGGGATGGTGGTCTTGTAGACCTTGGTGCCAAAATACTTTTTGACCTGATCCACCACCTGCAGCGTCAGATTGAACCGCCCGGAGAACATGGTGAACACCACACCCTCGATGTCCAGATAGGGGTTGTACTTCTTGCGGATGGTCTTGAGGGTGCTGATGAGCTCCGACAGGCCCTCCAGTGCGTAATACTCACACTGGATGGGGATCAGCACGCTGTCGCAGGCGCACAGACCGTTCAGGGTGAGCAGATCCAGGCTGGGCGGGCAGTCCACAAAGATGAAGTCGTAGTCCTTTTGCACCGAGGCCAGCGCCTTGCGCAGGCGGCTTTCGCGGCCCGGCAGATCGATCATTTCCAGACCCGCACCCGCAAGCCGGGTGTTGGAACCGATGACATCGGTGCGGAACTCGGTCTTGCGGATGGCATCCTTTGCCTCCGCCTCACCGATCAGCAGCTCATAAGTACCCACATCGACACTCCGCTTGGGAATGCCGTAACCGGTGGTGGTATTGCCCTGCGGGTCCAGATCGACGATGAGCGTCTTTTTGCCCAGAGCCGCAACGCAGGATGAAAGGTTCACGGCCGTGGTGGTCTTGCCCACGCCGCCTTTTTGGTTTGCAATTGCAACGATTTTAGCCACGCTCTTTGTTTCCTCCCGGGAAAATTATTTGTTCCACGTGGAACATTCGAGGCCGGGCCCCGCTGTTTTCCCACCAGCAAAGCCCCTTTAAAGACTAGTATAGCACATCAGCGCGGCTTTTTGAACCTGTTTCCTGATTATTTTGCGTAAAAGCCCTGTGGAATTGCATTTTTTGTGAAAATTGCGATGCGTTTTATCTTTGCGCGGCTGCGGTTGGAATGCGCACCGTGTATTCGATATAGCCGTCCCGCTCTTCCCTGTGGGCCGTAGCAGGCACACCGTTGTCCGTCATCAGCCGGATGGCATGGTCGATGGTGTTGACAAAGATGCGCACATCCTTGACCATGGAGATGCGGTGCCTGCCCGGTGCGGCGGCATTGAGCAGCTGTTCAATGTACAGGTCGGTCTGCCGGGCATTCATCCGCCGCTTGGCAATGGTGATAAGGGCTTCGCTCCGCCGGTTCTCGGGCAGACGCAGAACCGCCCGGGCGTGGCGCTCGGTCAGGCCATTGTCCAGCACGAACTGCCTTTGGTCGGTGGTCAGCTGCAGCAGCCGCAGCTTGTTGGCAAGGGTGGGCTGTGCCATGCCCAGCCGCTTGGCCGCCTCGGCCTGGGTGCAGTCCCAAAGGGCGATCACATCCCGCAGCCCTTGTGCCTGCTCAAAGGGGTTCAGGTCTTCCCGCTGGATGTTTTCCAGCAGACCCAGCGCCGCAGTCCGCTGGTCGCCGCAGTCGCAGAGGATGGCCGGAATGGTCTCCATCCTGGCCAGCTTGCAGGCGCGGAGCCGCCGCTCCCCTGCCACCAGTTCGTAACCGCCCTCGACCTTCCGCACCGAGATGGGCTGCAGCAGGCCGTTTTCCCGGATGCTCTGGGCCAGTCCCGCCAGCTCCTTTTCATCAAAGACAGTCCGGGCCTGAAACGGCGAGGGACGGATGCTTTCCACAGGCAGGGTGTAGATCTTTCCGGCAGATTTCTTCCATTCAAACATGATTCTTTCCCCTTTCGCTGAAATGTGACACAGTTTTCCACCGTTTCCCGGGAAACAGTGGAAAACTCACTCATTGCAGTTCCAGTGTACCAGAAATCAAAAAGCCCTGCCAGAAGAATCGTTCGGCAGGGCTTGGCATTTATCTTGCGTTTTTTCGTTATTTCAGCGGAGACTTTGCGATCTTTCCACCGTTTCTGGGGTAGGCTGTCGGAGTTTGCGAAATCTTTTTGCAGAGGATGAGGGTGCGGGTATCGCCGCCCGGCAGATGCAGGGTGCGGGTTTCCTTGTACTCTCCGCCCAGCTTCCGGATGGCACCGCGGGCTGCAGCCAGCTCCTCCTCGCCGGAAGCTCCTTTCATGGCAAGGAAGCTGCCACCCACCTTGACCAGCGGTAAGCAGTACTCGGCCAGCATGGGCAGAGCCGCCACCGCACGGGCAGAGGCCAGATCAAACTGCTCCCGCCATGCTTTGCGGGCGGCTTCCTCGGCGCGCTCCTTGGCAAACTCCACCCCGGTCAGGCCCAGCTGAGCGCAGGCATACTTCAAGAACTCCACCCGCTTGCCGGTGGGCTCCATCAGGGTCAGCTCCAACTCGGGCTTGTAGATCTTTGTCACGATGCCCGGGAATCCGGCACCGGCACCCACGTCCACCATCTTCCCTGCCACCTCGGGCTGGCTGGCAAACAGCAGGCTGTCGAGGAAGTGCTTGTCCTCAATGCCCTCCGGGTCGGTGATGGCGGTCAGGTTGACCTTCTGGTTGTAGTCCACCAGGATCTGCGCAAAGGCATCCAGCTGATCCAGCTGGTTCCCGGTCAGCGCAATGTTCCACATGGAACATTTTTGCTCCAGTCTCGCTTTATCGATCATTTCGCACCTCTCGTTCTCGATTTCAAATCGGCGCAGAACAAAAATGCGGTCAAGAGATTTTCGTGCGAATGCACGAATCTCCAGCATTTTTGTTTGAAGCCTTCTTCTTTGGGGTCACCAGGGGCGAGCAGCCCCTGGTTCGTGCCTCCCGCGCCTCGAAAGTAGCGGGTGCTTTTCTGGTTCTCTTTTGGCACGCAAAAGAGAACTCAGTCTCCATTCAAAACAACATAAACAGGCTCATGGTGTACCGCCGGCAGGAACTTTTCCAGAACATCCTTCGTGTACAGCTTGAGCGAGGAGGTGTTGATGCAGGGGTGGCATCCCAGAAACTCCCCCTTGACCACATCCTCATCCATGAGAAGCTGAACTTTGTTTTCCTTGTCGTTCGCCAGCCCCATAACAGACGAGGAGCCCGGTGTACAATCCAGATACTGCTCCATATCCTCCGGGGAGGCAAAGCTCAGGCGGGAAATGCCCAGCTGATGGGAGAGTTCCTTTGTCTTGAATGGCTTGTCCCCCGGCATCATCAGCAGATAGAAGTTCGTTTTCTGCCGGTTGCAAAGGAACAGGTTCTTGCAGACCGTAGCACCCAGGCAATCATCAATGACCATGCAGTCCTCCATAGTGTCGGCCCTCAGAAAGGCATGGTCAGTGCGCCAGTACTCCAGCCCCAGTGCATCCAGCAGATCATAGGTGCGAATCTCTTTTTCAAGCCGGCCCGTACAATCGGCAGGGCGGCCCTTGTATAGAACCAATTCCATAAAGTAACCCTTCTTTCTTACCATCCTCGCCCTCTCAGGCCGCTTCGCGTCCAGCTCCCCCAAAGGGGGAGCCATTGGCAGGGTTGATTCTACGTTCTGATCAAACCGCCAGAGCCTCTCCCTTTGGGAGAGGTGGCAGTGCAAAGCACTGACGGAGAGGGCGACCCCATTTATCGTTTTGCAGCAGCCAGCGCAATACTCAGCTGCGCCACATCGGAGGGCGAAACGCCGGGGATGCGGCCCGCCTGCCCCAGATTCTTCGGGCGGATGCGGGTCAGCTTCTCACGGGCCTCCAGCGTCAGGCCGGTCAGGTCAGCATATTCAAAATCTGCGGGGATCAGGGTCTTTTCGTGGCGGGCCACGTCACGGATCATCCGATCCTGCCGGGCAATGTAGCCCGCGTACTTGATCTCGGTCTCCAGCCGCTCGGCCAGCATGGGGGTGATGCCCTCGCCCCAGCCGATCACACCCGCCAACAGCGGATAGCTGATCTCGGGGCGGCGGAGCAGCTCCTCGGCAATGCCGCCCTCCGCGGCAGGGGTCAGCCCGGCTGCTTCCATGGCAGCGCGCAGGTCAGCGGTGCGCAGGTGAATCTCGTGCAGGCGGCGGCGCTCCGCTTCCAGGATGCTCTGGGTGTGCTGGTATTTTGCCCAGCGGTCATCCTGCACCAGACCATACTCCCGGCCAATGGGGGTCAGCCGCTGATCGGCGTTGTCCTGCCGCAGGGTCAGGCGGTACTCGCTCCGGCTGGTCATCATGCGGTAGGGGTCCATGACCCCCTTTGTGACAAGGTCATCCACCAGCGTACCCAGATAGCTGGTCTGACGCTCCAGGATCAGCTGGCTCTCCCCTTTTGCACTGCGGGCAGCGTTCAGACCGGCCAGCAGACCCTGCGCGGCAGCTTCCTCGTAGCCGGAGGTGCCGTTGAACTGGCCCGCGCCATACAGGCCCCGCACCACCTTGCTCTCCAGTGTGGCTTCCAGACTGGTCGGGTCTACGCAGTCATACTCGATGGCGTAGGCCGGGCGCATGATCTCAATGTTCTCAAACCCCTGAATGCTCCGGTAAAAGGCGTTCTGCACATCCTCCGGCAGGCTGCTGGACGCACCCTGCAGATACATCTCCTCTGTGTTCTCGCCGCAGGGCTCCACAAAGATGGGGTGGCGATCCTTGCCCGCAAAGCGCACCACCTTGTCCTCAATGGAGGGGCAGTACCGGGGGCCAACCCCCTCGATCATGCCGCCATAGAGCGGGCTGCGCTGGATGTTGTCCAGAATGATCCTGTGGGTCTCGGGGTTGGTATAGGCGATCCAGCACTCGACCTTGTTGTGCATGGGTGCATCCGTCAGAAAGCTGAAGGGCTGCAGCTCGCTGTCCGGGTCGCCGGGCTGGCATTCCAGCTTGGAGAAGTCGATGCTTCTCCGGTGGACACGGGCAGGCGTACCGGTCTTGAACCGCCGCAGAGGCAGACCGGCGGCTTTCAGGCTTTCGGTCAGGGCATTGGCGGCGTGCATCCCGTCAGGGCCGGAAGCATACCACGCATCACCCACAAAAATCTTGCCACCCAGATTGGTGCCCGTGGCAATGACCACACACTTTGCGCTGTACTCCCCGTTCAGCTGGGTCACAACGCCCTTGACATGGCCGTTCTCCACCTCAATGCCCACCACCTCGGCCTGATGGATGGCAAGGCCGGGCGTAAGCTCAAGGGCGTGCTTCATATATTCGTGGTAGCGCTTGCGGTCGGTCTGAACGCGCAGGGCATGAACGGCAGGGCCTTTGCCCTTGTTCAGCATCCGGCTCTGCAGGTAGGTGGCATCCGCCGCAAGGCCCATCACACCGCCCAACGCATCCAATTCGCGTACCAGCGTTCCTTTTGCAGTTCCGCCGATGCTGGGATTGCAGGGCATGTTGCCAATGGCATCCAGGCTCATGGTAAACACCGCCGTTTTGACACCCAGCGTGGCGGCAGCGTGGGCCGCTTCAATGCCAGCGTGGCCCGCGCCTATTACGATCACATCGTAATCTCCAAGATGATTCATACTTTTCCTATACTTTCCTCTATGGTTCAATCTGCTGTTACCCGGCAGAGCGGCTGGAAGTTTCTCCGAGGACCGTCCGCTGGGGTGGGACCCTGTTGCCGCAGGCAATAGGGCGGGCGATGGAATGGCCTGCAACGACAGCGACCGCCGCCAGTGGCGGATGCAGGAAGCTGTTGTTGGGGCCGCGGCCAGCAAGACGCAAGCAATGCGCGGCGGATGCTGGGAGCCGCAATCCGAACTCGTGTCCGAGGAGAAAGCTGCCAGACGGGCTGCCCTCCGTTACTTTCCCACGCAGAACCGCTCAAACACTTCATTGATGACATTCTCCGACGCATTTTTGCCGGTGAGGTCACAGAGGGCATCCAGCGCATCGTCCACACAGACCGATACGGCATCCAGCCCGAACCCACCGCTGACCGCATCCAGCGCACCGGCCACTGCATCCCGCGCGCGGGTGGCGGCGGCAAGCTGGCGCTGGCCCGAGAGGCTGGCAGCGTGGGGGTCGATGTTGTTGGTGCCCAGCAGGCGGGCAACGGCAGCGGCGATCACCCTGCGGCTCCCCTCTTCCTGACAGCAGACCGGGAGCACCATGGCAAAATCGCCTGCAATGATCTCTGCGTCAAACTGAGTGGGCTTGTCCTCTTTGTTGACCAGTGCAATGGCCGGGCGGCCGGCGCACCGCTGCGCCAGCGCAAGATCCTCCCGGGTCAGGGGCTCAGAGCCATCGAACACCGCCAGGATCAGCCCCGCCTCGTCCAGCTTTTTCCAGCTGCGGCGGATGCCTTCGGCCTCGATCGCATCCTCGGTCTCCCGCAGACCGGCCGTGTCGAACAGGTTCAGCCGGATGTCCCCCAACCGGACAGCCTGCTCCACCACATCCCGGGTGGTGCCCGCCACGGGGGTGACGATGGCCCGGTCGAACCCGGCCAGCAGATTGAGCAGGGTGGACTTGCCCGCATTGGGCCGCCCCACGATGGCACAGTCCACACCCTCCCGCAGGACAGCACCGGCATCATAATTCCGGATGAGGGTGTCCAGCTCTCCCCTCACGGCAGTCAGGGTGGATACCAGCTGGGCATCCTCCAGCGCGGGAACGTCCTCCTCGGGGAAATCCACCCAGGCAGTCAGATGGGCCTGCAGGGCGGTCAAGGCATCCTTTTCAGCCCCGATCTTCTTCGCCAGCGCGCCGTTCAGGGAGGCATTGGCCAGCGCCGCACCTTGTCTGCCATCGGCAGAGATCAGGTCCATAACGGCCTCGGCCTGGGTCAGCCCCAGCTTGCCGTTGAGGAAGGCGCGGCGGGTGTACTCGCCGGGGGCGGCGGGGGCGGCCCCGGCTGCGATGCAGCTTTCCACCAGCCGCCGGGCCACCGCACTTCCGCCGTGGCAGGAAAGCTCCACCACATCCTCGCCGGTGTAGCTGTGGGGTGCCCGGAAGAAGAGGGCCACGCCCTCGTCAAAGGCTTCCTCCCCTTCCATGAAATGCCCAAACAGAGCGGTGTAGCCCTTGGCATCTTCTACCCGCTTTGCCGGGTTGGCCGGGTGGAACACCTTTGCCGCCACGGCATAGCTCTCCGGGCCGGAAAGACGCACCACGGCAATGCCGCCTGCGCCGGGCGCGGTTGCAATGGCCGCGATCGTTGAATGTTCCATGTTGGTGCTCTCCCTCCGCTCTCAAATCAGAATTATTGTATCACGAAGCGACGAAAAAGGAAAGAGACAAAAAGCCCCCTTCCAGTTTTCCACCGGAAGGGGACAGCATTGTGCAAAACTCAGCGGAGTTTACAGCTCGATCTTGCCAAAGCTGAAATCGGCAAAATCATCCACACGCTCGGTGCGCTTGGGTGCCACGGGTGCGGCAGTTTCTGCGTCACGGGGAGCATAGGTGCGCTCGGGCACGCTGGAAGGACGGGGACCGCGGCTGCCTGCAGGACGGCCATTGCGGGGACCGCCATTCCGGGGGCTGCTGCCGCGTCCGCCGCGGAAGCCGCCATTGCGGTTGCCGCCGGGGCGGCGGCCATTGCCCCGCGGGCGGCGCTCGCCGTAGGTGTTGTCGGTCTGGGCATCGGGAGCAGTGGAGTAGATGACCACACGGCGGTCACGGCCCTCCCCCTTGCTCTCGCTGCGCACACCCTCCATCTTGCCGATGGCAGAGTGGATGATGCGGCGCTCGTAGGGGTTCATGGGCTCCATGGCAAAGCTGCGGCCGGTCTTGCGCACCTTGTTGCCAATGCGCTGTGCCAGCACGGTCAGGTCATTCTCACGCTTGTCGCGGTAGCCGGCCACATCCAGGCCCAGCTTGATGTAATCGCCTTCCAGACGGTTGGCCACCAGGCTTGCCAGATAGGACAGGCTCTCCATGGTCTCGCCGCGGCGGCCGATCAGGGCACCCAGCTTCTCGCCATCCAGACGGATGATGGTAGCCTCGCCCTTCTGCACGGCGCTGAAGGTGACATTCTCCACACCCATCAGGGCAATGACTTCCTTCAGGTAGTCCACAGCGGCCTTGACCTTGGCGTTCTCTTCGATGTTGATGGGAACTTCCGGCTCCTCACCCTCTGCGGCGGGGGCTGCAGTCTCCTCAACGGGAGCGGCCTCCTCTGCCACAGGGGCAGCGGCAGGCTCCTCGGCCTTGGGTTCCTCAGCGGGAGCTTCCTCCACAACAGGCTTTCCCTCAGGCTCCACCTTCTCCTCCACCACGGGAGCGGCCGGGGCATCAGGCTCTTCCACGCTCACACGCACCTTGGCGGGGGTGGTCTTCAGGCCCAGAAAACCGGTTTTCTGGGGCATTTCGAGCACTTCATAGCTCACATTCAGGTCGTCGGCCTGCACGCCCAGCAGGGCGCAGGCTTTTGCGCGGGCTTCATCGACCGTCTTGCCGGTCGCTTCCTGAGTACGGATCATAACCGTCAATCCTCCTTCTTGTTTTCCAGCTCGCTCAGCGGAACGGTGCGCTCGTCCTTATAGCGCTCCTCATCCAGCTTGCGGGCATACTCCAGGCGGCGCTTGTTCATTTCGCTGGCGGAGATATTTTTCTCCACGACCTCGCCGGTCTTTTCATCCTTGACCTTGATGGTGGTGCTCTTTACACCGCGCTTCTGCTCCTTCTTGCGGGCAGCCATCTCGGCGGCAACCTCTGCCTTCATCTTCTCAGGGTCGTAGATCTTCTTCATCAACAGGCTCTGCACGGTCATCAGGATGTTGGAAACAACGTAGTACAGAGAGAAAGCGCTGGGCACGGTGAAGCAGAAGAAGACGTACATCAGCGGCATCATATACATGGTCAGCTTCATGCTGCCCTGCATCTCCTGGCCGCTGGCCTTCATGCTGATATGGGTGGACAGGAACATGGTCACGATCGCCAGGACCGGGAGGATCAGCAGGGGCAGGTTCTCTGCAGCCAGGCTGTACTGGGGCACACGGGTCAGGTCGATGCCAAAGAAATCCATGTGCTGGCCGAACTCAGTGATGGTAGCCACCTGATCCGGGGTGAAGCAGGAGGAAACGGTGCTCTCGCCTGCAATGACCTGTGCAATGATGTTGGTGTCGCGGGTCACGGTGGTAAAGCTGATGCCCATGGCAGTCAGGGCCTCACCTGCGGCGGTCAGGGCATCGGCACCAATGTGGAAGATGCGCTGCAGCGGGCGGTACACCACCTCGATAACGCCGAACATGACCAGGAAGTTGACCAGCATGGGCATACAGCCTGCGGTGGGCTTGTAGCCCTGCTCCTGCAGCTTCATCAGCTCTTCCTGCTGCTTTTCGGGCTTGTCGCGGTACTTTTTCTGGATCTCGGCCACCATGGGCTGGAAAGCGCTCATGCGGGCCATACTCTTCTGCTGGTTGAGCTGGAGGGGAATCTTGATCACGGTGATGAGCAGGGTGAACAGGATGATGTCCCAGCCGTAGTTGGGGATCAGCTTGTAGATCCACTCCATTACATAGCCCAAGGGCCAGCCCAGGATGTACAAAGGATTCATAGTTTCGTCCATTCTGCCCCGCCTGTGGTGCGGGACGTTTAGATTTTTATGAGAAGGACACCCCGCCCACAGTGCGGAGCGTCACAAGAAGCTGGTTATACAAGTCCGACGGGTAGCTTTCTCCTCGGACACGAGTTCGGATTGCGGCTCCCAGCATCCGCCACTGGCGGCGGTCGCTGTCGTTGCAGGCCATTCCATCGCCCGCCCTACTGCCTGCGGCAGCAGGGTCCCACCCCAGCGGACGGTCCTCGGAGAAACTCCCCGCCGAACTATCCATGCCGCCTTTTAAATAATTTCGATACCGAGAGCTTTCTCTCCGGGTTCACCCAGCGGCCTTTGGGCGGCACCGGGTCAAAGCCCCACCGGCCAAGCGGGTTGCACCGGGCGATGCGCCAGGCGGTGAGCAGCAAGCCCTTGATGCAGCCATGGGTCTGGATGGCTTCTATGCCATACTGGCTGCAGGTGGGGGTAAAGCGGCAGTTGCGGCCCAGCCCCGGGCTGATAAAGCGCTGGTAAAACCGGATGGGCGCACAGAGCGCGTTCCGGCAGACGCGGGAGACGGGATTCACTGTTTTGCGGCCCGGTCTGCGGGCGGGACCATGGCAGGGGGCTTTGCGCCCGGCTGCTTTGCCTTGTCGGGCAGGCCGGCCTGGGCAAAGAGCCTGGCCACCACTTCGCTGAGCTGCCAGCTCTTCAGGCGGGGGGTCATGCCCCGGGCCACGAACACCAGATCATAGCCGCCGATGTTCTGATCCAGGTGCTCATCAATGGCAGCCTTCATCACGCGGCGGGCACGGTTGCGCTGAACGGCATGGCCGATCTTTTTGGTGGCTGTCAGGCCCACGCGGGTCTTTCTGCCGCGGGTCTTGAGCACATACAGCACCAGCGCCGGGTTCACATAGGACTTGCCGCGGGCATACACGCGGCCAAACTCGCTGTTGCGGCGGATGGGACGATAGCGCACTGCTCCGTCGCCTCCTTTTCGGTTAAAAAATCGCAGAACTTCCCTAAAGGCAAAGTTCAAAATTCAGTATAGCAAAAAAATGCCGACATGAAAAGGCTGTCCGGGCGTTTTTTGTGCCAAATCTTTTGCCAAATTTTTAGTCATTCCGCGCGCAGAACGTCCAAAATAAGAAAAAGACCGCCAATTCTGGATCAGCAGTCTTTTGTGCGCATGTTCAATTCTGCGCCGGATCCCTGGCAAAGCGGGATCAGACGGTCAGGCTCTTGCGGCCCTTAGCACGGCGAGCATTGATGACCTTGCGGCCGTTCTTGGTGCTCATGCGGGTCAGAAAGCCATGAACTTCCTTGCGATGACGCTTCTTGGGCTGAAAAGTTCTCTTCATGGTTGTATCCTCCGTAAAAACTCGTCCCCGGTAATGGGGTATTTCTGGTCCCAAATTGGGGACAGGCTTGCAATTCAACAGTATATCGCACACTATCCCCTTCTGTCAAGCGTTTTTTTCACTTTCCAGCAAACTTTTTTCAAATTTCCTTGTGAAAAAGCTTTCAACTTTTTCACCGGTTCTCCGTGGAAAACTTTTCTTCCACCATATCTTGTGGCCAAAAACCGCCTTGGACACAAGAGCCGCGAGGGCACGATGGAGCGTCTTTTCTTATGTATTATAAATTACATTATAGAATATAGACGCAGGGAGATTTTTGTGGTATACTAACGGGGTATCAGCAGCATTGTTGAAAACTTCGACCAATTCAATGGAGTGGATGTTTTATGGATTCTTTCAAGGACGTTTTAGAGGCCGCCCAGGCATACTGCAAAACGCAGATGGCCGAGCCGACCTATAATCTCTACATCGACGGACTTGAGCCCATCAGCTTTGAGGACTCGAGCCATATCACCCTGTCGGTGCGCAACGATTTCATCTGCAAGATCGTCACCGACCGCTACCTCGGCCTGCTGAAAGAGGCCTTTAAGACCGTGCTGGGCTTTGACGTGGACATCACGCTGGTGGTGCCCAGCACCCCGCCCCATGAGGTGGTGCTGGCCCAGCAGTACGAGGCAAACCCCGCCTCGCCCCAGGGCAATTACGAGTTCACCTTCGAGAACTTCATCAAGGGTCCCTCCAACCAGTTTGCGTTTGCTGCGGCGCAGGCGGTTGCGGCCAACCCCTCCGGAGCCTATAACCCGCTGTTCATCTACGGCGGCTCCGGTCTGGGCAAGACCCATCTGCTCACGGCCATCCAGACCGAGATCAAGCGCACCCACCCCGATTTCGTTATCATGTACGTTACCTGCGAGCAGTTCACCAACGAGCTGATCGCCGCCATCCGCGCCGGCAGCACCGAGGACTTCCGGATGAAGTACCGCGTGGCCGACCTGCTGCTGGTGGACGATATCCAGTTCATCGCCGGCAAGGAATCCACCCAGGAGGAGTTTTTCCACACCTTCAACTCCCTGCACGATGCCCACAAGCAGATCGTGATTGCATCCGATCGCCCGGCCAAGGAGATCAAGAGCCTGGAAGAGCGCCTGCGCACCCGCTTTGAGTGGGGCCTGACCGCCGATGTCCAGCCGCCTGATTTCGAGACCCGCGTGGCCATCGTCAAGCGCAAGGCCGAGCTGCTCCACCTGGATCTGCCCGAGGATGTGGCGGAATTCATCGCCAACCACCTGAAAAACAACATCCGCCAGCTGGAGGGCGCAGTGAAAAAGCTGAACGCCTACTACATGCTGGAGGGCATCCAGCCTGTCATCAGCGTGGCACAGAACGCCATCAAGGACATCCTCAACGAGACCCAGCCCGTGCCCGTGACCATCGAGAAGATCGTGGGCGAGGTCTCCCGCACCTTCAACGTCTCCCCTGCTGACATCCGGGGCACCAAGCGGAATGCCAACGTTGCATCCGCCCGCCGCGTGGCGATCTATATCCTGCGCGAGGTCACCGGCATGAGTATGGAAGAGATCGGCCGGGAGTTCTCGGGCCGTGACCACTCCACCATCGTCTACTCCCTCAAGACCATGGAGCGGGACATGAAGAACGACCAGCACCTGCGTGAAACCGTCAGCGACATCATCAAGAACGTCAAGGCCTGACGGGAAAACAGGGGCAAAAGTCATACTCTCACAGGGGATAAAACCCCAAATATGGGGAGAAATACAGGGAAATCCGGGAAAACAGAACAAGATATTGTGTTCAGGCGACAAAGTTCTCCACTCTTTCCACCGAGTTTTCAACATTCAACTTCCGTTTTGCACACCCGCCGTGGAAAGAAAAGCAGTTCCAGCCCTTTCCACAAGCCTTTCACACTGCATTCACAAGCCGGTGGAAAACCACGGAGCCGCACCATTCCACACAATTTCCGACTTTTCCACATCTTCCCCAGCCCCTACTACGAATACTACAACAAGTTCAATATAGATTTAGCGGTACAGCCCCTGTATCATGGAGCAACAGACCGTAAAACCTGAATCCAAAATAAGGAGAGACGCGCAATTGAACATCATCTGCGATAAGACCCTGCTGAGTGCAGCCATTGACGGCGTTTCCAAAGCCGTTACCCTGCGCTCCACCATCCCGGTACTGGAGGGTATCCTGCTGAAAGCCGAAGGCTTCCAGCTCACACTGACCGGCTACGACCTGGAAATGGGCATCGTAACCACCATTGATGCCAATGTCAAGGCGCCCGGCGAGGTAGTGCTGAACGCCAAGCTGCTCAGCAGCATGGTCAGCCGGATGCCTTCCGGCCAGATCAACATCCAATCTGCTGAAAATGGAAAAACCACCATCCAGAGCGGTGTGGCACAGTTCGAGATCCAATCCATGAACCCCACCGATTTCCCCGAGCTGCCCAACACCGGTGCCGAGGAGACCCTGAACATCAAGACCGGCGTGCTCCGTGATATGATCGAGCGCACCCTGTACGCCGTCAGTCAGGATGAAAAAAAACCTGCGCATACCGGTGAATTATTTGAGATCTCGCCGGATAAGCTGACCGTTGTTGCGCTGGACGGCTACCGTCTGGCCATTGTGGAGCGGCCGGTGGAAGCCATAAAGGAAATCCGCATCATCGTACCCAGCAAGACCATGAACGAGGTCTCCCACCTGCTGGCCAACGACGACGAGGAGACCGTGCACATCTCCGCAAACCGCCGCTACGTGGTGTTCACCACTGCCGGTTACACCATCATGAGCCGCCTGATCGAGGGCGAGTTCCTCAACTACCACAACGTGATTCCCAATGGCAGCCGCACCAGCGTGGTTCTGGACACCAAGGAGTTCATCGAGACCATCGAGCGTGCCTCCCTGATCATTACAGAGCGTTTAAAAAATCCCCTCCGCATCAGTTTTACAGAGGGTAAAGTGGTGGTCCGCTGCCAGACCAATCTGGGCCGCGTGGTGGATGAATTCAACGCGCAGTGCGAGGGCGATGAGGTGGAGATCGGTTTCAACAACCGCTATCTGCTGGATGCCCTGCGCAACGCCCGCACCGAGCAGGTCAAGCTGGAGATCAGCGGCCCGCTGAGCCCGGTCAAGGTTCTGCCTACCGAGGGCAGCGACTTTTTGTATCTGGTCCTGCCTGTCCGCTTCAAGAATGATTGAGAGGCATAAAAATGCAAAAAATTCTCATCCATACGGAATTTATCAAGCTGGATGCCCTGCTGAAATATGCGGGCCTGTGTGAGACCGGCGGCGAAGCCAAGGAGCTGGTGCAGGGCGGTGCTGTCAAGGTGAACGGTGAGGTCTGCACCATGCGGGGCAAAAAGTGCCGCGCCGGGGATGTCGTCGAGCTGGACGGCCAGACCGTGGAAGTGGGACAGGGCCAGTAAACCATGCGCCTGCTTTCCTTAGAAGTAACGAATTACCGCAATATTGCATCGGCAAGCCTGACCCCCGGCCGGGAGCTGACCGTGATCTGCGGCAACAACGGCCAGGGCAAGACCAACCTGCTGGAGGCCATCTGGCTGCTGACCGGCGGCAAGAGCTTCCGGGGCGGAAAGGATGCAGAGCTGGTGCGGCGGGGTGAACCTTTTGCCGTGCTGGAAGCCTCCACGCTCCGGGCGCAGCAGGAGGAACAGGAGCCTGACGAGCCGGACCGTGTCCGGCTGACGGTGGGCACCCCGGATTCCCAGCGGCCCGGGCGGTACGCCTCGGTGAACGGGGCAGCACCCAGGCGGGCGGCAGGGCTTGCCGGCAGTTTTCCGGCTGTCGTGTTCGACCCCGGCCACCTGAGCCTGGTCAAGGGCGCGCCCGAGGGGCGGCGCAAATTTCTGGATGCCGCCCTCTGCCAGCTCTACCCCGGCTACCTGACCGTGTATCGCCGCTATCTGCGGGCTTTGCAGCAGAAAAATGCTCTGCTGCGCCGCGCTCCTGCCGGGCAGGAACGTCCCTACGCTGAAAAAATGGCTCTGCTTGAGGTACTGAACACCGAGCTTGCCGCGCAGGGGGAAGCCATCCAGCAGCGGCGGCGGGCCTACCTGGAACGGCTGGCCCCGCTGGCCTGCGCCAATTACGAGGAGCTTTCCCATGGGGCGGAGCGGATGGAGCTGCGATATGCCGCTCAGTTTGAGCCCGGCGGTCTGGCGGCTCTGCTGAAAGCCCGCCAGAATGAGGAAGTCCGGGCCGGGCAGAGCCTGTGCGGCCCCCACCGGGAAGATCTGGAGCTGCTGCTGGACGGCCAGCCCGCCAGAGTGTTTGCCAGCCAGGGGCAGCAGCGCAGTGTAGTGCTCAGCCTGAAAATGGCCGAAGCCGCCGCCGCTGCTGCCATCACCGGGGAGCACCCCGTCCTCTTGCTGGACGATGTGCTCAGTGAGCTGGATGATGGCCGCAAGCAGTATCTGCTGACCCGGATGCGGGAAAAACAGACCTTCGTTACCAGCTGTGACGATACGGCCTTCCTGAAAACGGATGGCGAGGTCTACCGTATGAACGGCGGTGTCCTGAGTAAAATCTGAAATGGAGAAATGTTGCATTACTGCATTGCATGAAACACGGAAAATGCGACAGAATATGCAGTCTGCATCTGCGGGAGAATATACGCAATGTATATCCATCTGGGCCGGGACTATGTCCTGAATGACCGTGATATCATCGGCATCTTCAATCTGGAGACCACCACCGTCTCCCCCCGGGGGCGGGAATTTCTCAACTATGCCCAGAAGAATGGGGCCGTGGTCAGCCTTTCGGATGACCTGCCCCAGTGTTATGTTCTGGCCGATGCCCCTGTGGACACCGTTTATCTTTCGGAGTTGTCCAGCGCGGCCATGAAGCGGCGCACCGAAATGTCGTTCTGAAAAAATCAACAACGATCCAATCGATTGAAAAAATATCAAGTAAAGGGAGAAAGGATATGGCAGAGGAAATCATCACCAGCACCAATGTGGAAACCGCGACCGACCATGAGTATAATGCCAGCGAGATCCAGGTCCTGAAGGGTCTGGAGGCCGTGCGCAAGCGTCCCGGCATGTATATCGGCTCCACCGGTGAGCGGGGCCTGCATCATCTGGTCTACGAGATCGTGGACAACGCCATTGATGAAGCGCTGGCCGGCTACTGCAACCACATTGAGGTCAAGATCTTAAAGGATAACATCATTCAGGTCACCGACAACGGCCGCGGCATCCCCGTGGATATCCAGGCTGATACCGGTCTGCCCGCCGTCACCGTCGTCTATACCATCCTGCACGCAGGCGGTAAGTTCGGCGGTGAGAACTCCGGCTACAAGGTGGCCGGCGGTCTGCACGGTGTCGGCGCGTCCGTGGTCAACGCCTGCTCTGAGTGGCTGAGGGTCAATGTCCGCCGCGACGGCCATGAATACGAGCAGACCTTCCGCCGCGGCGACCCGGACGGCCCCCTGAAGTGTCTGGGCACGGTGGCCGAGGGGGTCACCGGCACCCGCGTTACCTTCAAGCCCGACCCTGAGATGTTCAAGGACACCACCGTCTATAACTTCGAGACGCTGGAAAAGCGCCTGCGCGAGGAGAGCTTCCTGAACGCCGGTGTCAAGATCACCCTGACCGATGAGCGGGAGCTTTACACCCCCGTTCTGGAGGATGGCCAGGAGGGCGACCCCTGCTACCGCACCGAAGTCATGTGCTATGAGGGCGGCATCAAGAGCTTTGTCACCTATCTGGGCGAAAAGCGCAATCTGGAGGTGCTCCACCCCAATGTCATCTACCTCAAGGGCCAGACCGAGCGGGGCATGGCCGAGATCGCGCTGCAGTATAATTCCAGCTATAACGAGCTGCTGCTGAGCTTTGCCAACAACGTCAACACCCCGGACGGCGGCACCCATGAAGAGGGCTTCCGCACCAGCCTGACCCGTGTGTTCAATGATTACGGCCGCAGCCACGGCCTGCTGAAGGATAAGGACGAGAACCTTTCCGGCTCCGATGTCCGCGAGGGCCTCATCTGCGTTATCTCCGTCAAGCTGCAGGAGGCAGAGTTCGAGGGCCAGACCAAGGCAAAGCTGGGCAATACCGAGATCCGCACCCTTGTTTCCAACATGGTGTACACCAAGCTGATGGAGTTCTTTGAGGAGAACCCGGGCGTGGCAAAGGCCATCTTTGAAAAGGCCACCCAGGCAGCCCGCGCCCGCGCCGCCGCCAAAAAGGCCCGGGAGCTGGTGCGCCGCAAGAGCGCGCTGGAGACCAGCCGGATGCCCGGCAAGCTGGCTGACTGCCGTGAAAAAGACCCCACCCGCACCGAGATCTTCATCGTCGAGGGTGACTCTGCAGGCGGCTCTGCCAAGATGGGCCGTGACTCCGCCATTCAGGCCATCCTCCCCCTGTGGGGCAAGATGCTGAACGTGGAAAAGGCCCGCGCGGACCGCATCTACGGCAACGACAAGTTGATGCCCGTGGTGCTGGCTCTGGGCTGCGGCATCGGCGAGGAATTTGATATCTCCAAGCTGCGGTATGATAAAGTGTTCATCATGGCCGATGCCGATGTTGATGGTTCTCACATCTGCACCCTGATGCTGACCTTCTTCTTCCGCTATATGCGCCCCCTCATCGAGCAGGGCCATGTCTATGTCGCCCAGCCGCCCCTGTTCAAGGTGCAGAAGGGCAACACCATCAAGTACGCCTACAACGATGCTGAAATGGCCATCCTTTCGCAGGAGATGCCCGGCGCAAAGGTCAACCGCTATAAGGGCCTTGGTGAGATGAATCCCGAACAGCTGTGGGAGACCACCATGAACCCCGATAACCGCGTTATCGTTCAGATCACCATTGAGGATGCCGAGAAGGCCGATGAAGCCTTTACCATCCTGATGGGCGACCAGGTGGAGCCCCGCCGCCGCTTTATCGAGACCAACGCCCAGTACGCGAAGCTGGATGTGTAATTGGAGGAAACAATGGAAGAAGATTATGTGATGATACCGGGCAGCGGTACCAAAAAGATCATCCGCGATGTCAAGAAGGAGATCGAGACCGCGTTCCTGGACTACTCCATGTCAGTCATCGTGTCCCGCGCCCTGCCCGATGTGCGCGACGGCCTGAAGCCTGTCCACCGCCGCATCCTGTATACCATGCACGAGCGCGGCAATGACCCCAGCCATGCATACCGCAAATCCGCCGACACCGTTGGTGCGGTGCTGGGCTCCTACCACCCCCACGGCGACGCATCCGTTTACGATGCCATGGTCCGTCTGGCACAGGATTTCTCCCTGCGCTATCCGCTGGTGGATGGTCAGGGTAACTTTGGTTCTGTGGACGGCGACCCCCCGGCTGCTTACCGTTACACCGAGGCCCGCATGAGCCGCATGGCCGTGGAGATGCTGACCGATATCGACAAGGATACCATCGACTGGGACCCCAACTTTGATGAGACCAAGAAGGAGCCCAGCGTTCTGCCCTGCCGTTTCCCGAACCTGCTGGTCAACGGCAGTCAGGGCATCGCCGTTGGTATGGCCACCAACATTCCGCCCCACAACCTGAGCGAGGTCATTGACGGCTGTGTGGCCTATATCGAGGACCCGGACATCGACCTGCCCGGCCTGATGGAGCACATCAAGGGCCCCGATTTCCCCACCGCCGGCATCATCATGGGCCGCAGCGGCATCCGTGCTGCCTACGCCACCGGCCGCGGCAAGATCACCCTGCGCGGCCGCGCCACCATTGAGGAAAAGAAGAACGGCCGCGCCCAGATCATCGTGACCGAGATCCCCTACATGGTCAACAAGGCACGCCTCATTGAGAACATTGCCGACCTGGTCAAGGAAAAGCGGATCGAGGGCATCAGTGACCTGAACGATGAGACCAACCGCAAGGGTATGCGCATCGTGATCGACGTGCGCAAGGATGCCAACCCCCAGGTCGTCCTGAATCAGCTGTACCAGTACACCCAGCTGCAGGATACCGTGGGTGTCATCATGCTGGCCATCGACCACAAGGTGCCCAAGGTGATGACCCTGAAGCAGATGATCCAGAAGTATGTGGAGTTCCAGGACGAGGTGGTGCGCCGCCGCACCCAGTATGACCTGAAAAAGGCCCGGGAACGCGCCCATATTCTGGAAGGCCTGAAGAAGGCCACCGACATCGTGGATGAGCTGATCGCCACCATCCGTGCCTGCAAGGGCGGCATGAGCGAGGCCAAAGCTGCCATTATGGAGCAGTTCGGCTTTGATGACCCGCAGGCAGATGCCATCGTCAAGCTGCAGCTGGGCCGTCTGGCTGGTCTGGAGATCCTGAAGATCGAGGAAGAGCTGGGCTCCCTGAATGCCAAGATCCGGGATTGGGAAGAGATCCTGGCCGATGATGCCCGCGTGCTTGAGATCGTCAAGAGCGAGCTGCTGGAGATGAAGCGCCGTTTCGGCGATGACCGCCGCACCGAGATCGAGACCGTGACCGGCGAGGTGGATATCGAGGATCTGATCGCCGAGGAGCAGTGCGTTTATACCCTGACCGAGGCCGGTTATATCAAGCGCCAGCTCAAAGCCACTTATCAGGCCCAGAAGCGCGGCGGCCGCGGTATCTCCGGCATGACCCGCAAGGAAGAGGACATCGTGCAGGAGATGTTCGTGGGCTCCACCCATGATTATGTCCTGTTCGTTACCGATAAGGGCCGCCTGTTCCGCATCAAGGGCTACACCATTGCCGAGGGCAGCCGCACCAGCAAGGGCACCAACATTGTGAACCTGCTGCAGCTGGCCGAGGGCGAAAAGGTAACCAACATGCTCTGCCAGAGCAAGGATACGGCCAACGAAGGCGGTTTTGTGACCATGGTCACAAAGCAGGGCCTCATCAAGCGCACCCCGCTGGAGCAGTACGCCAATATCCGCAAGAGCGGCCTGATCGGCATTGCCCTGAACGAGGGGGATGCGCTGGCCTGGACAAGACTGACCTCCGGCCACGATATGCTCATCGTTGCAACCCGCAACGGCCAGGCCATCCGTTTCAATGAGGAAGATGCCCGTCCCATGGGCCGCAGCGGCCACGGCGTGCGCGCCATCAAGCTGGCCGAGGGCGACGAGGTCGTGGGTGTCTGCATCTGCCGTGAGAACGCCACCATCCTGACCGTGACCGAGAACGGCAAGGGCCGCCGGTCCGACATCGACACCTACCGCATCACCGCCCGCGGCGGCAAGGGCATCCGCAACTACGATGCCTCCAAGGACAAGGTCGCTGCAGTCAAGATCGTGGACGATGTGGATGACGTGCTGCTGAGCAGCCAGGAGGGCATCATCATCCGCCTGCACGCCAATGAGATCCCGGTACAGAGCCGCTACGGCTCCGGTGTCCGTGTCATGCGTCTGGGCGAGAATGATAAGGTCATGGTCCTGGCCCGTACCGACCACGACGATGAAGCCCAGACCGAGACGGTAGAGGCTGAGGAGGGCGATGAGCCCACCGCAGAGCAGCTGGCCGCCATGGAAGCTGCCGATGAGGCATCTGCCTCCGAGGCACCGGCTGAGGATTGAGCCTCTCCTGCCAGAGAAAATGGAAAAGTTAGCCTGGACTTCTATCAGAAAATATGATAGACTAACGAAACGATCACAAAATCCCATGGGGGAGTAGCAGGCGCTGTTTGCAGACGGCGCAGCAAGTCAACACAATGACAGCACTGCTGTCTGGCTTGCTTTCATTTGCGAGACTCATGTGTTATGGTGCGGAGTACCACGCCCAACACATGGAGTTCATTTGTAAAAAATGACCCGAGACCGGACGTACACGCGCGCCGATCTCGGGTTTTGTTTTTGCCGCACCGTAATTTTGGTCAGATTCAGGAGGCATTCGGTTATGGAATGGAGTTTTTTGTTTTTTCTCAACAGTGCACTGCTGGGCGTGGGCCTTGCCATGGACGCGTTTTCGGTCTCGATGGCAAACGGTCTGCATGACCCCGGCATGTCCCGAAAGAGGATGTGCATCATTGCGGGCACCTTTGGCGTGTTTCAGGCCGTGATGCCCATGACAGGCTGGGTCTGCGTCCATACCATCGTGGAAATGTTCTCTTCCTTTGAGACGTTCATTCCCTGGATCGCCCTTGCCCTGCTGGGCTATATCGGCGGCAAGATGCTGATCGATGGCATCCGGGGCGAGGAAACCGAGGAAGCCGCCGCGCTGAGTGCCGGTGCCCTCTTCATGCAGGGCGTGGCCACCAGCATCGATGCCCTCTCGGTGGGCTTTACCATTGCGGAGTATGGCTGGCTGATGGCGCTGGCAGCTTCCGGCATCATTGCCGTCGTCACCTTCTTCCTCTGCATGGCGGGCCTGCACATCGGCAAAGAGTTCGGCACCAGGCTCTCCGGCAAGGCCTCTGTGCTGGGCGGTATCATCCTCATCGGCATTGGGCTGGAGATCTTCATCTCCGGCGTGTTCTTCTGAAAAAGGGGCAAAGAAAACCGGCACAGCGTCAGGCAGGCGCTGTGCCGGTTTTGTTCCCCGTGGAACATTTTTAAGGGTGCATTATTTTTCCGGCTCAAAGTAGTCGGCATATTCCCCGGTGAGCCTGGAGCCCAGCCGCCGGATGCCGCCGTAGAGGTGGCGCTCCACCAGCGGCTCAAAGGCGGCAAGATCACACCGCTCAATGGCGGAAATGATGTTCTGGTGGTCGGCGATCACCTCGTCCAGCCCGCCGCTGGTCATGGTGTCCAGCATCCGGAAGCGGCTGTAATCGGCGTGGGCGTTCTGTAAGGTGCGCCACAGATACATTTTTCCCATGGCGGCAAACCATGTCTCGTGGAGCAGGCGGTCTGCCTCGTAGAGCTTGTTGTAGTCGATCTCTTCGGCACGGGCCAGCGCGGCGTAGGCATCGGCCTGCCGCCGGATGAGTGCCCGCTGCTCCGGTGTGCACTTGGGCGAGAAATCCCGCAGGACGCGGGCTTCCACAGCGGTGCGCTCGTAAATGAGCTCATCCACGATCTCCCGGTTCAGCCGGGTCACAGTGGTACCCTTGTAGGGCACGATCTTCACCAGCCCGTTCTCCTGCAGCCGCTGCAGCACCACCCGGATCATGGAACGCGGTGCCCCGAAGCGGGCGCAGAGCGGGTTCTCGCTCAGCGAACTGCCCGGCCGCAGGGTCAGGTCGATGATCTCCCGCTCCAGTACCGCGTAAATTTCAGCGTCGGTCTTGTACTCTTCCATAATACCACCCCATTCACGAATACTCTGTACAACCTCTTCGTCATTGCTTCGCAATGCCACCTCTCCTAGTAGGAGAGGCCTTGGCAGTAAGGGAAAGTTTCCGGTTTTGCCAAGGGCTCCCCTACTAGGGGAGCTGTCGAGCGGATGCGAGACTGAGAGGTTGTACAAAGAAAAGCCTACCCGAAATGCCAGGAAGCTGAATCGGGCGCTTCTAAAATAAACGCCATCTTCTCCCCCGTCTCCGGGTGGACGAACTGCAGCCCTGCGCTCTGCAGGGCAATGTCCCCTTTGAACCGGCTGCCATATTTGCCGTCTCCGTAAAGCGGGTGCTTCCGGGAGGCAAACTGCACCCGGATCTGATGTGTCCGCCCGGTGTGGAGCGTGATCTCCGCAAGGCTCAGGGAACCGTCCGGTGCCGTCTCTACGATGCGGTATTCCAGCACGGCTTCCCGCACCCCCTTGCGGGGGCGCTTTACCGGAAAGACCCGGCCTTTCCGGCTGTCCTTGAACAGATAGTCCCGCAGGATGCCCTCGGGCGGCAGCGCTTCGTCCGGCCCGCCTGCGATCACGGCCCGATATGTTTTAAGAAAGCAGGGCTGTGCCGGTGCACCGGGGCCAGCCTCTGCCCTGCCGTCCAGAATGGCATAGGCCTGCTGGCTCTCCGTCACCTGTTTTGTCAGAGCCGCTGCGGCTCCGGGGGTTCTGGCATAGACCATCAGCCCCGAAACGCCGGTGTCCAGCCGGTGGATGACCCCAACGTATGCATCTGGCCTGCCCCACCGCTGGCGCAGGGCAGCGGGCACGCCCTCCTCGCTGGTCAGCCCGGCGGGCTTGTCCAGCACCACAAGGGCGGTATCTTCGTAGAGAATGTTCACAGCTTGCCCTCGTCCAACAGGGCCTTGAGCTTGAGCACGCCTGCAATGGTCTTGCCGTCCTTGATCTCGCCGCGCATCACCATCTCATAGGCCTGGGTCAGCGGCACCCGGTCAGGGGTCAGGAACTCATCCGCATCCAGATGCATCCGGGTCTCGTGCAGACCGGTGGCCACCCAGGTGTAGATGACCTCGGTATCATAGCCCACGGTGGGGTAGAACTCGCCCAGGGAGGTGTACTTGTCGGCGGTCAGGCCGCACTCCTCCTCCAGCTCCCGCTTGGCGGCTTCAAAGGGGTCCTCCCCTTTTTCCAGCTTGCCGGCGGGCAGCTCCCACAGCTCCTGCTGCATGGCGTAGCGGAACTGGCGCACCATGCAGATGGTGCCGTCCTCAAAGTAGGGCACGATGCAGGCCCCGCCGTGGTGGTGGACCACCTCGCGGGTGGCGGTCTTTCCATTTTCCAAAAGGGCGGTATCTTTGGTCAGGGTGACCACCCGGCCCTCGAACAGCACCTCACTTGTGAGCATCTTTTCAAAATGTGCAGCGTCCATCGTATTTGCGTCCTTTCCAGATGATAATGATGCTGGTTCAAGTTTACGGCAACAAAGCGCCGGTTGTCAATTCAAAATTGAGGATAAATTAAGAAAAATACAGCAAAAAAGCCGGATTCTTAATAATCTGTCAGGTTAGATGCAACAAAAAACACAAGCGTAAAAAAGCACCAAAAAATTTCTTGAAATTTTGTTGCGTTTTGCCAGTGGGTTTGCATTTACTTTGAGGGCGGAATTTGCTAATATAATATATGAGCAATAGTGCCTTTTGGGGTTCTCCGGCCCCAGCGGGGCGCGATTGCCCCGCGCAAAAGGTACCAAATTCTGAACAATGGAGGAAGAAAAATGCCTAGAGCAAAGCAAACCATGGATGGCAATACCGCTGCCGCTCATGTAGCATACGCCTACACGGACGTGGCTGCTATCTACCCCATTACCCCGTCTTCTCCGATGGCTGACTCTGTGGACCAGTGGTCCGCAGCTGGTCAGAAGAACATCTTCGGCAACCAGGTCAAGGTCGTCGAGATGGAGTCTGAGGCCGGCGCTGCCGGCGCTGTGCACGGCTCTCTGGGTGCAGGTGCTGTTACCACCACCTTCACCGCTTCTCAGGGCCTGCTGCTGATGATCCCCAACATGTACAAGATCGCTGCTGAGCAGCTGCCCTGCGTGTTCGATGTTTCTGCACGTACCGTTGCTACCCAGTCCCTGAACATCTTCGGTGATCACAGCGACGTTATGGCATGCCGCCAGACCGGCTTCGCAATGCTGGTCGAGAGCAGCGTGCAGGAAGTTATGGATCTGTCCCCTGTTGCCCATCTGGCAGCAATCGAGGGCCGGGTTCCCTTCCTGAACTTCTTCGATGGCTTCCGTACTTCTCACGAGTACCAGAAGATCGAGAAGTGGGACTACGCTGATCTGAAGGAAATGTGCAACATGAAGGCTGTTGAGGAGTTCCGTGCCAAGGCTCTGAACCCCGAGCACCCCAAGATGCGCGGTTCCCACGAGAACGGCGACGTGTTCTTCCAGCACCGTGAGGCCTGCAACTCCGCTTACGACGCACTGCCCGCAGTGGTCGAGAAGTACATGGCCAAGATCAACGAGAAGCTGGGCACCAACTACGATCTGTTCAACTACTACGGCGCACCCGATGCTGACCGTGTCATGATCGCTATGGGCTCTGTCTGCGACGTTGCTGACGAAGTCATCGATTACCTGAACGCCAAGGGCGAGAAGGTCGGTATCGTTAAGGTCCGCCTGTACCGTCCCTGGGTGTCCTCCGCTCTGCTGAAGGTCCTGCCCAAGACTGCAAAGAAGGTTGCAGTTCTGGATCGTACCAAGGAGCCCGGCTCCCTGGGCGAGCCCCTGTACCTGGATGTTGCTGCTACCCTGCGTGAGGCCGGCATGAACGATGTCGTCCTGACCGGCGGCCGTTACGGCCTGGGCAGCAAGGACACTCCCCCGTCCTCCATCTTCGCTCTGTTCAAGGAGCTGGAGAAGGATCAGCCCAAGGAGCGCTTCACTCTGGGCATCACCGATGATGTCACCGGTCTGTCCCTGCCCGAGGTCAAGCCCGCTCCCATCACCGCAGCTGCTGGCACCAAGGAGTGCAAGTTCTGGGGTCTGGGCGGCGACGGTACTGTCGGCGCAAACAAGAACTCCGTCAAGATCATCGGCGACCACACTGATAAGTATGTTCAGGCATACTTCCAGTATGACTCCAAGAAGACCGGCGGCGTGACCATCAGCCACCTGCGTTTCGGCGACAAGCCCATCCGCAGCCCCTACTACATCAACCAGGCTGACTTCGTGGCCTGCCACAACCCCGCTTACATCCACATGGGCATGAAGATGGTCCAGGATGTCAAGCCCGGCGGCGTGTTCATGATCAACTGCCAGTGGACCGATGAGGAGCTGGGCCAGCACCTGAACGCTGAGGCCAAGAAGTACATTGCTGACAACAACATTCAGCTGTACACCATCAACGCCATCGATAAGGCTATCGAGATCGGTATGGGCAAGCGCACCAATACCATCCTGCAGTCCGCTTTCTTCAAGCTGGCTGACGTTATGCCCATCGAGGACGCTGTCAACTTCATGAAGCAGGCAGCTCAGAAGAGCTACGGCAAGAAGGGCCAGGACGTTGTTGAGATGAACTGGAAGGCCATCGATGCCGGTGTTGACGCGATCCACAAGGTCGACGTTCCCGCTTCCTGGTCCAACCCCGAGGCTGATCCCGCTCCCAAGGCTCTCACCGGCCGTCCGGAGCTGGTCAAGCAGATCCGTGATGTCATGGAGCCCATCGCTCGTATGGACGGCGACAGCCTGCCCGTTTCCGCTTTCGTTGCAAATGCAAACGGCGAGTGGGAGCAGGGCGCATCTGCATACGAGAAGCGCGGCACCGCTGTGAACGTTCCCGAGTGGGATGCTTCCAAGTGCGTCGGCTGCAACCAGTGTGCATTCGTCTGCTCTCATGCTACCATCCGTCCCTTCCAGCTGACCGCTGACGAGCTGGCAGCTGCTCCTGCTCAGACCAAGAGCCGCGACAACCGCCCCGCAAACGAGTACAAGTTTGTGATGGCTGTTTCTCCTCTGGACTGCATGGGCTGCGGCGAGTGCGTCACCGTCTGCCCCACCAAGGCAATTGCTATGGTTCCTCAGGAGAGCCAGGCCGATCAGCAGGCAGTCTTCGATTACTGCGTCGCCAACATCTCCAAGAAGCCCAGCAAGTTTGCTGATGACACCGTCATTGGTTCTCAGTTCAACCAGCCCCTGCTGGAGTTCTCTGGCTCCTGCGCAGGCTGTGCCGAGACCTCTTACGCTCGCCTGATCACTCAGCTGTTCGGCGAGAAGATGTACATCTCCAACGCTACCGGCTGCTCCTCTATCTGGGGCGGTACCGCTTCCATCTCTCCCTACACCGTCAACAAGGACAGCGGCCATGGTCCTGCATGGTGCAACTCCCTGTTCGAGGATAACGCTGAGCATGGTCTGGGCCTGTATCTCGGCCAGAAGACCGTTCGTGAGAACCTGATCAAGCGCATTGCTGAGGTTGCTGGTTCTGACAAGGCTTCCGCTGAGCTGAAGGCTGCCTTCGACAAGTTCATGGAGACCAAGAACAACACCAAGGCAAACGACGAACCCGCCAAGGCTCTGATTGCTGAGCTGGAGAAGGCTGCTGCCGCTGGCTGCACCGAGTCCGCTGAGATCCTGAAGAGCAAGGAGTTCATCGCCAAGAAGTCCGTCTGGATCTTCGGTGGTGACGGCTGGGCATACGACATCGGTTTCGGCGGCCTGGATCACGTCCTGGCTTCCGGCGAGGATGTCAACGTCATGGTCTTCGATACTGAGATGTACTCCAACACCGGTGGACAGGCATCCAAGGCTTCCAACATTGGTGAGGTCTGCCAGTTCGCTGCTGCTGGTAAGGAGATCAGCAAGAAGAGCCTGTCCGAGATCGCAATGACCTACGGTTACATCTATGTTGCTCAGATCGCTCTGGGCGCTAACATGAACCAGGCTGTCAAGGCTATTGCCGAGGCTGAGGCTTACCCCGGCCCCTCTCTGATCATCGGCTACGCTCCCTGCGAGCTGCACGGTGTTAAGGGCGGCATGACCAACTGCCAGAACGAGATGAAGAAGGCAGTTGAGGCTGGTTACTGGAACCTGTTCACCTTCAACCCCGCCAACAAGGCTCAGGGCAAGAACCCCTTCACCCTGACCTCCAAGGCTGTGGATGCCGAGAAGTATCAGGCACTGCTGGCAAACGAGACCCGTTACAGCCGCCTGACCCGTGCATTCCCCGAGCGTGCAAAGGCTCTGTTCGCACGCAACGAGCAGGTTGCAAACGATCGTTACGAGCACCTGACCCGTCTGGTCGAGCTGTACAAGTAATCCTGTTTTCTGAACAATGGCTGGCAATGGCCGCAGCGGCACCCTAGTCCGCAAGGCGGCTGCTCCGCACTGGCGATTACTGCGCAACGCAGCAGTGCGAAACTGCGGCCCCGCCGCCCTGAGCAGAGCATGATGAACGTGCAAACGAGCATTTGCGCAAACTTCTGATTTCATTCCCTCGCCCGCCGCAGCCCGCGAACCGCGCCGGGCAGGGTGTTTGAAATACCAAAGCGCCCGCGAGGGTCCTTGAAAGCACACCCCGCGTGTGTCAGGAGCATAAGGTCTGGCAACAGATACCTTGCTCCGCCTGCTGCATAAGACCTGCCCTGCAGGGATCTTGCCGCAGTCAAAAACGAATCCGTTTTTAGCGCCCCGCTCACTTTATAGTGAACGGGGCGTATTTTTGTGTAAGGAAACAGAAACCGCTGTACGGAATGTTCCATACAGCGGTTCTCTCATCCATATACTATTTTGCGGGAGCAGGAATGAATTCAATTTTGACCTGCATTCCCATACCGGCGGCAAGGCGCTGCAGCGTCCGCAGAGAAGGATTTGCGTTGCCGTTTTCCAGCTTGCTGATGTCTGCCTGAGCAATGCCGGTACGCTCCGAGAGCTCCTTCTGGGTCAGGCCGCTTACCTTCCGGGCATCGATCATTGCCTGTACCAGCGAAAGCTCTGGCTGAAGTGCCTCCCACTCCGCTTTGAATTCAGGGTCTTCCAGTTGTTTGTTGAGAAAATTCCGAAAGTCACTCACGATATCTTCTCCTTTCGTTCAAGATAGTCTGCACGATATTTTTTGGCCAGGGCAATTTCCTCTGGTGGCGTTTTTTGCGTTTTCTTGACAAAGCCGTTGGTCAGAACAATGCGCTTTCCAATGTAAAAGAAATACAGAACACGTGTGATATTGCTGCTCTGCTTAGCACGGATCTCAAAAATTCCGTCCCCAATAAATTTGGAGTAGGGCTCCCGCAGCTGTGGTCCGTTGGCTTCCAGCAGTGCGACAGCACCCAATACCTTTGCACGCATTTTGGTGTCAAGGGATTCCAGAAAATCATCTACCGGACAGTCGCCATTCTCCTTATGATAGAAGTCTACATCGTAACATTCCAAGCGGCATCCCTCCTCTATGGGATATATCCTATTTCTATAATATATGATATATCCCATTTTGTCAAGGGTGCGATAAAAATATCTTCTCGCTATTTTACAATTTCTTCATAGGATTTTCATGCAAACCCGTGCTTTTGGTGCTATACTACTGACATAAGGAACCGGGGCCGCAACCGATTCCTTGTACATGATTCCTCCTCACACCAAGGCAATATCCAAACAGAAAGCCCCTTTCAGTGGTCCGCAAGCACTGGAAGGGGCTTTCTGCGTGTTTTGGTGGAAATTCCCGCCTGATTCGGTGCATTTAGGGTTGACCGACCTTTTGGCCGGCGCTATAATAAAAAGTGGAAAAGATCTTTAGGAGGTGAACGCAGGACAATGGACCCGGATCATAGTCGAAGATGCGGTTTTGGTGCGATAGGACGGGACATGGAGCAGGCTGCGTTCGCCTTTTTTGCCCGGTAAGAGGTGCTGTTCGGGCACTTCTCAGCGGGGAGAAAGGGCGCGGCTTTGTGCGCGTGGAAGCCCTGGCAAGGGGTGGATGCGGGCCGTTGGCGGCGCTTTTTGTTTTGCCCTGTACCAACCGCCGGAATACGGTAGGAGGTACGCAAAATGGAAATGGAAGAAAAGAAAAACGAACTGACCGAGGCCGCCCTGCCTGTGCAGGAGCTGCCCGCTGATATCCCGGACGAGGTGCGCCAGAAGCTGGTCAGGGATCTGAACGAGGAAGCCACAGAGGACCTGAAGCAGGACATCCGGGAGGCCGAGAAAGAGGAAGCACGGGACGAAGAGGTCAAGGCTGACCCCGAGATGCTGACCAAGAGCCGCCTGCTCAAGATGCTGGTAAAAAAGCAGTACGTCAAGCTGCGTGAGGTCACCGAGGAGGAGCAGCCCGCCGACCTGGCAGAGCTGCTGGAGGAGCTGGACGAGAACAACCGTCTGGTGGTGTTCCGCCTGCTGAAAAAGGAAGTGGCCACTGAGGCCTTCGCCTATATGTCCGATGAAGCCCGGGATGACCTGGTCAACGCCTTCTCCGACGTGGAGCTGGTCAGCGCCATTGAGGAGATGAGCCTGGACGATGCTGCCGACCTGCTGGAGGATATGCCCGCAGGCGTGGTGAAACGGGTGCTGGAGAAATCCTCCAAGCAGACCCGTGAGAGCCTGAACAAGCTGCTGAATTACCCTGAGAGCTCGGCCGGCAGCTTGATGACCCCTGAATATGTCCGGCTGAAAAAAGAGATGAATGTCCGGCAGGCGCTGGATGCCATCCGGCGGCAGGGCGAGAACGCCGAGACCGTCTATATCAACTATGTTGTGGAGCGCAACCGCCTGAAGGGTGTTGTTTCTGCCCGTGACCTGCTGCTGGCAGACCCTGATACCCCGCTGGTCGATATTATGGACGACAACGTGGTCACCGTGAAGGTCACCGATGACCAGGAGTTCGTGGCCCGTGAGATGCAGCGCTACGACTTTACCGCAATGCCCGTTGTGGACAACGAGGGTATGTTTGTGGGCATTATCACCATCGACGATGCAATCGATGTTCTGACCGATGAGAGCACCGAGGATATGCAGAAGATGGCCGCCATTCTGCCTGCAGATGAGGCCACCACTTATTTTGGCACCAGTGTCTGGACCCACGCCAAGCAGCGCATCCCCTGGCTGCTGATCCTGATGCTGTCGGCCACCTTTACCGGCATGGTCACCACCCATTACGAGGAAGCCTTTGTGAGCCTGCCCCTGCTGGTCTCCTTTATGCCCATGCTGATGGATACCGCCGGCAACTGCGGCAACCAGATCAGCACCCTGATGGTGCGCGGTCTGGCGCTGGGCGAGGTGGAACCCGCCGATTTCCTCAAGGTGCTGGCCAAGGAACTCCGCGTTTCCGCGATCGTGGGTGCGGTGCTGGGCGTGGTGAACGGTCTGCGCATCTACTTGATGTACACCTTCATCTTTGCCGGTCAGTATGACAATGTGATGGGCTACGCCATCGTCGTCAGCGTGTCGCTGTTCTTCAGCGTCATCCTGGCAAAGCTGGTGGGCGGTATGCTGCCCCTTGCCGCCAAGAAGCTGGGTGCGGACCCGGCCATCATGGCGACCCCCTTCATCACCACCATCGTGGATGCCTGCAGCTTGATCCTGTACTTCCAGATCGCGCAGGTCGTGTTCCGGAATATGATGTAACGTTTGATTTTATAGGAGCAACCCTCTCAGTCAAAGCCTGACGGCTTTGCCTGAGAGGGTTGTTTCTTTTTGTTGAAAACTCAGGTTTTCCCGCTGTTTTCCACAGGTCGATTTTTGTAGAAAACGGGTGTGGAAAACTACCGTCTCCTTCATTCCAACGGGGAGAAATTCAAGGAGCGGATTTTCTGCCTGCTGTAAAAAGTAAATTTTCGGGTTTGACTTTCTTTCAGAAAAAAGGTGCAAAGGCCCATAATTCCCCTGATTTTCGCAAAGATTCGCGCGGTACAATACACCATGTATAAACCACCTCACAGGAAAATGTGGAAAACTCAGTGGAAAAAGTGGAAAATATCGTGGGAAAACCGGGCCTTTTTTCACAATTCCGGTGGAAAACCCGGTGGAAAGAGTGGATAAGTCCATCTGAACACACCAAAAATGGATACAACCTGCTGTTTTAGCACTCGGGTGAACAGACAGCCAGATTCTTTTGTTCACACCCTTCGCCTTGAATGGCCCTGCCAATCATGGTACAATGAAAAAAGAGAGCGTTCCCGGCCAACGGGGCGCAAATTTTACGAATAACGGAGGCTTCTGCCTATGAACTGGATCACCAAGCTGGAACGGAAATACGGCCGGTTCTGTATTCCAAACCTCATCAACATCCTCATCGGCGGCCAGATCCTGGTCTACGCCATTGAACTGTTCGTCAACCAGTATATTTCCTTTTATCTCTCCCTGAGCCGCAGTGCCCTGTTCGCCGGGCAGATCTGGCGGCTGTTCACCTTTGTGCTGGTGCCTTTTTCGGGCGGCGGGCCGCTCAGCGTGGTGCTGGGTATCTATTTTACCTGGTTCGTCGGCAGTGCGCTGGAACGGGAGTGGGGCGATTTCCGCTTCAACCTTTATGTCCTGCTGGGGATGGCAGGCGCGTGGCTGGCCTGCCTGCTGACAGGCTCTGCCGATACCTACTGCCTGTCCCTTTCCCTTCTGCTGGCCTTTGCCATGCTTTACCCGGAGCTGCAGGTGCTGCTCTTCTTCGTCATCCCCCTCAAGGTGAAGTATTTCGGCATCTTTGCCACCGCCCTGTGGGTGTTCAGCTTCCTGAGCATGGGGATGCTGGGCAAGCTGAACTATCTGCTCTGTATGCTGGGCTTCCTTCTGTTCTTCGGGCCGCAGGCCTGGCATAACATCCGCGCCTGGGTGCGCCGGGAGCAGTGGAAGAGGAAAAATCGGAGATGATGATTGATCGTCTGGAAGGCAATTCGGAATTAAAGACCAGCGTCCGGCTGATGCTGGGGGGGCGCCGCATGACCCACAGTGTTCTGCTGGTGGGCGAAGAGGGGCTGGGAACCGGGTTTGCGGCCCGCTGTGTGGCGGCGGATTACCTTTACCCCAACGGCGGCGCGCCCGCCGAAGCCCTGCTCCGGGGCGAGTGCTGCCGTGCCGTGGCAAAGGCCGGTAAGCGCGACAGCGGCCAGATTGAGACCGGCATCGTCCGGGAAGCCATCTCCGTGACCGGTATGGGCAGCGGCGGGCGGTATCTGGTCGGTCAGGTCACGGCCATGCGCAGCGAGATCTTCAACACCAGCCTTTCGGCAGAGGGGCGCGCAGTGCTGCTCTACCATGTGGAGCGGATGAACGAGGAATCGGCCAACGCCCTGCTGAAGGTCATGGAGGAGCCGCCCGAGGGCGTGCTTTTTCTGCTGACGGCGGATTCGCTGGCGGGCGTTCTGCCCACCATCCGGAGCCGCTGCATCAGCTTTGCAGTGGCTCCGGTCTCCCCCACCGATTGCGCCCGCTACTGCACCGCACAGGGGGTGGACAGCAAGGACGCCGCCCTGTACAGTGAGCTGTTCGATGGCCACATCGGCACAGTGCTGGATGCGGCCCGGGATGAGGCCCGCCGGGCGCAGGTGGACAAGGCGCTTGCCCTCGCCAAAGCAGCGGCCGCGCAGGACAGCTATGCCGCCGCCGTTCTGCTGTCAGCTTACGAAAAGGATAAGGTGGGGGCCGCCGCTCTGCTGGCTGATTTCCGGGCCGTAGCGGCCGCAGGGCTGCGCGGCAGCCCCCGTGCCCCGGTGCAGGGCGATGCCGCCCGCAAGGCCCTTGCAGCCGCCGATGCGGCGATCCAGCGGCTGGGTGCGCAGGTGAACCCCAAGATCACCTTGAGCGTGCTGGCTGCAAGATTCCGTGGGCTGTAACCTCTCAGGCGCTTCGCTACTACCTGTCCTGCTGGCATAAAGTTATCCTGCGGTAGAAGAATGTTTTAGAGCCGTAGGCGATTTTAGCGAAAAATGAATCTTCTGCCAAGGGCTCCCCTATTAGGGGAGCTGCCGAGCGTTAGCGAGACTGAGAGGGTGAGATCATCTTCTCCGTGCTTTTCTGCGCCGGCCCAGATTCAGCGAGCCGCCCCCGGCAACAAGGGTGAAGAAGCTGAGAACAGCCAGAAGAACGATGAGAGCCGCCATCAGGAGAAGTGTGGACTGAAGGTCGGTGCGAAAGTCGGAGACATACTCCTGATGGGTCACTAGGTCTACCGTGCCCACCTCATAGCCGTCCAGATAAACGGTGGCTGTGCCAAGGACAGCTCCGTCCTTGACGGTGGCGGAGATATTCTCCTGAAGGTCGTAGGTGAAGGTCACCTTGTCGTCCGCATGGCCGTAGCCGCTGACCGGCGCGGCAGCGTAAAGCTCCACTTCCTCATAGGAGCGGCACTTCTTCAGGGGGGCGGTGGTCAGCGGGGTCTCGGTGTCCACCAGCTCCCGGTCAGAAAAGCTTGCAAAGGCCCAGTCCAGGATCTCGGAGGCCTCCCTGTAAATGTTGTCGAGGTCAGAACCCAGCACCACCAGCCCGTAGGTGTGGCCGTCCTTCTGGGCAAAGGTCACATAGCACCGGCCCGCCAGGGTGGTAAAACCGGTCTTCATGCCCCGGATGTAATCCCGGTAGTAGGGGTACTCCGGGTTGAGCATCAGGTTGGTGGAGGTGATGGTGCGCTCGTTCTGGTGCAGATTGGTGGCAGGCAGAGTATAGCTCAGGGTGTTTGCCACCTGCATATAGGTCTCATTCTCGGCGCAGGCCTTGGCAATCAGGGCCAGATCGTGGGCCGAAGAGACGTTGCCGTAATCATACAGGCCGTGCACGCAGGTAAAGCTGGTGCTGGTGCAGCCCAGCTCTTTGGCACGCTGGTTCATCCGGGCCACAAAGGCGGTCAGGTCGCCGTCCGAAACATCGCTGGCGATCACGCTGGCCGCGTCGTTGGCGCTGGCCACCAACAGGCCGTACAGCAGGTCGATGCGGCGCACTGTTTCACCGATGCGCAGGTTGATGGTGCTGCCGTTGGCATTCTGGATGTCCTTGAACTCCTGGGTCAGGCTGGCGGGGATGGTGATCTCCGCGTTCATGTCCTTGCCGCTTTCCAGAAACAGCAGGGCTGTCATCATCTTGGTCAGGCTGGCAATGTAGCGCTGCTGGTCCGCGTTCTGTTCCAGAATGGGTTTGTCGATGTCCGCGTTGAACAGATAGACCGACTCGCCCTCGTTCACGGTCTGGATGGGCATTTCGTATGCGGCCAGACCGGGCAGGACAAGGGTCAGGGCCAGCGCTGCGGTCAGCAGCAGGGCCGCCGCCCGGCGGAAGAGAGTAGAGTTCTGCATAAGCGTATCCTCCAACGGAAGCTCCCGGCTTCCCTGAATCGAAAAACTAAAACACTATATAAAAGAATACCATAAATGACGGAAAAGAGAAAGGTGGTTTTTCACAATGTTGTTGCCTTTTGGTGGAAAAGTTCCCCGGGACGAGGGTGCGGTGTTCGTGGCACCCAACGCCACGGTGCTGGGCGATGTGGTGCTGGGGCCGGGCTCCTCGGTCTGGTATGGTGCGGTTCTGCGCGGGGACGACGGCACCCTGACCCTGGGCGAGAACACCAATGTGCAGGATAATGCGGTGCTCCACTGTGATCCGGGCGGGGCGGTCACGCTGGGCAAAAACGTGACCGTGGGCCACTGTGCCCTTGTCCACGGGTGCACCGTGGGAGACGGTTCCCTGATCGGGATGCACGCCACCCTGCTCAACCACTGTGTTGTGGGCAAAAACTGCATCATCGGGGCCGGTGCGCTTGTGCCGGAAGGCAAGATCATCCCGGACGATTCCCTTGTGGTGGGGGTGCCGGGGAAGATCATCAAGCAGGTCAGCCCCGAACAGGCAGCCGCCAGCCTTGCCAATGCCGCCCACTATGTGGGGGAGGGCCGCCGTCATGCCGCAGCCCTGCGGAAAGAGGAAAAAGGTGAAACCGAGTGAGCGAAATAATTTCGTGCGAAGCTTAACAGAATTTTCACAAGATTTCACAAGAAAGTAATGACTTTTGCGCCGAAATCGGGTATACTATGAGCACAAGGGAGCGGGGCCGCAACCGTCTCCCTTGCACATGATTCCTCCTCACACCAAAGCAATACCCCAAAACAAAAGTCCCCTCCGGTGTACCGCAAGCGCCGGAGGGGACTTTTGTTTGTCTGAAACAGCACCCCCGGCAGAGCGATCCTCTGCCGGGGGCGCTGTGTTATATCAAGTTTCAAAGGGAACCGTAGATGCCGCGCACGGAGACCTCGCCGGTGAACACATGCTCCTCACCGTTGTCGGTGCGGACAACAAGACGGCCCTCCTCGTCCACATCCACGGCCTCGCCTGCTCCCTGCCCGCCGTCCGGCAGGTCAAAGGTCACCCGCCGTCCGATGTTGACACAGGCGGCCTTGTACTCCTCCCGGAAAGGTGCAAAGCCATCCCGCGCAAAGGTGTACAGGGGCCGATCAAAGCCGAAATCCGTCAGGGCCTCGGCCAGCCAGCCGGGATCCTGCTCCAGATCGATCGTGGCACCCTGCAGGGCCAGCGAGGTGCCGTGGGGCAGGTCAGCGGCATCAAAATAACTCTGCGGCTGGGCCAGGTTGATGCCAATGCCGCACAGGATGCCCCGGCCCTGCTGCTGGTAGCCGTAGCAGACGCTTTCGCACAGGATGCCCACGATCTTTTTGCCGTTCAGCAGCAGGTCGTTGGGCCACTTGATCTGGCAGTCCACGCCGTAGCGCAGGGCCAGCTGTCTGCGCACGGCAAGGCTGGCCAGCAGGGGCAGGGTGGCGGGCTGCGCCAGCGGCTCCCGGATGGCGACCGTGTAGTACAGCGCCTTGCCCTCGGCGTTGACCCAGGTGCGGCCCAGGCGGCCCCGCCCGGCGGTCTGGTTGGTGGTGTATACCGCGCCCACCGGGCCAAACTCTTCAAAATGCTCTTTCATATACGCGTTGGTGCTGCCGCATTCGGGCAGATAACGCACCTCATTGATGCTCATTGCTGCGGTACCTCTTTGTGTGCAAAGCTGGTGATCTTGCCCTTGTCCAACAGCATCACGCCGTAGGTGTTGGGGCCGGTGTAGCAGCGGCCGCAGGAACCCGGGTTGAACAGGAACACGCCGTTTTTCTGGAGGGCGATGGGTTTGTGGGTGTGGCCGAACAATGCCACCTCAGCGCCGCGGGCGGCGGCGGCATCTGCCAGCGTGTCCAGATCGTATTTTACACCGTACATGTGACCATGGGTATAGAAAACGACCACCTGATCGAAGGCGGCCAGCCCATCCAGCGGCTCCAACGCACCAAAATCGCAGTTACCGGCTACGGCGTAGACCTTCATCTTGGGGTGCAGGGTCAGTGCATCTTCCAGGTCGCGCAGGCCATCTCCCAAAAAGACAACGGCATTTGCGTCGCTTTCTGCGTGCAGGATGCGCTCCACTGCACCGGCGCTGTTGTGGCTGTCGCTCAGGATCAAAAGTTTCGTCACGGGACTACGTCCTCCTTATTTATACGTATTAAACCTCTCAGTCGCCTTCGGCGACAGCTCCCCTGTCAGGAGAGGGGGCAATGGGAAGCATGGACAGAGAGGTCAATCTGCCTGCAAAGCAAGCAGCTGCTTGTACACTTCACTCTTGGAATACGGCGTGCCCTGCGCGGCGGCCTTGGCGGCGGCAGAGGCTGCGTAGCCGTTCCGGGTCAGTTCCAGCGCCCGCTGGGCGGCCTGCTCCAGTGTCAGCTCTTCTTCGGCTTCGGCGGCGGGCGCACCGGCCATCACCAGAACATACTCGCCGCGGGGGTCGTTCTCGGCATAATGGGTCTGGGCCTCGCCCAGCGTCGTTTTCCAGATCTCCTCGTGGAGCTTGGTCAGCTCCCGGCAGAGGGTGATGCTCCGCTCAGGGCCGAAGGCGGCGGTCAGGTCGTCCAGCGTGGTGCGCAGTTTGTGGGGCGCTTCGTAGAAGATGACTGTCCGCTTTTCCCCCTGCAGCTCGGCCAGCCGCTCCCGCTTCTGCTTTTTGTTCACAGGCAGAAACCCCTCGAACACCCAGCGGGAGGTGTCCTGACCGGAGACGGCCAGCGCCGTCACACAGGCGGAGGCTGCCGGAACGGGCACCACCTTGATGCCCCGGGCCAGTGCGTCCCGCACGATCACCTCGCCCGGGTCCGAGACACAGGGCATACCGGCATCGCTGCACAGGGCGCAGTTCTCGCCTGCCTCAATGCGGCGCAGGATTCCCTCTCCCTTCTGCAGGGCGTGCTCGTAGTAGCTCACCATCGGCTTTTTCAGCCCCAGAAAGTTGAGCAGCTTCATGGTCACGCGGGTATCCTCTGCGGCAATAAAATCTGCCGCGCCAAAGGTGGCTGCCACACGGGGCGGCATGTCATCCAGGTTGCCGATGGGTGTGGCAACGATATAAAGAGTACCTGCCATAGTATCCTCCCATTTGATTTGTACAAAACCTCTCCGTTATCCCTACGGGATGCTGCCTCCCTGACCAGGAGCCGCAGCCCGTACTTGGCGCACAGCGCCTGAGAGGCTCAGCGTCCATACAGTGCCGCGCCTGCCGAGATGAGCACATCCGGCTCGACCCGCAGCCCTGTTTTTCGGTTCTTCTGTGCTTCCACCAGAAACAGCCAGGGGGCGGCATCCGGCCGGTTCTTCACAAAGGCCAGCCGCTTGGGCTCCAGCCGGTTGGCCCGCAGGACCGCCAGCACCTCGGCCAGCCGCTCGGGCCGGTGGCAGAGCGAGAGCCGCCCGCCATCCTTCAACAGCCGGAACGCGCACTTGCAGACATCGTCCAGCGTGCAGTCCGTCTCGTGGCGGGCAGTGGCCCGGGCCCTGTCGGCGGCCTGCTCCCCTGCTGTGAAATAGGGCGGGTTGCAGGCGCACAGGTCGTAGCTGCCTGCGCCTTCCCGGAAGGAGCACAGGTCGGCGCAGACGGGCGTGATGTGCTCAATGCCCTGTTCGGCGCAGGCGGCGGCCAGCAGCGCGCTGGCTTCGGGCTGCAGCTCCAGCCCCAGGCAGGGGCCGCGGTGGCCCCGGTCGTGCCATTCCAGGCTCACGATGCCGCAGCCGGAGCACAGGTCGGCGGCGCGCCAGGCCCGCTTTGGCTCCGAAAACCGGGCCAGCAGCAGCGCGTCCGAGCCAAAGCGGTGCACGGCTGAACAATAGACTCTTGTTCTATTATACAAAATCTCGGTGGAATGTTCCATATACAGCACCTAAAATCCACTGCCAAAATATCGGGCGGAAAAATTGGGGAAAATTGTGCATGAAAGAAAAGCAGCAGACCCGCTTTTGACAGGTCTGCTGCTTTTGATGCGTTTTTTCAGTGTTCGCCGTGAAATTATTCAGCAGCGATAGCACCGGTGGGGCAAGCACCCTCGCAAGCGCCGCAATCGATGCAAGCGTCTGCATTCACAACTGCAACACCATTCTCAATGGTGACAGCACCAACGGGGCAAGCGCCCTCGCAAGCGCCGCAGCCAACACATGCGTCAGAAACCTTGTGTGCCATAATAAAACTCTCCTTTTATCACCCGTGCACTAGCTTTAAGAAGAAGTCTGCCCTCGCACGGTGCCAGCAGGCTTCCCCGGAATTCATCCTTGTCTGCATTCTAACAAAGTGGAAAAGAAAAGGCAAGACTAACCGTGTGCCATAAAAGCCCAAAGTTTTATTTTTGTGGGGTTGCACAAAAGCAAGGCCTAACTTTGCGGGAAAATTAAGAGAGTTTTTTGGCGAAAATCACGAAGAATGGTTAGTTTTGTGATACTAACCGCCGTGATATCCCACTATTTTTCTGGGAATTATTTCTCTTTTTTGGGGCATTTGCCGCAGCCTACATTGCCCTTTTCATCGGCGGCTGCCACCACCGGGGCGGGGTTGCGCACACCGGAATAATCGTCGTCCGGGTCGGGGCGGCGGGGTGCCCGTTTGCCGCCGCTGATATACTCACACACGCCCACCTTATAGTAGCGCGGGGTCAGGGCTTCGGTACCGCAGCGCACCCGCAGGTAGCCGGAGATGGGGTTCACTTCCAGCACGGTGCCCAGACCATCCGGGGTGCGCACGGTGCTGCCCACCATGGGCATGATGCTGTTCAGGTACTCGTAGGCGTTTTCCTCGTAGGAAAGGCAGCACATCAACCGGCCGCAGGCACCGCTGATCTTGGTGGGATTCAGGGAAAGGCCCTGCTCCTTGGCCATCTTGATGGAAACGGGCTGGAAATCCTTGAGGAAGCGGCTGCAGCAGAAGGGCTGGCCGCAGATGCCCAGGCCGCCGATCATCTTGCTCTCATCGCGCACGCCGATCTGGCGCAGCTCGATGCGGGTGTGGAAAATGCCGGCCAGATCCTTGACCAGTTCGCGGAAGTCCACCCGGCCGTCGGCGGTGAAGTAGAACATGATCTTGGAGCGGTCAAGGGTGTACTCGGCCTCCACCAGCTTCATTTCCAGGCCGTGGCGGGCAATGCACTCCTGGCAGGTGTGGTAGGCGCGCTTCTCATCCTCGCGGTTCTGGCGCATCCGGCGCACGTCCACGCTGTCGGCCATCCGGGTGATGGGCTTGAGCGCCTTGGAAACGGCGCTGTCGGCGATCTCTTTCACGCCCTGCACCACCTCGCCGCACTCAATGCCGCGGGCGGTCTCCACGATCACGTATTCGCCGGTTTTGATGTCGGCCCCGGCAGGGTCGAAATAATAGCTTTTGCCGTTTTCCTTGAAACGGACAGAAATGACTTTTTTCATACTGTTCCTCACAGGGGAAACTCCCCTATCTCGTAAAAAGGCCCACAGAAGGGCCTGAAAATCCATTCTAAAGATTATTATAGCATAAACGTTGAAAATTGAACAGCCCTCTCAGGCTCACTTCGTTCGCCGGCTCCCGCAGGGAGGACGGAGAGGGTGATATCCGTAAAAATTTTCATCCTCTGCAACATTCCGCCCCGCTCATTCGTATCCCACTTGAACTCCGTCTGAAATTTGATCTCCAAAACGTCAAAAAACTGAGGTATCACCCGGATTTCACAAAAGATTTTCAAGATTTGCTAAAGAATCTCCGGGCAAGCCTTGCAAGCCCCGGAACCGGGTGTATAATAGGGATATCGACTTTGAGCCGCTCTGAGAAAAAAGAGCAGCCGCGCAATGCGTGGGAAAACACAGAAACGGTAGGAAGAAATGGAAAAATTCAGCGTCAAAAAACCGTTCACCGTTCTGGTTGCAGTCATCATGGTCATCATGCTGGGCCTTGTGTCCGTGCAGAATATGCAGACCAACCTGCTGCCAAACGTGAACACACCGTACCTGATGGTGGTCACGGTCTATCCCGGTGCCAGCCCGGAGCGTGTGGAGAACGAGGTCTCCGACGTGATGGAGAGTGCGCTGGGCACCATCTCGGGCGTGAAAAACGTTACCGCCACCTCGGCAGAAAACTACAGTCTGCTGCTGATGGAGTTTGAGGATGATACGGACATGAACAGTGCCGTGGTCAAGGTGTCCAACAAGGTGGATCAGACCACCTCCAGCCTGCCAAGCACCTGCATGACCCCCTCCATCATTGAATATACCCTGAACATGAACGCCTTTATGACCGTGGCCGTCAGCCGCGAGGGCAGCGATTCCTATGAGCTGGCCGATTTCGTCAACGACACCATGGTCCCCTATATCGAGCGTCAGGGCGGCGTTTCCAATATTTCCGCCAATGGCCTGGTCACCCGGATGGTGCAGGTGCAGCTCGATCAGGAAAAGATCGATGCCATCAACGAAAAGCTGCTGGAAGTCATTGACGTGCAGCTGGCCGATGCAAAGGCCCAGCTGGACGCTGCCGAGGCCCAGATCGAGGCAGGCAGAAAGGAGTACGAGACCCAGCTGGCCAATTACGACAAGCTGGTCAGCGATACCATCAACAGCCAGTATTCCGGTGAGCTGCAGGATTCCTTCATGCTGGTCAAGAAGCAGGCACAGGCCCTTCTGGAGAGCGTCAACCAGCTCATTGCCGTGGTCAACGAGCCGGAGATCCAGCAGGCCCTGATCGATGTGCGGGACGGCCTGCAGCGGGTCGTGGACAAGTTCAACGAGACCGGAATGCAGGATATCGATTCTCTGATCGAGATCGTGGCGGAGCTGCGCGATATCACCGATAAGCTGACCACCGCTTTGCAGGATCTGCAGCAGCGCCTGAACGCGCAGGGCGACACCGCCGGCACAACGGCCGGGGAGCTGGTCGATGATCTGCAGGTGCAGCAGAGCCTGAGCAACATTTATAACACGCTGGAGAGCACCATCAAGGCCATGGACGACGTGCCCGGCCTGATGGACCAGTTTACCCAGATCGTGGGCAGCTATTCCCAGCAGCAGCTGCAGGCCTATATCAAGTTCACCGAGGCCCGCGAGATGCTGAACGATTACGAAAAGCAGCTGGCCGATGCCAAGCAGCAGTATGAGGATGCCAAGCAGAAGGCCATGGAGAACTCCGACGTGGCCAAGATGCTGGATATCAACACACTGGCACAGCTGATCTATGCCCAGAACTTCTCCATGCCCGCCGGTTATGTCAAGGATTCCAGCAACAAGTCCTGGCTGCTGAAGGTCGGCGAGGAGTACGACAGCATCGAGGATATCTCCGGTGCTCTGCTGCTCCATGTGGACGGCTTTGGCGATGTCCGCCTGTCTGACGTGGCCGATGTGCAGATCATCGACAACGCGGAAGACAGCTTTACCCGCCTGAACGGCGAGCGCTCCGTGGTGCTGAAAATCTTCAAGAGCAATTCTTCCAGCGCCGGTGAAGTTTCCGGCAACTGCAAGGCCGCCTTCAAGGAGCTGGAACAGAAATACGATGGCCTGCATGTGGTCGTGCTGTCCAACCAGGGCAACTACATCAGCATCATCGTCAGCAGCATCCTGAGCAGTATGCTCATCGGTGCGGCCCTTGCCATCATCGTGCTGGCCATCTTCCTCAAGGATATCAAGCCCACGCTGGTGGTCGGCATCAGTATCCCGTTGTCGGTGCTGTTTGCCGTGGTGCTCATGTACTTCACCGGTCTGGATATGAATATTATGACGCTGGCGGGCCTGTCCCTCGGCATTGGTATGCTGGTGGATAACTCCATCGTCGTCATCGAGAACATCTACCGTCTGCGCAGCCGCGGCGTGCCCGCTGCCCGCGCGGCGGTCCAGGGCACCAAGCAGGTGGGCATGGCCATCATGGCTTCCACCCTCACCTCTGTCTGCGTGTTCCTGCCCGTCATCTTCACCTCCGGTGTCATCAAGAGCCTGCTGCAGCCCATGTCCATGTGCATCGGCTACTGCCTGGCTGCTTCCCTCATCGTGGCCCTGACGGTTGCCCCGGCGGCCTCCTCTACCCTGCTGAAAAACTCCAAGCCCAAAGAGCTCAAGTGGTTCGACAAGGTGCAGGAAAAGTACGTCAAGAGCCTGGAATGGTGCTTCCAGCACCGCTGGGCACCGCTGGGCGCGGCAGTGGTGCTGCTGGTGTTCTGCGGCTGGCGTGTGATGTCCATGGGCGTTGAGATGCTGCCCACCATCACCAGCAACGAGGCTATCGTCACCCTCTCCACCGAGAAGGATATGACCAAGGAAGAATCCTATGCCGTGGCTGAGAATGTCATTGATGCCCTGCTGGCTGTGGACAACGTGGAAGAGGTGGGCGTTACCACCGACAGCCGCGTGGCCGGAATGGATGTGGGCCAGCTGGGCCTGCCCCAGACCATCACCGACCTGCTGAACGCCGCCAACAGCTACGGCACCTACCAGATCAACGTGATGCTGGACGAGAGCCTCTCCTCCCGGCAGATCGAACAGGCCCGCGAGGCGCTGGAGGAAGCTGTGAACGGCGTGGAGAACTGCACCGCCACCGTTGAGATCAGCGGAATGCAGGAGCTGACCAGTCAGCTGGATATGGGCCTGACTGTCCAGGTCTCCGGCAACGACATCGACACCATGACTGCCCTCTCCGAGAAGGTGGTGGATATGGTCAACGAGATGGACGGCTTTACCAATGCCACCAACGGTCTGGGCAGCGGCGATGCCACCATCAACCTGCAGATCGACCGGGATAAGGTCCGTTCCTACGGCCTGACCGTGGCGCAGGTCTACCAGCAGATCGCCGCCAAGCTGACCACCACCACCACGGCCCAGACCCCCGTTGCCATTGATGGCTCCACCATGAACGTCCAGATCAGCAACAATCTGGACCCCATGACCAAGGAAAACATGATGGATATGACCTTTACGACCTCCGTTATGGCCGCCGATGGCACCACCGAGACCGGCACCTGCACGCTGGGCGATATGGCCACCTGGGTCACCGGCTCCACCCCGGACTCCATCACCAGTAAGAACCAGACCCGCTATATCAGTGTGACGGCTGATGCGGTGGAGGGCACCAATACCACCACCGAGACCCGCGCGCTGGAAAAGAAGCTGAACGAGTTTGCCGCATCCGATGAAATGCCCGAGGGCTGCAGCTTCTATATGGGCGGCGGCTCTGAGATCAACGGCATGGTGGTGGATCAGATGGGCCAGTGGATGTTCCTGGCTCTGCCCTTCGTCTACCTTGTTATGGTGGCCCAGTTCCAGAGCCTGCTCTCCCCCTTCATCGTTCTGTTCACCATTCCGCTGGCCTTTACCGGCGGCCTGCTGGGCCTGCTGCTCACCGGCCAGCAGCTGACCATGATCTCCCTGATGGGCTTCATCGTCCTGATGGGCACGGTCGTCAACAACGGCATCGTGTTCGTGGATTACGCCAACCAGCTGCGCATCGGCGGCATGGAGCGCCGCGCGGCCCTGATCGCCACCGGCAAAACACGAATGCGCCCCATCCTGATGACCACCCTGACCACCGTTCTGGCCATGCTCCAGCTGGTGTTCAGCGGCGATATGGCCAGCCAGCTGATGAGCGGCATGGCCATCGTCATCATCTTTGGCCTGACCTACGCCACCCTGATGACCCTGTACGTTGTGCCCCTGATGTATGACATCCTCTTCAAGAAGCCGCCGCTGAATGTGGATATCGGCGATGAGAACCTTGACGACATCCCCGATGATGCCGCCGAGTATATCGCCCAGAACACCGCTCAGCCGGAGTAAGAAAACTTCCCCAAAGCACCCTTCACAGCCATGTGAGGGGTGCTTTTTGTCAATCTGCTAAAAAAATCGCCGCAGCTTTGGCACAGTCTCCAAAAATTGAGGAATTCAATAAAAAATATTGACAGGGGGGGGGGGGGGGTAGATGTAAAATGAGTTCACAATACAGAAGGTGTAGGGGTATGCTTTCTGTGTGGTAAAATATCATTTTACATTGGAGGTTCTACAAATGAAAATGCTCAAGAAAATGGCCGCTCTTCTGCTTGCCGGCGTAATGGCTCTGGCACTGCTCACCGCTTGCGGCGATGAGGCTCCTGCAAAGAGCACTGCGGAACAGGCTGAAGATGCAATGACTATCGCAATTAACCAGTCTTTGGAAGCTGACTTCAAGAACGATGAGACCCTGAAGAATCTTGCCCGGAAGGCCATCGCCGACAGGGTGGAAGAAGACGGAAAATTCAAAGATGGATTTATGGTCGTTGATCAGGAAAATAAAGTGATGTGTGTGATTTTCCCTGCTGATCGAAGCACCGCGCTCGGTTTTACTGCTGATCAGGTCGCACAGATGAAAGACCCGGCTTTTACAAAGGCTTTTGTTGAATCTTTCCGTAATGCATCTAACATGGATGATGATGATGTGAAAAAAATTAATGCAATTGGTGTTGGTGCTGTAACAAAGGGAGACAAGACCTACATTGCCATTGCAGTGAAAGTGAAAACTGCCAAGTAAATCTTAAAACTGAACTTATCCAAGCCCCGGAGCGCCTACCCCTGGCCCTCCGGGGCTTTTTTCTGCCTATGGGGCAGAATTTACAAAAAATCTCTCGAAATATTGGATAGATTCCCTTAAAAATGCCAACACAGAAGGGGAAAATTGTGATATAATCAAAACAATAAAGGATAAAACAGAGAGTGTGCTGTCCCCAAAAAATACAAAAGGAGGCGAGCCCTATGGCACAGTTTCTCTCCAAGCCTTTTGGCATGACCCCAAACGGCGAAAAGATCAATGAATACATCATCTCGAACCCCGGCGGGCTGGCGGTCAGTGTGCTGAACTACGGCTGTATCATCAAGAATATCTGGGTGCCCACCAAGCGCGGGCCGGTGGATGTGGTGCTGGGCCACGACACCTACGCCGACTACGTCAAGGACTTTGAATCGTCCGGCAGTACCTGCTGCGGCGCGTTCGTGGGCCGGTACGCCAACCGCATCGAGAATGCCGTGTTCAACGTGGGCGGCAAAACCTACCAGCTGGAAGCCAACAACGGCAAAAACCACCTGCACGGTACCTTCCCGCGCAAGCTGTATGAGGTAAAGACCTTTGGCGATACCCTGCTTCTGGAGGCGGAAAGCCCCGATGGAGAGGATGGTTTCCCGGGAAATCTGAAGATCTCGGTGCGGTATATCCTCACCGAGGACAACGCCCTGCGGATGGACTACCGTGTCTCCTCTGATGCCGACACCATCATCAACCTGACCAACCATACCTACTTCAATCTGGATGGCGGCGGCGATGTGCTGGGCCAGAAGCTGCGCATCTATGCGTCCCGCTATCTGGAGGGCAACAACGAGACCTGCCCCACCGGCAATATCCTGCCTGTGGCGGGCACACCGATGGATTTCCGGGCGGGCAAGCCCATTGGCCGGGACATCGACACCGGCTTTTCCCAGACCACCATGGTGGGCGGCGGCTATGACCACTGCTTTGTCATCGACAGGGGCCGCGGGGCCAGCCAGAGCCTGTGCGCCTGGGCTTCCAGCGATAAGACCGGCATCAGCATGAAGGTCTACACCACACAGCCCGGCGTGCAGCTCTACACCGGCAATTTCCTGCAGGACTGCCCCGCCCCCGGCAAGGGCGGCGTGCCGATGCAGAAATACGGCGGCTTTGCGCTGGAGACCCAGCATTTCCCCTGCAGCCCCTCCCACCCGGAGTTCCCCTCCACCGCCCTGCGGGCCGGGAAAGTGTTCCGCGCCAACACCACCCTGCGGTTCTTCACCGGCAAACAGTGCGGGAAACTGTAAAATGCAGCCCTCTCATTCAAAGCCTGACAGCTTTGCCCGGGAGGGCCTTTTTCTCTGATTTGCACAAAGCGTTCCATCACTCCATGTGCAAAACACAAAAAACGCTTGTAAATCAATGCGCGGAAAAATAAATGGAAACAAAAATCCATCCTTATAAAATTCCCGTTACTTGATTCTGCGGCCAAAACGTTGTATCCTTGTGGCAGAAGGCGGGCCTGCCCCGCGCAAGCAACTTTGGTGACGAGAAGAGAGGTACTTTTATGGCAATTTTGGTTTCCGGCGGTGCCGGTTATATCGGCAGCCACACCTGTATCGAACTGCTGAACGCTGGCTTTGACATCGTGGTGGCAGATAACTATTACAACGCTTCCCCCGTGGTGCTGGATCGGGTCAAGCAGATCACCGGCAAGGACTTCCGGTTCTATCAGGCCGATATGACAAAGCACGAGGACGTGGAGAAGATCTTCACCGAGTGCCCTGATATCGATGCTGTCATCCAGTTTGCCGCCTATAAGGCTGTGGGCGAGAGCGTCTCCAAGCCCATCGAGTACTATTACAACAACCTCAACTGCACGCTGGTCATTCTGGACGTGATGCGCCGCCACAACTGCCGCAACTTCGTGTTCAGCTCCTCCGCCACCGTCTACGGTGACCCCGCCAGCGTGCCCATCACCGAGGACTTCCCCGTGGGTGCCACCACCAACCCCTACGGCACCACCAAGGCCTTTACTGAGCGCATCCTGACCGATGTCTGCAAGGCTGACCCCACTCTGAATGTGGCCCTGCTCCGTTACTTCAACCCCATCGGTGCCCACAAGTCCGGCCTGATCGGCGAGGACCCCAACGGCATCCCCAACAACCTGATGCCCTACATCGCCAAGGTGGCCGTGGGCAAGCTGGAAAAGGTGCACGTCTTTGGCAATGACTACCCCACTCCCGACGGCACCGGCGTGCGCGATTACATCCATGTGGTTGACCTGGCCCGGGGCCATGTCTGCGCCATCAAGAAGCTGCAGACCAACTGCGGCCTGTTCATCTGCAATCTGGGCACCGGCCACGGCTACAGCGTGCTGGATGTCATCCATGCCTTTGAGAAGGCCTGCGGCAAGAAGCTCCCCTATGTGATCGATCCCCGCCGCCCCGGCGATATCGCCGAGTGCTATGCCGACCCCACCAAGGCCAAGAATGAGCTGGGCTGGGTGGCTGAGTACGGCATCGAGGAGATGTGTGCCGACAGCTGGAACTGGCAGAAGAACAACCCCGACGGCTACCACACCGTGAAGTAAACAGAACTGTTCTCAAAACGCACCTTTGAACGTGAAAATTCAGGGGTGCGTTTTCTTTTGCCCGGAAACCTGCCGGAACAGAAGAAAGAGTTCTACAAAAAACAGCGGGGACAGGCGAGAATTTTTGCCGCTTCCTGCCTTGACAATGCCTTTGAGTTAGCTTATATTAAGACTGTTCACATACACTAACATTTTGTCGAAGGAAAGGCATCTGCCATGACATTAAAGGAACTGAAGATCGGCGAAAGTGCCGTGATCGATACAGTGGGCGGAACGGGAGAGCTCCGCCAGCATTTTCTGGATATGGGGCTGATCCCCGGCGAGAAGGTCACGCTGGTGAAATTTGCGCCCATGGGAGACCCCATGGAGCTGCAGATCCACGGCTATGAGCTGACCCTGCGGCTGGACGATGCGGCACGGATCGAGATCACCCCGGCGGAAGCACCCGCAGCGGCCCCGGCACGGAAGGCCGGCCGGATGGTGGAGCACCCGGGCCTGGGCGAGGGCGGCCGCTATCACACCAAAAAGGGCGAACACCCGCTGCCGGAGGGAACGGTGCTGACCTTTGCGCTGGCCGGAAATCAGAACTGCGGCAAAACGACCCTGTTCAACCAGCTCACCGGCTCCAACCAGCATGTGGGCAACTTTCCGGGCGTGACGGTGGACCGCAAGAGCGGTGCCATCCGGGAATATCCCGATACCGAAGTCACCGACCTGCCCGGCATCTACTCCATGTCGCCCTATTCCAGCGAGGAGATCGTGACCCGCCAGTTCATCATTGGCGAAAAGCCCACGGGCATCATCAACATCGTGGATGCCACCAACATCGAGCGCAACCTGTACTTAACGATGCAGCTGATGGAGCTGGACACCCCCATGGTGCTGGCACTGAATATGATGGATGAGGTGCGCGGCAACGGCGGCACCATCAACATCAACGAGATGGAAGCGATGCTGGGCATCCCGGTGGTCCCCATTTCCGCCGCAAAGAACGAGGGCGTGGATGAGCTGGTGGATCACGCCATCCATGTGGCAAAGTATCAGGAGCGTCCGGGCCGGATGGACTTCTGCGGCGAGGATGACCACGGCGGTGCGGTTCACCGCTGCATCCACGGCATCATCCACCTCATCGAGGACCACGCCCGGGCGGCGGGGATCCCGGTGCGCTTTGCCGCCACAAAGCTGGTGGAGGGCGACCCCCGCATTGAGGAGGCCCTGAAGCTGGATCAGAACGAAAAAGAGATGATCGAGCATATCATCCTGCAGATGGAGCAGGAACGCGGTCTGGACCGCGCCGCCGCCATTGCAGATATGCGGTTCCACTTTATCCATCAGCTGGTGAATCAGACTGTGGTAAAGCCCCACCAGAGCAAGGAGCAGCTGCGCAGCGCAAGGATCGACCGCTTCCTCACCGGAAAATATACGGCGATCCCGGCATTCGTGGGCATCATGGCGCTGGTGTTTTATCTGACCTTCGGTGTGATCGGTGCGGGGCTGCAAGGCCTGCTGGAACTGGGCATTGAGAACCTGACGATCCTTGTGGACAATGCCCTGACGGCGTGGAACGTCAACGATGCAGTGCATTCGCTGGTGATCGACGGCATCTTTACCGGTGTGGGCAGTGTGCTGAGTTTCCTGCCCATCATCGTGACCCTGTTCTTCTTCCTTTCCCTGCTGGAGGATACCGGCTATATGGCCCGTGTGGCCTTTGTGATGGACAAGCTGCTGCGGCGCATCGGTCTTTCGGGCCGCAGCATCGTGCCCATGCTCATCGGCTTTGGCTGCACGGTTCCCGGTGTGATGGCAAGCCGCACGCTGCCCTCGGAGCGGGACCGGAAAATGACCATTCTGCTCACGCCCTTTATGAGCTGCTCGGCCAAGCTCCCGATCTACAGCCTGTTTGCGGTGACCTTCTTCCCGGAGTACGCCGCACTGGTCATGGTGGGCCTGTATTTCCTGGGCATCCTTGTGGGCATTGGTATGGCCTTTCTGCTCAAGGGAACGCTGTTCAAAGGCGAGGCCGTGCCCTTTGTCATGGAGCTGCCCAACTACCGCCTGCCCGGCCTGAAAAATGTGGGCCAGCTGCTCTGGGAAAAGGCCCGGGATTTCCTCGAGCGTGCCTTTACGGTCATCTTCCTGGCAACCATCATCATCTGGTTCCTGCAGAACTTTGACTTCCAGCTCAGCCTGACCGCAGACCCGCAGGAGAGCATCCTGGCCTGGATCGCCAGCGGCATCGCGCCGTTGTTTGCACCGCTGGGCTTTGGCGACTGGCGGGTGTCCACGGCGCTGATCACCGGCTTTATGGCAAAGGAGAGCGTCGTCTCTACCCTTACCATCCTGTATGGCTCCTCTGCCGCACTGGGCGCAGCGCTCAGCCCGGCGGCAGCGGCTCCCCTGCTGGTGTTCTGCCTGCTCTACACCCCCTGCATCGCCGCTGTGGCATCGGTCAAGCGGGAGATGGGCGGCCGCTGGGCCACCGTTATGGTCGTAAACCAGTGCGTTGTGGCATGGCTTGCCGCGCTCATTGTGCGGTTCCTCGCCGTGGCGGTGCTGTGACCCTGCCCTGAAGCATATCAAAAGCCCGTACCGTGAAAATCTTCATGGTGCGGGCTTTTTGCGTTGGACAAAATATATGGAGCAGGAGATTTTACGCTGCCTGCCCTTGACAACAGAGATTCCCTGTGCTAAAATACTTCAAAAATGAACAATTCAAAAAGAGAGAAAGAAGGGCGCGCAATGCGTGAGCTGAACCCCAGTGTGGAATTTGCCAACAAGACGGGCCTTGCGTACAGCGCCGTCTGCAAGCCGCTGTGCCAGAAGCTGCACCTGCCGCAGACAGCGTTTGATATCCTGATGTTCCTTGCCAACAACCCCAACTACACGACCGCCCGCGATATCGTGGAGGTACGCCACATCAAGGCGAACCTTGTCTCGGTGAATGTGGACAAGCTGGTGCAGGAGGGCTTTCTGGAGCGCCGTCCGGTGTTGGGCGACCGCCGCAAAACGGAACTTGCCTGCACCGAAAAGGCGCAGGCCATCATCGAACAGGGCCGCAGGATGCAGGATGGTTTCATCCGCCGTCTGATGGCAGGGCTGGAGGAAGAAAAACTCGAGATATTTTTTGAAGTCATCGATACGATGAGCGAAAATCTGGATGCAATCTTGGAAGGAGAAGAATAAGATGAATCTGCTGTTTACCATCATCGTTACCTTTTTTGCCGGAATGGGCGCGGGCCTGGGCACCGGCTTTGCGGGCATGAGCGCTGCCGCTGTCATCAGCCCGATGCTCATCACTTTCCTGGGGATGGACCCCTATATGGCAGTCGGCATTGCCCTTTCCTCGGATGTGCTGGCCAGTGCGGTATCTGCCTACACCTACCACAAAAACAAAAACCTGGATATCAAGAACGGTCTGATCATGATGGCCAGTGTGCTGCTGTTCACCGTGGTGGGCAGCTGGGTGGCAAGCCTGGTGCCTTCCACCACCATGGGCAGCTTCTCGGTGTTTATGACGTTCCTGCTGGGCATTAAATTCATCGTCAAGCCCGTTATGACCACCAAAGAAGCCATGCAGGGGGTCTCTGCCAAGAAGCGTGCCCTCCAGTCTATCGTCTGCGGTGTGGTCATCGGGATGATCTGCGGCTTTATCGGTGCCGGCGGCGGCATGATGATGCTGCTCATCCTGACCAGTGTCCTGGGCTACGAGCTCAAGACTGCCGTGGGCACCAGCGTGTTTATTATGACTTTCACCGCCCTGACCGGCGCGGCCTCCCACTTTGCCATCGGCGGCGCACCGGACTGGACCGTGTTCATCCTCTGCGTCCTGTTCACCCTGCTGTGGGCCCGCATCGCCGCTGTCTTTGCCAATAAGGCCGATGCCAAGACCCTGAACCGTGCAACCGGCATCGTTCTGGTCGTGCTGGGCATCGTGGTCATGGGCTTCAATCTCCTGACAAAATAAACTGTAAAAGAAAAGAGCCTGTCTCCCGAAATTCCTTGGAGACAGGCTCTTTTTGTTGTACTTTGGAAAATTACTTTTCTTCGATGGTGGAGTGCTCGATCACCCAGTCGGCGGCACGGCGGATGGCCTCGCTGCGCTGCATGGCGGGGATGTTGGCGTTGGCCTTGACCTCTTCCAGCGTTTTCTTGGTGCGGTCGGCGCGCTCCTGCAGGTTCTTGGTGATCTCCTCATCGGTGGGCACCAGACCCTCGTTCTGGGCGACCTGCAGCAGAGCCATCCGGGCGCGGGTGTTCTTCTCGGCGGCGGCGTGAACGTTGGCCGTGAAGTTCTCGCGGGTCTGGTGGATCTGGCTCAGGTAGCGATCCAGGCTCATGCGCTGCATCTGGAGCTGCTGCTGGATGTTCTGCATCTCCTGCTGGTAGGTGCTCTCCACCAGAACGCTGGGGATCTCGCCCTCAGCGGCAGAGGCCAGCTGGGTCAGCACCTGATCCTTGGCGCGGTTCAGGGCGCTGGCGTGCTTGCCGTCGTGCAGCTGCTTGCGCACCTGCTCCCGGAATGCTTCCATGGTGTCCACCTTGCCCACCTTCTTGGCAAAATCGCTGTTCAGGGCGGGCAGCTGGCGGACGCAGACATCGATCAGTTTGATCTTAAAGACAACGGGCTTTCCGGCCAGATCCTTGACGTGATAGCGTGCCGGGAAGGTGACGTTGATCTCGAATTCCTCGCCGCCCTTGTGGCCCAGAATGCCGTCCTCAAAGCCGGGGATCATCCGGCCGCTGCCCAGCTGCAGGGTCTGGTTCTGTGCGGAACCGCCCTGGAAGGGCTTGCTGTCCAGCAGGCCCTCGTAATCGATGTGAACGATGTTGCCCTTGACGGCCGGGCCCTTGTGGGGCACCAGCTCGGCAGCAGCATTGCGGCGGCGCTCCAGCACGGCATCGATCTCTTTGTCGGTGACGGCGGGGGTCACGCACTCCACATGGAAGCCGGTGGTCTGGGTCAGGTTCAGCTCCGGCTGCAGCGGGGTGGTGGCGGTGGCTACAAAGCCCTCGTCCTTTTTAACGCTGACCAGGTCATAGCTGGGCTCATCCACCGCCTTGAAGCCGTGCTCGGCCATGGCGGCCTCGTACAGGGCAGGAACGTCGCGATCCATCAGGTCGTTGATGGCATCGTACCAGAATGTGTGCTCGCCGCGGTCGGCCTCGATCTGAGCACGGTCGGCCTCGCCCTTGGCAAAGCCCTTGATGGTGTAGCTGGCGCGGGTGCGCTCATACACCGCATTGGATGCGGTCTCCAGCTCCTCAGCCGTTGCGCTGAAGGTCATCTTGCAGACACTCTTTTCGGGAGTTTCCACGCTTACCAGTTTCATAGGAATCCAACCTCCGTGTTGCCCCCAAAGGAGCGATTTCAAACATTAATAAAGTTATTATAGCACAAGTGGGGCAAAAGCGGTATAATAAAAGAGAGAAAAAAGTGCGAAGCGGACGATTTTTGCCCGGCAGAGCACGAAAGGATGTGCATCGGATGCGCTTGTTTGACGTTCTCGGGCCGGTTATGATCGGCCCCTCTTCCAGCCATACAGCGGGTGCCGCCCGGATCGGCTACACGGCCCAGAAGCTTCTGGGCGAGATCCCGGCGCAGGCGGATATTGGCCTGTACGGCAGCTTTGCCACCACCGGAAAGGGACATGGCACGGATAAAGCCCTGGTCGCCGGCCTGCTTGGCCTGCGGCCCGATGATCCCCGCCTGCCCGACAGCTTTGCCCTGGCCGCAGAGCAGGGCATGGCATTCCGGATCCATCCTGTGGAATTGCGCTCTGCGCACCCCAATACCGCTGTTCTCACCCTGACGGGCCGGGAGGGGCGGGTGCTTTCCATGAAAGCCGCTTCGGTGGGCGGCGGGCGCATCCGTGTGACCGAGATCGACGGCGTGCCCGCCGATTTCGGCGGCGACAGCAACACCCTGATCATTCACAATGAGGACACCCCCGGCTGCATCGCCGAGGTGACCACCTGCCTTGCCGTGCGCAGGATCAACGTTGCATCGATGCAGGTGTTCCGCGCAGGAACCGGCGGCTATGCCGTTATGGTGCTGGAGTGCGATTCCCACATCCCCCACCCGCTGGAACGGAAGCTGGCGACCCTGCCCGGCATCCTGAAGGTGACCTGCCTGAACATCGACGAGCCCGAAGAAGACGCGGAGGAATGACCATGTCCTTTTTATCCTGTGAAGAAATGCTGGCCGCTGCCCGCAGCCAGAACATCTCCCTTGCCGAGGCCATCCTGCGCAGTGATCTGGCCGAGAGCCGCCTGACCGAAGAGGCCAGCCGCCATGCCATGCATCACCTGTGGCATGTGATGGAGGCCACCAGCCTGGATTATGACCCTACCCAGCGCAGCCGCAGCGGCCTGTCCGGCGGCGATGCCGCCAAGGTGGAACAGGCCCATCAGGCGGGCAGGAGCTATGGCGGGGATTACCTTGCTGAGGTGACCGCCGAAGCCCTCAAGACCGCTGAGTGCAACGCCTGCATGAAACGGATCGTTGCTGCCCCCACAGCGGGCAGCTGCGGTGTGCTCCCGGCGGTGCTGCTTCCCCTTGCCCGTGCAGGCGAGGCCGATGAAGAAGCCATCTGCGAAGCCCTCTATGTGGCCGCAGGCTTCGGGCAGGTCATCGCCGCCCGGGCCACTCTGGCCGGTGCCGAGGGAGGCTGTCAGGCTGAGGTGGGAGCCGCCAGCGCCATGGCCGCCGCCGCCCTCTGCCACCTGAAGGGCGGCACGCCGGAGCAGTGCGCCGCCGCTGCCGCTATGGCACTGGGCAACCTGCTGGGCCTGGTCTGCGACCCTGTGGCCGGTCTGGTGGAGGTGCCCTGCATCAAGCGCAATGTTGTGGGTGCCGTGAACGCCGTTTCCTGCGCCAATATGGCGCTTGCGGGGGTAGATTACGCCATTCCCTGCGATGAAGTCATCGATGCCATGGGCCGCGTGGGCAGTCTGCTCTCCCCTGATCTGCGGGAGACCGGCCAGGGTGGCCTTGCCGCAACGCCGACCGGTGTCCGCATCGCCGAGCGTCTGGCAGAGGAAACCTGAGGTCCGCGCGAAGAATCACGAAAAATACTGAAAAAACGAAAAGACGTACTTTTCTGCGTGGAAAAATAAAAAACGAAAATAAAATCAAAAAATCCGCAAAAAACTGTTGACAAACCCCGCCCTGCGTGATAAAATACATCTTGTTCCGACCGGAACGTATGCGTTGGTAGCTCAGCTGGATAGAGTGACTGACTACGAATCAGTAGGCCGGGGGTTCGAGTCCCTTCCATCGCACCAAACAATGAAAATCCGAACCTTTTCTCGATAGGAGAAGGGTTCGGATTTTTTGTTTTCTTCGGAAATGAGAATTCCGGCTCGTTTCAGACCGCGGTGTGTCCAAAACCTTATCAGAAGAAAAACCGTGTAACGAAAGTCACAACTGTAAAGGTGCCGTAAGGCGGAAAGGACACAAACATGAAGTACGATGAAAGAGCCTGCAAGTTCAACATGGATACCGGCTGCGTGGAGCTGCTGCTCCGGGATGGGAGAATGATCTTCATTGACTGCACTGGGGTCGAGGATGCACTGGACGTGACCATGGCGCAGAGGTCAGAGTTAGACTACCTCATCTACAATGACCCACTGGGCTATGCCGATTTGATTCTGAACGGAGACCCGGAGAAATACCTGAAAAATGTAAACGGGAGCCATGGGTTAGAAGATTAAGCAGAGAAAGAGCAGAAGCATTTTCAAAATGCTCCTGCTCTTTCTTATACCTGTTCCATCAACTTGATGAATGCTTGTGCATAGCGCGGCAGATAGTCACCGGTGCGCCATGCCGCCACCGATTCAATATGAAGTGTACAGTTTTGTAAAGGATAGGCTCCGAAAGGAATATTAAGTTCCAGATGTTCCAACAGTTCTCCGCTCAAAAATCCAATTCCATAGCCGTTTGCAGCCAATGCAGCCGCAGCACGAATATTGCTGCTCTCTAAAATCTCGGCGGGCTGAATATGCCGCTTTTCCAGCTCCTGAAGGATATACTGTCCTTGCCGTTGGGTACGATTTTGCAAAAGCAAAGTCTGTCCGGCCAACCACTCCAGCGAAAACTCTCCGATTTGGGCAGCTTTCGCTTCTAACGGATGCCCTTTCGATAAAATTGCGTACATCTTATCACTGTGCATTACCTGATAGCTCAAGCCGGTTATTCGCTCAAAGGACATATAAAATGCCAGATCTATTTCGCCGTTTAACAGTTTCTGGTCAAGTACGGCACTGGGGGCCTCTACAATGCGGAACTGTACCTGCGGAAACTCTTTGTGGAAGATGGGTAGTACCTTCGGCAGCGAGAAGCTGCATCGGAACGGCGGGATACCAACATAAAGAACACCCCGGTCAGAACGCAGAATATCCGTCATCTCTGCATCCATCTCACGCTTCTGGCTTAGGATACGCTCCACATGGGCATAGTACCGCTGTCCGGCATAGGTCAGCTTCAATCGGCGGCTCCCACGTTGAAACAAAACCAGTCCAAGGTCTTCTTCCAACTTTTGCAAAAATTTAGAAAGTGTAGGTTGGCTGACATAGAGCTGCCGCGCTGCATGGGTAAGATTTCCGCATTTTACAATAGTGGAAAAATATTCTAACTCCTTGAAATCCATATAGATTCACCTGCCTATTCCGTGTGCTTTTATTTTATCATGTACTATGCATATAGGCTATAGAAAAAATGAAAAATTGATATTTTTGGAATCGAAAAAGTTATGATATACTGCTACTTGTGAAATATATCACAAGAAAATCTTTCTTTGGGACGAAAAAAGCAGGAGGAAATCATGAAAAAGAACAAGATGCTGTATCGCATTGTTGCAGCAGTCCTTGCTTGTGCAGTGGTTGCGCTGGCGCTCGTCACGTATCAGAGCCGCAGTAGCAGCAATGCACCTGTGGCAGAAGGCGCTGTGACTGCAACTGGTTCGGCGAAGGGCATGGAAGGCGATGTGGTGGTGGAAGTCACAGCAGATGCCACTACTATATACTCCATCACCGTGAAGGAGCAGAATGAAACACAGGGCATTGGCTCTGTGGTCTGTGAGCAGCTGCCGGATACCATGGTGGCTGCAAACAGCTACAATGTGGATGGCATTGCCGGTGCAACGGTCACCAGCGATGCGCTGAAGGAAGCCGTGAAAGCCGCTCTGACCAGTGCCGGGCTGGATGCATCTGCTTTTGCAGTTGCACAGACGAGCGATGCCGCAGTGGAAAAAACTGCCGAGAGTCTGTATTGTGATGTGGTCATTGTTGGTGCAGGCGGTGCCGGTTTGACTGCTGCTGCACAGGCCGCTGAAAATGGAGCCAAGGTCATTGTTGTTGAAAAGATGCCCATTGTGGGCGGCAACAGCCTGAAAGCAACGGGCGGCATGAACGCTGCGGACACCAAATATCAGGAAGCACTGGGCATTACGGACAGTGGTGTGGACGAATTTATCGAGGATACCATGAATGGCGGCCATCAGATCAACGACCGCAGCTTGGTGACCGTGATGGCAGAAGAAAGTTCGGATGCAGTCGATTGGCTGGATGCTATCGGTGCTCCGCTGCCCAAAGTCGCTGCAACGGGCGGTACTACCCACAAATATCTGCATGAGCCGGAAGATGGAAGCGCAGTCGGCAGCTATCTGGTTGAAAAGCTGAATGCACAGGCAGAAAAGCTGGGTGTGCAGATCATGCTGAACACCGAAGCGACCGAGATCCTGACGGAAAATGGTGCTGCGGTTGGCATCAAGGCAGAAAGCAAGGAACATAATTATACCATCCATGCAAAGAGCGTGATCCTTGCGACCGGTGGTTTTGGCGCGAACTTTGATTTGATGGCCAGCTTCAATCCGGCACTGGCCAATGCTGTGACCACCAATCACGCCGGTGCTACGGGTGATGGTATCCTGATGGCAGAAGCCATTGGCGCTGACACGGTGGACATGGATCAGATCCAGCTGCATCCGACCGTTTATCAGGAAACCGGCCTGCTGGTTTCGGAGAGTGTGCGCAGCATGGGCGGTATTCTGGTCAATGCTGAAGGCAAGCGTTTCTGCAACGATCTGGCTACCCGTGATGCTGTTTCCAATGCGGAATTGGAGCAGCCGGGTGCATACGCCTATATTATTTTTGACCAGCGTATTGTGGACGATCTGAAGTCCTGCCAGAAGTACATTAAAAATGGCCTGACCGTTTCTGCCGACAACTACGAAGATCTGGCAAAAGCAATGGGACTGGAGGGCGATGCCATCCAGAACTTTGTGGATACGATGGATACTTGGAACGCAGCAGTGGCAGCAGGCGAGGACAAAGAGTTTGGCCGCAACAACGGTATGGACGCTGACCTGTCTACTGCACCCTATTACGCAATCAAAATCGCACCGGGCATCCATCATACCATGGGTGGCCTGAAGATCAACACAGACGCAGAGGTTCTTGATACGCAGGGAAATGCGATCCCCGGTTTGTATGCCGCTGGCGAAACTACCGGCGGTGTGCATGGCGGCAACCGCATTGGCGGCAATGCCGTGTGCGACTTTGTAGTGTTTGGCCGGATCGCGGGCAACAACGCTTCGGCTTACGCAGCGAACTAAGCCATTTATATAAAACAAAAAACAGGGTGCGCCCTGCGGACGCACCCTGCCAAAAGCCACAGACAACAGCGATATGTACAGCAGGGAGTTCCCCACCGGAGGGAACTTCCTGTTTTTCGTTGTTTGCATGATGGGCCTGTTCCGCCTGCCATGCGGCAAACTCCCGCTGACCTTCCTCGCTGTTCCAGCAGGCAAGGATGGCCGGGTAGAATGCCCGTGCCAGACGTTCGATGGCTTCATCGGGATAAGGGGAAGTGTTTGTGGACTTTTTCTTTTTGTTCAAACGCACGCTCCTTTGATCGTCCCACCGTGGCAAAGTCGGGCGAGAAAATCAAAGTTCCAATTTTTATCAGGCGCAAGGGCGCGGATGCTTTCCGCCCTGCACTTGCGGCTGGGGGCTCGTTGATGGCTTACAGGTGTCTGCTGTTATGCGGTCTTTTCTTCTTCAAGGGCTTCTGCAAGAGCCTTTTCCAGATAGGTTTCGATTTCAGTCAGGTAGTTAGCAGGTCGCTGCATTGCGAAGCGGAGAACCTTCTGCTTTTCCGGGTCAGTGAAATAGCTGGGATTGTTTTTGAGCGTTTTCTTCCATGAGTTTTTCATCATTTCGGTCGCACGGCTCAAAGATTTGTAAACCTTCATAAACTCGTCCGGTACATGATAGCACCGGAATTCTTCTGTTTGTGGTGTGGGCATGGGAACGGGTTCCGCTTTTTCAGGTTCAAATTCTGCGCTGGCAGATTCCAACACTTCCAATGCCTCTGGATGCAGGATTTGAGCAAGGACATCTGAACGATGCTCGGCACTTACCTGCACGAGTTTGGACATTTCTTCGTTGGTAAACTTCACTTCGCCGGAAAAGACTTTCTGCTTGATGCCGGGAGAGAGGTTGTCTGCGATGTCGATGCCTCGTGTATAGTGGCTGGCGCGGAGAACGGAGGCGCGGCTGACACCGTTTTCCTCTGCGATCCGGTCACAGGTTTTCTTTCCAGAGTGGTGGTTATCACCGTGATCACCACCACTTTTCTTTGCTAAAGTGTACTGATTACCCCGAAAGATTTTTGCAGCTTTCTTTTCAGCTTCATACTGTTTCCCAAGCAGATAGCGTTTCTGTTCGGGGCTCAGGTTTCGCCGTCCCAACTGATTCCGGCAAATCCACGCAATGGTTTCTTCGCGGTTCTCAAATTGGAGCGGCGTAGTGGAAAAATAAATCTCAGGATGCTTCTGGAGAATGGCATAACGGTTGTGGCCGTCAACAAGGGTATTGTTCCAAACGATCAAAGGAGAGAGCAGCTTGCCTTCCTTGAGGATGTTTTCTTCAAGCTGCTTAAATTCATCATCGGTCAGAGGAGGAATCTGAGACTGGAACTCCGGGTCGATTTTCAGGTTGATCATACGCACACTCCTTTATCTCTCCTGCTGCGCCGGTTCTTCCTCCCGGAAAAAGGACGCAACATTCTGCTTTGCGGTTTTCAGCTTGAGCAGCTCGTTCTTGGCTTCCTTGTACTGCTCGTAGAACTGTGCCTTTTCGGATGCCAGCTGCGCATACTCGGCTTCCAGTTTCTTCGGGCTGGGCAGCTTGGTGATATCATTTGCCTTGAAATAGGCTACTGCCGCCCGGTATGCTGTCAGCTCTGCACGGTGCTGTTCTTCAAAGGCTGCGGGTCGGTTGGCAGTCTTTAACTGCTGTGCGATGTTCTTGGTGCTGGTGTAGGCAGCAGCATGACGGCGCAGCTCTTTGTTGGCTTTCATGCGACCTTCGAGATCTTTCACCACTGCCAGCGAATCGTGGAACTTGGTATCAAGCTCTGTAATTCTCTGGTCGAGTGCGTCCTCGTTGAGCAGACCATTTTCCTGCAAGAGGATCAAGGTCTGTGCCATAGCTTTGAGGTTGTGTTTTTTCGCCCAACGCTCGTAGCCGATGCCCTTACCCTGCTTCAGCTTCGCCTGAATATCGATCAGTTTCCCGATGCGGTCAGACTTGGACTGGATAGTGCGCTTGCGTTCGGTATTGGCTTTCAGAGCGGCAAGCACAAGTTCTTTCTCGAACTTGTCACCGATGCTGCGCGCCCGGATGAACTTTGTCCTTCCAGCAGGCAGATAGCTGAGCCGTCCACGGCTTTCCTTGACGGTAATGCCGTACTGCTGCAAGAGCCTGTCCGAGAAATCTTCAAAACTCGTTGCAACATTGAGAACCTCCGAAATCTGTCTCCGCAAGACTTCTTTTGCGGTTTCAAACTTCGTTTGTGTGGGCTGCTGACCTGTTGCGAGCAGGGCAGCGTTTTCATGGTCGAGTTTCAGTTGACCTCGCTGTTTCATCCAGTATTCGCGCTCGCTCACACGAACCTTCGAGCCGTTGAGCAGGTCGATCTGGTACAGTCCGGCACCCTCGCACATCTCCATGACCTCGACACGCAAGTGCCGCATGGTCTGGGCAGTGCTGGAGTGCTTCATGCCCTCTAGCCAGTCACGGGGCTTCTGCATATAGGGTTTGCGCTCCACTTCTCGTGTTCGGATGCTGCCGATCACGATGTGGACGTGGATATTTCCCGAACGGTTATGCCCATTGGGGTGAGTGCAGACGATGGCAGGATGACCGGGGAAGTTTTCCTCGCAGAATTTCAGGCCAAGTGCCTGTGCCTTTTCCATGGTCAAGCCGTTGTCGGCTGCATCTCGTGGGTCAAAGCTGATGATATACTGGTGACTTTTGATATCACCATGCTGGGTATTCTTACCATACTTGCGGTTTGCCAGCAGACAGGCCGTTGCAAACGAGAAATCGCCACACTCAAGGGTGTCGAGCAGGTACGAATCCCGCAGCTTCGGCTTGCCCTGTTCATCCAGAAGTTGCTTTCCAGTGAACGCATCGTGCTGGTAAACGAGGTACGCTTCGATGGCGGTGTAGTCCGAGTTTTTAGAGGCGATATGCTTGAGCGTTGCCATACAGTTCACCCAGAACTTTCTCGGCGTTGAGCCGAAATGCAGTCAGGTCTGCAAGTTCGTCAAGGAGTTTCGCCCGGATCTGCTCGGTGT
>ERZ1673693.141-NODE-141-length-102733-cov-55.947632_pt1 | contig 102733 bp, 70 predicted proteins | sample MGYA00580223_ERZ1673693 | MGnify/ENA primary metagenome ERZ1673693 (study PRJEB41218, sample SAMN15661741) | gut metagenome | host: Homo sapiens | place: Canada: London | collected 2015-08-20/2019-03-30 | study: EMG produced TPA metagenomics assembly of...
GTTGTGATTTGCTTTCAAATTAGTATCTTTGAACCATAAAGAACAGCTCAATGTATGCAACGAGTAGTAAATCAGGGATTTATGAGCATAGTTAGAATTTATAAAAATGCTGTTTTTTTGAAGTAAATCCTACAAATAGTAGGATTTACTTTTTTAGAATAGCTCTAATTGCTGTCCTGGAGCATTAGGCTCTACAGTCTTTTTCCCATAAAAAATCTTAATTTGGGAAAACTGTTTATCTGTAATACATAAGATACCCACCTGACCTAATTGAGGAAGAAAGGATTGGACTCTTTTAATATGTACATCGGCATTTTCGCTACTGGCACAATGTCGGACATAAATGGAGAACTGAAACATGGTGAACCCATCACGCTGAAGCATTTTTCTGAAATCGGACGCTGCTTTTCTCTCTTTCTTTGTATCCGTTGGTAAGTCAAAAAATACTAATACCCACATTACTCTATATTCGCTAAAGCGTTCCATTAATCTTCTTCGGGATATTGGATACGTCTTAATTCCCCTGCAAAGCATTTATATAAGGATGCAGTGGTTTGCCCAACAGCTACCATTAATGGACTACGTTTGCCACCAATATGAACATCTAAAGTTGGGATGGTAAGCAAGACTGTTTTAACAGCTTTGTCCATAATTACATTTTCTCCTTTTTCTTTAAATAAAGAATAAACGAGACGGTCAACATAAGGACGATAGGGTTCCATTATATCATCTGCCAGGCAATAAGCATTGTATCTGTTGTGGTGATGAATACCTAAAGTCGGGAGTAATCCGCTCGATATTAATCCACGAGCTACGACTGCACGCAAAATAGCATATCCATAATTCAATAGATTGTTGGGAGGAAGGCCGTCTCTATCGCGTGTAAAACCATCTACATCAGCAAACATTGTTTTCCAATAATAAGCGGCAGCTCGGGCTTCCAAATTATCAGGATCACCGCTCCGAACATTATTGGCCCACACAAACATACACTTTGCTTTCTCTCCTGTACATTGCGCTAATATTTGTGCCTGATTACGGATTTTGGTTTGAATGGTTTGCTGCCACATTTGTTTTTTTAATGGCAACGAAGCCTCTAGTTGTTTTCGAAAACGTTCATTTTGTGTGGTGTTGCCACAAAGAGGTAACATCAATCCTACTGGCATACTTTTACTATCGCAAGTGATGACAGCACAATTATTTTCCAGTAAGGTTTCCAAAGCACCCGAAGTAATAGTTATTTGTTTATGGTCGAGAACCACTACACCGATGTCCTCAATAGGTCGTGTAACATCCGTTTGTTGTTTGATAGCTTCCGGAAGTGAACCATTTCGTTCAACTTCCGGTAGCTTTATTACCAGCTGCCCATTGCGTAAGGATAAATAAGCTGGATTCCCAAAATATAGCGTCTTTTTAATCATGACAGTTATAGTCTATAAGTGATATGCCCCAAGCGGTTAATATTTAATGGAATACAGATTTCTTTAATCATTTCTGAAGTCCATGCACGCTGCGCTTTGTTGTTACTGCCTAATTCTATTGTATCCTGAATCGGATTCGCAATATTGACAGGGACAAAATGGGCTTCATTTCCTGTGCAGCTTACCATTTTATAAATTCTATCAGGATGAGGATTGTCAGGTAATTGTCCATTTTTTAGCTCTTCCCAGGTTGGCACATACACCAAATCGTTGGGTGAAAGAACGAATAAAGGCAAATTTCCATTTTCGTCAGCAGGTGCAGAAGATTTGCCCTGTTTTTGCCGACTGATAACTACATTCAGTGGAATTGTGGCAAATGTGCGCTTCTTCACTACCTCACCATTGCTTTTTTCGACTTGTTCCTGTTCATAGATTGCAAAGAACAAATTTGTGCCTTTAGCAGCCTCTACAAACTTTGAGGATTTGTTGCCTCTTGCACCCACTGCAAACTTGTCACCTTTTTCATATTTTCGTACTTTATAAATTGGCTGATGTTGATGTCCATTGTTTAAATGCACTATATTTTTGTTCATACGCTCTATTCCTTCTGGTGAAAAAGCAACTTTAGGGTCATTACCTTCTTCTTTCAGATGCTTCAACAAAATAGTTTGTATTCCTGTATCTGTAATACTTTCTTTAATTGAATCTTGTTTGAAAGTGTCATCTAAAAGTTTTCGGGAAGCAAAATAATGTTCTTGGGTATCTTTTGTGAAAAAATACACAGGAATTTTTTTCAGATTTACATCCTGCCAACTGTCTTTATGTTCTTCAAAATAATTCTTTATTTGTTTTTCGTTAAATCCTTGTTGTATGAGTTCTATTAGTTTATTTTTTAAATCTTTGTCAACAACTACTTTCGGGTTAGTAAGAACAACCTTTAAAGAAGTACTACCTGTTTTACGTAAATTTACTTCTCCAAAAACAGTTTCTTTATGTAGCGATTTCCGAATTGCCCAATTATCTCCCTTATCCTGTTTGGAAAGAATCGTTCTTCCATTTTCTTTCCGCTGATAGTAATTACTTGTTTTGTTAATGACACGCAAATTCTGTTTGAAGCTGACAATCACGTTTCTCAGCGTTTCATATACATCTTGGGTAAATGTTTTCCAAGGTTTATTAATAACCCACTGATACCCATTGCCATCTTGCACCTTGGTGCACAGCAGATGTTGTAAATCATAGCGGGATATCTTCCCGTGTTCTCCTGCCGATTGATTATTCAGATAGTAGTTGACTATGTTCCTGCTCGCACATGCTATTACTATGGCATCCATCGCATGGTGTCTGTGATCAATACGCTTTTTGTTGAACCCTTTTTGTAAATCAAGGGGCATGGCAGGTATTGTATGCCCATTGCTATTGACCGACGTAAAATCGGAGGTTCCTGTTTGTTGATTCATACGTTCAAATCGCGGCAGAATGATTTTATTCCACACGTCGTTCACTCCCCAATCTTTCTTTAATCTGTCGGTCACTCCACCTGTACATACTACGACATTCTTTGACTGAGCTTCTTGTTCTTCTTCATTACGGACGATGTTCGACAACAATGATACAACTAACTTACTGATATATCGGCTGTCGTTCATTTGGCGTTCTGTAAATTGTTCTGGTATCTCGTCCATTAAAAGTTTCTTCATCTTGGCACTATTCTGTGAATAGTTTTCTTTTATAAATTGTTCATAGGCATCTACTGAAAAAATTTCGACTACACCGCCTAACGACAATTGAACTTTTTCACCATGATGTTTCTTAATGAATTCATAGCCTAGCTGTTTATCTTTAAGTTTGTTCACTTCAGACTCACAGATCACTTTATTACTGAACGAATCGTCAAAATAAAGGGCTTTAGGGATGACATGCTCAATCTGGTAGGCAGGAGTGAATAATTTGCTTAATGGAATGACTGCACCTGTATAGGGTGATCTGTATTTCTGCTCCAACCAAAGTCGATAGCGTTTGATATCAGAAGAAGTAGGCCTTTTTTTGCTGTCCGACTCATTGAATTTCTTCAGAATACTCAGCATTTCATCGTGCATTTTATCATCAGCGTTTGAAGCATTCCATGCGCCTTCTTCATAGATACGTAACAAATCCTGCTGAGAAGGAGAATAAGGACGGACGTTCTCTATGCCCAATTCGGGGTTCATGAACTCAACAAGTAAGGCTTTGATACGCAGATTGGTATTCTCATTTTCTAGCATTTTCTGAGCCATTTTCTTACGTTTCTCAGCTGGATTTTTCATTTCACGTCCTAACTCTACATGAATTTCATCAATTGTCCCTATTTGTTTCCAAATATCACGAACGGTACGCAAAGTTTCCAGAACGACCTGTTCCACAATCGGGTTACGCAAAGAATACTGTTTAAACGCTTTTAGATATTCATCAATATCTTGGGGGGATTTCCATTGACAGGCTTCTTTCACTTCCGAATGACGGTCATAAACAATATAACTTGCAAGCCACAGAGGAAGTCCCCTGAAAGAAGATAAATCTTCCAAATGAATAGCTTTTTCCCGGACTCGATTCTTGATATTTTCATCGTATTCTCCTGACAGAATTTTATTGATTCTTTCGAGTGTGTGCACATCTATGTTTTCTTCTTTCCAGTAATGTCCCATACGCATTAAAGGAAGTAATTTTTTAATAGCCTTAGCAGAATATGATCCATAAGACTTTTCGAATGCTGGTGTATTGACAAATATTTCGACAAAGTTCTTGTTTAAACCATTTTTGCCAGCAAAAGATGCAAGAGCTTGCTTTAGTTCCTGTTTGTTCGATACAGAATATAAAATATGCCACAAAGCTTCCTCGCGTTCGCGAGTCAGAAATGTAAGCGGAATACCAGCTTGTTCTAAACGAACCAACATTAGAGAACGTGTTTCGTTACAGCAATAAGGCTTGTCTTCAACATAATTCCATCTGTATTGGTTCGCTTTTTTCTTTAAGCCAAATGTCGGATATTTCAAAAATTGTTCTTGCTTGATTTCTTTCTTCCCATTCAGCCAGTCGAATAAGGCAACATAATCTTCTTCGTCACGTAGAAACTCTTGCGTGACATCTACATCTGTCATCAAGCGTCCGTCAATTTCCTTTTCCTTTTGGTAAATACGAAGATTTGAAACAAATTGCCACAATCTGAATTCTTGAAATAAAGGATGAGACTTTGCAATACATTTTATTGGCGAAAATTTGCGTTCATTTGTTTCTCTATCTATATATTCATGTCCTTCAAAGGAACAATTATCTATTAATGACTTCTTACTTTTCAACGGACGTTGATAAAATAAAACATCATTTATTAAAAAGTAAGGCAAATCATGTGTTGCCATCAGATTTTTATGAGCCGGATTGTTGGGATATAGTTCTTCCAGACATCTTTCATAGAGTTGCTTATCATTTAGTTCGTCATGGAATTCCTTTTGTTTCGACAATATCCGATATAGTTCTTCCTTGTAATATTTTCGTTCAATGGTACGGACCTGCTTTCCGCGAATTTTCTGCGTCGGATTGTGAAGGAGGGTATCGAATATATATTCACCTACGCTTTTACCAGATGCCTCTAAATCATGCTGTGTTTTTTCTTTTATTAATTTCCATTCTGTTTCCCATTCGGTTTCAGAAGGGACTTTAAAACGACATGAAAGAGAGCCGTCCTCATCATATTTATCTTTTCCATCCTTGTCTATATCAACAGTTACAATAATATCTTTTATTTGTCCGATCCAATCAGGAATTTCTTTTTTGAAGATTTTCCCTTGAGTACCATTAGCCAGCACAACCCGTATGATTTTCAATCCTTTATACATTTCTTGAGTATCTATAATATCAACCACTTGCTGGCGATCGAAATATTGTCGAGTTTTGGTAGAAACTTGTTCTTCTTCTTCATCGCGTAATTGAAAATATCCTCTTTTCTGATTGAAGTTTAGTAAAATCCAAGCTAACTCTTCTTTTTTAATCTTTTTGCATAACGCTTTTTTTCTTAGATAATAAATAGTCCAATCATAGGGTACTTTGTGAGATCCAATAATGACAGATGGATTGTATTTTCTAAATGCATCTAGCATTTCTTGGAAAGAGTCTTGAAACAAAAAATGTGATTTACCAGCATCGTTTATATACCATGCCAATTTGGGCTCTTTATCAGGCAAAAATTTACCATAACGATCTAATTGTTGTGAATAGTGAGGAGGCAAGAATCCTAACACAGATAGTACCCGATGGAGTCTTTCGCGTCTCAGATGCTGTCTTTCGTACATACGTCTGACGCTTCTAGCCTGTGTTCTGTTTTTTGTCTGAGAAACTTTGTTACCTTTATTGAAATCTCCTAAAATAGTAGCATCCATTGGGATAATCCTACTACCTGCTGCTTCTATACCGCATAGCAATTCGTTACCTTCATTATCGAAAGACTTATTTATTACTGCCCAACCAATACTATTGGTACCTAAATCTAACCCTAATATTCTTTTCATGGTAATGGAAATCTTTATATCTGCCACAAATCTACAAAAATAAATGAGAAATCACTTGCTAAATGCTTTTTTCTTTGTATATTTGCCATACTAATTTGAAGCAACTCACAATAAGGATTATTCCGTTGTGAAAACATTAGGTTACCCCTCGGCCTTTAACGGGGGGATTTTTTATTTCTGCCTGTTTGGGTTGAAATAGTGATTGCATCTACGCGTTCTCTTCCGCACTTGTACGGCTCGCGAGAGACACCAGTGTGGAAGACGAGCCGCACTTGTGTTTCTCGCGTGGGACACTTGTGTGGTTCGTTAGCCTTGCAAGTGAGTGAAAATATCCATATGATGTCGGTGAAAGGTGATTAGTTGTTGTCTGAAAGAGAACGTATAAGTTTCACCGCCCTTTGAACTTTGTTTCCTGAAATTACTTTTACCGCTTTATTGCTTTCATTGCATTGATAAACAGAAGAATATAGTGAAACATACCTTTCACGATTGTTGGGTATTCGCAAACAGTTGTGTTTTCCTGAATTAGAAAGGTGAAATTGTTTTTGAAACATAGCTTTCACCGGAAATTCCTTATAACGAGCCATTTGCAAGGAGGTGAAAGCGTGAAGGCATTTTCGGTGAAAAAGGATAAAATGTGGGGTGAAAGCACAAGCTGTATTGTGTGATAGGGAAAGCAATGCTGTTGTGTGTAGAAAACAATATGATGCAGGATAAGAAACTATGCAATATTGATAGCCATAATATCCTTCTTTAAGAACGTAAAGTCCCTCTTTAGTTTTCTAAAGAGGGACTTTGTGTGTTGAATAACCGTTATTGGTTTATGTCTGCTTTCATCAAGGGAAGAAAGCAGTTGGAATGTTAAAAGTTAGTTATGGATTTTGAACAGAATTCTATATTCATAATTCATTATCATTTCTTCAACCATCTATCCAGCCATTCGAAGAATACGCGCTGCCACAGCACACCGTTCTGTGGTTTCAGCACCCAGTGATTTTCGTCGGGATAGATAAGAAGTTCGGCTGGTACGCCACGCATCTTGGCGGCATCGAAGGCTGCCATGGCCTGATTGGCCAGAATGCGGTAGTCTTTTTCGCCATGGATGCAGAGGATAGGCGTGTCCCACTTGTCAACAAATTTATGAGGCGAATTGGCAAAGGTACGCTGAGCTGTGGCGTTGTCTTTTTCCCAGTATGCGCCGCCCATATCCCAGTTGGCAAACCATTTTTCTTCTGTCTCCAGGTATTGCATTTCCATGTTGAAGATACCGTCGTGGGCAATGAAGGCTTTGAAGCGTTTGTCGTGGTGGCCGGCCAACCAATAGACGGAGAATCCTCCGAAGCTGGCTCCTACGCATCCCAGACGGTCCTTGTCGACAAACGGTTCTTTGGCCATTTCGTCGATGGCGGTAAAGTAGTCCTTCATGCACTGACCACCGTAATCGCCGCTGATGGCTTCGTTCCATTCGACGCCGAATCCCGGCAAGCCGCGACGGTTGGGGGCTACGATGATGTAATCGTTGGCTGCCATGATCTGGAAGTTCCAGCGGTAGCTCCAGAACTGGCTGACGGGGCTTTGCGGTCCGCCTTCGCAGAACAGCAGGGTGGGATATTTCTTGTTAGGGTCGAACTTGGGCGGATAGATGACCCATGTCAGCATCTGTTTGCCGTCGGTGGTCTTCATCCAGCGTCCCTCTACGCGGCCCATGTCCAGTTGGTCGTAGATGTGCTGGTTTTCGTGGGTGAGTTGCTTGACGGGGTAGTCGGGACGGATGCTGTCCGTGCTGCTGAACCGCTCCGGGCCGCCCTCCATGAAGAGGCTTACCGGGAAAGGCTTGCTGTCCAGGTCGGTAATGGCATAGATTTCGTCGCCCTCGCTCATGGAGTGGCGGGTGGCGATGAGGTCCTTGCCGCACAGGGCGATGCTGCCGTAGTCGTACAGGCCGTTGGTCAGCTGGTAAATCCAGCCGTCCGGCTTCAGACTTACGTTATAGATAGGAGTCATGCCGTGCCACACACCGGTGAAGAAGATGCTCTGCGAATCGCTGTTCCACAAGAAAGCGTCCACGTTCGAGGGGAAGCCCTTGCTCAGGAAACGTTTCTCGCCCGTCTGGCGGTCCATCACGAAAAGGCGGTTCCAGTCGGCCTCGTAGCCGTCGCGCTCCATGCTTTGCCAGGCAATGTATTTGCCGTCGGGAGAGTATTGCGGATTGGTGTCGTATCCTTTGTTCTCTTCGGTGATGTTACGTGTCTGTTTGCTGGCCAGGTCGTAGATGTAGATGTCCGAGTTGGTGGAAATGGCATATTCCAGTCCTGTCTTCTTACGGCAGGTATAGGCCACTTCCTTGCTGTCGGGGCTCCAGGCGAGCTGTTCGATACCGCCAAAAGGTTTCATCGGGCTTTCGTAAGGTTCGCCTTGCAGGATGTCTGTCACGTTGCTGATGGCCGAACCGTCGAAGTCGGCTACGAAGGGATGTGGGGCAGTGGTTACCCATTCGTCCCAATGCTTGTACATGAGGTCGGTGACGATGATACCTGTTGTCTTATCCAGGTCGGGATATTTGTCTTTGGTGCTTTGCACTGTTTTCACCTGGGCAATGAAAAGCAGCTTTTTGCCGTCGGGGCTGAAGGAGAAACCTTCTATATCGCCATCGTAGTTGGTCAGTTGTTGCTTTCCGCTTCCGTCGGGATTCATTTCCCATACCTGGCTGCTTCCGCTTTCGGTGCTGAGGTAGGCCAGTTTTTGACCGCCTTTTATCCAGGCGGGTTGGTTTTCGCGCAAGGCACTATGGGTGATTTGCGTGTTGGCGCTGCCGTCGGCGTTCATGACAAACAGTTCGCTGTTACTCTTGTTTTGCGGTACGCTGTAGTAAGTGACGGCATAGGCTATCTGCTTACCGTCGGGCGAGGGTGCCACGCTTCCGATGCGTCCCATGGCCCACAGGGCTTCGGGTGTCATACGGCGGTTTTCGATACGGATGTCCGAACGCTGGATGAGGTCTTCTGCATCCGGTGTATCACTGTTCTGGATACTTCCGCATGCTCCACACGTCATGGTTGCTGCCATAAGCAAAAGATTTAGATGTTTCATATTGTTATAGTATTGGTTTGATTTCGTCGGGTCTTGTGCAGCCAGGCTGTATAGCTGTCCTTGTCGCACGGTTTCGATGTGTGCAAAGATAAGATTTTTGGGAGACAAAACAGAGAAAGACAGCTCAATGACGCAGATTTAACAGATGCAGACAGGTGATGGATGAGTTTTAAGGTAATGTTTAATAATACATAATGATGCTGGCAGAACAACCGTATTGAGGCTTTTGCCAGTATCATTCATTATTTAGATTCATCATTTGGATTCATTTTCGTAAAAGAAGGTAGCCGTCGCTCCTCCGTCTACTAAAAAGTCTGCTCCGGTGATGAATTCTCCCCGGTTACTCATCAGCAACTCTGCTACATTCGCTACTTCATCTGCAGTACCGGGACGACCTGCCGGGCATTTTGCAAACATATGCTTATAGAAATCGCCACGTACTCCGTTGAACTCATCAAGAGCAAGCGGTGTGACAATGATTCCGGGAGATATGGAGTTGATACGTGCCCCACGCTTACCCCACTTGACGGCTTCAGCCATTACGCGCTTCACGTTACAACGCTTAGCCAGCTGATAGGCATGGAGCGTATCATGAATATTACAAGGTTGCAGAATTTCAAGACCCAATAGCTTTTCGGTCGGTATGCAAGCTAGTAGCCTGTCTGTTTCCGCACCGAGTGCGGGTAAACGATGTCCTGACTGGCTGGATATTGTCAAGCCGACACCGCCAGGTTTAATAACTTTCCCTGTTTCCTCTAATAAAACCGCTGTACCGTATAAGTCCACTTTCAGTATGGTTTCGATAGAGGCTTGCGAGGGCGAAACTCCGGCAGCATTGACGAGCATTGAAATTTCTCCAAATTGTTGTGCCGTACTTATCAGTTCAAGGATGGATTGTCGGTCTGCCAAATCCATTTCAACAGGAACGGCATCGAATCCGGCTTTGTTCATCGTATCAGCAACCGTTTCCGCATTTTCCATACGCTTGTCGCCTACAATAATCTTCATTCCATAACCCATACGCCGGGCTATGGCCATTCCGATTTGTCCGGCTCCGGTGAGAATCATTACATCTTTTTTCATGAATAGAGTTTTTTAATAGTCCAACTTGTTTAACCAGTTTTTCACACTTTGCCGTGCCTGTTCCTGTTTGTTTTGTGCCGTCGCTCCTCGTACCGCTAATCCTTTCAGTATTTTAGAACCTTGGCAGGCAGACTTTAGTTTACTTTCCGTACCGGACAGACCGCTCCCTTCGTGAGTACAAAATGGGATGACAGTTTTTCCTTGCCAACCATGTTTCTCGATAAAGGTATATACAGGCATTGGCATGTCTCCCCACCAGTTGGGATAACCTATAAAGATGATGTCGTAATCTTCAACTGCTACATCTCCTTTAACAGCAGGGCGAGCATGGGATTTTAATTCCCGTTTGGCTACCTCCGTACATTCCGTATAATCATCGGGGTAAGGAGTTACAGGTTGAATGCGGAAAAGGGTGGCTCCTGTTTCTTGCGCTATCATCTCGGCTATGATATGAGTGTTACCTTTCTCAATGTGTCCCACGTTATAGTTCTCGCCAGCTCGTGAGAAGAACGTCACGAGTATTTTCTTGTTTCTCATATTCTGTTCCTTTCTTTGATGGTTTTGTGCACACAATGTGATTTGCAGTGTGACAAGCAATATCGCAATGAATGCAATTATTTTTTGTATCATAATAAGTTGTTATTTCAAAGTTCGTTTGAAGAAAACTGTCAGTTTTTCCACCGCTGGATTGACGGCTCCGGGTTTATCGTAAAGGTCAATGTGCGAATAGCCTTGTACGGTGAATACTTCTTTATCCTCTCCCGGCAAGGCATTATAGAAGCGTTTCGTCTGCCATTCCGAATCGGCTTTTTCACCGACCACGAGTAATACGGGTTGTGTCAGCAAATATATATTTTCAATAGCGGAGAAAGCCATTTTGGTGGCTTGACTGCGGCGTAAGTAGAAATTGTCTGCACGTGGATGCCATGCACGGGCAGTACGGTAATATTCATATCCTTCACGGAAAGACGGTGCAGTGTTTTCATCTGGTTCAGGACACATATATACTTTCAACAGTTCGGCACCGCGAGCTTCACGGGTACGTTGTTGGGATACATCTTCCAACAGCTTGATTTGTTCCTCTACGCTTCGGCCGCGCAACCAGCTTTCACGGTTGGCAGCACCTATATCGGCGGCACTTACTCCGGCAACGGCACGGATACGTCGCTCGGTTGGGGCAGTTGCAATGACGTAACCACCTCCTGCACATAGGCCCAGTGCACCGATACGCTGCTCGTCTACGAAAGGTAGTGTGACCAGATAATCTATGGCGTAACGGATATCTTCTACTCGTTCGTACGGAGCTTCCGACCAATGAGGCGTACCGCCACTTTCTCCGGCATACGTGGCATCGAAAGCAAGGGTGACAAAACCATTCTCTGCCAGGCGATATGCATACAGTCCTGCTGATTGTTCTTTGACGCTTCCGGCTGGATGTATACTGAGAATGGCAGGATACTGCTTCGATATACTGAAATCTTTCGGCAAGAAAAGGTTGCCGACCAATACGATGTTGTTGCTTCTCAGGAATGAAACTTTACGAACAGTTACGCCATTTGTTGTGTCGACAGGGGTTACGACATAGCTTTCGGTTTGCGGCACTCCAGGAAGTCCGTCATTTTGTTGTGCCATTGCACCCGATACGACGTGCAACAGAAGCAATGTAGCTAGAATAGTCTTTTTCATATTGCTAATTTTTGAATTACTTTGCAAAGTTAGACCGTATCATCCACTTGGTTGTTATACAAAACACGGAGTAACTTCACGTATCCACAGTTTTTTTATTTTTCTTGAAATCAGTATATTAATGCAAATGATATAAAATACGGATATGTTTCATGGAAACACGGATTTTACATGTGATGTATGGCAAAGCCAATAATGTTTACTACCTTTGTGCGTAAGCAATCTCAAACGGCGAAGAAATGGAAAAGACCTTATTGAACATAGAAACGGTGACGGAATACGACGATATGCTTGGTGTAGAGACTTTGCATCCGCAAGTAAGCGTAATAGACCTTTCAAAAGCCCGGCCTATGCGACACATGCGGCATACATTTAGTTTTTATGTGGTATTTTTGAAAGACGAGAAGAATTGTGACCTTCTTTATGGTCGTCAGCGGTATGATTATCAGAAAGGTTCGGTCGTTTGTCTGGCTCCTGGACAGGTTATCGGCATTGAGGATACAGGCGAAGAGTTTCAGCCTCAGGGGTATGCATTGTGTTTTCATCCAGATTTTATTCGTGGTACCAATCTTGGGCGTAGTATCAAGGAATATAGTTTTTTCTCATACGAAGTCAATGAGGCGTTGCATCTCTCTGAACGGGAACGGGTTACCTTTATTGATTGTTTGATGAAAATTCAGGAAGAACTTCAACACTCTATCGATCGGTTAAGCAGACGTCTGATAACAAATAACATTGAATTGTTGCTTAACTACTGTCTTCGTTTTTATGAACGCCAATTTATTACAAGACAGGATGTCAACCGTGATATTCTGGCGCGTTTCGAAGTATTGCTCGATAATTATTTTGCTGGAGAAGATGTATTACAGAAAGGATTGCCTACAGTGAAATACTGTGCCAGTGAACTCTGTCTTTCAACAAATTACTTTGGCGACTTGATTAAGAAAGAAACAGGGAAGACCGCTTTGGAATGGATACAAAGCAAAATAATTGATATAGCCAAGGAACAGTTGCTTATTCCGACAAGTTCCATCAGTCAGGTTGCATATGGTTTGGGATTCCAATATCCTCAGCATTTCACACGAGTGTTTAAGAAACTAACAGGGATTACGCCGCATGAATACCGGACGAAATACTAAAATATTATTTTCTTGTTGCTCAATAGGAGTATAGTAATACCTTTTGGAGGTATGATGTTGGGAGGGGATAGATGCTTGTTGTACGTCCTCTGATGACGTATTTTTAAATTACTTGTCTAATTTTCAATTCCAATGTTGTGATTCTGTTGAATTCCTGCTTTTTTTTCAGAGATTTTCCGTAAGTTTGTCTCGTTAAATAATGCAAGACAAAAATGAATATATATAAACCGGAAATTGCAGAATTGTTATTACAGGTGGAGAAGACATATCAGAAGCCGTTGCAGACTTCGACCGATTTCGATGAGTTTTCTCTACATCTGAAGCAGCAGGTGGACGATTTGGTCTCGACATCTACCTTGAAACGTTTGTGGGGTTATGTGGGTGATTCTCATTTGCCTCGTATGCGTACATTGGATGTTTTGGCACGCTATGTGGGGCATTCCAATTTCAAGCAGTTTTGCGCATGGCTGAAGAATAGTCCGGTTTATAATTCATCGTTTTTCTCGGCTCATCAGATCGTGACCCGCGAGTTGTCACCCGGTTCGGAGTTGGAGATCGGATGGTCGCCTAATCGTTATCTGCGTCTGTACTACGAAGGAGGCGATTTGTTCGAAGTAAAGGAAGCCCGGCAGTCTAAATTGTTGGTGGGTGACCGTTTCGAAGCAGTCTCTTTCCTGATGGGACAACCGCTTTTCCTGCCTTACGTATTGCGCGACGGTGTGAAGCTTTCGCCTTTCATCGCAGGGCGTAACGGTGGATTGACGTTATTAAATGGGCTGGCCAATGGTAGAGAATGAAGTTTCGTCCGGATTTATCGATGCTGACGTTCAGTCGGGCGAACAGAGCTTTTCGAATCTGACGGAGGTGTATGTGTCCGTGTCGGGTTATGCACGTCTGTTCCGTTGTCAGCGTTATAATCGCTTGCATATTCTGAAAGCGTTGAAGCCCGAATACATTGGCAGCGATTTCTATGAACAGGCGTTGCGGAAAGAATTCGATATCGGTTATCAACTGGAGCACCCTCATATCTGCAGAGCCTTAGGCTGGGAAACCTTACCGGAGCTGGGACATTGCATTGTGCTGGAGTACATTGACGGAATTACGCTGAAGGAAGTTATGCAGCGTGGTCTGTTGACACCGGAACTGGCGCGTAAGTTTATAACCGAACTTTGCAGTGCGCTTCATTATCTGCACGGAAAACAGATTGTACACCGCGACTTGAAACCGGAAAATATACTGGTGACTCATAATGGTCATAATGTAAAATTGATCGATTTCGGCTTGTCCGACTGTGACGATTACGATGCGTTGAAGCTTCCTGCCGGTACCCGCTATTACTTGGCTCCTGAAGCCCTGAAACCTGGACAGCCTCTTGACCTGCGTGCCGATATTTATTCGTTGGGCATAATCATTGGCGAGATGGCCGAAAGCCTGAAGGACAAAAAACTGGCTGCTGTTTCGCGGAGATGTACGCGTCGTAAGCCGGCAGAACGTTATGCTTCGGCACTGGAGGTTTCCCGCAGTGTGCAGGAAAAGTCTGTCTTCTTGAGGCGTTACCGGATCTTGGCTGCCGGCATGGCGTTGTTGCTTGTTGTGGGGGGAGCTCTTTATATTTCCCGCAGGTCGGGTAAGGCTCCTGTGGCTTTGCCGGTCTATGGTAACTATTCTTTGCCCGCTTCCCATTGGGCTGAGTTGTCCGATACCGCTATGCAGAAATCTGTTTGGAACGATGAGTTTCCATTGTCGGTTCAGCAGAGCGTTGCTGCCAATTACCGGACAAAGTTAGGTAATCTGTATTAGACGGGGACGGAACTGTTTTCGATGGCTTTGTTTTTCTTTGTCGGTTAAATCTTTGATTTAAAAATATTTTTGCTAATTTAGGCGGCCGAAGAAGATTTAATACTTTTAGGCTATGAAAATCCGTTTGATTTCCCTTTTGACTGTCTTGATGGCATTGGCTGCCGGATGTGGGCGTGTGTCCACTTCTCCGTTAGCTCTCATTCCTCAACCCCAGATGTATAAGGTACATTCTGGCATGTACACATTTTCTTTTGGAGGACAGTTTACTACCAATCTGAAAGGAACTGAACGCTCCGATCTGGCTGCTGTGCTTGGAGCTTCCCCGTTCGGGCTGCAGATGTCGGAGGATGAGCAGGCACCTTTCTGTTTCGAACTGACAGATTCTATTCCGGGTATAGCTTCTGCCGAAGGGTATACCTTAGCTGTAGGCCGCGACGGGGTACATGTTGAGGCTGTTACTGCGACAGGACTTTTCTATGCCTTTCAATCCCTGTTGCAACTGGCAGAGGAAGGGCCTGAAGAAGGTAGTTGGAGTTTACCTTATGTAGACATCAGTGACTATCCCCGTTTCGATTACCGTGGTCTGCATCTTGACGTATCTCGTCATTTCCGTTCGAAAGAGTTTGTGATGAAGCAGCTCGACGCCATGGCCCGTTACAAGCTGAACCGTTTCCACTGGCACCTGACCGACGGTGCGGGCTGGCGTCTGGAAATCAAACGTTATCCTCAGCTGACGGAACAGACTGCCTATCGTCCTTATCCAAACTGGAAAGCCTGGTGGAGGGGAGGACGTAAATATTGCCGTCGGGATGAGGCCAGTGCCGAAGGTGGATATTATACGCAAGACGACGTACGCGAGATTGTGGAACATGCACGCAAACTGCACATTACCGTCATTCCGGAAATCGAGATGCCTGGACACTCGGAAGAAGTACTGGCCGTCTTTCCTCAGTTGTCCTGCTCGGGCAAGCCTTATCAGAATGGCGAATTATGCATTGGCAACGAAGAAACATTTACTTTTCTGGAGAACGTATTGCTGGAAGTGATGGAGCTTTTCCCTTCGGAGTATATTCATATCGGTGGGGATGAAGCAGCCAAAAGCAGTTGGGAGAAGTGCCCGAAGTGTCAGAACCGTATCCGTAAGGAAGGACTGAAAGACGAGAAAGAATTGCAAAGCTATCTGATTCATCGCGTAGAGAAGTTCCTGAACAGTCACGGCCGTAAACTGATAGGCTGGGACGAGATTCTGGAAGGTGGGCTGGCTCCGAGTGCTACAGTAATGTCGTGGCGGGGCGAGCAGGGAGGTATTACGGCTGCCAAGGCTGGCCACGATGTTGTCATGACTCCCGGCGAGTTCTGCTATTTGGACGCCTATCAGGATGCTCCTGTTTCACAGCCCGAAGCGATTGGCGGTTATCTGACTTTGGAGAAAGTATATTCCTACAATCCAGTTCCTGCCGAACTGAGCAGTGAGCAGCGTCGGTTCATTAAAGGAGTACAGGCTAATGTCTGGACCGAGTATATTCCCACTGCCGAACATGCCGAATATATGATTTATCCGCGCTTGCTGGCCTTGGCCGAAGTGGCGTGGACAGAGCCGGAACGGAAAGACTGGACCCGTTTCCGGAAATCCGTCTTGAAGGAAACGGAATGGTTGCAGTCGCAGGACTATCATCCTTTCGACTTAAAGAAAGAAGTGGGCGAGCGTCCGGAGTCTTTGCAGCCGGTCGAACATCTTGCCTTGCATTGTCCGGTGACGTATGCCCAACCTTTCTCATCGGCCTATCCGGCTTCGGGCGATTCTACACTGACAGATGGATGGCGTGGAGGCTGGACATATGGCGACCGTCGCTGGCAAGGCTTCCTGTGCAAGGATGTGGACGTAACCATCGATCTGGGCAGACTGACGGATATCAGGCTGGTGGAAGCGGACTTTCTGCAACTGCGTGGTCCTGAAGTATGGCTTCCGAAGGAGGTTGTGATTTCTTTGTCCGAGGATGGTCTTCGCTTCGACGAGGTGAAGCGCATTGCGACCGACGTCCCTGTTACCGAGGAACGGCTTACCTTCCGCAACTATCGGTGGGAAGGCAATGCTAAAGTACGATATGTCCGTTTCCAGGGATTCATAAATCGGGAGGTGATGGGCTGGCTGTTTACCGATGAAATTGTAGTTAAGTAAGATAATTCAACTTTGACTTCGTCGATTTTCAATTCGCAAGCTCAAGTTGCAGTTGACAAGCAACAAGTTGACGAGTTAACAAGGCGTTTGTAGCAAGCCGTTTCAAGCGGCACTTTATCAAACCGGGAGTTCCAGCCTAGTAGACTTGTTAACTGAAGCCTTGTCAACTAATAAGTTGAGACTTGCGAAACTTAAGTAAGATAAGTAAATAGAATATATGATGAACCAAAAACTACTGGCTGCCGCCCTGATGCTGTCGGGACTGGTGTCGGGCACTGCTGCAGCCGAAAATCGTTACGGGGTGTCCCGCCCCGTTGAACAAATTCCGGAAGAATCTTTTACGGCACCGAATGATAACGTTGGCCGCTACATCAGCCAACGTCCCAAGCCGGAGGAGCGTCTGTTTCAGTCGGATATCATCGAAAAGAAAATTGCGGAAATAAAAGCGTTGCTGAAGAATCCTTATCTGGCCTGGATGTTCGAGAACTGTTTCCCAAATACACTGGATACCACCGTGCACTTCCGTATGCAGGACGGTAAACCGGACACTTTTGTCTATACGGGCGACATCCATGCCATGTGGCTGCGCGACTCGGGTGCACAGGTATGGCCTTACGTACAGTTTGCCAACGATGATCCTCAATTGAAGGCGATGCTCGAAGGAGTCATCCGCCGTCAGTTTCAGTGCATCAATCAGGATCCTTACGCCAATGCTTTCAATGACGGTCCCAAGGGCAGTCAGTGGGAGACCGACCGTACAGACATGAAGCCCGAACTGCACGAGCGCAAATGGGAGATAGACTCTTTATGCTATCCGTTACGGCTTGCCTATCACTATTGGAAAGTGACAGGCGATGCCAGTATTTTCGATGAAAACTGGCTGAAGGCTATCGGTAACGTACTCCGTACTTTTAAGGAACAGCAACGTAAAGAGGATAGGGGACCTTACCGTTTCCAGCGCAAAACCGAACGTGCTACCGATACTACCATCAACGACGGTTGGGGAGCCCCTGCCAATCCGGTTGGCCTGATAGTCTCCATTTTCCGCCCGTCGGACGATGCTACGACCCTGCCTTTCCTCATTCCGTCCAATTTCTTTGCCGTGACTTCTTTGCGGAAAGCGGCCGAGATTCTGACGGAAGTGAACAAGAATGGGGAACTGGCACGTCAATGCACGGATCTGGCCAATGAAGTAGAGCAGGCTCTGAAAAAATATGCTACCTGTGAGCATCCTAAATATGGTACAATCTATGCTTACGAGGTAGACGGTTATGGCAGCTGCATGCTGATGGACGATGCCAATGTTCCCAGCCTGTTGGCTTTGCCCTATCTGGGAGATGTCGATATCAGTGATCCTGTCTATCAGAATACACGCCGTTTTGTCTGGAGCGAGGATAATCCTTATTTCTTCAGAGGAAAGGCGGGTGAAGGCATTGGAGGACCGCATATCGGATACGATATGGTGTGGCCCATGAGCATCATGATGAAAGCTTTCACCAGTCAGGACGACGAGGAAATCAAACAGTGTATCCGTATGCTGATGACAACCGATGCCGGTACCGGTTTCATGCACGAATCCTTCCATAAGGACAATCCTGAAAAGTTCACCCGTAAATGGTTTGCCTGGCAGAACACACTGTTCGGTGAGTTGATCATCAAGTTAATCAATGACGGGAAGCTGGATTTATTGAACAGTCTGTAACGAATAAACTTTCAAACAAACATAATGCCATGAAAATACTTTCATTTACTACAGGTATATTGCTGTGTGGACTGCTGGCTGTGGTGCCGTCCGCATGCGTTTCACAAAAAGAAAACAGTACGGCTGGTGCCGATTACCTCCGTTACGTAGATCCTTATATCGGCTCGGGTGGGCACGGACATGTATTTGTAGGTGCCAGTGTCCCCTTGGGCATGGTGCAGGTGGGGCCGCAGAACATTCATAAAGGTTGGGATTGGTGTTCGGGCTATCATTACTCGGACAGTGTACTGATAGGATTCAGTCATACGCACCTCAGCGGTACTGGATGTGCCGACTTGGGCGATGTGCTTCTGATGCCTTATGTAGGCGATGTCCGTACTGCCCGTGGCGAACAGGATAACATCAAGGGAGCCTGTTCGACCTATTACTCGCACGAGAATGAAGAAGTTGCTCCCGGTTATTATTCGTTGCTGATGGATAATGGTGTGCGTGCCGAACTGACGGCTACCGACCGTGTCGCCATTCATCGCTATACTTACCCCGAAGGAACACCCCGGCTGTTGGTGAACTTAAAGGAAGGCAACGGCGACCGTGCTTTTGCGACTGCGTTGAAACGGACGGATGAATATACGGTTGAGGGATACCGCTTTTCCAAGGGATGGAGTCCGCAGCACAAGGTATTTTTTGTGCTGAAGTCCGATCAACCGATTGAGAGTGTGGCCGTATTTGACGATGATGCGGCTGTCGGATCAGATAGCCTTTCCGGCGAAGCGGTGAAAGGGGTACTGACCTTTCGGAACAATCCGAAGAAGGTGCAGCTCAAGGTGGCCCTTTCATCCGTTAGTTGTGCCAATGCTCTGGCTAATCTGAAAGCGGAACAACCTGAATGGAACTTTGAGAAGGTTCGTTCGGATGCCGAAAAACGTTGGAATCGCATGCTGTCGTGTGTGAACGTAGAGAGTGGTGACGAACGTGGCAAGAAGATTTTTTATACCAGTTTGTATCACATGTTCATTGCTCCGACACTGTATGCCGATGTGAACGGAGAGTTCCGTGGGCACGATGATAAAATCTACAAGGCCGACTATTGGACTAACTATTCTACCTTCTCATTGTGGGATACGTACCGCACTCTTCATCCCTTACTCACCATTATCCAGCCTCAGTTAGTGCCCGACATGGTGAATTCCATGCTGAGTATCTACGATCAGCAAGGTAAGTTGCCCATCTGGCCATTAGTGGGAGGTGAAACCAATCAAATGCCGGGTTACAGTGCTATTCCGGTAATAGCAGATGCTTATCTGAAAGGTTTCCGTGGTTTCGATCCCGAACGGGCGTTGAACTACATGGTCGCTTCAGCTACTTACGACAGGCAGCGTGGGGTTCCTTACGTGATGGAAAAAGGCTGGATACCGTGTGACAAAATGCCTGAAGCCACTTCCATTGCCATGGAATATGCCGTAGGCGATTGGGGGCTGGCCATGATGGCTCAGAAGATGGGTAAAGAAGATATATATAATACTTTTTGGAAGCGTGGGCACTACTACGAACAGTATTTTGATAAAAGTATCAATTTTATCCGTCCGAAGATGGACGACGGCAGTTGGCGTACGCCCTACGATCCTTTCCTGTCTATTCACGGATGGGGTGATTTCTGTGAGGGCAATGGCTGGCATTATACTTTCTTTGTGCCTCAGCATCCCGAAGGACTCATCAGTCTGATGGGCGGCGACGACCGCTTTGCCAGCAAGTTGGATTCGCTCTTTGTGGCCGAAGGTGATATGGGTGAGCAGGCCTCAGCCGACATCAGCGGACTAATAGGCATGTATGCCCACGGCAACGAACCCAGTCATCACGTGGCTTACCTCTATGTTTATGCCGGCCAGCAGTGGAAGACGGCGGAGAAAGTCAGTTACATTCAGCACAACTTCTATACTGACCGTCCCGACGGTATTATTGGCAATGAAGATTGTGGTCAGATGTCGGCATGGCATGTACTGTCTGCTTTAGGATTCTATCAGGTTAATCCGTCTCACGGAGTGTATGTTTTTGGCACTCCGCTCTTTGAGAAAGTTACCATTAACCTGCCGGAAGGAAAGACATTTACGATAGAGGCTCCGGCCGTAAGCAAGGACAATAAATATATCCAATCTGTCCGACTGAATGGGGAGTCCTATCCGAAAAGCTATATCACGTACGAAGATGTTATGAAAGGCGGTACACTGACCTTCGAGATGGGTAACAAGCCGAATAAACAGTTTGGTGCTGCTCCGGCAGACCGTCCCCGTTCCTATTAGTTTAGATGATTTATGAAGAAGAAAGACGCAGCAGCTTTAATATTGTATGGTGGGGCAGGGGCCTTGTTGCTTCTGTCCGGTTGTGCCGATGCACAGACAGCTTCGGAGCGGGACTATCTGCGTTCCGACTATTACACCCGTGGCATTGGTGTCTATCCGGGCAGTCCGGAAGAAGACTTCTCACCCGAGTTGTTACCCGGAGGCAACCAATATCGTAACCTGGCTCTCCTGCGGGCTACTTATCAGTCGTCGGCTTACGATTACAACCTGACCTCGCAGCTTCTGACGGATGGCATCGTGACCGACCGCAAGCCTCCGTACTTCGAGCTCCGGACTGCCGGGGGGAGTGTCCCCAAAAGGGAACGGGAATGGATGATTGACGGAGGGCCGTATTCGCGCAATAGTGTGCGTGGTGAAGATGCCTTTTTCCAGTTTGATATGCACCATTATGGCAAAACTGTTACCCATGCAGTAGTCACCGGTACATTGGTGTACGACGATAGATTGGCTCAGGGTGGGTACGAAATGACGTGGGAAGCCTCGAACGACGGTACTACCTGGACTGTACTGGCTGTGAACCGGGGAAGCGGATTGCCCGGCAAAGCCCGTAATGGTCGGGTAGAGGTAAACGACCCCAATAAACAGACCGGTACTGTGTCCATGCCAATGCGCCGACTGGAGGAGACCTTCCGTTTTGCCAATGCTGCGTCTTATTCATCCTATCGCATCCGCTTGCGGATGAAGGGTGCTTACGAGTGGACTTTCCACGAAGTTGAGTTTGCCGATACTCAAGGACCGGTCGATTTGAAGCCTTCTCAGTTTTTCACTAGTGCATGGATGAGTGCCACTGCGGGCAAGGAATGGGTCAGTGTAGACTTAGGAACCCGTTCGGAGTTTGACAAGGTAATTCTGCGCTGGGTGAACAAGGCTGTCAAAGGAAGTATACAGACTTCGGACGATGCCCGTACGTGGCACGACGTAGCTTCGTTGCCCGGCGGAACAGAACTGACAGACGAAATCGCTGTCGATGGAAAGGGGCGTTATGTTCGTGTCTGTATGGACCAGTCGGCAGACGGGGAACGCTACATCCTGAGTGAATTGGAAGTAATGGGTCGGGGAGGACTTCTGCCCCATGCGGCAGCCATGCCCGTAGCGGCAGACGGCAAACTGCTACTTTCGGGCGGTGGATGGCAGTTGCAGCGAGCTTCGGAGGTGCAGGCCGTAGGCGAGGACATTTCCTTGCCTGCTTATAAACCTGAAGGGTGGGTGACAGCTACCGTGCCGGGCACCGTATTGACTTCGTACAAGAATGTAGGTGCGCTGGCCGATCCGAACTATGCCGACAATCAGCTGATGGTATCTGAATCGTTTTTTAACTCCAATTTCTGGTATCGTCGTGAATTCCAGTTGTCGCAATCGTTCCGGCGCGACCGGGTTTTTCTGAACTTCGACGGCATCAACTGGAAAGCCAATGTTTTCCTGAACGGACAACTGGTAGGACGTATCGAAGGTGCCTTTATCCGCGGTAAGTTCGATGTGACACGGTGGGCGAAGGAGGGTACAAACGTTCTGGCCGTAGAAATCATCAAGAATGAACATATTGGTGCCGTGAAGGAAAAGAACAAACAGAGTACGGACTTCAATGGCGGTATTTTGGGTGCGGACAATCCTACTTTCCATGCCACCATCGGCTGGGACTGGATACCGACCGTACGTGGACGAAACATCGGTATCTGGAACGATGTGTTTCTGACAACGACTGGCAAGGTAACCGTACAGGATCCTTACGTGCAGACCCAATTGGCTTTGCCCGACACCACCCAGGCCCGACTGACGGCAGAGGTTGTGGTGAAGAATCACGACGCCAATGCCGTGAGTGGCATCTTGTCGGGCCGGATAGGCGATGTACGTTTCGAGCAACCCGTCAGTTTGCAGGCCGGTGAAGAACGGACGGTTGTATTCGATGCCGACCGTTTCTCACAACTTTGTATGCAGCATCCCCGTTTGTGGTGGCCCAACGGTTATGGTACCCCTTATCTATATGATGCAAACTTTACGTTCAAAGTAGATGACGAAGTATCCGATACCCGTGACTTCAAAGTCGGTATTCGTCAGATGACGTTCGACGAGAAGAACGACGTGCTGAACCTCTACATCAACGGTCGCCGTTTCATTGGCCGTGGTGGTAACTGGGGCTTCAGTGAGTCGAACCTGAATTACCGGGGCCGCGAATACGAGACTGCCGTGGCTTATCATGCAGACATGAACTTCACCATGCTTCGCAACTGGGTAGGCATGATTGGCGACGGAGAACTGTATGATGCCTGCGACCGATATGGCATCATGATCTGGCAAGATTTCTGGCTGGCCAATCCTGCCGACGGTCCCGATCCTTACAATCCGGCAATGTTTATTGCCAATGCCGAGGACTATGTGAAGCGCATCCGCAGCCATGCTTCACTTGCTTTGTATTGCGGACGTAACGAGGGTTTCCCACCCGAGACTATCGACAAGGCTTTGCGCCGTATCGTAAAGGAAGAACACCCGGGACTTCATTATATTTCCAGTTCGGCCGATGAGGTAGTGAGCGGTCACGGTCCTTACCGTATGCTTCCTGCCAAAACCTACTTTACATTGGAGACCGGTAACGACAAGTTCCACAGCGAGCGGGGCATGCCCAACGTGCTGACTTATGAGAGTTTTCTGCGTACCTATTCGCCCGAAGGCATCTGGCCGCAGTCGCATCAGTGGGGCATGCACGACTATACTTTGGAAGGGGCACAGGGCGCAACGTCTTTTAATGAGATCATAGCTTCGGGATACGGTCAGCCACAGAGTGCCAAAGAATTTGCCGACCTGGCTCAGTGGGTGAACTACGATGGGCATCGCAGCCTCTTCGAGTCGCGCAGCAAGAACCGTATGGGATTGCTGATGTGGATGAGCCATCCCTGCTGGCCTTCGATGGTGTGGCAGACATACGACTATTATTTCGAACCGACAGCCGCTTACTTTGCCATCAAGAAAGCTTCCGAACCGTTGCACATCCAGTGGAATCCGGCTACGGACGATGTAGAAGTGGTGAACTATCATGCCGGCCGGCATCCCGCTCTGAAGGCCCGTGTACAGGTGCTCCACATGAACGGCACCGTAGCTTGGGAGAAGGAAGTCAAAGTAGACAGCCGCGAAGATACCACAGAAAAGTGTATCCGACTGCAATTTCCTGACAACCTGAGCGAAGTGCATTTCATCAGGTTGCTGCTGGAGGAAAATGGGAATACTGTTTCCGAGAATTTCTATCACCGCAGTAAGGTCGAGAACAACTATCAGGCTTTGAAACAGCTTCCGAAGGTTACTCTGCATACGCAGGCAGCATATGCGAAGCGTGCTGACGGTGAATGGACGGCCCGAATCACTGTTGAGAACCGCACTGCCACTCCGGCTTTGATGATCCGGCTGAATGTGGTAGGCGATGAAGACGGCATTCAGTTCTTACCCGTGTTCTATTCCGACAACTATTTTGCCCTGCTGCCGGGCGAGAGCAAAGTAATACATGTCCGTTGGAAAGACGTAGATACACGGGGAAACACCCCCCTGCTGAAAGTATCAGGCTATAATGTAGAATAAAAAAATGGAGTGAGTATGTGGTTGCAATTGATTGTTGTACTGGCTGCTATTGTGATTGGTGCCCGTTTGGGAGGCATCGGGTTAGGAGTAATGGGAGGCACAGGCCTAGCCTTGCTTTGTTTTGTTTTCGGGCTTCAGCCCACGGCTCCTCCTATCGATGTGATACTGATGATTGTAGCCGTTATTTCGGCAGCTTCGTGCATGCAGGCTGCCGGTGGACTCGACTATATGGTGAAGCTGGCCGAAAGGTTATTGCGCAAACATCCGGCATGGGTTACGCTGCTGAGCCCTTTGGTTACTTATCTGTTTACTTTCGTGGCAGGAACAGGGCACATAGCCTATTCGGTGCTTCCTGTGATAGCCGAAGTGGCACGCGAGACAAAAATCCGTCCCGAACGTCCGTTGGGTATTGCTGTCATTGCTTCGCAGCAGGCCATTACAGCCAGTCCCATTTCGGCGGCTACGGTGGCTTTGCTGGGCATGCTGGCTGGTTTCGACATTTCCTTGTTCGATATTCTGAAGATTTCCGTTCCTGCTACGCTGATCGGGGTACTGGTGGGTGCCTTTTGTTCGATGAAGGTAGGCAAAGAACTGGTGAACGATCCGGAATACCAACGCCGTCTTAAGGAGGGGATGATAGAGTCTCGTCTGGCCGAAACGACTGTATCGTTCGATTTGCAGAAAGCCCGTATCTCAGTAGGTATATTTCTACTCGCTACTTTCCTGATTGTATTGTTTGGTTCGGTTGATGCCTTGCGTCCTGTATTTTGGGCAGATGGCAAGCTTGTTCCACTCGACATGCCTTCCATTATCGAAATCATCATGCTCAGCACTTCGGCTCTCATCCTGATTATCTGTCGGATCGACGGTATCAAGGCTGTGCAGGGAAGTATTTTTTCGGCAGGTATGCAGGCTGTGATTGCCATTTTCGGTATTGCCTGGATGGGCGATACATTCATTGCCGGCAATCTGTCTTCGCTGACTTCCTCCATCGAAGGTGTTGTCCAGTCCATGCCATGGCTGTTTGGGGTGGCCTTGTTTGTCATGTCCATTCTGCTTTACAGTCAGGCTGCAACCATCCGTGCCGTACTCCCTTTGGGAATCGCATTAGGCATTTCTCCCTGGATGCTGATAGCATTGTTCCCGGCTGTGAATGGCTATTTCTTTATACCCAATTATCCGACAGTGGTGGCAGCAATCAATTTCGACCGTACAGGCACGACCCGCATCGGGAAGTACATTCTCAACCATTCGTTTATGATGCCGGGAATGGTGTGCACCATCGTGAGCATTGCGGTAGGATTGTTGCTGATCTGGCTGTAGCTTTAAAAACTCTCTTCAACGATGTTCCTGAACTGTCCCCAGACAGCATGCTTCCTGTAGATCGACTGGCAGCCGTAGGGCACATGAAGGGTACCTTGTTCGAACAGTTGTTCCGCTCCGACAAAGGTTTCGTCTTGGCATACGGGCGGAAAATCGCTTGCTTTGATGTACAGGTGTTGCAGCGAAGAGCAACCGTCGAAGCAATATTCAGACAGATAAGATACAGATGCTCCCAATGTCAGCGATTGTAATTGCCGGCACTGCTGAAAACATCCATGAGGGATGAGGCTGATATTATCGGGCAAGACAATGCTTTTGATTGCTGAAAAGGCAAAGGCTTCTTGCCCGATCTCCTTTACGGACGAAGGCAAGTCGATCTGTTGTAACCGGGTGTTGTAGAAAGCATATTCCCTGATTGTGGTGATGTTCGACGGTATCTGGAAGTATTCTTCTTTTTTCCCTTCCGGATACCATACCAGTTCTGTCATTTTTTGGTTGTATAATATCCCATTATCGCTGCTAAAGGCTGGATTGACTTCCGGAATGTCCAGGATGGTCAGACTGCTGCAACCTTCCGAGGAAGCAAATCGTGCCAGCAATGGTGAGAAATGAAGGACAGACAAAGAGGTACAGTTTTCGAAGGCATTTCTTTCGACCGTCGTTACTCCTACCGGAAGGGTCAGTTCCTGTAACCAGATGCAGTTGGCAAACATACCTTGGCTGACTGTATTGGCAGTTGTGAAACGTTGTCCGTCGTAACTTGCACCACCGGCCACAATCGAAGCATCGTTTAAGTTAAGTCGCTGTAATCTCCCGTCGGTATTCTCTCCTTCGATGTCCGTTCCCATCATGTCGCGCAGATAACGGATGTCTGTCCCGTTCAGCGGTCCGGCTATACTGAGGGTAGTGAACTGGTATTTTTCCTGTTCTCCAATTGCTTCATGAAGGGTTCCGGCTTCTGTCAGTACGACCACCTCACCAGTCTGGAACTGGTACACCTTACTGCGTGTCTCACCAATAGAGTTAGCGGCATAGGCTTGTATGTAGTAGGTGGTTTCTAGTTGCAGGTTACCGATGCGTGTTTTCCAGCGCTTTTCTTCCGGACTACCCAGTTTGATTTGTTGTTCCTGTTCATCTTCCTCAGCCCGGAAGTAAAATCCGGTAGCGGTGATTTCTTCTCCGCCATCGTCCAGAATTTCGCATTCAAGGGTGATGCTGCTCGGTCCCTGGTTCAGCATTTTCAGGTCGCTGACAGTAGGTTCTGTATTGGGGACTGTTTCAAAACTCATTGTCTCACTGCGCACGGTGCTGTATGTGTTTCCGGCTTCCAGGCGATAATAATAAGTGCTGCCCGGATGCAGGCCAGTCAATAGTGTCGAGACATCCTGCTCCTCGGTGACGGATATGTCGACGGATTCGGTCATGTCAGAAGTCAGTCCGTATCGGAACCGAATCTGACTGACGTTACCTTCTGCATTCGGCGTTACCTTGCCCGAGAGCAGGGCACTTGTGCGCGTAATGTCCCTGGCTGCCTCTATGCTGACCGACGGAGGCAGGTTCACCGGTTCTTCATCCTTACTACAGGCTGTAAGCAGGAATATGATCCATATATAGATGTATGTACGGAAATGATTGGTCATTTTTTCGAAAGGATTTAGAAGTTAATACCTACTCCGACAGCGGCTTCCCAATACTGAAGACGGATGGTCATAACACCCGCCGATACCACCATCCGTCGGAAGCGGTAAAGGCAACCGGCTTCCGCACTGATGCCCCGGTACGAAAAATCGGTGTTCAGCAGCAGTGCACTGTTATCATATTGTTCCCAGGCCACATCCCGCTGTCCGTAACCCACACCTTCGTAGATGCAGAAGTCGGCTATCAGCCGGTGAATGCCTCCCGTCATCAGCATCCAGCGTCCTTTTTCTGTCCGTCCGGTGTAGTAGGGGGCTTCATCCGTTCCAGGCAGAAGTCCGTTCCGGTCGCATTCGCCCTGGGTATGAGGCATGCCGCGGAAATCTTTCTGTGCCAGCAGATACGCACCGTGTCGCCGCATAAGTGCCAGGCGCAGTCCGGCCGAAGGCCCGTCGGCCTGTATACCTGCGTTGAGCAATATAAGCCTGCGCCAGGGCTCCCGTGGCCGGCGGGGCCGTTGAGGCGGAAGCGGTGGCAGATGCTTAGCCAGGTACAGGGAGGTGTCGGGCAGTACAGGCTGCTTTTCAAGCGTTGGCATTTCTACCTGATACTGATATCCGAGTGGCGGTGTCAGCATCAGTTCGTAAGTCATACGCGATTCGAGTGGTGCCGCAAAGCGATAATCGCGCAACACGCCCCATTGTGGATGTTTGATGGTTATCATCACGCTACCTTTGGGCAGGTATAACCAGATTTCTCCTACATCGTTTTTACGTTTTACGATGCCCAGTGGAGAGGAGAATACAAAATCCTTGTCACCTACAACTTTGATCAGGGCACAGGCTTCATCGTTCAGGTCGCGCACCGGGTCAATGTAGGCTGAAATGTCATTGGGCAATATACGGAAATGGCGTACGGTAAAGTCCTGTGCCAAGGTACTTCCTGTGGGTAAAAGCAGCAGGAGTACCGGCAGCAGACTGAATAGTAGGACGGATGAAGTAAGTTTCATTGCAGGTTAAAGTTATTGATGTTGAATATTTCGTTTTCTGGCAGTGGCGTATGGTCAGCTTGCATACGGGGTTGCCAGGTACGTACGTGAATCTTCGGGGCCGTTTCGTCACGGAAGTCCCACAGCAGGAACAGATACCCGTCGTCGGCATAGATGTCCGACCGGTACTTCTGTCTCAGGCTGACTCCGTAAATACCTTTCACCGTAGGATGGCGCATGATGTGGAAATCGCTGAACTTCACGTCGATGCTGCGGTTGGCCTTGAACACCTGTTTCAGACGGTCCAGATACTGCCGTTTGCTCTTAACGTTGTAGACGACCTGTGCAGGCGACAGGTAGCCGGTTTCCTTTTGCGACGTGTGTACCACGGTGCCTACCACAATAAGGGCGTTTTCGCTGAACAGCTGTTCCAGAAAGTCGATGTCCTTGGTTGTATACGAAGTACGCAGATGCTCTACGTAGTTCAGTATCATCTGTCTGTTCCCTGCATCCTTTTCGTCCAGTTTGCCCGATACCACTTTGATGGCTTCCTGATAGAACGGATGCTGTTCGCTTACTTTCCTCCAGTCCTGACTAGCTATATGGCTGGAGGTTTTTGTTGTGGGTTCCGTCGTATGGGTGCCGGATGCTTGTGCAAGGTCTGTGTCTGGGAGCGCATTTCCCTGCTTGTCTTCAATGCTTTCAGATTGCAGTTTCATGCTGTTTCCGGCCGATGGACGTTCTATCAGGAAACGCTGCGGACACAACCGGCTGGCAGTCTGCTCCTCACCGATGACATTATAAGTCACATTTCCCTGCGGATTCCCTTCCTTATCAATCAGCAGGTATTGTCCCTTTTGCCGGGCTACGGCAAGTCCCTCATTGTAATAATGCCCGATGGAATCGTATTGAAATTGGATAGCTGCCTGATTTCTGGGATCGACCACTGCCCATTTCCCGTTCTTACATATGGCTGTGAGCCCGTGGTTAGTCAGATGTATTTTGTCGTAGATGCTCGGAATCAGGGGTTGCCCCTGGCGGTCGATGACGCCCTGTCCTTCCTCCGTTTCTACCACAGCCATATCATTCTTGTATGGCAATGCCAGACGAAACTTTTCGGGCAGATAGAGTTCCGGTTCTCCCTGCCGGTTCAGGTAGCCGAAGTGGCGGGTACCCAATTCGCAGAACAGAAGACGGCTGTCGGACAGTCCGGCATCGAGCAGCGAGTTGGACAGCCGGATGGCCGTCTTTATCTTTCCGTTCCTGTCAATCAGCAGGTAGCCGCTCTGTCCCTGGCTATTGGTGTTGCCGGCCAGTGCCAGGCCTTCGTGAAAATCGTATGCCCGGTCGTAAATGGGTGGAATAACGATGTTCCCCTGTGTATCCATATATCCGTATTTCCCATTGCCTGTGGCAAACAGTGCACGACCTTCGCTGAAGTTATGCATCAGTACGATGTCATATTGCGGATATTGGGCCGTCGAGGCTACATTGTTTCCCTGTTTGTCTATCAGCAGAATCGGAGAATCTGTTTCCTCCTGAGCAAGTGTCACGTTCTCGAAAAAATGTCCGATGCGTACAAAGCTGCGTTGGCTGACGGGATGTGCAGGATCGTGCAGGCTGTAGAGTTGGAGACGTCCTTCTTCATTTGCCAGGCTGAACATGCCTCCTACAACGGCCGATGGCCGATGTTCGAAGCTTCCGGCAGGCTGTAGTACGGTCCCGTCGGTGGCTATCACCCCCCACGTTGTTCCATCGTTACGGAACGGAAGAGCCTCAACAGGATCGGTATCCAAATGGTGGCATGACGACAGGAAAAGAACACAGACAGATAAGCTCGATAAAAGAATATGGAAAATAGGATTGGTTTGTTGCATGGTTTTACATCGTTATGTGACGGCAAAGATAACTTAAAATGAGATGCCTATCCTTCTTTTCCCATAAAAAATGAGAAAAGAAAGGATGGCATCTCCCTACCAGTTAATGCAACTTTATTCGTCCCAATTTTCCAACTCTCCTCCTATTTCAATCTTTATCTGCTCTGGATTTTTAGAAACAACCAATTGTACGGAATGCTGTATGCCTGGTTTAAAGACAAACTTGCTTTCGTACAGGTAAGACACTCCTTTCATGATGACCTCCACCAGCGGCTGACGGTTGTCCAGGCGTTGGGGAACGATGATGGCCGAATAGGTATGGTTCCCCAGACTCTTGGCCTGTATACTTTGCCGGGTGCCGTACGTGTAGCGTGTCACTACACCGGCACTCAGGTCAATGGTGGCTTCGGGCACCGTGTTGTGGATAAATACTTCAGCATTTTCCGGCAATTCGCCTTCAAAGTCTTCTCCTTTGACCAGCCGGATCAGCATGCGGCTCATGCGGTGGGCAAACTGAAGGTTGACAGGTGAATTGCTCGCACTGACGTTCTGTTGGCCGGCCCATAAGAAGTCGCTCGCTTCGTATTCTCCTTCGGCCGACTGGTTGGTCGACACGCTGAAAGGCAGATTGTCTACCGAAGTTACCGGTTTCATTTGCGGATAGTATGCATAGATGTTGTAAGTACCTCCATCCCAGTATACGGGCTTTTCGGTTGTCCATTGGCTCCCGTCGAAAGTCAGGGCGGCATTGTTTACGTAGTTGCCCGAAACTTCCAGTGGGGTATCTTTGCGGGTGATGAACAGACCGACCCGGTCTCCACTTTCGAAGGCTGTAGTCGTCACCCTTGAGTCGGCAACCGCTTGCCGTGGGTGCATGACGTTGAAAGTCATCACATTCTCATCTTCGGCAGCAGGTAGCGGCGATTCGTTGTCGCTGCATCCGCTTCCCACCATCAGCAGGACTGACAGGAGTCCTGCTTCCAGTATATGGTGTAACTTATTATTGTTCATATCAGTAGGTTTATGACGTTATTTGTTTTTCTTGTTGCCCAGCGGACTGCCTTTGTGAATCTTCGGCGGGAGCTGGTAGTTGTGCACACTTCCTCCACTGTATCGTAAGTTGTCGAAGCTGCGAGTAGCAGCATCGTTGCTCACTACGTCGTTGGCTTTGAAGTCTTCGTAGCTGAACTCTTCACCAGCATATTGTTTGATGCGTTTCACGATGGCCATACGGCTGATGGTGCTGTAGTAGGGGATGTCGTTGTTCATACAGCTGTTCTGCTCCGAACGGAACACGCCCCGGCTGTGCATATAGCCACCTTCGAAGATGTCGACAAAGTCGCTGTATTTTTCGTCGAATATCAGCTGGCTCCAGGGCACTTCGTTCATCTTGCCGGTCAGCGACAGATTTTCGTACCATCCCAGGGCTTTGGCCCAATTGATAGCATCGACATGTCCGCAGCAATTACATGTACAGAAGTCGATGAACGCATTGTGATAGATGTACTCGTCACCCAGTTTGCCGAATCCGTGTCCACCTGCTTCGTGTTGGATCACTCCGCGTGTGTCGAGCGGATAACCATACGTGCTGAGCGGACAGAATGCAATGGCCGATCCGTCTTCCCACATTTGGCAGATGCCGCCGTAGTCGGTGCTGTTGGGCACCACAATAACGAGCGATTCTTTCAGATTTTCTGTCGTCACGGTAGGCATTCTCAGTGCATAGTCAAAGACAGCATCGTAGTCGCATCTCAATCCTACACCGCCGGTATACGTCGTTTCAAATTTGGCGTAGCGGATGGTGTTGATCGTACCGATACCCGTTTCCGGTGATACAGCAATGGCGGTATAGACGTTGAAGTAGTCGCGATAGCTCTTGTACGGCTCTATGCCGAAGAAATTCTCTACCTGATCCTGCATGTCTTTCATATACTTGCCGTCCGAAATGTCCTTGGCATCATATCCGTCGCCTAAAAAGACGAGGTTGATGCCGCCCCGATTGCCTTTGCTGGCTTTCTGCAGGTTGATGATTTCGTCTTCGGCATAGATGTAGTCGTATTGCGATACGGTACACTTGTGGCGATAGTCCTGGTCTTTCAGTTTGAATACGATTTCTCCGCTACGCATGGAGCTTCCCGATGACATCTGATGGATGGTCAGCGTCACTTCTGTCTTTTTGCTGCCTTCGTTCTGCGACAACGTACACCAGTCCGGCTTGCTTTCTACTATCCAGTCGCCTTCTGCATCAACAATCAGCGTACGGGTACATTCGGTATTGATGGCGTTGGCTATGCTGGGTCGGCATACCAGCTCGCGATGGGCGGCAATGCGCTTGAAGTCGCTCCAGCCCGATGCGGCCTGATATTGCTGAATGGCACTTTCCGGTACTTCAAGGGTGAAGTTGTCTTTGGCTACACCGTCGAAGGCTCCAGCCTGTACATGTGGTGGTATGCTTCCTTTGCAGACAATGCTGCCGATACCATAACATTGGTAGAAAGCTTCGTTCTGAATGCTTTCCAAACTTTCGGGCAGGATGATGCCCTCCAATCCCCAACAATTATAGAAAGCACCTTGGCCAATACTTAAGACCCCTTCTGGTATTTCAAGGGTACCCATCAGACGCCAATTGGATCCGCTAAAATAACTGCCAAAAACATTCGAGCCGATAGTCCTTAGTCCTTGTGGAAGTTTCAGTTCTCCGGAAAAGTCGCAGCCACAAAATACACTGTTACTGAGTACGACTAAATCTTTAGGTAATGTCAGTTCTCCTTTGAAGTGAGTATCCTGAAAAGCTGCTTCACCGATGGTGACAATACCGTCGTGCAAAGTCAGTGTTCCATCAAAGCCGCATGATGCAAAAGCAGTTTCCGGAATGGCTGTCACTTCTTGCGGAATAGTCAGGCTTCCTGTCAGATTTCTGCAATTATGAAAAGCTCCGGCTTCTATTTTCTCAAGTTTGTCCGGTAAATGTAAAGTTCCATATAAATTCGTGCATTCTGCAAAACAGGTAGTGCCAATATATTCCAGATTAGTCGGTAGTATCAGTTCGCAGGTGAAGCCACAATAACCAAATGTACCGCCATACCAGTAACGGTCCCAACCATCTCCGAGGGACTTTAACGTGCTGGGTAAGGATAACGTACCTGTCAGGTTTTTGCAGTTATAGAATGCACCGGCTTCAATTTTGGTTACGCCTTCTGGAATTATCAGTGAACCTGTTAGGTTTTTACATTCGGTGAATGCTCCTACATTGATGATTTTTAGTTTATCGGGTAATATGAGCTGGAGTAGTGAATTTTTATTAGCCATCGCTCCTTCCGGAATCTCGTCTTCATCATAGGTACGTGGTTGGCAGGATCCGCTTCCAAAATGTAAGAGTTCATCTGTACGTGCTATTTTGACTTCCTTTAGATTCAGTGCTCTCAACATGAGCATAGAATCTCGCATAAAGTAGAAGTCGACGCCATTGATTTCTCCTGTTATTTTTAAGTTTTCTACTTTCTTGTAATCCTTCTTTGCAGCCGTAATCGAGTCCTTCAGATGCCCGGCTGTAGAGTTGATGACGATGTATTCCTTCATGGTAGCATCGTGCGACACGTCGTCATTCTCCCAGGCGGTGATGGATTCACCTGCCAGTTTGAAGGTATATTCGCCTGTCGATTCCTTTTTGTTCACCTGAATGGTGAAGTTATGCATTTTGCCGCTGACGTAGGTGAAGGCTTCTTCTTTGCTGAAGTTGTAGACTACACCGTTGACGGTGATGCTAAACAGCTGTGTGCCTGCCGAAATGGTTTGTGGCACTACGATGCCGCGGAACACGTTGTCTTTTACGTAAGGGATGATGCCGGTAGGGCTCACTTCGCCTGTAGCGCTGACGCTTCCGTCGGCCAGGTTGATGACAGCCTTCTGCTTGGTGTTCTTTATCAATACCTGTTTTTCGAGTCCGGCCCATTCACCTTCGGCAAAACCATCGCCCTCGGTCAGCGTGATGCGCGGACTACTCATGCGGTGGCGCATAGGCAGACGGATGATTCTTTCCGTAGGAGCCACGTCGGCAGCCTTTCCCCACAGGAAGTCGCTGGCTTCGTAGCCTCCCATTTCGTTGCTGGTGGTAGTGGTAGACTGGTCTTTTTTCACTTCGAAAGCATAGGCATTGACATCCTCGGGCGAGCCGAAGGGGTAGTAACCATAAATATCGATGTGCGTATGATCATCTTTCCAATAGACGTCGTAAGCCGAGTTCCACTTGTAGGCGGCTTCGTCGAACGTATGCTTCACGTTGTTGCCTCGGTTACCGCTGTTTTGCAGCGTACCCGGTGTACTTCCCTGATAGTCTACGATGTAGACACCCATTTCGTCGCCATCGCAGAAACCGTTGTCGTTGACACGTGTCACGGCTACCTGTTCTATCTCTCCGGACAGAACGATGGGACGTCTGTTTTCTTCCTGCGATCCGTTCGGACCGAAGGTGTCATCGTTGCACGATGCCAGTGCCCCGACGAGCATTAGCATAGCCAAGCTGTGAATGATGTTGCTTCTCATATATGAGTTCTATTTAAGTTTATTCTGTTTGTTCTGTTTATTCTGCCACGCCACCATGGTCCTCACCATCATCTGTCCAGTCGCCTATATCAACGTTGATGCCGTTGCTGGTCTTCTTGACGGTGATGGTAAACGTATGGCGCTTGCCACCGACAAAAGTAAATTCCTTTTTCAGGTTGAAGTCACGCCCGTCGATGGTTACGGTGAACAGGTTGTCGGCCAGCGGAATGCTTTGCGGGATCACCAGTGCTTTGAACTCGTTGTTCTTGCCGCGCAGGAAAGAGACAGATTCTTTCTGCGTACCTGGAGTTACACTGCCGTCCTGCAGGTTCAGTGTGGCCTGGCATACAGCCTGGTTCAGCTTCACGCTCACATTCGCAGCTTCCAGTCCTTCGGTGGTGAATCCGTTTCCGGCGCTCACTTTTACTACGGCGCAACTGAACACGTGGTCAAGGGTCAGGCCCACCGCTTTTTCGGTAGGCGACACATTCAGCGTCTTGCCCCACAGAAAGTCGCTGGCCTTGTAGTTGGCTTCGGTGCTTTGGTCGGCCAGTGTCTCGACAGGCATTGCCTTTACGTTGGTCAGCGTACTGCTATAAGGATAGTAGCCATAGAAGTCGGCCGGAGTAGTTTCGTCTTCCCAGTAGATAGGTGTGGCCGGAGTCCACGTACCATCGTAAGTGAATCGCATGTTGTCCACATGGTTACCGGCGTTAAGCAGCGGTCCCGACACCCCTCCGCTGTAGTTCACCACATAAAGTCCGATTTTGTCGCCAGTCTCAAATCCCGTATCAGTAGCCTTGGTAGAGGTCGCAGTGATGCCGCAACTGAGGGTTATGGGAATTTTCTTAGACTCGGGTTCCGGTACTTCATCCGTATGATCGGACGAACATCCTGCCACAAACAGTGCAAGCATGGTTGCACACAGAAGTTGATGATATGTTTTCATACGTTCGAATTAAATTTGTTACAAAAGTAATAAGACTGTTAATAGCTGTCAAGTTCATAATGGTTCATACGGTGAGATGAGTGGGATATTAGTGGGGGATGTTACTGCATTTACATTATTTTTTGTAGTAAAATCAATGCGATATGTAGCTATTTACTATCTTTGAGCGAAATTATTGGTATATGGTAGTTTGAATAATTCTCCCATTGCGCTATCTACAACTCGTTGAATAAGATGGCTGAAGAAGAACTTCTTTTTGCGGTAGCATGGCCGATAGTATAAATAGAGATAAAATTAGAATATATGAATGAACGATTGATTATTAAGTCTTTTGGTCCTGTTAAGGATCTTGATATCACCTTCAAAAAGGTCACATTGTTCATTGGTGACCAGGGGACTGGAAAAAGTTGCGTTGCAAAACTTTTTTCCATGTTTAAATGGCTGGAGAAGGTACTAACTCAAAAAAAATATAAATTAAATTATTTTGAGCAATACAACCGTTTCTTGACCATGCTGTGTTCCTATCACAGAATAGAATCTTTCGTTCAAAATGAATCGTATTTGAAGTTTGAAAGCAAACTATATGTTTTTGTTTATTCTGAAGGTTCTTTTAAAATATCAGATAAAAGTGTAGAGGTTGATGGGCTTTCAAAGATCATGTATGTTCCAGCCGAGCGTTCAATTGTAAGTGTGGCTGAAAATAAGACAAAGTTGTTAAAAGAGCTTCCGGATTCAAGTGAGACCTTTTCTGACGAATTTGTAAACGCAAAGAAATATTTTAAGAGCGGTTATGAGCTTCCGTTTGAGGGGTTACGTTTTGAATACGACTCTTTGAATGAAGTCGGATGGATAAGTGGAACCGGTTATAAAGTTCGCCTTATTAATGCATCAAGTGGCATCCAGTCATCACTTCCAATGTGTATGGTGTCTGAATATCTCAGTCAAATGATAGCCGATCGTGAAGAAATTAAGCTGTCTAAAGAAGAAAAAGATAAACTAGAAAAACGAGTCGCAGATATCATGCAGAATGATGCCATTTCTGATAGTATCAAAGATATGATGATCCGTCAGCTTTCATCAGCCAACAGATATGATTGCTTTATTAATATTGTGGAAGAGCCGGAGTTGAATCTCTTCCCGAAATCTCAAATGGAAGTTTTGCGTTCTTTGGTTGCCATCAATGCTTCTTCGGATAAAAACATGCTTATACTTACTTCGCACAGTCCTTATTCTTTGGCAATTCTGAATATGCTGATAATGGGGTCGAAAGTTTACGAAAAGGCCGGCGAAGATGTTAAAGCAACGGTAGAGAATATTTTGCCGCATGTCTATCACCTTCATGAAAACGAGGTGGCAGCATACCGTCTTTCTTATAAAGATGAGAAATATTGCGAATCCGTATTGAATACGAACACTGGAATGATAGCAAAGAATGACTTGGATTCGTGTTCGGACGAGATAAACAGAACATTTAATCAATTGTACCGATTGTATGCCAACACTTTCGCAAAATAAGAATCTGCCTGTCGCTATCACCCAATTACGATTGTGCTCTGCCTTAAGAGGCAGTGGACAGATTGGCGTTGATGATGCTTATGATAAGCGCAACGATGAGAATCTGTATGTCTTTGATGACGAAGAACTTGGTTATTCTGTTTGGACCAGCAATGAACAAACTGTATTATTATCAAAAACTTTTCATGCTCAAAATCCCAATAAGAATACATTGATACTTTTGCCTTTAGACGGCCGCATCATTACAGGAAAAAATATAATTCAGGGCGGTGTGTGCGATTGTGCTTTGCTCACTGATAAAGAACTTAGCTTTGTAGAATTCAAAACTAATGTTTTATCAACTAACGATTTGACCATCTTGCAACGTGCCAATGAAGCTACAGGACAACTTTGGCACACATACGATGGCATTATTTGTTCCAAATGCCAAAAAGTGGGCATTGATGTTAATCAAAAAGTTTCCATTGACTTCTATATTGTATTTGATAATGATTTAAGAGTAACCGGTGTAAGGGCAGATCTTCAGGATTTGCAAAATGAGTTTTTGCTGGACAAACATTATCCATTGTTTTTTCAGAACCATAAACTTTTTGAATAGGATTATTTGAGCTTCAAAAGTCAATTCCTGTTTAGTTTAGGTTGTTAATATGTTAAACCGAATCGGAGATGATTTTATATTCTCAGATGATGGTGATGCTATAAATAATAATGCGCGATTGGTGTTATTGGCAATATCAAGGTTCTCGCAAGACTGGAGGCTATGTACTGACAGAGAAAGGTCAAGCCTTTGTAGTCTCAATGAAAGATTAAAATGGCTTTTCTGATGACAGGAGAAAGTGATCAAAACGGGGAATCTGGCAACTATTAGTGACTGCAACATATAGGTTCAACAAAACATAAGGGTGTGTCAATTTTGGTTATAGTATCTGATTCCCCTCCTTCTGGAAGGAGGGGTGCCCAACGGGCGGGGTGGTAGGTTTTACGCCACTCTGTATATTAACACTTTATGTTTTCACCTACCACCTCCCTCTTTGGATACCCACCCCTTTTTAACTCCTCCCTTATCGGCAGGGGAGAACAACTTTTCAGAATGAGGAGAATTTTAGATACCTTTGTTTTGACACCCTTATTGTTATATATAAAGGTTTGATACCTGTAATTTGACGAAGGCTTACAGTTCTTCAACTACCTATAAGTAATTGTATATTTACCTATAGGTAGTTTGAAGTGGTTAACTGCTGTGATGTTACTGTATCTATGATTGCAGTGTTGCTGCATTTATGGTTGCGGTGATTAGGGGATAGAAAAGTTTTCCGATATATACGTCTTTTATCTACTTTATATGCACTTTGGATACTTCCACTATAATCATTAAGCCCAAAATGAAATCGAGGATCCAAAGCATAAGTAAGTAAAACATCATATTCAAAAAAAATGCTATAAGTTGTGGATGGCCTAATAGAAGATACTGTTCCATAGGCTTGGTATAATCAAGAGTTATTTTTGATGATATCATTTTAGGGGTTGGGTATATAATGCAATCCGCAAAGGCATTTTGAAGTTCCTCTAATTGAACATTTATATCAGGGAACCCAAAACGATTAATATATGGATTAGTATCAAACGAACTAGACATGACCCCAACTTGACCATCAAGCACAAGCGCAGTAAGTTCTTGCTTTATTTTATTGTTATCCAATGGGAAATCTGTTAACATAGAAGCACTTATCCCATTGTAATCATTGGATTTTAAATAATAATCTATTATTTTTTGAATTAGTATGTCTGATGTTTTTGTATGCATTAGTTCTTTTTTATAATTAGAAATCTATCTCAAGCAAATTACCATTTATGCGCAACCATTCTTTTGCTTCTTCATATTTTGGAACTTGTATTGATACAATGTTCCAAAATTCAACAGAATGGTTACTCACACGTAAATGCGCTAACTCATGCACAATGAGATATTCAATTACATACTTTGGAGCTTTAATAATTCTCCAGTTAAAATTGATATTGCCCTTGGGTGTACATGATGCCCATCGGTATTTCATAACCTCACTGATATTACACTCATGAAAATTCACGCCCAAACGTTCTGCATATGTTTGAGCCAATGGATTTACAAACTGAATAGCATATTCTTTATACCATTTTTTGAATAATGAATTAGCTTCCGATTGATTGATTCGTGTAATCTCAAACGACACACCATCAAAATGGATTCCGTGAAAAGACTCATCTCGTATGTACAATTTATGATAGTGACCGAGAAGCATTAAACTTTCTCCCGATACAAATTCCTTACGCTGCGGCTGATCTGGATATTTTCGTTCATCTTTGAGCTTTGATTCAATCCAGTCTTTTTTTGACGCAACAATCTCTGCAATTTTACTAGGAGAATAACCTTCAGGAGCACGTACAACGATGTGTTTATTGCGTTCCACAATGATACCAATCGTTTTTCGACACTTGCTATACTCTATTTCATAAGTAATCATTCTGCAATAATTTTAACATGATTCACACGTGCTACCTCCATGACACGGGAAATAATTGATTTATATTTTGTTATCATGTTCGGTAAGGCACAAAATTCAGGTGAGAGTAAAATACGTTGTAATTCAGATTTAAGACGATTTTGTGCTGGAATACTATTCCAAAATCCTAACAATTTAAGTTCGGTTTGTAATTTATCTGTTATATGAATCGTTAACTCAACTGTTTGAGAAATTTGCTCCTCTGACAGTTCTGTATCACCGAATATTTCTGATTTGAAAAGACGAAAGAATGGCATTTGTCGCTTTCTGTCTAAACCATAAGTATTCTCCTTTTCCCTTTGTTCTATTCGCTGTCTCAATTTTTCTAGCTCTTCATAAATCTTTTTCCAGTTACCTTTAAAGTTTTTAAGTATTTCTTCTATTGACTTAGCAAAAGAGGCAAACAATTCGGGGTCTTCATCGATATTTATCTCAATATAATTGCGTATTGCATGTTCTGTCTCTGCAGCCTTAGTTTTATCCGTTTTTCGCTTATTTACATTTTCAACAAATTTTTCGCTCATAATAGATATGGGCTTGACCTGTTCTTCTATACCTCTACTTACAAGATACTTGTTGGCTATGGCACGCAATTTAGGCGGAATGCCTTTCATGCTGAATCGTTTATCACGAAGATGCTTCATGGCCAAGGCATTGATTTCAGCCATTGATTTCCAATCTGAAAAGTAATCTAGAGCTTCTTTTCGAGGCAATACGGCATTAAATGCGCGTGTAAACTCGTTGTATAATTCAAGCCATTTTGTTCGATTTTCTATGTCATAGAAAAAATCGAAAAATGCATCTTCATCTGTAAGATCGTGTAGTCCATTTTTATGTAGGAAATTCCAAATACCTTGATACGCTTTTTGCAAAGTCTTGAGTAATTCTCTCTCATTTACTATGGTTGTTAAAATTTCATCTGTCTGCTCTGTGTCAACTTGTCCCTGTTTTTCATCATAGTAATCTATTGCTTTTTTCAGATGGTGACCTATTCCGACATAGTCAACAACAAAACCATAATCTTTTCCTTCTCCGCCCACTCGGTTAGGTCGAGTTATAGCCTGTAATAAATTGTGTGCCACTAATACACGATCAAGGTAGAGTACTTGTTCTATAGGTGCATCAAATCCTGTGGTGAGCATGTTGTTGACAATTATAAAACCTACATTTCCTTTTATAGTAGGGTCATCTTCATCGGCTTGTCCAAAAGGCAATTTAAAAGACTTGATGCTTCTCTTATGATATTTAGAGTCGGTATATTGTTTAATAGCCAGTTCGTCATTTCTGTCTCCCGATATGACTACAGCAGCTCTAATTGAACGAAGTGTCTCAATATCTACCTGCATTGGATTAGTCTGTTCCAACTCTTTAATTTTTTCTGTTAGAGCCTCTTCAATCATTCTCTTATAGGTCACAGCAGCAATACGTGAGTTTGCTATGATTTGCGCCTTAAAACCGCCAGGAAATATCTGACTGACAAAATGGTCTACTATACTGTATGCTTTGTCACGTATGGTAACTTCACTATCCAGATAAGCATCTCTTGATCCAAATCCAAGTATTTGAAGACGCTCAACAATATTATAATCGCTAAAAATATCCTCGAACATAGCATCAGCGCCTTGATTATCTTCAATCTCCGCATTTTGAGTGAAACCTTGGTAAATAATCTCAAGTGTCACTTCATCTTCAACACTTTGACGCATAGTATAGCTATCGATGTAGTCACGGTATAAGCGTTCTGTCTTCGACGTAGGCGTTCCAGTGAATCCAATACGTGTTGCATTGGGTAGAGCTCTTTCAAGATTTGCGCCAAGTAGAGCATATTGCGATCTATGTGCTTCGTCAGTTAGGATAAGAATCTTTTCACTTGTATTGAGTACAGGGAATACTTGCAGATTAGATAATTCACCGGCTTCTTGAAATTTATGAATCATAGCCATAACTAAATCTGACGTGTTGGTGGAAAGTAATTCCTTAAGACTTTGTCCCGGTTTATCTTCTCGTTTATTGATGAATTCTGCTTTCTTTAGTTTAAAGCCAATACCTTCACCAGTCTCACCAAGTTGTTCTTCTAGCTGAGTGCGATCAGTTACGAACACTATTTTCCATCCTGCAAGCTCCGTTATTTGTCTCATTTGCCTAATCAGGAACATCATAGTAAGTGACTTTCCAGATCCTTGTGTATGCCACAATATACCACCACGATCTAAGGCATTTTTACCATTTTGTAAGCGAGAGATCATCTTTTTTACGGCACGAAACTGCTGGTAGCGGCACACAATTTTTATCTTTTGTCCTTTATCGTTGACAGAGAAAATAGTAAATACTTTTATGATGTCTAAAAGGCTACGTAGACTAAGCATTCCGGCAATCAGACGCTGTTGGTCATTAGGAGCAGATGAACCATGTGCCAAATCATTAAGCGTAAGAGGATAAGGATCTGTCCATCTATAGAAATATTTCTCTCTATGAGTTGTTATTGTGCCAGCTTTTGCTTTATTACGACATGTGACTATAAGAAATTGATTATAGTAGAATAATGCGGGAACTCCTTCACCCATATCGCCGCGTTGCTCAGAATATCGCATCAGCTGGTCAATAGCCTCAGGCAATGCTTCCGTTACTTTTGAAGACTTGGCTTCTACCACTACTATTGGTAATCCATTCAAGAATAATACTATATCAGGAATAATATGATGTTCTGTTCCTGGTATGTTTACTTTAAATTGTGATATTGCAGTAAATGTATTATTCTCAGGATGGTCGAAATCTACATAGCGGACGATTGGGGATTGCTCACCAGTGAGTTCATTTCGATTTACAGAGGTTCCCTCTGTTATTAGTTTATATATTCGTTCATTGTTTTCGAGCAGCGTTCCCGGTTGCCATACAGTAATATGATTAACTACTTCTTCCAATTGATTTTCTGTAAGAAATGGGTTAATACGTCGAATCGCATCATACAGCTTGGGGCGTAAAACGACCTCTGCAAACGATTTTCTGAAACTATCGCTTGGCTGCTGTTGCAAACTCAATTCTATCACTTGGTTGTTTCTATCAGTCCAACCTAAATTTTTCAGCTGCTCCATAAATGGATGCTCAACACTATTGTATTCATCGATGCGCAATTCTTTGCGACGTTCGCTGTCATATTTATTATCGTTGGTCAGTTGCATAGATTTATTATTTTTATATTCTTACTTTGCCAGTTATTAAGTCAGAAAGGAAACCTTTACGGATTAATAACAATTTGTTTTGCTCTTTATATAGTTCATAAATATAATTATCTAGTTGTTGCATTATATTGGCAATAATATTTTGTTCGCAATTTTGCTCCTGCTCTTTTAAAATAGGCCACTTTATATTAAGAGAACGGATTTTCCCCATTCCAAACGCAGGTTGAGTAGTCGCATGTATTGATAAATCAACTTGCTTATCTACGTAATCTGATTTTAATGTATAGTAAACGAATAAAGCATGTTCGTGGGGTTTAATAATAATAACATTTGCGCTTATTGCGTATTCAACAGAAATGTTAGGCAAACGCTTAGGCTTACCTATTGTTCCTATTTTCCCAAAAATAATATCACCGTTTTCTATTTTAAAAATACTCTTTTGTTTCTGAAGTACTTCTTGTCCAACATGTCTACATTTAGCTGTCAATAAATTAGCATATTCATCTACGTCCCCTATACCAACATAAGGAATTCCATTTTCAACTTCAGCTGGTGTTCGATGGTCTGGTTGGGCATCTATTGCTTGACTTATAGATGATAATTCAACGACCTCCCATTCTACAGGAATTCTTCCAATATCAGAATTTTTAAACTGATGTGTCTGTTCAGACCGAATATTACCTTTAGCATCTATTCCGAAAGTTAGTAAATCATGCATCATTCCAAGCTTTACCTTCTCATACTTTGCGATAAGTCTTTTATTGCTATCGATAACATCATCTATTTGAGTTAACGCATCAGCGATACGTTGTTGCTCATCGTAAGTCGATGGAATTAACACCTCATGCTGTTTAAGAGCTTTCTTTTGAAGATGTCTCAATCCACTTCCTTGAAAGTAATTTATATTGATATAGTCTGTGAGATAATCTAAAACATAGTATAAAAACTTAGATGAATATTTTTCTTTTCCTGTAACAACGTAAGTATCTGTAGAATATGCAGCTTCTCCATTATAGTATTTTACCACTGCATTTCCGCCTGTGGATAAATATATATTTTCACCCTCTGTCAATTTTTCATTGTGTAACAAAACATCCTCGCCACTTGTAAAAAAGGGATAGCTTCCAAATCCAGTAGCGTCATCAACTTTTATATGAGATTTTTTCCCCTCAATAAAGCAGTCCCCCAAATTCACCTTACGCCAATCCAACGGTGCATTAACTTCTTTTATCATATCAATTAATGTATTTTAGTTTACGTAAAGTTTCATTTAGATTACCCATTTGAGTTTTATACTCATTAGTAATGTCATTAGCAGAGACAAAATATTTGTCCCATAAATGTTCACACGCTTTTATAACATCATGTTTTGCATTGTCAGTATAGCGTTCGAGATGACCAGCGATAATTCCATAATGCTTGCGCAATATTAACTGTTTTGATTCTTCTACTGTTACCTTCCCGCCAATTTCCTGCATAATTTGTTCATAAGATGCAATCTTTTTATTCATTTTTTCTATTTCACCCTGCAACTTATTATACTGTTTTGTAATCGGCTTCATATCCTTTTTGACGTTTTCAATGCGCTTAATAGTAAGCTCATCATCTGCTGTGCGTTTCTTTTTTTGCGAAGGAATTACTTTTTTTAATGCTACCAGCGAGTCGTTTATTGCTGTAACCGATGAAGTATCAATATCGTCAATCATTAAACATCCTGCCTTATCAAGTGCATCAACTGCTTTACCAAGTGTTGACTCCAGTTCGCGTTCAGTTTGTTCTTGTAATGATCCTATTTCTGATATTTTATCTTCAAGGCCATAACATTTTAACTCAATACGTAATTTCAAATCATCCTCCAATTTGGCTAATTCCACTTTCGCCTGTTTCAATTCATCCTCTGCTCTTTTGATACTATTTCCCATATCCACGTATTGTTTTTGCTCATCTTCGCTTTCACATTCAGATGCCGCATTGGTCAACGCATCATAGGCCAATCGTGGCGTACGTTTTATTTCTTTGTTATCCTCATCATTATCATCAACATTATCGTATTCTGCAAGCTCAAGAGCTTCTTCCACTTTTACACTCAATTCTGTTTCAGCTGTAGCTACACGTAAAGCCGCCAGTTCAATAGCGGATTGCTCTTTTTGAAAAAAAGCATCAACTATGATTTGCTGATAATCAGGATAAACAAGATCAATATCCCATCCACTTTGCATAATAGATTTCAAATCATATTTCACACCATCCCACCAATTGACAAAAATACCTGCTATCTGGTATTGGTCAAGAAGTCCGACTGGTAATAAAGCTTCTTTCATGCTATGCATTAAATTAGAACGAACCTTTGGTAATATTGTTCTAGTATTTCCTGCGATAGCTGCAAACTCATTACTTGTTTCTTCCCACCAGGTGGTAAGTCGAGTATGTAATTCGTTTATTACACCCATAACTTCCGAATTATTCTTAATGAGGCCGCTGATCGCATCTTTACTTTGAATTTTAAAATGCTTATAACATTGCTGTTCGTCATCTGCAAACAAAGAGAAAGCGTTAAAATGCATTTTGCTTGCGAGTTGTGCATTGATAGTCTTTATCTCGCTATCAGGGACACCTCCAACTAAATGTGCATGCACATCTTGTGGTTCTGATGGAGGAGTATTATCTACATACTTACGGATGTTAAGTGTACAATCGCTAGAATCATCGGGTGCTATCTCACTAAGGTCCACAAGTCGTGAATAAGATGGTATTTCTATCTTGTTGATGTAAACATACGAGATTTTTTCAATATCTTCCGGGCGCAAAGAGTTTTGCTTTTTTCCTTCTTTATATTCTCGATCTGCGTTAATAAAAAACACCTTATGACGCATTTTATCATCCTTTCGTTTCGAGAATATCATTACACATGCCGGGATTGGAGTTCCGTAGAATAATTGTGGTGGCAAACTTATAACACCTTCAAGAACATCTACTTGAGGGTTAAGCATAGCTTTTCTTACAGCCTGTTCTTTCTGTCCCCTAAAAAGCACACCATGAGGCATGACGACAACCACTCGACCTCGTTCGTTACAACTTGCTAGCATATGCTGTACAAACATCAAATCTGCTTTTTTGTTGTTTTCTGGTAGCCAGCCATAACAAAACCGTTCTTTAAATTGCATGTCTTGAGTGGTATAATTTTGCGAAAATGGAGGGTTAGCTATTACTCGGTCAAACGTCATAAGTCGCCCATTTTTTGTATGTTGTGGATGAAGTAATGTATCTCCAAATTTTATATGTGAACCACTTATATCATGAAAAATCATATTCATTTTGCAAATCGCAACAACACTATCCTTATTGTCTTGACCATAAAGTTCAAGGTTGCGTGGATTCTTTCCTTCCTCTTCTATGTATTGGTATGATTGTATCAGCATACCACCAGAACCAACAGTCGGGTCATATACAGACATACCCTCATCAACTTGTAATAACCTTACAAGCAAACGAACAACTGTGTTTGGGGTATAGAATTCCCCACCTTTTTTACCTGAATTGTCAGCAAAGTATTTAAGAATAAACTCATAGGCAGCTCCTAACAAATCAGGAAATTCAAAATTACTATTAAGTAAAGGTGGAAAGTTATTAAATTCTTCTATCATTAACCTGTAATCAGCATCCTTAACAACCGGTGTTCCATCCACACTTTTTCGATTAAAATCTATTCTGTCTTTGAAAATACCCTGTAGTACGTCACTATTCGCCTCTTCAATAGCTGTGAGTGCCTTATTTAGCATTGACCCAATTTCATAATGCAAATCACGTAAAGCTGGTATTTCTTTATTATTTTCAGCATCATACCACCCTTCGTTCCATCTAGCACGTTTGGGTATAAAGAATGTTTCACCATAAGTTGTACGATCTTCCAATAAAGTTTCTTGCACTTCTTTTGGTAAATGCTTGTATTCTTTACGTAGAACCTCACGTTTTTCCTCAAAAATGTCAGACATTCGTTTTAGGAATAATAATCCAAATATATATTCTTTATACTCATTGGCTTCCATACTTTTACGAAGCTGGTCTGCCACTCGCATAAGGAATGCTTCCAATCCACCAAGTGTAATCTTTTTATTCATTTTATTTATAATTATATGAGAGCAATTTGAATAGACTTATATGTGTATTACTCCCATTGTTCAATTGTTTGTTATCCATCTAATCATGTTGGAGTTATTTTCAAAAGAAATCCAATCGACTTTTGGATATCAAATTCTCTATATGTTTTTACACAACTAACTAATATTAATCTTTTAAGCAAGCAAGCGGAATAACTTTTACTCCATCTGCTCGTGTATAGGCCATTTTGCCGCCCGTCAATACAATTAAAAGATCCGGTTCTCGTAATGGGACTTGCTTTTCCGTTTTGTTATATTCTTGGATAAGCCGTTTAATTTCCAGCAGATGTTTTGCACCCTCCTCTATTTCATGACTACCAAGTTTGCATTCAATCAAAGCGTATCTTTCATCTTCCAGATGTAAAACGAGATCAGACTCTAAACCATAGCGATCACGATAGTAAGATATACGGCTGTTGAAATCTGCAGTATATGCTTTAAGGTCACGTACACACATCTGTTCAAAAATAAACCCAAACGTCTTAAGTTGCATTTCCAATGCTTCAGCACCGATATTCATTGCAGCCACAGCAATAGAAGGATCTGTAAAACAGCGTTTTGGCGCACTACGCAATGCAGTTTTGCTACGTATAGCTGGACACCAAGCATCTATGTCCTGAATGACAAATAATTTTTCTAATGCTTCCACATAATCATCATAAGTATCCATAGAAATTGTTATATCGCCGGATGCAGTTATATCGGCAAGGATATTGGTTTTCTTTGCCAGTGTGCTGATATTTCTAGCATACGACCTCATTATTTGTCTTGCTATTTTAGGATTACGTTGTTTGCCATCTATTTTAGATATATCATTTTCACAAACACTATTCACATAATCTTTAGCCACTAACATGGCAGATTTCTGACCCATACGTAGAGTGGCAGGCCAACCACCACGGCAAGCGACACGTATCAATTCTGGTACATCCAGTTTGCTTGAAGCTCCATCTATGTCATAATCTGAATTGTCAAACAATTCTCTTATAGAAACTTCACCGGATGATTCTAACGATTCCCATAAACTCATGGAATACATCTTCATTCGAGTAATTCTACCTGTTCCCGTATGCCTTATTTTAGCCTTATCAACAGCATTGCTTCCCGTTAGGATATACTGTCCTGGAACTCCGTTGGAATTATCAACAGCTGTACGTACTGCATCCCATATAACAGGAGCATCTTGCCACTCATCTATCAGTCTTGGTTGCTCACCTTTCAACAGAAGAGAGGGCTTAGCAGCTGCAGTGGCGAGATACTCATCAGCCATATCAGGGTCTTGCAACTTGATAAAGCTTTTAGCATGTTGTTCAGCAGTGGTTGTCTTTCCTGTCCATTTCGGACCTTCTATCAGAACTGCACCAAATGTTTCAAGTCGTTCTTGTAGCATTTTATCTGCTACCCTATGTAAGTATTTCATAATTGCAACATTTTAATGATGCAAATATAAATCTTTTATTCTTAAGTACAATTAAAATCGGAATTTTTGTGGTGTTTTGATCGGTGTTTTTGTGGTGTTTTGATCGGTGTTTTTGTGGTGTTTTAACCGGTGTTTTTGCGATATTCTGATCGGCCTAAATGAATCTTATATCTACATAAATTAATGAAAAAACCATTCCCATTTTTCCCTAACTGCCCAATCATTTTTTCCCAGTTAGGAAAAAATATTTTCCTAACTGGGGAAGTAGAATCTTGCAATCTTGCAATCTTGCATCCTTCCTCACACACACCCACGCGCATGCGTACGCGCGCGTATTATAAGGTGTCGTGTTGCCTACCACCCCGCCCATTGGGCACCTCTCCTTCCCGAAGGAGGGGAGGCAGGTGCTTTGCAGAAGTTAGAAGTGGGGAAGAAGTTATCGGGGATATGCCCAAACAAAGGTTTTTGAAACACTCCTCCTTCCCGAAGGTTGTTCTCTCCCGATAATGGAGGAGTTGAGATCTTCTTGCCCATGATAACCTTTTCAGGATCAGAAGACTGTTCTCGCCCGATAGCGGGGGAGCTAAGAGAGGGTGAGTACCCGAAAGGGGAGGTGGCAGGTGAAAACATAAAGTGTAAATATGCAAATAGGCCTGTTGCTGCCAATTTCCTCCTTTTGCAAGACTATCGGCTTTCACTTCTAACAGAGCAAAGCGGAGTGATAACTTCCATAACTTCTATAACTCCTTAACTCCTTAACTTCTTAACTTCTTAACTCCTTCACTCCTTATATACGCGCGCGTACGTGCATGCGCGTGGGTGTGTGTGAGGAAGGATGCAAGATTGCAAGATTCGCGGGGTTCGCTACTGCCTTTAAATCTTCTTCAGCATCCAGTTTCCTTTGTGCAGGTAGTAGTAGCAGAAAAGGAAGATGAAAGTGGCGTAGACGATCTCGGAAGTCCAGCAAAGGGCAACATCGAGGCGCAGGTAGAGAATAATGAACGTGATATAGGCCACATAGATGACCAATACGGACAGTTCGAGGCCGAGGGCAGTGCGGGTATTACCTGTGCCCGAAACGGCCTGAAAATAGACGTTAGCGGGGATTAGGAAGAGGTAGGTGGAACACATGACCCACAGCGAAGGTATGGAGGCCTGGCGCAGCTCGGGAATGTCGGTGTAGATGCCCAGTATCAGCTCGGGGAAGAGGCTGAAGAGCAAGGCCAGGGGCAGCACCAGCAGATAGGCCAGACGGATGTGCTGGCGGATGGTGGAGTGCACGCTGGAGGCGTGGCCGGCGCCGATCAGGTTGCTGACGAGCGAGCCGCAGGTCGATGCGAAGGCCATCATGACCATGAAGAGGATGCCGCTGACGCTGCGTATGATGTTGGTAATGGCCAGCGGGCGTTCGCCCAGATGCTCGATGTAGAGGAAGAACAGGAACCAGGTGGACAGGGACAGGAAGTTCTGCAGCATGGTCCAGAAAGAGACGTTGAGCATGTGGCGCAATACGGACAGCTGCAACCGGGGAATGCGGTTGAGGCCGTACTTGGGGCAGTCGATGCGGTAGCGCGTGTAGACGATGAAAAAGACGAGTGATATCAGCTCGGCCAGCGACGAACCGATGGCTGCGCCGGCAATGCCCAGCGCGGGGAAGCCCAGCTTGCCGAAGATGAGGATGTAGTTGAGGACAATGTTGCTCAGGACCATGACGATGGAGTTCAGTGTCAGGGTCTTGGTCTGCATGGTGCCCAGAAAGAAGGCACGGAAGATGATGGCACTGAAAGAAAAAAAGGCGCCGAACACACGCCAGTGCAGGTAGCTGTTGGCTGCTTCGTAGATTTGCGGCGATTCGATGATGTGCTTCAGCAGGATGGGCGAGAAGCAGTAGGAGAGCAGGAACAGGACGGCTGCCAGGAAGGTTTGGAAATAGATGCCCTGGTAGAGGAGCGAACCGATGGTTTTGTAGTTTGCTTCGCCGTTGCGCCGGGCGATGAGTATCTGGGTGCCGATGCTGAAGCCGAACGCTACCATGAAGATGACCGTATAGAATACGCCAGCGATGGCCGAAGCGCCAAGTTCGATTTCGCCTACACGGCCCAGAAAGGCGGTATCGGTCATTCCGATCATCTGTTCCATGATCAGGCTGATAAGGATGGGATAGGCTATGAGCCAGATTTGCTTGTTGGTGTAGTGGGTAGGATAGGTAGTTTTCATATTGTTTTTGGAATAGGTTAGAATAAGAATGACGCGGAATACACAAATTCTTATGATACATCGTTTCCCGTAGGGGGCGATGGATAAAAATCTATGTTGTCCGCGTCATTCACTCAGACACGTGGGCTGGCAAGTTGCGGAGAGGGATATCTGCCGGTTTGCAGCCGTTGGCTGATATTTTATTTGCGACCTTGGTTCTGACGTTGTCTCATCAGTTCTTCCTGTTGCTTCTGCATGGCTTCCAGACGGGCGGCGAATCCCGATTTCTTCATTTTACGGGGATCCTTCTTGTTGGCTTCGAGCTGTGCCAGCAGGGCTTCCTCATTGGTCATCTTGCGCATGATGATGGTGGTTGCCACACTGATCAGGGTGGAGAGGAAGTAGTAGTAGTTCAAGCCTGAAGGATAATCGTTCAGGATGAACAGGAACATGATAGGCATCAGGTAGGACATCCACTTCATGGCTGCCATCTGCGGATTGGCACCGGTGTCCTGCTGCTGCATCATGTACTTGGTGTTCAGGATGTTCGTAACCGTCATCAGCAGACAGAACAGACTGAGGTGGCTGCCCAGGAACGGTATGTGGAACGGGAAGTTGATGAACGCGTCGTACGTCGAAAGGTCGTCGGCCCACAGGAAGCTTTGCTGACGCAACTCGATGGCGCTCGGCACAAAGAGGAACAAGGCCATCAGGATGGGGAACTGGATGAGCATCGGCAAGCAGCCACCCATCGGGCTGACACCGTACTGGCTATAGAGTCCCATGATTTCCTGCTGCTTCTTCATCGCGTCTTCCTGCTTGGGATATTTCTTGTTGATTTCGTCGATTTTCGGCTTCAGTACGCGCATCTTGGCCGATGACATGTAGGTCTTCCACGTGGCAGGGAATACGACGGCTTTGACGATGAGCGTCATAAACAGCAGTACGAGACCCATGCTCAGACCCCAGCTGGACAACCAGTCGAAGATGTTGATAGTGAACCATTTGTTGATCCAGCGGATGAGAGGCCATCCCAGGTAGACCAAGCGGTTCAGTTCCCACTTGTCGTCGCGTCCTTTGTCGAGGGCGGTCAGGGTCTTGTAGTGGTTAGGACCGAAGTAGAAGTAGAGCTGGGTAGGTGTCTGGCCGGCAGGATCGAACGCGGTGCTCATTTCGGCTGCATAGTCCTTGATGTAACCGCTGCCCTGTGCTTCCAGTTTCGACGCCAGCTTGCTCTTCTCGAAGCTCGATTCGGAAAGGAATACGGTAGAGAAGAACTGGTTCTTGAAAGCAATCCAGTCGAGGGGTTCGGACAACTCTTTCTCGTCGTTTTTCGAAGGAGAGAGGTAGTCGGTGCTCTCGCCGGTTACTTTGTAGGTAAGTTCGGCCAGGCGGTTCTCGTACGTATAGCCTTTTTCAATCTGGCGGGCACGCTGCGACCATTCGATGTCGACCGACTTGTTGCTTGATGCCAGCTTTCCGTCCATGTTCACTGCCTGAATCTTGAAGTCGACCAGGTAGCTTTCGGGATGCATGGTGTAGATGAAGTCGATGTAGCTTGCACTATCGGCTGCCAGACGCATGGTTACGGCTGTATCCGTCTGATTGACGGGGGTGAAGTAATAGTCTTCGGTCTGTATGGTCTCCTTCTTGTTATAGAACAGGAAGTTCATCGAAGCATCTTCACCGCTGAACAGGGTGACGGGAGTTGTCTTGTCCTGTTCCTTCCAATCTTTCAATGTAGCTGCTGAAATGCGTCCGCCTTTGGTGCTGACGGTAATCTGGGCTACGTCGTTTTGGATGGTAATCTGCGTATCTGTGCCTTTGCGGGCATTGAAGAACAGGCTGGTAGAGTCCAGACTCTGCTTTTCTTTCTCGTTGGCCAGTGCGGCTTCGGCTTTGGCTCTCAGATCGGCTTCGCGTTGTTGTACTTGTGCGATGGAGTCGTAGTAGCGTTGCTGGGCTGCTATTTCTTCCTTACTGGGGCGGCTCAGAAAGCTGAAGACCACCAGTAATATGGCAATCAGAACCAGACCTGTAATGGTATTTTTGTCCATGTAGTCAATAAAGTATGTTTAAAGTTTTTCTATGAATGATGTTGTCATTTTTCTACGTTCGCATCTTCATTTGCAGCATGTTCGCGTTCGTTTTCGATGGCGGCTTTCACAAATGAAACAAACAGCGGGTGCGGTTTCAGCACGGTACTGCTGTATTCCGGGTGGAACTGGGTGCCGATGTACCACTTCAGTGCAGGTATTTCGACAATTTCTACCAGGTCGGACTCGGGGTTGATGCCCACACACTTCATGCCTGCTGCTTCGTATTCTTCCTTATATTGGTTGTTGAATTCGTAGCGGTGACGGTGACGCTCCTGAATGTGCTCTTCGCCGTAGGCTTCGTATGCCTTGCTGCCTTTCTTCAGCACGCATTCGTAAGCGCCCAGACGCATGGTGCCTCCCATGTTGGTGATGGACTTCTGTTCTTCCATGATGTCGATGACATTGTGGGGAGTCTTTTCGTCCATTTCGCGTGAGTTGGCGTCGGCGTATCCCAGTACGTTACGGGCAAACTCGATGGCGATGCACTGCATGCCCAGACAGATACCGAAAGTGGGGATGTCGTGAGTACGTGCGTACTTGATGGCTACAAACTTGCCGGGGATTCCACGCTCTCCGAATCCCGGTCCGATCAGTACACCGGCCTTTCCCTTCAGAGCTTCGGCTACATTTTCGTCTGTAAGCTTTTCGCTGTTTACGAAGTCTACTTCCACCTTGCGGTCGTTGTAGGTACCGGCTTGTGACAGGGCTTCGCGGATGGACTTATAAGCGTCCTGCAGGTCATATTTGCCGACCAGGGCTATGTGCAGGGGAGCTGTAGCCTCGGCTTTGTGGCGGCGCTCCAGGAAAGCACGCCACGGAGCCAGTCCCGGAGTATCGCCCACCGGCAGATCCATCTTCTTCAGAATGGTTGCGTCGAGCTTCTGTGCCTGCATCAGGATAGGAACTTCGTAGATGGTAGGTGCGTCGATGCTTTGTACAACGGCTTCTTCGTCAACGTTGCAGAACTGTGCCACTTTTCTTCGGAGGTTGGCATTCAGTTCGTGTTCGGTACGCAGCACGAGGATGTCGGGCTGGATACCAACGCTTTGAAGTTCTTTTACCGAGTGCTGGGTCGGCTTGGTCTTCAATTCGCCGGCAGCAGCCAGGTAGGGAACATAAGTAAGGTGTACGCACAAGGCGTCTTTACCTAATTCTCTTTTCAGCTGACGGATGCTTTCCAGATAGGGCAATGATTCGATATCGCCCACGGTACCTCCGATTTCGGTGATGACGAAATCGAATTTGTATTTATTGCCCAACAGCTTGACGTTGCGTTTGATTTCGTCGGTGATGTGGGGGATTATCTGGATGGTTTTTCCTAAATAATCGCCTCGACGTTCTTTGTCGATAACGCTTTTGTAGATGCGCCCGGTTGTGATATTGTTGGCTTTGGTAGTCTGGATACCTAAAAAGCGTTCGTAGTGTCCTAAGTCCAGGTCGGCTTCGTGACCGTCTACAGTTACGTAACACTCTCCGTGTTCGTAAGGGTTCAGTGTACCCGGGTCGATGTTGATGTACGGGTCGAATTTCTGGATTGTAACTTTGTAACCTCTTGCTTGCAGCAATTTACCGATGGAGGATGAGATAATGCCTTTTCCTAAGGAAGAGGCAACGCCACCAGTGACGAAAATATACTTTGTTTCTCCCACAGCTATACTGTTTTTAATTAATTTGTTTTCAATTTAAAGCGCAAAATTATGAAAAAAATGAGGAAGTTCATAAGGTTTGGCAAAAACAATTGTGAAAAACCGCTGTAGACAACTATTTTACCTGATTTTCGGATTTAATATCCCTGTAGAGTTTAGGATTTACAGAGGTTGCCTCTTGGCTTCATTCCGCAGAAAAGTAAAGCCGCCAGCAGCATAAAGAGCAGATTTTAACTTATTGTCGGTTGTTTCCTATATAAAATTAAGTTATTTTTGCGCTCAAATCATAAATTCAGGGCTTTATGAAGAATAGACGTTTTTGTATGTGGATAATGGCAGCCACCATGCTTTTCCCATCGGTGCTGATGGCGCAGAACTCCACAAGTGCTCTTCCCGATAAAGGGAAGACGGTAAAGACCAGTGTACAGGATACTGCAAAGGTCGATACCTTATCTGGAATCTTAAAGGAAAATCTGATGTTGAAATTGAATAAGGTGGATTCACTTTATAAGGTAGATACTGTATCCGTGCTGTATGAAAAGTATCTGGGGATATTGAACTATCTGAACGATCCGGCTACTTCGGAACGTTATATCGCCTGGAATCCGTATTATTACCGGATGTTTGTGCCCTTTACGTATTTTTATGGTCCGCTGAAGCGTTATTCTACGTTGGAGTGGAAGTTTCAGCAGCCGGATACGGTGCCCGAACTGACGCGCGACCTGTTGCCGTACGATACGCTGAGCTTTTCGTCGTTGGACCGCATCGGTGAGGTGGTAGACCGTACACTGCTGTCGGCCTATGTGCATTGTCCGCGGAAGGTTACACGGACGGAGGATGTGATTAACCAGGGAAGACTGTTCAAGGATGACATCGAAAAGGAAGCATCGTCCAAACCGTCTGTCATCAAACTGTTCTCGCAGGAGAAAATGACGGTGAAGAAAGATGCAGGAGTTGTGATTCATAAACCCAACTGGTGGACAACGGGTGGAAACGGTTCGTTGCAGATAACGCAGAACTACATTTCGGACAACTGGTACAAGGGTGGAGAAAGTACCAATTCGGTGCTCGCCAACCTGCAGATGTTTGCCAACTACAACGACCGTGAAAAGATCCAGTGGGAAAGTCTGTTGGATGCCAAGCTGGGCTTTACATCTGCTCCCTCGGACAAGTTTCACGATTTTCTGGTGAATACCGACCAGCTGCGTATCTACAGCAAGCTGGGTATTCAGGCTGCTTCGAAATGGTATTATACTATATCGACCGAATTCAAGACCCAGTTCTGTCATGGCTATAAGGCCAACGAAGAACCGTTGGTTTCGTCTTTCCTGGCACCGGCTGACTGGTCGGCCAGTGTCGGTATGGATTATAAACTGGTGAAGAGTAAGATAAACCTGTCTGTGTTCATGGCACCTTTGACGTGGACCATGCGTTATGTGGGCAACAGTGAGGTGAATGAGGTGAGCTTTGGTCTGGAGGAAGGAAAATCGGTGAAACATAATTTCGGTTCGCAGATTAAGCCGACCTTGACGTGGCAGATCATACCTTCGATTTCGCTGGAGTCTCGTCTCGACTTCCTGACGAGTTACGAGTGGGTGCGCATCGAATGGGAAAATACATTCAACTTTGTGCTGAACAGATACCTGTCGACCAAGCTTTATATTCATGCCCGTTTTGATGACAGTAGTTTGCCGACCGAGGGTGACAGCTATTTCCAGGTAAAAGAACTGTTGAGCTTCGGTATCAATTATTCATGGTAAGCGAAGGCTGAAGATTGGTCAGAATGATAGTGAAGAGAGTGTATCTTCATTTCGACACACCCTCTTCTCAATACAAAAGGATGTTCTCTCTGCCGTATCGGGATGCGATGCGGAGGGGAAAACATCCTTTTTCTTTCCCCCTGTCGCAGAATCCCGGAAATGGCTTTTCGGGTGATTTTGAGCATTTCATCGGCTCTGCTTATTGTAAAATGAGTATAAATACCATTCAAATGCAAAAAATGAACGTTATCGCACACAAAAAAACTATTTAATCCCTTGCAGTTCGTAAATAATGAGTAAATTTGCCGCGATTTGTAATGCTCACTTTGCAAAATGGCGAATACTATAGAACATCAAGGTATTGTGGAAAACATAACAGATTCGCATCTTCAGGTGCGGATTGTTCAGACTTCTGCTTGTGCGGCTTGCAGTATAAAGGGACATTGCACTTCGGCCGACGTAAAGGAAAAGCTGATTGATGTAACGGTGACAGATACGTCTTCTTATCGGGTAGGGGATCGGGTCTGTGTAGTCGGAGAAGTGTCGATGGGTGCATTGGCCGTACTCTATGCTTTTATATTCCCTTTCCTGATTTTGGTAATTTCTCTTTTTGTCTTTATGAGTATTTGGAAAGAAGAATTGTCTTCGGCGCTTGTGTCGTTCTTGTTGCTGGCATTGTACTATGGTGTCTTATGGATGAACAGGTCGCGGATGAGCAAGAAATTTTCCTTTTCGATCAAACCGATGATTAACTAATTTAAAATAAATAACTAATAAACAACAGATCTATGAATGTAATTCTGATTGCAGTGATCTCTTTGGGAGTCATAGCGCTCGTTTCGGCGATTGTGCTCTATGTGGCTTCCAAGAAGTTTGCCGTGTATGAAGATCCACGAATAGCCAAGGTGGCTGCTGTGCTGCCCCAGGCCAATTGTGGTGGATGTGGGTACCCTGGTTGTAGCGGATTTGCCGACGCATGTGTGAAGGCTGGTTCTTTGGAAGGGAAATTGTGTCCTGTAGGTGGACAGGCTGTTATGACTCAGGTCGCTGAAATCCTGGGATTGGATGCTGCAGCATCCGAACCGATGGTGGCAGTGGTGAGATGTAACGGTACGTGTGCCAACCGTCCTCGAATCAATCAGTACGACGGTGCTAAAAGTTGTGCTATCATGTCTTCTCTGTATGGAGGCGAAACGGGTTGCAGCTATGGCTGTCTGGGATGTGGCGACTGTGTCTCAGCGTGTCAGTTCGGTGCCATTCGCATGAACCCTGAAACAGGGTTGCCCGAAGTGGACGAAGCCAAATGTACGGCATGTGGTGCCTGTGCGAAAGCTTGTCCGCGTAATATCATCGAAATCCGTCCGCAGGGTAAGAAATCGCGTCGGGTTTACGTACAATGCGTCAATAAGGACAAGGGAGCTGTGGCCCGTAAGGCATGTACGGCTGCCTGCATCGGTTGCGGAAAGTGCGTGAAGGTATGTCCGTTCGAGGCCATTACGTTGGAAAACAACCTGGCTTATATCGACTATAACAAATGTAAGTCGTGCCGCAAGTGCGAAGAAGCCTGTCCGCAGGGAGCTATCGTGGCGCTGAACTTCCCGCCGCGTAAACCTAAGACGGAAGAAGCCGCACAGGGCGAGGCTCCGAAAGCCGCTGAAGTAAAGGCTGCCGAAGTGGCCGCTGATGCAAAGAAATAAAGATTAGAGAAATAAACGAATTAAAATACAAGATCGTATGTTGAAGACATTTTCAATTGGTGGAGTACATCCACACGAAAATAAACTTTCAGCACATCAGCCGATTGTCAAGGCAGAGATCCCTGCCAAAGCAGTGATTTTGTTGAGCCAGCATATTGGTGCGCCGGCAAAGCCGATTGTGGCAAAAGGTGACATGGTGAAGGTTGGAACAAAAATAGCCGAGCCCGGAGGTTTTGTCTCTGCGGCCATCCACTCTTCTGTCAGTGGAAAAGTTGCTAAAATTGATACGGTTATCGATGCCAGCGGTTATGCCAAACCGGCTATCTTTATTGACGTGGAAGGTGACGAGTGGGAGGAAAGCATCGACCGTAGTGAAACTTTGGTGAAAGAGTGCAACCTGTCTGCCGAAGAAATTGTGAAGAAAATAGCTGATGCAGGTATTGTTGGTATGGGAGGTGCCTGCTTCCCCACACAGGTCAAGCTGTGTCCGCCGCCTGCTTTCAAAGCCGAATGTGTCATTATCAATGCTGTAGAATGTGAACCTTATCTGACGGCCGACCATCAGCTGATGCTGGAGCACGCTGAAGAAATTATGGTAGGCGTATCAATCCTGATGAAGGCAGTAAAGGTGAACAAGGCCTTTATCGGTATCGAGAACAACAAGCCTGATGCTATCCAGCTGATGACGAAAGTTGCCGCTTCGTATGCCGGTATCGAGGTTGTGCCTTTGAAGGTGAAATATCCGCAGGGAGGTGAAAAGCAGCTGATCGATGCCATCATCAAACGTCAGGTGGCTGCCGGTGCACTGCCTATCTCTACAGGAGCTGTAGTGCAGAATGTAGGTACAGCTTTTGCGGTATATCAGGCCGTTCAGAAAAACAAACCGCTGTTTGAGCGTGTGATTTCAGTGACCGGAAAGTCGCTGGCCAAGCCGTCTAACTTCCTGGCTCGTATCGGTACGCCGATGAAGCAGCTGATTGACGCTTGCGGCGGACTGCCGGAAGATACCGGTAAGATTATCGGTGGTGGACCGATGATGGGTAAGGCGCTGGTGAATACCGATGTTCCTACTGCCAAGGGAAGCTCGGGCATACTTATCATGAACGATAAGGAAGCCAAGCGTGGCAGTGTTCAGCCCTGTATCCGTTGTGCCAAGTGCGTAGGAGCCTGCCCGATGGGTCTGGAACCTTATTTGCTTGCAACTGTGTCGGCTCATGGCGATTTCGAGAGAGTGGAAAAAGAAGATATTATGTCGTGTATAGAATGTGGCTCCTGCCAGTTTACCTGTCCTTCCAATCGTCCTATGCTGGACTTTATACGTCTGGGCAAGGCAAAGGTCGGTGCCATGATACGTGCACGCCAAGTAAAAAAATAAATTAGCACAAATCTATGAATAAGTTAATTGTATCCCTTTCACCCCATGTGCATGGAGGTGATAGCGTGAAGAAGAATATGTACGGGGTGCTTGTGGCACTGATCCCGGCTTTTCTGGTGTCGCTATATTTCTTCGGACTGGGAGCACTGATCGTTACTGCTACTTCGGTGCTGGCCTGTCTCTTTTTCGAATGGGTGATCGGCAAGTATCTGCTGAAGAACCCTCATACAACCATTACAGACGGTTCGGCCATCATAACCGGTGTGCTGCTGGCATTCAACCTGCCTTCCAACCTGCCTGTGTGGATCATCATCATTGGTGCACTTTTTGCCATTGGCGTAGCCAAGATGTCGTTTGGCGGTTTGGGATGTAATCCTTTCAATCCTGCTTTGGCCGGACGTGTATTCCTGCTGCTTTCTTTCCCGGTGCAGATGACCAGCTGGCCGGAAGTAGGACAACTGATGGCTTATACGGATGCTACGACAACTGCCACTCCGCTGGCTATTATGAAAGGTGTGATCAACGGCGCTCCCGGAATGTCGTTGAGCGACCTGCCGCAGTCTTTCCACCTGCTGATCGGTAACAACAGTGGCTGTATCGGTGAGGTCAGCGCATTGGCACTGCTCATCGGACTGGCTTATATGCTGTGGAAGAAAATCATTACCTGGCATATTCCTGTATCGATTCTTGTGACAGTATTTGTATTCAGCTCGATCATGCACTGGGTTGATCCTGAAAAGTATGCGTCCGGTCTGGTACACCTGCTTTCGGGAGGTCTGATGCTGGGTGCTATTTTCATGGCTACCGATTATGTGACTTCGCCGATGAATCATAGAGGAATGTTGATCTATGGTGTTTGCATTGGTCTGCTGACGGTCATTATCCGTCTGTTCGGTGCTTATCCCGAGGGTATGTCGTTTGCCATTCTTATCATGAACGCATTCACTCCTTTGATCAACACATATGTTAAACCTAAACGCTTTGGGGAGGTAGCGAAAAAGAAATGAAAAAGTTAGAATCATCCTTAAAGAATATGTTACTGGTGCTCACTGGTGTGACTGCCGTTTCTGTAGCATTGTTGGCTTATGTCAATGAACTGACAAAAGAACCCATTGCGCAAGCCAATGCCAAAACATTGAGCGACGCTGTCAGTGCCGTTGTTCCCGGATTTGACAATGACCCGATAGCGGAAAAGAAAATTCAGGAAGTAAACGGAGTACAATATGCTGTTTATCCGGCTACAAAAGGCGGAGAATATATTGGAGCAGCTGTTGAGGCTACGTCTATGGGATTTGGCGGTGAACTGAAAGTATTGGTCGGATTTGATGCCGAAGGCAAGATCATCGATTATTCTCTGTTGGCTCATGCCGAAACTCCGGGACTTGGCTCGAAAGCTGCCGACTGGTTTAAGAAGGGCAATAAGGGAGATATCGTAGGACTTAACCCGGGAGAGACTCCGCTGACCGTGAGCAAAGATGGCGGTCAGGTAGATGCCATTACTGCTTCTACCATTACTTCACGTGCTTTTCTGAATGCAGTGAATGCGGCCTATGCGGCTTATGCTGGCCAGAATACGGCCGACGGTGCAACGGGCGCTACACAAAAACATGTTGAACCTGCTAATGATGCCGACTCTGCTGCTACGGACTCGGTTAGCGTTAATTAATGAAAGGAGTAGAAAGCTATGAACAATTTTAAAGTATTGATGAACGGGGTTATCAAGGAAAACCCGACGTTTGTGCTTCTGCTTGGTATGTGTCCTACTTTGGGTACTACTTCTTCGGCAATCAATGGTATGGGCATGGGATTGGCCACGATGTTTGTGCTGATTTGCTCCAACGTCGTAATCTCAGCGATCAAGAATCTGATCCCGGATATGGTACGTATTCCGTCGTTTATTGTCGTTATCGCTTCGTTTGTGACGTTGCTGCAGATGATTATGCAGGCTTATGTTCCCGGACTGTACGCAACACTGGGATTGTTTATCCCCTTGATTGTGGTGAACTGTATTGTACTGGGACGTGCCGAGGCTTTTGCGGCCAAGAACGGTCCGTTGGCTTCCATGTTCGATGGTCTGGGCATGGGTCTGGGCTTCACGTTGGGTCTGACTCTTCTGGGAGCTGTACGCGAGTTGCTGGGTACGGGCAAGATATTCGGTCTGACTGTTTTCCCGGAAGACTACGGTATGCTGTTGTTTGTTCTTGCTCCGGGTGCATTTATCGCATTGGGCTATCTGATTGCTGTGGTAAACCGTTTGAAGAAGGCCTGAAACAAGGAGAATGAATCATGAATTTAACGATCAATTGAAGAAAGTATGGAATATATATTGATATTTATTTCGGCAATCTTTGTGAACAACATCGTATTGTCGCAGTTCTTGGGAATCTGCCCGTTCCTGGGTGTATCCAAGAAGATTGATACGGCACTGGGTATGTCGGCAGCAGTAGCGTTTGTGCTTACGATTGCTACCATTGTGACATTCCTTATTCAGAAATATGTTCTCGACGCATTCGGCCTGGGCTATCTGCAGACCATCACCTTCATCCTGGTGATTGCAGCATTGGTTCAGATGGTGGAGATCATCCTGAAAAAGGTATCTCCTTCTTTGTATCAGGCATTAGGCGTATTCTTGCCGCTGATTACGACGAACTGCTGTATTCTGGGTGTAGCGATCCTTGTTATCCAGAAAGACTATGATCTGCTGACAGGTGTGGTTTATGCTTTTTCAACAGCATTGGGCTTTGGATTGGCATTGACACTGTTTGCCGGTCTGCGCGAACAGATGAGCCTGGTGAACGTGCCTAAAGGAATGCAGGGCACTCCTATTGCACTTATTACAGCCGGCTTGTTGGCGATGGCCTTTATGGGCTTCTCGGGTGTAGTGAAAATTTAATCGATCATAATGTGAATTTGGACGCGAATGAAGGCCGCGAAAAGGGCTGTCATTCGCGTTTTTTTTATTTTTTTCTCTTCTTTCTGTTTTTTCTTGATTTATTTTTCTACATTTGCGTTCGTATTGAAAAGCTAACGGCTAAATATCTATTTTTTTATGAAAGAAAGAATCTTAGTTACAGGTGGAACTGGATATATTGGTTCTCATACTGTGGTGGAATTACAGAATGCAGGTTACGATGTTGTTATTGTAGACAACTTGTCGAATTCGAGTGCAGATGTTGTAGATAATATCGAAAAGGTATCAGGCATTCGTCCGGCTTTTGAAAAGTTGGATTGTTTGGATTTTGCCGGACTTGATGCCGTGTTTGCAAAATATAAAGGTATAAAGGCGATCATTCATTTTGCAGCCAGCAAGGCTGTGGGTGAATCTGTTCAGAAGCCTTTGCTGTACTATCGTAATAATCTGGTTTCTTTGATCAACTTGCTGGAGCTGATGCCCAAGCACGGAGTGGAAGGAATCGTATTCTCTTCTTCGTGTACGGTATACGGACAGCCGGATGAATTGCCGGTAACAGAACAGGCTCCGATCAAGAAGGCTGAGTCTCCTTACGGAAATACGAAGCAGATCAATGAAGAGATTATACGTGATACTGTTGCTTCCGGATCACCTATCAATGCTATTTTGCTGCGTTATTTCAATCCGATTGGTGCTCATCCTACTGCTTTGTTGGGTGAACTGCCGAACGGTGTGCCTCAAAACCTTGTTCCTTATCTGACTCAGACAGCCATCGGTATCCGCGAGAAACTGAGCGTATTCGGAGATGACTATGATACTCCTGACGGTTCATGTATCCGCGACTTTATCAACGTGGTTGATTTGGCTAAGGCACATGTTGTAGCTATTGCACGAATTCTGGAAAAGAAGCAGAAAGAAAAAGTAGAAGTGTTCAACATTGGAACAGGACGCGGACTTTCTGTATTGGAGCTGATTCATGCATTTGAGAAAGCAACAGGTGTGAAATTGAACTATCAGATTGTAGGTCGCCGTGCCGGTGATATCGAGAAAGTATGGGCTAATCCTGCTTTGGCCAATGAAGAGTTGGGCTGGAAGGCAGAAAGCACTATTGAAGATACTTTGCGTTCGGCATGGAACTGGCAATTGAAGTTAAGAGAAAGAGGAATTCAATAAAATAACATTTTTTAAGGAAATTGGAAAAACAAATGCTTCCCCGCATTTGTTATATAGAGGCTAATCTTCCTGATTTTATCTTTGGTGTATGTGAATATACTTAGATAGATACTTATGCCTCCCCGGCATAGACAGGATAGATTGCATAGTAGTTTTGTCGTGTTTTATTTTGTGTTTGTGTTGTGAATAGGCCTTGTCGGGAGACAGGGCCTATTTTTCGTATACCCACCTGCATGGGGCATACGAAAACAGGATAAAGTTACGGACAAGGGAAAAAGAGGATATCTTCGCCTGTTTAGACAGACGAAGGAAGGAGAAGGAAAGTAACTTTTGTGTGGTTATTCCTTGGTTATTTCTCCTGCCAGACAGGAGTTCATCCGGTAGCGTATTTCGGATTGGCTAAGTCCGTGTCCCAGGAGGAACATCAGTTTGGTGACAGCGCATTCGGGCGTACTGTCGTAGCCGCTGATGACGCCGGCCTGCAGTAATTGCAAACCTGTTTCATAGCGTTCCATTTCGACTGCTCCACTTTGGCACTGGGTGATGTTGACAATGATGATGCCGCGCTCGGTGGCGTCTTTCAATAAATTGATCAACCAGTCTTTTTGCGGTGCATTGCCCGATCCGAATGTTTTCAGTACAACAGCCTTCAGGCCCGGTACATGCAGAACGGAATGAATGATTTTTTCTTGTATGCCGGGAAAAAGGGTGAGGACTACTACATTGGTGTCGAACAGATAATGCGGTTTTAGCGGACGTGTAGGATCCGGACGCTGAATCAGATGCTCGTTGTAACGGATGTGAATGCCGACTTTGGCCAACGAGGGATAGTTGAAGGAACGGAATGCATTGAAGTTTTCCGCATTGATTTTGGTGGTACGGTTTCCTCTCATCAGTTCGTTCTCGAAGAAGATGCAGACTTCCGGTACGACAGGCGTGCCGTCGGGATGTTTGGCGGCTGCGATTTCGATGGCGGTGATCAGATTTTCTTTTCCGTCGGTTCTCAGTGTACCGATGGGGAGTTGCGAGCCGGTCAGGATGACAGGTTTGGACAGGTTTTCGAGCATAAAGCTCAAGGCAGAAGCGGTATAGGCCATGGTATCGGTACCGTGCAGAATAACAAAACCGTCGAAATAATCATAGTTGTAGCTGATGATTTTTACGATTTTTGCCCAAAAGGCGGGCTCCATGTCCGAAGAGTCGATAGGAGGGTTGAACTGATAGGATGAGATGTGATAGTTGAAACGTTTCAGTTCGGGAACGTGTTTGAGTAAATGATCGAAATTGAAATTCTCAAGTGCGCCGGTTTCCGGATTTTCTATCATGCCAATAGTTCCGCCGGTATAAATCAACAATACGGAAGGACAATTTATCTGCATAGACATATCGCTTTTTATTTCAGCGGCAAAGTTAATATAAAATATTAAAAATCCACTTTTGTTTACAGGTATCAATGACACATTTCTGTAATACGTGTGGAAATATGCCATTGATAGGTTGGTTTTTCTGCTGTGCAGGGCTGTTGTGGGGTTATTCCGGTTGCAAAAGACCGATATCTGTCTTCAGTTTCCGGATGGCTTTGCCGGCATCGCCGTCCGATTCGTTCAAAAGGGTGACGAAGCGGCTGCCTATGATGCCTCCCGAGGCATGTGCACAGGCGGCGTCGAAGGTGGCCTTGTTGCTGATGCCGAAGCCTACCATGCGGGGATTGCGCAGTTGCATATCCTCGATTTTGCGGAAATAGGCTTGCTTTTGTGCGTCAAAATCGTGCTGGGCACCTGTGGTAGCAGCCGAGGAAACCATGTAGATGAAACCGTCGGTATGGGCATCGATCTGACGGATGCGTTCTTCGCTGGTTTCGGGAGTGATGAGCATGATGATGCGGAGGTCGTACTTCTGGGCGATGTCTTTATAATGTTCTTCGTAATCGCGGAAAGGAAGGTCGGGAATGATGATGCCGTCGATGCCGCACGCGACACACTGCTGGCAGAAGGATTCGAATCCGTAGTGCAGGATGGGGTTCAGGTAGCCCATCAGGATGAGCGGGATGCGGACGTGGCGGCGGATGTCTTGCAACTGTTCGAACAGTTTGCGTACCGACATGCCGTTGCGCAGTGCCTGGGTGGCTGCAGCCTGTATGACGACGCCGTCGGCCATCGGGTCGCTGAAGGGAATGCCGATTTCGATCATGTCGACACCGTTTTCTTCGAGTGTACGGATGACGTCGGCAGTACCTTCAAGGCTGGGGCAACCGGCACAGAAATAGATGGAAAGCAGGTTGTGGGGATTATGCTGAAAAAGCTGGTTGATGCGGTTCATAATAATATTCTTTTTATAGGGTTATACATAAATGGGGGTTGATAATGTCCGTTACCGGATTGTCTGAAGGAAATTTTTTATGCGCGTTACATCCTTCAGCCCGGGTGATGTTTCGAAGCGGCTGTTGATGTCGATGCCAGCCAGTCGGGGATGATGGAACTGCTTTATCGCCTGTGTACTGTACTGGTTGATGCCTCCGCTCAGCAGAAAGGGAGTGTGTCCCTGGTAGCGGTGCAGGAGGTTCCAGTCGAACTGATTGCCCGATCCGCCGAATTTCTCGCTTTTCGTGTCGAACAGGTAGTAGCTGCATATGCCTTCGAAAGCCGAGATGCTGTTCAGGTCTTTGGGCGAAGCGATGGAGAAAGCTTTGATCAGCTGTAGTCCCTGCTGGCGGAGCGAACGGCAATACTCGGGCGATTCGTTGCCGTGCAGCTGTATGTAGTCCAGGCCGAAACGGTCGGCATAGACGCAGACGTTTTCCTTGCTTTCATTGACAAAGACACCGACTCGCCTGGCATGTTGCGGAAGATATTCAGGAATGCCGTACAGATAGCGGGGCGACTTGGGGTAGAAGATGAAGCCTATCATGTCTACTCCCAGTTGTTCTATTTGGCGGATGTTTTCCGCATCGGTCATTCCGCAGACTTTGATGATCATAGTTGTTTGAAGATAAATTAGTAGTTAAACATGTGGTTGTGTTTCTGATTGAAGAAACTGTTTCAGGGCTTCGGCGGGTGAGGAGTGCTTCATGAAGACTTCTCCCAACAGAAAGCCCCGATAGCCGGCAACGCGCAGCCGTTGTATGGTCTCCATGCTGGAGATGCCGCTTTCCGAAACAAGTAACGCCGAGGTCTGTTGCCTGAGCCGGTCGGCCATCTGGAATGAGTTGGCTACATCCGTGACAAAGCTTCCGAGGTTCCTGTTGTTGATGCCAACCATGTCGGCCGCTACAGTGCTGAGGTATGCCAGCTCGCTTTCGCTGTGGAGCTCCAGCAAGACTTCCAGTCCGAGCGCATGAGCCTGTTCGGTCAGTGTGGCACATTCCTCACAGGTCAGGCAGGCAGCAATGAGCAAGACGGCATCGGCACCAGCCAGGCGTGCCTGCAACAGCTGATATTCGTCGATGATGAAATCCTTGCGCAGGATGGGCAGACGGGTGAGTGGGCGTGCCGTGCGTATGTCGTCCAAAGTACCGCCGAAGAATGCTTCGTCTGTCAGAATGGACAGGGCACTTGCTCCCGACGCTTCGTAGCCGGGAGGGATGAGGTCGGCCTGTGCCTGTCGGTTGATCCAGCCTTTCGAAGGAGAGCGGCGTTTGAACTCAGCGATGATGCCGGTTGCCGATTGGGCAAGTGCCTGCTTCATGCTGCGGCGCGGCGTGTTTTCTGTTTCCAGTTGCTCCTTCACCTGTTCGCGCAGTTGCTCCAGACCGATGGCCTGCTTCTGTGCCTGTACCTCTGTCTTTTTGTGCTCGATGATTTGCGATAGTATATCCTTCATGTCCTTAGCTGTTTATTTCGATGAATGTTTTCAGTGTATTCAGTGCTTTCCCGCTTTCCAGCGATTCGCGGGCGATGGCGATGCACTCTTCGATTTCCTTTTCCGGCTCCATCACCTGAATGGCAAAGGCTGCATTGACCACTACGCACTGTGTCTGTGACGGTGTGGCACGGCAGTGCAGGATGTTGTCGAAGATGCGGGCGGCGTCTTCCTTGCTGCTGCCGCCGAACAGTTCTTCGGGGCGGGCTGCACTGAAGCCCAAAGCCTGCGGGCGGTAGATGCGTTCGTAGTGGCGGGTCATTACCTTGAACTCGTCGGTCAGGGAGATTTCGTCGTAACTGTCCAGGCTGTTGACCACGGCAAAGTCGATGCCCAGTTTGTAGAATACATTGGTGTAAAGGCGCATTTGGGCAAGGTCGGCCACGCCGAGCAGTTGGTAGGCAGGACGGCATGGATTGACGAGCGGTCCGAGCAGGTTGAACAGGGTGCGGACACCCAATGCCTTGCGTACGGGGCCGACAAACTTCATAGCCGGGTTGAAAAGCTGGGCGTGCAGGTAGGCTATGTTGCACCGGTCCATGCTGCGTTTCAGGGTGTCGGCATTGTTGGTGAAACGGATACCGTGCTGCTCGATGACGTTGCTGGCACCACTGACCGACGTGGCTCCGTAGTTGCCGTGCTTGGCCACTTTATAGCCGGCACCGGCTACGACGAAACAGGCGCAGGTCGAGATGTTGAATGTATTCTTACCGTCGCCACCTGTTCCTACGATGTCGATAGGGCGATAAGGACTGAAGTCGACGGGAATGCGTGTTTCCATCAGTGCTTCGCGAAATCCTATCAGTTCGTCGACTGTGATGCCGCGCATCTGGAAGGCGGTGAGCAGGGCGGCTATCTGAGCTTCCGGATACATCTCGCGGGTGATGTTGAGCAGAATCTGCCGGGTCTCTGCCGAGGTCAGTTCTTCGTGGTTGAAGAGTCGGGATAATATTTCTTTCATAATGCTTTCTTTGTTGAGTGTATGTTGTATAGAGAATTTTTCTTTGGGTTCGCGCTGTCTTGAGCGGTTATTGCCGGAGCCAGTTTCGTATGATTGTCTTTCCCTCGGGAGTCAGTACCGATTCGGGGTGGAACTGGATGCCGTGTGTGTTGAGTTGGCGGTGCTTCAGCGCCATGATGTGGCCTTCGGGACTGATGGCGGTGACGGCCAGGGCGTCGGGCAGGTCAGCCGGGTCTACTACCCACGAGTGGTAACGTCCGGCCAGAATCTCGTCGGGCAGGCCGTTGAAGAGGTAGTCTTCATTTGCGCGGAGTATCTTTACGGGGGTCTGTACGCCGTGGAATACTTCTTTCAGGTTGGTCAGCCGGGCACCAAAGGCTTCGCCTATGGCCTGTTCGCCCAGGCAGATGCCCAGTATCGGTTTGCTTTCGGCATAGGTGCGGATGGTGTCCATCAGCAGGCCAGCTTCTTCGGGGATGCCCGGACCGGGCGACAGGAGGATCTTGTCGTAACGTTTCAGTTCGTCCAGGCGGAAACAGTCGTTGCGCAACACACAGGTTTCTGCGCCCAGCTCTTTCACCAGATGTACCAGATTGTAGGTGAAGGAGTCGTAATTGTCGATGATGGCTATCATGGTTCTTGTTGTTTTTGTAAGGGTTGTGGTTTATAGTTTCTCGGCCATTTCGATGGCTTTCCGCAGGGCGCCGAGTTTGTTGTTCACTTCCTGCAGCTCGTATTCTTCGTTGCTCTTGGCCACGATTCCTCCGCCGGCCTGAAACCACAGTACGCCGTTGCGGCTGACGAAGGTGCGGATGGTGATGGCCTGATTGAGCGAACCGTTCAGTCCGATGAAGCCGATACAGCCGCCGTAGGCGCCGCGGTTGTGGGGCTCCAGTTCGCTGATCAGCTGCATGGCGCGCACCTTGGGAGCACCGCTCAGTGTACCGGCCGGGAACGTGTCGATGAATGCCTTGACGGGGTCGGCATCGTCGTTCAGCGTACCGCTGACACGGCTGACCAGGTGAATGACATGGCTGTAGTATTGTGTCTCTTTGTAGAAGTCGACTTTGACGTCGTGGCAGTTGCGCGAGAGGTCGTTGCGGGCCAGATCGACGAGCATCACGTGTTCGGCATTCTCTTTGGGATCGTCGTGCAGGTAGCGGGCGTTGGCGGCATCCTGCTGCGGATCACCGGTACGTTTGGTCGTTCCGGCAATGGGGTCGATGTAGGCGCGTCCTCCCTCGATGCGGCAATGAGTTTCGGGCGAAGAGCCGAAGATACGGAATCCGCCGAAGTCGAAGTAGAACAGATAGGGCGAAGGGTTGATGCTGCGCAAGGCGCGATACAGCTTGAAGTCGTCGCCCGTGAAGCGTTGTTCGAAGCGGCGCGAAAGCACAATCTGGAAGACGTCGCCCCGCAGGCAGTGGGCAATGCCCCGACGGATGTTGGCCTTGTGCTGCTCGTCGGTGAGTGGCGAGGTGACGGGACCCGAGGCATGGAAGTCGTAGGCGGTGTAGTTGCGGTTGTGGATGGCCCGCTGCACCACGTCGAGCTGGCTTTCCTCGCCTTCGCCCTGCATTTCGAGGAGCATCATTTCGTTGCGGAAGTCGTTGAATACAATCAGGTACTTGTAGAGGATGTACAGCATGTCGGGGGCGTCGTTGGTGGCTTCGCGGCTGTCCTTTATCGGGATGTTCTCGAAGTAGCGGACGGCGTTGAACGAGGTGTAGCCGTACAGGCCACAGTAGTTGCTGTACTCTCCCTCCACCCGGAAGCGGCCCAGAAAATCGTTGATGGCATTTTCCACCCGGTAGGTATCGGTCACGGCCCGTTCTTCGCGCCGGCCGTCGGGCAGGCGGAATATGGCTGTGCCGTGGTCGATGCTGATGCTTGCCAGCGGGCAGAGGGCGATGAAGGAACGGTTGTTTTCGCTTCCGTGATAGTCGGAACTCTCCATGAGGGCGCTTTGCGGAAAGATGTCGCGTACCTTCAGGTAAGTGCTTACGGGCGTGTGCAGGTCGCCGAGCAGGGTGCGGCTGACGGTCTTGTATCGAAATGTAGTTGGGGTCATAGTGTAGTTGTATTTGAGGTGTTGAACGAAGATGTATTATATTTCAGATAAGTTTCAATGTCTTTGTCGCCCCGGCCCGAAACGGTCAGCACAACTACGTCGTCGGGACGGAAGTTGACCTTTTCCAAAGCACCGAGGGCATGGGCACTTTCCAGGGCGGGAATGATGCCTTCGAGGCGCGTCAGCTGGTAGGCGGCACGGATGGCTTCGTCGTCGTTGACAGCCAGGACGAGTGCGCGTTTCTGTTTGGCCAGGTTGGCGTGCATAGGGCCAATGCCGGGATAGTCGAGACCGGCAGATATGGAGTAAGGCTCCTGTATCTGTCCGTCTTCGTCCTGAATGACGTAAGTACGTGCGCCGTGTATGATGCCCAGTTGGCCTAAGGCAATGGTGGCGGCAGTCATACCGGTTTCCACGCCCTTGCCTCCGGCTTCGGCCAGGACGATTTGCACACGGCGGTCGTCGACGTAGTGGTAGATAGTGCCAGCCGCATTGCTACCGCCGCCTACGCAGGCAATGAGGTAGTCGGGATAGTCGCGTCCTTCCTGTTCGAGCAGCTGTTTGCGGATTTCCTCGCTGATGACCGACTGCAGGCGAGCCACCATGTCGGGATAGGGGTGAGGACCTACGGTGGAACCTATTATATAATAGGTGTCCTGCGGATGGCAGCACCAGTCGCGGATGGCTTCGTTGGTGGCGTCTTTCAGGGTCATGTTGCCCGAGGTGACGGGTACGACTGTGGCACCCAGCATCTTCATTTTCTCGACGTTGACACGTTGGCGTTCTACGTCGGTCTTGCCCATGTAGACGATGCATTCCATGTTCATCAGGGCGCATACGGTGGCGGTGGCCACGCCGTGCTGTCCGGCACCGGTTTCGGCAATGATGCGTTTCTTGCCCATGTGGCGTGCCAGCAGAATCTGTCCGATGGTGTTGTTTATCTTATGGGCTCCCGTGTGGTTCAGGTCTTCACGTTTCAGATAGATTTTGCATCCGTATTGCTGCGAAAGGCGGTGGGCCAGGTAGAGTGGGGAGGGACGGCCTACGTAGTCGCGGAGCAACTGGTCGTACTGGCGGCGGAAGCTTTCGCTTTGCAGCACGTCGAGGTAGGTGTCCTGAAGTTCTTTTACGCAACGGTGGAGTATTTCGGGGATGTAGGCGCCACCGAATTCGCCGTAATAGCCTTGATTGTCAACTAAGAAAGTCATATCTGTATGGTTTTAGTAGAGTTATTATTCGGATGTTGAGAGTGTGATAAACGAAAAAGAGCCCTGCCGCAAGTGCGGCAGGGCTCTTTCCGATATCAGTTACTGATTACATATATACATACGAGCGCTGCTCCCTTACGACTGTAGGAGTTGTAACGGGCGCCACCACCAATATGTATTTACGAATCTTGTTTTCATTGTCTTTTTGTTGTTTTACGATGGCAAATGTAGTCATTTTGTTGGAAACTCCAAATGCTGGAGGAATTTTTTTCCAAGTTTCTTGTAAAATTGCTGTCTCCAGCAATCTTTTTTCGGTTGTTATGTGTTCTATTGTTGTGATAAAAGCGTATCTTCGCAAAAAAAGAATAGAAGTTATGAAAGGATTAAGTTATTCATTTCTGCGTGCCGTGTGCGCGCTGGTTGTCGGGTTGGTACTGGTGTTGTTTCCCGACCGTGCAGGCGATTATTTTGTGATAACGATCGGAGTCGTTTTTCTGGTTCCTTCGCTTATCAGCCTTATCGGATATTTTGCACAGGACAAAGAGTTGCGCCACCGTTTTCCGGTCGAAGGGGTGGGCAGTCTGTTGTTTGGCCTGTGGCTCATCATTATGCCGGGATTCTTTGCCGACCTGTTGACGTATGTTTTGGGCTTCGTGCTTCTGATGGGTGGCGTCCAGCAGATTGCTTCGCTGGTCAGTGCCCGTCGCTGGGTGCCCGTTCCTGCAGGATTTTACGTCGTTCCGTCGCTCATTCTGATAGCCGGGCTGGTGGTTTTGTTCAATCCTACGGGCGTGCGTTCTACGGCTTTCATCATTATCGGTGTAAGCAGTCTGGTGTATGCGGCTTCCGAATTGCTGAACTGGGCCATGTTTATGCGCCGTCGTCCGAAGGCTGACATGCCTGCAGGCAGCACTTCGCTGAAGACTCGCCGCGACATTGAAGACGCCGAAATCGTAGAATAAACCGATTCGGAATACTGAAGATTTAGGCAGACTCCGGTTTTCTCTGGTCGAACCGCCGTTTCCCACTTGTGGGTACGGCTGTTCCCATTAGAGGGAACCGGAGTTCCCATTAAAGGAAACTGCCGTTCCCGTTAAGGGAAACTGGAGTTCCCATTAAAAGGGAACGAAGGAAACGCCGGTTGTGGACAACAGGCGGATAGTATGTACGGCATAAAGCAAAGGGAGAACTGCCTCACGGCACCTCTCCCTTTATAAACTTAAAACAACCAACAAAAGAATTTTCAACCGGCATTCGCCGCCTCTGTCTGTTTGACTGCCAGACGGTGATGAGGAGGCTGAATGCCGATGTTTTTATAGATTTGTGTCTGTTACCTGATAAACAGCAGTTCTCTGTATTTGGGCAACGTCCACATCTGGTTGTCCACAATCAGTTCCAGCTTGTCGATGTGGTAACGTATTTCTTCCATGGCCGGAACGATGGTATCGTGGTAGGCGATGGCTTTGCTACGTTCACATTCAATCTTGTTGGCCACTTTGCGGGCCTCGATCATGGCATCCACGTGTTCTTTGATGAAAGCGGTGCGGTCGGCAATTTCCTCTATCAGTTCCAGGTTCTTGGCCGAAAGTTTGGCTGCTTTTTCTGCCGGGAACAGTTCTTTCATCTTGTAGACGTTGTCTATCAGTTCGGTCTGGTACTGAGTGGCCACGGGGATAATGTGGTTCATGGCCAGGTCGCCCAATACGCGAGCCTCAATCTGGATTTTCTTGGTATAAGTTTCCCACTTCACTTCGTTGCGGGCTTCGAGTTCCTTCTTGGTCATGACGCCTGTCGACTCGAACATGGCGATACTTTCCGGTTTCAGGTAGTTGTCGAAGATGACGGGGACGCTTGTTTCGCAATCCAGGCCGCGGCGTGCAGCTTCGGCTTTCCATTCGTCGCTGTAACCGTTTCCGTCGAAATGGATGGGCTTGCAGATCTTGATGTATCTGCGGATAACGTCGAGGATGGCCGAAATCTTAGGTTCGCCTTTTTCGATCAGTTCGTCCACGTCTTTCTTGAAGTCTGTCAACTGTTCTGCAAGGGCAGTATTCAGGGCAATCATGGCGCTGGCACAGTTGGCCTCGGAACCTACGGCACGGAACTCGAAGCGGTTTCCGGTGAAGGCGAACGGACTGGTACGGTTGCGGTCGGTGTTGTCGATCAGCAATTCCGGAATCTGCGGAATGTCCAGCTTCATGCCCTGCTTGCCGCTGAGGCTGATGAGTTCGTCCTTCGTGCTTTCCTCAATGTGTTCGAGCACCTGGCTCAGCTGCTTGCCCAGGAAAGAAGAGATGATTGCGGGAGGTGCTTCGTTGGCTCCCAGACGGTGTGCGTTGGTAGCGCTCGATATGGAAGCCTTCAGCAGACCATTGTGACGGTAGACAGCCATCAGTGTGTTGACTACGAACGTGATGAAACGCAAGTTGTCCTCGGGCTGTTTGCCAGGCGCGTGAAGCAGAATGCCGGTATCGGTACCCAACGACCAGTTGTTGTGCTTGCCGCTTCCGTTTACTCCCTTGAACGGTTTTTCGTGCAGCAGTACGCGGAAGCCGTGGTTGCGTGCTATCTTACGCATCAGTGCCATGATAAGCATGTTGTGGTCGACAGCCAGATTGCACTCCTCGAAGATAGGAGCCAGCTCGAACTGGTTGGGAGCCACTTCGTTGTGACGTGTCTTTACGGGGATACCCAGTTTCAGCGCTTCGATCTCCAGTTCCTTCATGAAGGCTGCCACACGGGGCGGAATGGCACCGAAGTAATGGTCTTCCAGCTGCTGGTTCTTGGCCGAGTCGTGTCCGGTCAGTGTACGTCCGGTCATCAGCAAGTCGGGGCGGGCAGCATACAAACCTTCGTCAACCAGGAAATATTCCTGTTCCCAGCCCAGGTAGGCATATACTTTCTTGACGTCGGGGTTGAAGTAGTGGCATACCTCTACGGCAGCCTTATCAACGGCACGCAGCGCCTTCAGCAACGGTGCCTTATAGTCGAGCGATTCGCCGGTGTAGGCGATAAAGATAGTCGGAATACACAGAGTGTCGTCTACGATGAAAGCGGGTGACGACGGGTCCCATGCCGAGTAGCCGCGTGCCTCGAACGTATTACGGATTCCACCGTTGGGGAAGCTCGAAGCGTCCGGTTCCTGCTGAACCAGCAGTTTGCCGGTAAACTCTTCCATCATGCCTCCTTTTCCGTCGTGTTCGATGAAGGCATCGTGCTTTTCGGCCGTACCTTCGGTCAGCGGATGGAACCAGTGAGTGTAGTGGGTGGCTCCCATTTCAAGAGCCCATTTTTTCATTCCTGCAGCTACCTCGTCGGCAATGCTGCGATCCAGCGGAGCACCGTTGTCGATTACGTCGATCAACTTTGCGTATACCTTGCTGGGCAGATACCTGAACATCTTTTCCTTGTTGAAAACATACTTGGCAAAATATTCCGAAGGTCGTTCCTCGGGGATTGCCACTGCAACGGGTTTCTTCTTGAACGCCGTTTCGACTACTCTGAATCTCAGTTTTGACATAATACCTTTGTAATTTGTTGGTTTAAAAATGATGTGTTAGAATAAAGATTTTCTTTTTTTATCTGGTTCCCGGGAAGGCGGCCAAGCCCGCCCGGGATTAAGCTATCAGTTATAGGCCGACTCTCCGTGTTCGTAGATGTCGAGTCCTTCTTCTTCGATACGTGCCGGTACGCGCAGACCATGAATCTTGTCGAGCACCTTGAAGATGATGAAGCCCATGATGGCTGCCCAACCACCTACAATTACTGCACCGAATACCTGTGCTCCGAAGAATCCCCAGCCTGCACCGTAGAACAGACCTTCGCTGGTAGACAACAGTCCGGTAAGTATGGTTCCGGTGAATCCGCATACGCCGTGTACGGAGCTGGCTCCTACGGGGTCGTCAATTTTCAGTACGCGGTCGATGAACTCTACCGAATAGATCATCAAAGTTCCGCAGATGACTCCAATGATAACGGCTCCCAGTGGCGATACGGCATCGCATCCGGCTGTTACACCTACCAAGCCGGCCAAGATACCGTTGAGGGTAAGTGAGAGTGACGGTTTACCATATTTGAACCAGCTTACCAGCAGTGCCATGAAACCACCGGCACAGGCTGCCAGGTTGGTGTTGAGGAATACCAGTGAGATGGCTACCTGATCGTCGGTTGTAGCGGCAGCCAGTTGTGAGCCGGGGTTGAATCCGAACCAGCCGAACCACAGGATGAATACACCCAAGGCTGCGATAGTCAAGTTGTGACCGGGAATGGCTTTCGACTTCCCGTCCTTTCCGTATTTGCCAAGGCGCGGGCCCAGGATAGCTGCTCCGACCAAAGCAATCCAGCCACCTACGGAGTGTACAATTGTAGAACCAGCAAAATCGTGGAAAGTAGTTCCGAACGTATTCATCATGAACGAACCTTCATCGCCGTTCATCAGCCAGCCGCCACCCCATGTCCAGTGGCCCGATACCGGATAGATCAATACACTGATGAAGATAGTATAAACCAAATACATGGAGAATTTAGTACGTTCGGCCATGGCACCCGAAACGATGGTGGCCGAAGTGGCACAGAATACGGTCTGGAATACGAGGAAGCCTTCGGTAGGGAGTGAGGCAGGATCGGGCAGACCGTTGCTGTCGAACAGCAAGCTCATGAAGTGGGGCGTACCGAAGAAATCGCCCAGTCCGAACATAATGCCGAAACCTACCAGCCAATAAAGGAGTGAACCTACCATGAAATCCACAAAGTTCTTCATCAGGATGTTGGCTGTGTTTTTCGTACGAGTGAATCCAGCCTCTACCAATGCAAAACCTGGTTGCATGAAGAATACCAGCATGGCTGCCAATAGCATCCATACGGTGTTGACGCCCGAAACCAGTTGCGCCAGTGTATCAGTTGTTGTATCCATAATCTTTTTACTTTAGTTGTATTTGTTGTAATTGGTCTTTGTGTGGTTTGTGAGTTGCGTGCTATTTTTCCTGTTCGGCGTTGTAAAGGGCAATGTCGCCTCGTTCGGCAGTACGTATGCGTATGGCATCTTCGATGGGAATGACGAAGATACGTCCGTCGCCTATCTCGCCCGTTTGAGCTGCTTTCAGGATGGCTTGTACAGTCTTCTCGGCATTTTTGTCACGCACTACAATCGAGATAAGAATACGTTCGATAGAACTGGTGTCGTACATGACACCACGGTAGATACGGGCTTCTCTGGACTTTCCTATTCCCCTGACATCGTAGTAGGAGAACCATTCGATATCCGCTTCGAGCAGTGCGTCCTTCACTTCCTCGAATTTGGTCTTGCGGATGATAGCTTCAATCTTTTTCATACCTTAAACTATTTATGATTGTGTTAGAAACTTATTCCGGCTACGAAGTAGGCCCCTTCGGTACGTGGATTCCAGATGGCTTTGGCAAACAAAGGAAGCGAAAAACTATCGGTGATCCGGATTGCCTTGCTTGCTTCCAGGCTGATGTTGCATACGGTGAAACCGTTTGACCCCAGGCAGTTGCCTGTCTTATTGTAGAAAGCTGTTTCCCATGGAGTAGCACCGATCTCTGCGCTCCAGTCCAGTCCGCCAAGTTTGAAAGGTGCTGCTACCGAAATGTAGGAAGAATAGGCGCGACTGCCATCGTACTTCGCGTAGTCGGCACCTGCGAAATTGGTATACCAGTTAACCGCCAACGGGCCGAAGTCATATCCAACCTGTGCTTCGAACACGTGTGCCGTGCTGTGTGCACCGTAGTGCAAGTAACCATTTCCGTTATTGAACCAGTAGTCTGTAATCGATACGCTGAACCCTCCTGTTGAGTATCCTAAAGTCAGGTCCATTTCTTTTGTATCGGAGCTTTCCAGGCCTACCGAGGCCCATGCAGCCAGTGAAAAACCTTTGTAGGACAATGATACGCCGGGCTGTATGCTGACGCCTCCCAAGTCCTGTCCGCGCCAGATGTAACCACTTACGAGGTCGGCGCCGACCGATGCTTCTACTTTGTCCTGTGCTTTTGCTCCGAAAGCTGCAGATAATAGCGCGATGGCTATTACTCCTGATTTCAATCTTCCTGTTTTCATACCTATTAAAACTATTTAAAGTGAGTAAAAAAGAAATTCTTTTTTATGCCAGCCACTTCCTGATGCGCTTCAGCGCTTCTGTACAGTCTTCGTGTTTGCCAAAGGCTGTCAACCGTATATATCCTTCTCCGCTGGGGCCGAAGCCTACTCCTGGAGTGCCTACTACATTGGCTTCGTAGAGCATTTGTTCGAAGAATTTCCAGGAACTGATTCCCTGAGGTGTCTTCAGCCAGATGTAGGGAGCGTTGACACCACCGTATACCTTTAATCCGGCAGCTTCGAGTCCTTCTTTCAGATTTCGGGCATTTTCCATGTAATAGTCGATGTTGGCTTTTACCTGTTGTTTGCCTTCGGGGGTATAGATGGCTTCTGCAGCCCGTTGGGTTATGTAGCTTGTGCCGTTGAACTTGGTGCACTGACGGCGGTTCCATAGCTTGTTCAAGGCTACGCGGTCGCCAGTCAGAGTGGCGGCAGTCAGTTCTTTGGGCACTACGGTGTAGCCGCAGCGTACCCCGGTAAAACCGGCGGTTTTCGAAAAACTTCGTATCTCGATGGCACATTTCTTGGCTCCCTTTATTTCGTAGATGGAGTGGGGCACGTCGTCTTCGCGGATGAAGGCTTCGTAGGCTGCATCAAATACGATCAGGGTGTCGTTGTCCAGAGCATAGTCTACCCATTTTTTCAGTTCCGTTTTGGTCAGTGTAGTACCGGTCGGATTGTTGGGGTAACATAAGTAAATGAGGTCGATGCGTCGGTCGGGGATTTGCGGAATGAATCCGTTCTCTTCGGTACAGGGAAGATAGGTGACATTGCTCCAGTGGCCTCCTTCTTCCAATACTCCTGCACGTCCGCACATGATGTTACTGTCTACGTATACCGGATATACTGGGTCGGTAATCCCCATGCTGTTGTCCCAACGTAGTAGTTCGCCGATGTTTCCGGTATCGCTTTTTGCACCGTCGTTAATGAAGATTTCGGCCGGTGACAGATGGACTCCTCGGGAGGCAAAGTCATTTTTAAGGATGGCTTCGATCAGGAAGTCGTATCCTTGCTCCGGTCCGTATCCGCGGAACGTTTTTTCGCTGGCCATCTCGTCCACTGCCTTATGCATGGCTTCGATGCAAGCCTGCGGCAGTGGACGGGTAACGTCTCCGATGCCCAGACGGATGACATCTTGTTTGGGATGTGTTATCCTGAATGTGTTTACCTTTTTAGCTATATCTGAAAATAAGTAACTGCCAGGTAATTTTAAGAAATGTTCGTTTATTAAAGCCATAATCTTTTTTATTTGGTTAGTTGAATTAAGTTTCTGTCAATTGAATGAACGAGCAAAGCTCGTTTGGTTTCTCAATCTTCTATATTAATTTCTCCTTCGAAGACTTGGGTCGCTTCTCCTGTCATCAGTACATGTCGGTTTTCTTGATTCCATTCAATAGTAAGGGTTCCTCCGTCCATGATGATGTCCGATTTTGTTCCGCAACGTCCGGTGATGCAAGCAGCTACGGCGGTAGCACATGCACCTGTACCACAGGCCTGAGTAATGCCCGAACCGCGTTCCCATACTCTCATTCTGATTTTTCCGTCTTCCAGAATTTGGGCAAATTCTACATTGATTCGTCCGGGGAATAAGGGATGATTTTCCAGTTTCGGTCCGGCATCTTCTATATCTATTTCGTTAAGGTCTTCTACGAAGATCACCAGATGTGGGTTTCCCATTGATACGGTGGTGCCGATCCATAGTTTTCCTCCGGCAACTATAGGACGTTCCTTCATCGGTTTGGCTCCTTGTCCGTCGTAGTCGACCGGTTCGTCGGCAGGTTTCCCCATGTCTACAGTAACGGAATTTACGCTGCCGTCCTTGACATGTAGTTGCAGGATTTTAATGCCCGACAAGGTTTCAAGTCTGATTTCTTGTTTGTGGGTCAGTCCATGTTCGTAGAGGTATTTACCTATGCATCGGCTGGCATTTCCGCACATTTTGGCTTCTGAGCCGTCGGCATTGAAGATGCGCATGCTGAAATCTCCTTTTTCCGATGATCCGATCAACACCAGTCCGTCGCTGCCTATTCCCGTATGCGGAGCACTCCATTTGATGGCAAGTGTTTCCGGATGCTCGATAGGGTAACGTTGGGTGTCTACATAGATGTAGTCGTTTCCAGCTCCGTGCATTTTAGTAAATCTAACTACTCTTGTCATTTTGTCTTTTAATAATTGATTAGTATATCTTTTTGTTTTATTTCAATGCAAATATACGACGTTTTGATTGTTTTATATTTATAACCCTGTCTTTTTTCTAAATATTTTAGCTTTTACTTTCAAGATGAATAGATATTGTGTATTTAGGTTTCAGATTGGAATATTATAGGGGATATATTTCTACAATCTGAAAGTATGACTTCTGGAATACTTCAGAATAGAGGAGAGCCTTTTTATGTATCTTGGTCCTATTGATAAAAGTTTCGGATTGTGTGATAGTAGGTGATTAACTACATTGTGAGACAGTTTATTGGTTGTAAGGATAACGTTTGCATACTATAAAAATGCAAAAGAACCATATCTTTATCCTATACTAAGGAAAGATACGGTTCTTTTTAAGATTTACGATGGAGAGATTTATCAATATGCCTGTTCGTGAACTCCGGCAACTGCACGGCCGCTGGGGTCGTTCAGATTCTTGAAGCTGGCATCCCAAGCCAGAGCCTCGGCGGTCGAACATGCTACGCTGGGTATACTGGGTACCGAGCGGGCTGCCGATTCACTGGGGAAATGTTCTTCGAAAATACTGCGATAATAGTATTCTTCCTTGTTTTGTGGCGGATTGATAGGGAAACGCTCGGCAGCATGTGCCATTTGTTCGTCGCTTACGGCAGAAGCGGTTATGGCTTTCAAAGTGTCTATCCAGGAATAGCCTACACCGTCTGAGAACTGTTCTTTCTGTCGCCAGGCTACACTGTCGGGCAGGAGTGAGGCAAATGCGTCGCGCACCACTTTCTTTTCGATGGTATGACCCGGGCACATCTTTACGGCAGGGTTAATACGCATGGCTACATCGAGGAACTCTTTGTCGAGAAATGGCACGCGTCCTTCTACTCCCCATGCCGAGAGGGACTTGTTGGCACGAAGGCAGTCGTACATGTAGAGTTTGGAGAGTTTGCGTACCGTCTCTTCGTGGAAGGCCTGTGGAGTAGGAGCTTTGTGGAAGTAGAGGTAGCCTCCGAAAACTTCGTCGGCTCCTTCACCACTCAGTACCATTTTGATACCCATCGACTTGATGACCCGGGCCAGCAGGTACATCGGAGTAGAGGCACGTACGGTAGTCACATCGTATGTCTCGATGTAGTAGATAACATCGCGGATGGCATCCAGTCCTTCCTGAATGGTATAGTTGATTTCGTGATGTACGGTTCCGATATGTTCGGCCACGAGGCGTGCCTTTTCCAAATCGGGAGCTCCTTTCAGTCCGACGGCAAAGGAGTGCAGTTGCGGCCACCAGGCTGCCTGGGTGCTGTCTGTTTCCACACGCTTGGCGGCATAAAGTTTGGCTACAGCTGAGATGACGGAAGAATCAAGACCACCTGATAGCAGTACTCCGTAAGGAACATCACTCATCAGCTGGCGGCGAACGGCATCTTCAAGGGCAGTACGTATGGCTGATACTTGCATGTGATATGCCTCGGGATCGCAGGCCGAGGCGGCAGAAGTGCGTGTCTCGTTATCTGCTTTATCGGTATAGTTGTCTTTGACTGCATCGTATTCAGTCCATTCGCGTTTGTACCAAGGGCGCATTTCTCCTTCGCGGCTCCAATAGTAGTGACCGGGCAAGAATGGTTCGTATTCGTCGCACATGCCTTCCAGAGCTTTCAGTTCGCTGGCGCAATAGACGGTACCATCCTTGTCTTTACCTATATAAAGAGGTATAACACCAATAGGGTCGCGGGCAATGAGGAATTCGTCGCGTTCTTCGTCGTAAAGGGCGAAAGCAAAGATACCGCTTAGCCGCTCGATGAAGTCCTTTCCGTAACGGCGATATAGGGCAAGGATAACTTCGCAATCGCTACCAGTCTGAAATTCATAGTCGCCAGCGAAGTCTCGCCGGATGTCGCGATGGTTATAGATTTCGCCGTTTACGGCCAGAATCTGTTTGCGGTCGGGCGAGAAGAGCGGTTGTCCTCCGCTTTGAGGATCAACGATGGAGAGTCGCTCGTGTGCCAGTATGGCCGATCCGCCGCAATAGATTCCGCTCCAGTCGGGACCGCGGTGGCGTATGCGTTTCGCCATGGTGAGAGCCTTTTGTCTCAGTTCTGGCGTTTGATGTTTAATATTGAAGATGCAGGCTATTCCACACATAATATTTACGTTTTTTGTTGAAGGTTAGTGATGAATTTATTTCTCCTTATCGGATAACATCTGTTCGATGTCTTTAGCAGCACGGCGTCCGGCAGCAAGGCATTTTACGACGAGCGAGGCTCCTGTGGCGGCATCGCCGACTATCACAACATTGGACGGAAGCTCCGGATGTTTGGGTTTCAGGAAACCCATGGCCAGAAGTACCATATCAGCTTCGATAATTTCTTTTTTACCGGTAGGCTTCATTGTGGGACGTCCGCCGTCGGCAGCCGGAATCCATTCTACTTCTTCTACTTCGACACCGGTTACACGACCGTTCCGTCCAATGAATTTGTTCGAATTCAGGCTCCACCGTCGGATACAGCCTTCTTCGTGACTGGAAGTTGTTTTCAGCACGACAGGCCATTGGGGCCAAGGAGTGGCCGGATTGTATCCTACGGGCGGCTGGGGCATGATTTCGATCTGAGTGACGCTTACGGCTCCTTGTCGGATACTGGTGCCGATACAGTCGCTTCCAGTGTCTCCGCCACCTATAACGAGCACTTTCTTACCATGAGCGTTCACCAGTTGTTCTTTCGGGAAGGTTTCTCCGTCCAATATCCGATTCTGCTGTGCCAGCATGTCGAGTGCGAAGTAGATACCTTTCAGGTCTCGTCCGGGAATGTTAAGGTCGCGGGCTTCGGGAGTACCGGTGCACAATGCATAGGCATCGAATCCTTCCGGAAGCTTTTCTACATCAACGGTTACTCCCATTTCCATGTGGATGCCTTCTTCCTTGAGAAGCTTCATGCGTCGGTCAATGATTTCTTTAGGAAGCTTGAAGTTGGGGATGCCGTATCGCAGCAGTCCTCCCGGCATGGGATTCCTGTCGAAGATAGTGACTTCGAATCCTTGGGCGTTAAGTCTGACAGCTGTGCTTAGTCCGGCAGGGCCTGCACCGATGACTGCCACTTTCTTACCGTTTCTTACCGGTTTCAGCGGACGGATGTAGCCTTCGCGGAAGGCGGCTTCGGCTATGGCTGCTTCGTTTTCGCGGATAGTGACAGGAGCATCGAATGACAGTTTCAATACACACGACTTCTCGCACAACGCAGGGCATATTCGGCCGGTGAATTCAGGAAAGTCGTTGGTTTGCGATAATATTCTGTAAGCCATTTCCCATTTTCCCTTGCTGAGAGCTGCCTGAAACTCCGGGCCTTTGTTGCCCAGCGGGCATGCCCAGTGGCAGAAAGGTACGCCACAATCCATACACCGGCTGGCCTGAAGTTTACGGTCGTGGCTGTTCAGGGTTTGCTCTACCTGGCTGAAGTCGGTGATTCTTTCTTCTATCGGTCTGTAACCCGCTTCCTGGCGGGGTATATTTAAAAATGCTTTTGAGGTTCCCATGTTGTCATTAGTTTATGAAGTTCACTTCATTAGGAGTTAAAGAAGTTATCTTTCCGCTTCGCTTCATTAGATATTAAAGACGATGGTTTTATGTCTGGGAAGGAAGTTTTGCTTCTTTTGTTCCTTTATCGTTTAATAGTCTCTCTGCATGTCGGCAATCTTCTGTTGCAACTTGCGCATTTGCTCTTCCTGCAATACCTTTTTGTATTCGATAGGTACTACTTGGATGAACTGGTCGACGTAGTGTGTCCAGTCGTCGAGCATGACGCGTGCCAACTTCGAACCGGTGTACAGATAATGTTGCCGGATGAGTTCGTGCAGCTCTTTTCTGTACGATGCTTCTTCGATTAACGAGAGTTCTACCATTTCCATGTTACAGAAATAGTCGAAATTTCCTTCTTTATTCCATACATAGGCTACGCCTCCACTCATACCTGCAGCAAAGTTTCGTCCGGTTTTACCCAGTACAACGACACGTCCGCCGGTCATGTATTCGCAGCAGTGATCACCTACACCTTCGACTACAGCAATGGCTCCCGAGTTACGTACGGCAAATCGTTCGCCCACACATCCGTTGATGTATACTTCTCCGCTGGTTGCACCGTATAGCAGGGTGTTTCCGGCAATTGTATTCTTTTCGGCTTCGAAGTTGCTTCGGACAGGAGGCAATACGGCAATGCGTCCACCGCTGAGTCCTTTGCCCAAATAGTCGTTGGCTTCGCCTTCCAACTTGAAGTTGACACCAGGTACCAAGAAGGCTCCGAAACTTTGTCCGGCCGAACCTTTGAACTTTACATTCAGGGTATGCTCCGGAAGCCCTTTAGCGCCATACTTTTGGGCGATAGCTCCCGACAACATGGCACCACAGGCACGATCGGTGTTGGCAATGGTATATTCTAAGGAGATTTCTTTTTGATTCTCCAATGTTTCGGCAGCAGCGTGGAGGATTTCTACATCCTTTACGTGGTCGATGCCGTGTTGTTGGTCGGTGACGTGGCGTATAGCAGCTCCGTTCTCTACACGGGTAAGCAATTGCGAGAAGTCGAGCAAAGCATGCTTGGGGTTCTTGTAATCGCGTTTACTTCGGATGATGAGATCCGTCCGTCCGATGATGTCGTCCATTCTTTCGACTCCGATTTCGGCCAAATACTCGCGTACTTCTTGTGCCAGGAAAGTGAAATAGTTCACCAGGTATTCGCTTCGTCCTCTGAAGCGTTTGCGAAGTTCGGCATCCTGGGTGGCTACACCTACGGGACATGTGTTCTGATTACATTTACGCATCATCACGCACCCCAGTACGATCAGGGCGGCAGTGGCGAATCCATATTCTTCGGCACCGAGCATAGCCATCAGTACGATGTCACGTCCAGTCTTCAATTGTCCGTCTACTTGCAGGAGGACTTGTCCGCGCAGACCGTTCAATACCAGCGTCTGTTGCGTTTCGCTCAATCCGATTTCGGGCGAGATACCAGCATACCGGATGCTTGATGCCGGTGATGCTCCCGTGCCTCCTTCGGCTCCAGAGATGACGATTAAGTCGGCCTTGGCTTTTGCCACACCGGCAGCGATGGTTCCTACACCACTTTCAGCAACCAGCTTGACACTGATTTTGGCGTGCGGGTTCACGTTCTTCAGGTCGAAAATCAGTTGTGCCAAATCCTCGATAGAGTAGATGTCGTGATGAGGTGGAGGCGAGATGAGCGAGATGCCCGGGATGGAGTGACGAGTGCGTGCTATGACTTCATCTACCTTGAATCCTGGCAATTGTCCGCCCTCACCAGGCTTGGCACCTTGGGCCACTTTGATTTGGATTTCGTCAGCATTGACCAAGTATTCGGTTGTCACGCCAAAACGTCCGGAAGCTACCTGCTTGATGGCACTTCTGGTTTCGTTGTCGAAGCGTGAGCTGTCTTCTCCTCCTTCGCCGGTATTGCTGCGTCCGTGCAGACGGTTCATGGCAATGGCAATGGCTTCGTGGGCTTCCTGGCTGATGGCACCGAACGACATGGCTCCGGTGACAAACCTTCGCACGATGGATTCGACAGGCTCTACACGGTTAATGTCGATGGGATTATGTCGGAAATCCAGGAAATCGCGCAAGAAGATAGGCTGTTCTTTTTCATCTACCAAGCGGGTAAATTCTTTGAACTTCTTGTAACTTCCCGTACGTGTAGCCAATTGCAGGGTAGCTATGGTTTCGGGATTCCATGCATGTTTTTCGCCATCTTTACGGAAGGCGTAGATACCTGCGTTAGGCAAAAGTTCTTTACCGGCTTTTGTCGTATCTTCGCTTTCGGCATGCGAACCCTCTATTTGAGGATGGGGATTTCTGAATCTGAATTTGACAATTTCTTCCAAACCGATACCACCTATGCACGATTTCAGTCCACCAAAGTAGGCATCGCTCAATTCCTGACTCAACCCTACAGCTTCGAATATTTTTGCTCCACGATAAGAACGGATGGTGCTGATACCCATCTTACTCATCACTTTGAACAAACCTTTGCATACGGCTTTGATGTAGTTTTTCTCGGCTGTGGCATAATCCAGCTGGATGTCTTTGTCGGCCACCAGTTGGTCGAGTACAGCAAAAGCCATATAGGGGTTCAGGGCACTGGCTCCGAATCCGAGCAGCAGGGCTGCATGCATAACTTCGCGTATTTCGCCACTTTCTACTACAAGGGCTGTTTGTACACGTTTGCCTACAGAAATCAGGTAATGATGTACTGCACTGACGGCCAGGAGTGAAGGGATGGGGGCATGTGCGTCGTTTGCTTCACGGTCGGTCAGAACAATATAGTTAACTCCTTCATTGACACTTTCTTCTGCTTGCTTACACAACGAGGCAATGGCTTCTTGCAAACCGTTTCTTCCTTTGGAAGTATCGTAGAGCATAGGAAGCTTTACTGTTTTAAATCCTTTGTAGCGAATGTTGCAAAGCAAATCAAGTTGCGTATTGGTCAATATGGGGTGGTTCAACCTTACCATTTTGCAGTGTTCGGCATTAGGAGTCAGGATGTTCATTCCCACAGCTCCGATGTATTCGGTGAGCGACATGACCAATTCTTCGCGGATTGGGTCGATAGGCGGATTGGTGACTTGAGCGAATTGCTGGCGGAAATAGTTGAACAGCAATTGTGGGCGATCACTCAATACAGCCAATGGTGTATCGTTACCCATGGCACTTACGGGTTCGGCACCATTTTCGGCCATGGGCTGAATAATTTTTTCGATATCTTCGCGGGTATATCCAAAGATGTGGAGCATGTCGCTATAATGAGGTACACTATGTGCAACTTTTCTTCCGCTTTTCAGTTCGTCCAGTTCGATTCGGTTGGTAGCAAGCCATGCGCGATAAGGTTTGGCTTCGGCCAGTTGGCGCTTCAGTTCGTCATCATAGTAGATACGTCCTTCCTGTGTATCAACCAACAGGATTTTTCCGGGTTGAAGGCGTCCTTTTTCTTTTATGTCGCCCGGCTCAAAATCCATTACACCTACTTCGCTGGCTACTACCATCGTGTCATTTTGGGTAATGAGGTAGCGTGCAGGACGGAGACCGTTTCGGTCGAGCATACCACCAGCATATCTACCGTCGCTGAAGAGCAGAGCGGCAGGACCGTCCCATGGTTCCATCAAGATGGAGTGGTATTCGTAGAAAGCTTTCAGGTCTTCGCTGATAGGATTCTTTTCATTGAAAGATTCGGGTACGAGCATGGCCATAGCATGAGGCAGACTCATACCGGACATGACTAGGAATTCAAGCACATTGTCCAACGAGGCCGAGTCGCTCATACCTGGTTGTACGATGGGGCGTATTTCGCGTATGTCTCCCAATGTGGGGGTGGACAATACCGATTCGCGGGCTTCCATCCATCCGCGGTTTCCTCGGATGGTGTTTATTTCGCCGTTGTGTGCCAGCAAGCGGAAAGGCTGGGCGAGTCCCCAAGTAGGGAAAGTATTAGTACTGAACCGACTATGAACCAAAGCCAGACCACTGGTGAAGTAACTGTTGGTCAAGTCAGGAAAGTACCCTCTTAATTGCATAGACGATAACATGCCTTTGTAGACAATGTTCTGGGTCGATAGCGAACATACGTAGAAGTCGTTTCGGGTAGGAATGTCCGACCTTCTTATGCGGTTTTCTATTCTTTTCCTTATAATATATAGTTTTCTTTCGGCTGTCTGGCTGTCGGTGAATCCGGTAATAAAGATTTGTTTGATGTCCGGTTCAGCAGTCAGTGCTGCTTCCCCTAAAATTTCGGGACATGTGGGTACGTTTCTCAGGTGCATCAATGTGAGTCCATCTTTCTCAATCTCTTCAATGATGATGCTAAGAATAGCTTCCTGATCTTTTTTATCTTTGGGAAGAAACAGAATACCTGTTCCGTATCGGCCTTTTTCGGGCACGGGAATTCCCTGTAGTAAGATGAACTCATGGGGGATCTGCAACATGATACCTGCCCCGTCGCCAGTCTTGTTGTCAGCACCTTCAGCACCGCGATGGCGCATGTTTTCAAGCACTTTCAGAGCCGATTCAACCAATTCGTGGCTTTTGTTTCCGTGGATGTTTACAATCATTCCTACACCACATGCATCGTGTTCGTAAGCCGGATCGTATAGTCCTCTCTTTTCCTTTGTTTTGTTGTTAAAAAGTTCTTGTTTTACCATCTTGATTAACTTTATTTCCTGTAATACCTATTATTTGTGTCAAAATGCATGGCAAATATATGATATTAATTTCAAAATGGTAAATTTTCAATAATCTTCTTTGTAATAAAATTAAAGCAATTGTTTAAATAGTTACGATTAGTTGATGATTTAGTAATTAAATGTGTTAAACTGAAAGGGTATTCGTACTTTTTAATTTCATATTGTTATTTTAATATGTTAAATAAGTTTTTTAATTGGATGTAAAAAGCCATATAGGTGGCATTATGCTTTGTATTCTACAATTAAACTTATCCCCAGCATAATTTATGAAAATCGCAATATTCGCATTTTTTCGTGTCATCAGTTTGGGTAAAAGGTTCTTGCGGATTGAATATCTCGTTCAGCAAGGCTTGTAAATGTTCGCGGAAGTCGTCTTCGTAAAGAGCAAAGTTGAGTACTGGAATTTTGGGCTGACGCGGAGCACCTATCTCAATAACCGGCGAATAGGTGTCGGAAGCAGCTTTGTGGATATAGAGAAGGGCGGGTGCTACTTTTAGGGATTGTTTACGGCACATGATGGCGGCATACAAGAAGGTCTGGAAAATGTAACCCGGGCGATTCTCAGAAGGGGTGAAAAGCTGTCCAATGTTCTCAGGTGTCTTAGGTAAGCCTCCTGTTTTGTAGTCAACAATGCGCAAAGTACCATCCTTGCTATCCATACGGTCAATAGTGCCACCAATGTTTACTGATAGTTTTCCTTTGGAGGTCTCAATCTCGATACTTTCTTTTACAGTCTTTTCCATAGCTTCCATGCTGAAGGGGGCATATTGCAAGTCGTTTCTGAGCAGTTGTTTCAGATAGGAAACAATGACCCGTGCGTGGATGAGTTGGCTTCCGTTGTATTCAGGTTTTTCCTGAGGAGGTACATGGAAAAACTCTTCTTTAAAAGCTCGGTTGACGTACTCTTGCAGTCGTGCGTCGTCTTTGAGTAATTGTTCGAGATCTGTTTTATGTATTTCCTTCTGGTGGCTGGTAAGGTCGGTATATACCAGTTCGGCAGAACGGTGGAAAATAGTTCCAAACAGAGCTGAATTGATTTCGGCATTGACTTCATCAGGTGCTTTAAGGCCGGCTATGTAACGGAAGTAAAACTTCAGTCGGCAGTCCAGATAAGAGTTCAAAGCCGAGGGGGATAGCAGACGCTCGGGATGGAGACGGCTGTTGTAGGTATCGTACATTGTACGCATTACTTCATCGGTTTTATCAATTTGGATGGTGCGACCTTGCTTAGGTGATTGAGCTGCTTCGAGGTAACTGTGGGTAACAGTATGAGGCGATTCGATGAGAAACTGCAACATGAAACGGGACATTTCTCCCCGGTTCAGCCCGTCGGAAGAAGTATTGTAGAGCAGGGTGATATTTTCGGCACGTTGAATGAGTCGATAAAAATAGTAAGCGTAGACAGCATTCTTGTGTTCGATGGTAGTCATGCCGAAAGCTTTGCGCAGATTGTAAGGGATGAAAGACGATTCACCCTCGGCTTTGGGCAACTTGCCTTCGTTCAGTGAGAGGATAAGCAGGTTCTTGAAATCCAGGTTACGTGTTTCAAGTACTCCCATGACCTGAAGTCCGATGGCAGGTTCGCCATGAAAAGGAATGTTGGCCGAAACCAGCAGGCGGTTGAGCAGTCGCTTCAGGGTGTCAAGACGTAAAGTCAGCACTCCATCTTCGATCAGGCTGAGCAAACGATTGATAAGAGTATAACCTTTGAACAGCGATTCGCGGTAGAGCTGGTTGTATAAGTCGGACGAATCGTCTTCGTGGCGGTAGAGAACAGCTACTTCCTGTATCATGTCAATGAGGTAGGTGCACAAAGCCTGAATGCCGTTTTGTGGGGTGAATACCTTCTCCAAAAAAGCATCTTGTTTAAGTTCGGAAGGAAGAGGATAGAAACGGTTGTTGCGTGTAAGCGACAATTCGAGTGCCGGAGCCGAAGGGGATAACTGACGGGTGTAGGGATGCTTCAACACGTTAAGCACAGCTTCGTAGGTGTAGCGGCCCGTATCGGTGCGATAGCCGGAGGTTTGCAGTTCGACAAGGGCGTTGATGAAGTTGTACACAGGTGTTTGTGCCAGTGGAAATCCCATGGTGACGTTGACGTCTTTAATGTCTGCCGGGAGCGAGTGAAGCACTGGCAAGAGAAGGGCTTCATTACAAAGAACAATGGCGTTTTCTTTCAGGTTCTTTGTAGTGTCAATGCTTTGACCCCATTGAGGAATGAAGCGTGCCTGTGCATTCTCGGTGGTAGAGGAGATATACTGTATTTTTTTGTTGCTCCGCAAGGTGTCGAAAACCGATTCGGGTAACTGATTGGGAAAAATCTTGAGGTTTTGCAAGATGAATTCACCTGCTTCGTGTGTATAGGGTGGCTGCTGTTCATGAGGCAGACGGGTGTAGAAGATGTCGTAATCCCAGTAGAAAAGAGCTTTGCCAGCCTCTTGCAGAAGGGAGAAGAAGGCTTTCTCTACCTTATTTAATACGTTGAAGCCTACGAAGACATAACGATCGTAGCGGGGAAGCAGAGGAATACCGGCATTGAAGTCGGCTGTAAGTTGTTCGAGTACGTTGCGATACATCATTCCTTCGTAAGCAATGCCCAGTTGGGTCAGGCTGTCGCGATAATGATGGTAAATATCGTTCAGTTTGTCCCAAAGAGAGATGAAACGTTCTTTCAGCAGCGTACGTTTTTCGATAGAGAAGTTCTGAAAGAATTGGCGGATGGCTTCTTCCTGTTCGTGATCGAGGAAGCTATAGTCATCCATCAGATTTTTTAGGTCTTGCAAGTTGGTGAAAAGGCGGTCGGCATCTACAAGGTTCTTGTCGACATCATCGAAATCGCTGATCAATAATTCACCCCAAAAATAGAAGTCGTCGAGGGTTTCGTCGCTATGGGTTTCTTGGACGAATATGTTGTAGAGTTCGCATACCAAGCGAATGGAGTCACCAAGTTTCAGGGGGGATAGCTGACCGAATAATTCGCTGATGCTGACATACGAAGGCGACCAGATGGGGCGGTCGGCTTCGGCTGCCAGATATTCGTTGAAGAAAAGGCTGGCACGTTTGTTGGGGAAGACAATGGCTGTGCGTGACAGGTCATTACCTATCTTATGATAAAGGTCGTGGGCTACCAGTTGGAGGAAAGTTTGCATCTTGCTGAATTTTTATTTTATTTGTTTTTTGTTTTTTCTTGTTTCTCGAAATCTATCTTTTCTACTTGTTGCATGTCTACATACCACAAGTAACCGCTTATGTGAGAGGCAGTGTAGCCCATACGTACCAGCAGGCGCATGTAGTCTTGCACCTGTCGGTTATATCGTTTACTAGGCTTACCAAATTTAAAATCGACAACCACGATATCATCTCCTTTCATCATTACACGGTCGGGACGGCGGTTAAGCAGTTTTCCGTTGTCAAGCCAGATGATGTCGCACTCGTTGAACAGGCGCCATTCTCCCGAATACCATTGTTTGACTTCGGGTAGGGAGAAGGCACGTCTGGTAAGCTCTCTGATTTCGTCTGCGGTTGTTTGGTGGCCGATGACACCTTCGGCTACAAGGTGTGAGACTGCATTGTCAATGTCGGCTTCGGTTTCGATGGCCGAGAAGAGGGTGTGAAGCAGGCGTCCGCGGTTGATGAAACGTTGTGCAGATTCTTCTTCATCGATGCCGGCAATGAAATCGGCTGAACGGTTGGATTGTCTGAATTCGATGTCGTGCTTTAGGCTTTCCATACGTACCGGTTGCTTATGGGGACTGAAAGCCAACTTGTTGGCAGAAGTCTTATTTTCCTGTCCGGATAGGGTCGAAGGACATAGAGAACCACTCTCAAACGTAGCGAATTCTTCGTCCCACAGGCTTCCTTCGATGGCTTTGGCTACGGAAGGAAGTGCGTTGGCCAGCAATTCGGCTACAGTGCCACGCTGGTCCTTTTTGCTCCATACGATGAGGTTTTTTTCGGGGCGGGTGAAAGCTACGTATAACAGATTCAGGTTGTCGACCCATAACTGAAGGCGTTCATCCAGATAGTCGGAACGGTAAACAGATTCAGCCATGAGAGGACTGTAGGTAACGGGAACCAAGTCAAGTGCATTGTAGGGGGCAGAAGGCGCTTGGCACCAGACAAGCTGGTTGTTGGTTTCGTTTTCCAGTTTCCAGTCGCAGAATGGGATGAGCACGGTGTGGAATTCAAGTCCTTTCGATTTGTGAATAGAGAGGATACGTATGCCATCCACTTCGCCACTGGGGATTGTCTGGGCACATAGTGTGTCCTCCCAATAGCGGATGAAGTGACCGATGTCCGAAGGATTGTCTTGCAGATATTGTGTCACGGCATCGAAGAAGGAGAACAGGTAGGCATCTTGCTTTGCGACGAGGTTGAGGTGCAGGATGCTGTATAGTTCTTCTAACAGTTCGTATAGAGGCATGAGGCGAAGTTCTGCGGTGTATGCACAGAAAGCTTCGGGCAGTATACCAGAGTTTGGCTCGGCGAATAATTGATGCCATTGAACCGGGGAGGTAGCCACGTGTTGAGCGTAGTTTGTCGCAAGCGAGGCTTGCGATATTTTGTCATCAGGGTCGAGCAGAATGCGCAGGGCATCTATCAGCATGCCGACTGCTACGGATGCATCAAGACGAAAAGCCTCGTCAGAGACGATAGGTAGGTGGAGTTCCTGATCGAAATAGTCGGCAATGAGAGGAATGTTTTTGTTTTTACGTACCAGTATGGTGATGTCGTTTAGCAGTATACCGCTATCGAGTAAATGACGTACTTCGTTGCCTAATGCAATCAAAGTCTGTTCAGTGTAGTTGTGGTCGTTGTCGGGTTCAAGGAAACTGGCCTTTACATAGCCGCGCGACAGGCTGCGTGGTGATTCTTGGGCGACATCAGCATAGGCATTCTTCAGTGGGTGGCATTCTTCGTGCAGTTCGTCCAAGTGCAGAGTATTCAGATAATCGACGGCTTGGGTGAAGAAATGGTTGTTGAACTGGATGATATTGGTTTCGCTTCGACGGTTTGTTTTTAGCGTTTCCACACGAATGGGAAAACGGTTAGAACCAAAAGAGTCTTTGTTGGTAGAACTGCCAAGGTTATTCAGAATGCTCCAGTCGCCGTTGCGCCAGCGATAAATGGATTGTTTGACATCGCCCACGATGAGGCTGTCGGCACCTTGTGCGAGGCCTTCAAGTAACAACATGCGGAAGTTGTCCCATTGCATCCGACTGGTGTCTTGAAATTCATCGATCATCACATTGTGTATGCTGGCTCCGATTTTTTCGAAGACGAACGATGAGTCGCCTTCACCCAGCAGTCGATGCAGCAAGGCATTCGTGTCGGACAGCAGAAAACGGTTCTGTTCTTTATTAAGGATACGTACCTGTTCATCTATGTGGTTTAGCAGCTGTAGTTTGTCAAGATGTTGCAGAGAGAGGCGGCAACTGTTTACTGTTTGGTTGCGTTGTGGACGTAGTCTTTCTGAGTCGCGCAAAAGGGGCATCAGACTGCTTTCGGCCAAGTGGACGATGTCTTTTTTTCGTGTCGATGTTTTCGATGCCCAGTTTTGCGGGTCGTCGAGGCAATTTTTCAGGGTAGTGTTCAATACATCTTTGTCGGCCAGTTTTCCATCGCGCAATTTACGGAAATAACTTCCAATGCTTCGTGTCCCTCCTTTCAGATCGTCGGAGGTGAGGGCATGGGCTTCGAGTTCGCCGACGAACTGGTCGTAGAAGGCTTTCATCTGTTCGAGGGCATCTGTCAGCATTTCACGCAGTACGTCGCGATAAAGTCTGACGGCTTGCGGATCGCGTAATTTCTGGCGTAGCATTTCGCCACGTTCAATATAGCCTTCGTCGAAGATGTTTCGTCCGAATCGTTTTATTTCATCAGATACATTCCAGCGTTTGTCGTCGGCAATACGTTCGTCGATGTAGGCCAGAAGCCATGCCAATACGGGTGAGGTGGGAGTGAGTTGGTCGATAAGGGTGTCGACGGCATCGCTCAATACTTCGTTGTTGTTCAGTTCGATATTCAGGTTAGGGCTCAGTTCCAGCTCGCGTGCAAGATTACGCATGACGGACTGGAAAAAGGAGTCAATGGTTTCTACGCGGAAGCGGCTATAGTCGTGTAGAATGTACTGTAAAGCCATGCCGGCGCGTTGTCTCAGTTCGCTGGTTGTACAGGGCTTGGGCATGCCTGTCTGGTGATGGCGTGCGAGGTCCTCTTCTATACGTTTCAGGTAGGCGTCGGATGCGGGGTCGGCCTGCCAGATACCGTACAGTTGCTGCAAGATACGTTCCTTCATTTCGGTAGTGGCCTTGTTGGTAAAGGTCACAGCCAGAATCTGCCGGTAGGCTCTTGGGTTAGCTATCAGGTGTTTGATGTACTCGACGGCCAAGGTGAATGTTTTTCCTGACCCGGCGGATGCTTTGTATACTAACAATTCCATGTGTAGATTTTCATTTTCTGAACAAAAGATGTTGGCAAAATTACGTAAAGTTTGCGTAATATTCAAGGGCTGATTGTTTGGTTGTGTGTCTGCAATGTTTTATCTTTGTCAATAGGAAGAGTGGAACGAGGAAAGTAAGTGATACATGCTGGTGGCAGCTGTATGACATTACCGCTTTTGTTGACTTCTCTACACATAATAAACTTGGAAGCGTATGAAAAACATTCTGATTCTTTTGTGCTCTATCTTAGGATTGAGTGGTTGTGGCTCTGATATTGCAAGTAAGGGTATTGACAACCGGACGGTGCAAACTTTCGATGTGACCCGTTTTATGGGGAAATGGTACGAGATAGCGCGTTATGATCATCGCTTTGAAGAGGGAATGAATCGGGTGACAGCTACTTATACTTTGCTCGATAACGGACGGATTGAAGTGCTGAATGCTGGCTATAAAGACGGCAAGTACAAAGAGATTAAAGGAAAAGCCAAGCAACCTGATGCTGCTGATCCGGGCAAGTTGAAAGTATCGTTCTTCCTGTGGTTTTATGCTGATTATTATGTGCTCGACATCGATCCCGACTATCGTTATGTGCTGGTAGGAAGTAGCAGCGATAAGTATCTTTGGATTATGAGTCGTGAGGCGGCTTTACCAGATAATGTACTTCAAGAACTTCTTGACAAACTCCGTCGGCGTGGTTACGATACGGATAGGCTGGTATTCAATGACTTTTCTGTAAAGTGAGTGTGAGGAGGAAAATATATTAGCTATCAATTTTCCGCCCGAGTGTAGAATATCCAAATTCTATAATCTGTATCTTTGCGCCAGTTTTTTAGGATGTAAAAAGATTTATGGATGCAATAGTAACGCAGATGATTATCTTGTTCGTACTGGTAGTCGTCGGCTATTATCTGAGTAAAAAGAAGATGATGGATGCGGATTTTGACCGCAAGCTTTCGGGATTGGTTATTAATGTAACGTGTCCTTGCCTGATACTTTCATCGGTGATGGGCGATACGCTTCCTGACAAAACATTCATCGTTCCCTTGCTTCTCGTGGGGTTTGCCACTTATGTGGTGTTGATAGGTGCGGCTTTTCTGCTTCCTCGTTATTTGCCTGTCAAGGCGGCCGACCGTGGAATTTATAGCTTTATGTTGGCTTTCGGTAATGTTGGTTTTATCGGTTATCCCATTGTTGCTTCTATTTTCGGACCGAATGCAGTATTCTATGCCAGTATCCTTAATTTTCCAAGCACTTTACTGATTTTTGTTTTTGGCACCCTTTTTATTTCGGGTGACCAGGGCAATATGCGTTTCAATTGGCATACTCTTTATTGTCCGGCTATGATTGCTTCGTACCTTTCTATCCTTGTTGTACTGACGGGATGGGTGCCTCCCCGTGTTGTCAGCACACCTTTTGTATTATTGGGCAATGTAACCGTACCTGCAGCCTTGCTCATCATAGGGTCGTCGATAGCTCGGGTACCTGTCCGTCGGATGTTCGGTAATGTAGCCATTTACCTTATGTCGGCTTTGCGTTTGATGCTAATTCCTCTGTTCATCTTATACATATCACGCCTTTGCAGTGTCGACAATACTATTGCCAATATTAATGTGGTGCTGGCAGCTATGCCTGTGGCTTCGTATGGAACACTGTTTTGTATTCAATATGCTAAAGGGGAGGTTATTATGGCCGAGGGAACTTTTATTACAACTTTGCTTTCGGTGTTGACCATTCCTTTGCTGACATTGTTCTTGTAGAAGTAGTCTATTTATTGGTTTGTTTGACTTTTGGGAACTATTTCAACAAGAAGTCGTACACTTTTGGTGAAGTTTCAGGCAATATTTTTTTTAACTGGATAAGCATTCGTTGGCGTGATTCCTGTGGGGTGCGTTTGGGGTGGCAAGCTTCTCGTCCGAAGAGTGCTTCGGGAGTGGTTAAGAGCGACCATCCCCAGCCGTATTCGTGTCCGTGGCGGTCGCGAGGATAGATGAAGTCTTGTGTAACGATGTATCCGCCCATTTCCAGGCGAGTGAGATAAGCATCGAATCGGCTTCGCATTTTAGTTCCAGTGAAGCCACATGCAGCGCGAAGTTCACGGGTGATAAGGCTTCCTTCTGTTTTTAAAACATCAAGAATAGCTTCTTCGATGCTTCCCTCTTCGGGGGAAGGGAAAACGCTTCGACGGTAGTTGCAGAAGTCAGGCCACCATTCGCGACTGATAAAGGCAGCTTTACGATTGAAAAACTTACCATATGCACAACCACTTTCCTGCAGGATAGCACCTTTCCATTCCCACAGCGGCCATTCCCATCCGCCATCGGGCAGGCGAGTATATTGGCAATCTTCATCCGTTATTTCTTCGGCCGACCATCCATGAATGCCCATGTGCAGTAGTGGCAGAAATCCGATGTGGTTGATATAGTCAATCAATTCGGGGCAAGAATGCAATGTTCCTTTTTCCATCTATAGTACCTTTATTTTCTGTTACTTCTCTTTATACAATACAATTTTTATTGTAATCTCTTTCCAAATATATAAGTTTTTGAGGAATTTGGGTTGAAGAGGAGATGAAAATGTTTGGTCAATCGGAAACATGGTATATGGGACTTTGTAATATTGGTGATATTTTTTATCGTTTTTAGATGCTTTTATTTTTATCGCATTGTTATTGTCCAGTGTTTGGGGTGATTGATATTTGGATGCTTGTTTTTTTCTATAGTTAGGAAAAAGTTTTTTGCTAACTGGGAAAGTTTTTGTGGCCAGTTATAATGTCTTTTCCTGATTTAACTAGACGCTTTTTTATTTTATAAACTATAATAGTAGACATTTCTTGAGAAACTCTCCTATTTAACTAGACACTTTGCCTAATACAGTTTTGATTAGGTCATCAGTTTTTGATGTACCGGACATGCAAGAGTTCCGGCCTTGTTGTTCGGTAAAACCGGATGCCCTTTGATGGGGCATTCGGTTTTTGGTCAGATGTTCCGGCTTACGCTTTCGTCCGACCTTGTTGTTCGGTCTGACAAAGATGCATCATATTCGCCATTATCGAAAGTTTTCTGCGGACAAATTTTCTTTTTCCACATTTTCTTCTGTTCACCCTGCTCCAAATGTACGAGAGCGGGGACTTTGTAACCGATACTCATATGTGGTCGGTAGCAGTTGTAGAAATGGATGTATCTACCGATGACCTTCTCGGCATGCCCGATATCCTTGAAGTGGCTTTGTCGGTAGACACGTTCGCACTTGATTATCCCGTTGATCCGCTCGGCGATGGCATTGTCCGTAGGGTTGTAGTCCTCCGTCATGCTAATGTCAATCTCGTGCGCCTGTAGCATCGCCACATAAGCGTCGCAGCAGTATTGTACACCCCGATCAGAATGGTGGATCAGTCCTTTGAGACTTGTGCAGCCTCTCAGTTTGACAGCCTGCTTTATTGCCTGCTCCAATGCCTGCATGGTAATGGCCGCGCGGAGCGTGTCGGCAAGCTTCCAGCCGACAATCTTATGCGAGTAAGCATCGGTTATCAGATGAAGGTAGCAGACGCTCCCGTCGGCAAGCACAATGTAAGTGATGTCGCTCACCCACAACTGATTGGAAGATATTGGTACAAAATCCTTCACCAAGTTCTTCCACTTGTGATAACGGTGGTTCGAACGGGTTGTGTGCCGGGGTTTGGGAGGCGGGAGCATCAGACGGTAACGGCGAAGAAGCGCAAAGAAGCTGTCACGCCCGGGGATGAACTTTGCCCCGAAAAGGGCGGTGAGCATGACCCAAAGCTTGTAACCTCCAATGCCGGGATCTTCCTTTCGGATTTCATGTACGTTTTCCACTATGACGCGTTCGCGCTGCAACTCCTCCTCGATGTCGGCCTTCGACTGGTAGAAGGCCTGACGGCAATGGCCAAATAGACGGCAGGCGGGGGCGACCTTCAGACCGCGCCCGCTGACCAGTTCCTTCACTACTTGGCCCCAGATTTTTTTCGGATGGGGATGTTAAAATACTCCTCGGCACGCGTAATCATCAAATCGCGTGCTTCCGTTTCTAAACGAGAGAAAGAAAGCGCTTTCTCCAATTCCTTGATGCGCTTCTTCAACTGAGCGCTCTCTTCACGGTAACTTTCTTTGCTGCGGTTGGTCATATCTTCTTCCGTTGAAGTTATCGAAGGCGAAGATAGCGATTTTACTTTATCACCATACTTTTCGATGCAATATATGTTATAAACTCATAATATGTTGATAATCAAATATGATTTTAGCGATTTTTCATGCTGGGGGACAAACGAGGGACAAAAAAATGGAGACAATCTGCAAAGAAAACACTAATACAATTTCATTTTTGAAAAACGTGATTAAGGAGCCTGTTAAATCTCCTTTGTCCCTCATGCTTTGATGCGATGTATTTGCTCTTTATACCTCTTTTCTTTCGCCGCCTCTTATAGATATAAGTTTAGTCTCGTTTATTGTATATCTATCAAAGTTATAAACCAAACTATTTTGCTTGCCAAATAAAAGATAGATACTTGTATATTTTGGTTGGAAACTGATATCAACCTTAGAGGTGAGTAATCTTTCTGTATGCCAATATTTTCTTTTGACTTATTCTCTTTTCGCCAGCCATAATTAATTTTTGTAATTCCTTCTGAGTTTTCAGTTGACTGTGTAAAATGTATAAAATACTTGTAACTAATAGAATATCAAATACTTTGAATATACCTTTTTAGATAATGTTTATTCAAGTATGGATTGTAGTAATTTATATCGGAAGAATTACTTTTGAATTTAATATTTATCCATCAATATATCATAAAGTAAGATATAATTGCTGTATTTGCATATTATATGATATATTGAGCAGTATCGAAAATAACAATAGGTACAAAGTCGCCAAGAAAGTTGGATCAGAAGATGCAGATTGTTGGAGGCAGGCCAGTCTGCGCAGAAAATCTCAGTATTGCTCATTAATAGGGCAGATATTTTGCCGATATACCAATAAAGCTAAGGCATTGTATCCTCGGATTATTAATGTGATACTTCTGTCTTCCAATGAAGAGGAACTTCGTACAAGTATGTAGGAACTAAGGCAGAAGACTAACCTAGATGAATATTTCATATACTGTCTTGATATACTCAAAAAGGAAATCCGCCTGTCTCTTATGGTCATTCGCAAAATGCAGGCGGAATAATGGAACATATATGTTCAGTCTATAGGACTATTATTTCCACAACGGTTCTTCTTGTCAGCTCGTAGGTAAACCAAACCTTGATGTCTATCATCGGAAAATCTGCCAATTACTGTTGCAAGTAACCTTTCATATTCTCTTTTGAAGTGCAGGATGGACTCCTCCTTTGAACTTTTCAGTTCCTTGTCAACCAATGTCATGGTTCGGTTGAAATTGTCAGCATTTACAAACAAACTCCCATCTGTTATCCAGAAAATATTGCCAATTTCCTCGTCACGATGTTTGTCAATGCGCTGTGCAAGGCAATCTCTACTTTCTCTATATCGTTAAAGAGAAACAATCGCAATTTCTTATCGAAACGGTATGGGGTAATAGCCAATGTTTCGGATATAATGCTCCGTCCGTTGGGAGTTCCTAACGTCCCAACTTCTGTTTTTCAGCAGGGTGGCAATCTCAATGGGGTATGTATAGACCTTGTCAGATTAAATGCCCATAGGGTATAAAAATAAAACGCCCCCCAGATTTGAGCATCATTGAGAGGCTTTGGGAGGTCTAATGTTGTAAAAATACAACAACTATTTCATTCCGACAAATTTTTGCGGATGTTTCTGTTCCATGGTCTGTCGTTACCAGTTTCCATTGGAGCTGGATTTTCCTGCTTTAGGGTCGGCAAAATAAGACAAAGTGCAAATTGCCAAGTGACATTGCATTCGGATGGCGGAAGCAGAACCGATTCGGCCGCTTCCATGTCCACGTTTGGTTTATTATGCAGGTCGCTTTATTCCAAATCGGTCATTAGAAAAATCCGCTTTCCATTTGCGCAAAAAATATTGTTTTTAGGGAAATAATTAAGCAGTAGAATAAAAGACTGGGGTTCCGTATCATTCCGGTATGCTATTTTATAGAAGAACTTGGAGTGGCTCTTGAGGATATTTGCATCATTTCTCTGTTTACGTTTTACAAGCTCCAGTTCAATGGAACCAAAATCTATGGATTTCTCGGATAATCTTATTTCTATGTTTGCTCCAGGGGGATAGATTACATCAATGTCTATGGACATATGATGGACAGACATGCCTATTGTCAGCATTAAGAATGTGCCTTGAAAATCAGAGGGATTCTGCTTTGACCGGCATCTCAAGCAATGACAATGCACGGATGACTTTTTCAATCAGCTTCTTGTCATTGTAATGCTGTACAGTGACCATTTGGTCAATCCATTCTTTCGTAAAACATTTTTTTATCGTTGCAAATTCAAGTTATTCAGTATGGACAATAATTCTTCTTTGACTTTTCTTCTGCTGGAATATCTGAAAAGTCGGCTACGATTAACGGAATACATTTTGAAGGCATTCTCTATGAAACGTTCGCTTTCACTCCCTTGTAGATAGAAGAAATCAGAATCTCTCAGAATATCAACCAGAAGCTTTTCCAATGTGGGCATTGGAATGCCGGATACTTCCTGCAACGGAGCTTCTGAAACAAGGTTCTTCACGAAGATGGTCCTGCTGTCCATATCCACATAGCGATATACTATATCTTTAGTGGGACGCAGAAAAACCGGTCGGCCTTCGCCTTTCAGAAAATCAAAAATGGTTTCGGCTGAATCCCTCTTCGTTTCCACATAAATTATGCGGTTGGATGAAAGATGGTGTTGCAGTGGTGAAATGATTTCACCTTGGTAGATACAAAACTTGGCAAACGGGAAATTGGACTGCAACAGATTGAATACCTCTATTATATCGTCTGCAGGTTGGGGCGAGAATATCGGTTTCGTCACTTTGGCATACATGCCGCGGCCGGTTCTGATAAGTACGTTGTTATTTACGAGTTTAAACAAATGCCACAGCAGGGAAGATCTGTTGATGTCCATGCTGTGGCAGAGACACTCAGACAAATCTTCTATATTAAAGTCATGATGCTTTTCGGCAAAATTTAGTATGGCTGATGTTATTTCGTTACTCATATCTGTTATTATGTCGTAAATATAACAAATTATCGGCACAAATTTGAAATAGTGCCGATAATTTGCGGATTATGTATCGCAATAATATGATTGAATGATGTTCTTTCAGTTTGATCCTGTTCTTCAAGATTTATCCACAAGGGCTTTTTCCCTCTTTTCTCATTATCGAATATATGACAAAGCGTATAATCGTCAAGCGACATTGTATCCGGATGGCGGAGACAGAAGCATTTAGCCGGTTTCCCGTCCGCGCTTGGTTTATTAACAGGGCAGCCTTGCATAGTCAGTGGTAGAGGGCGATATTTGCTGTCAGAAATGAAATAATGATTTTATGAACTGGAGAGTTTAGGAAACTATTCTTAAGCGTTTTAACGCAAATTTTATGGATATGAAGGATGAGGAAGGAATAAAATAGGGTTAAATTATTACAGTAAATTATGTGATACTGCTATAGTTCATTCTAGCTAGTATGTAAAGTTAGTGTTTTCTAAAGATGTATTATTAACTCTATGTATACCAGCTGTTTTGCTCGCTAAAAGACAATATATTTTTCTCGGAACAGATGGAAAAAGGGACGATGTAATATGTGTTATAAACTTATAAAATATTGATAATCAGGTATGGCTTTGGCAATTTTTCATACTGGAGGACAAACGAGGGACAAAAAATGGAGACAATCTGCAAAGAAAACACTAATACAATTTCATTTCTGCTGATTTATGGTTTTGGAGCAATATGTCCCTTTGTCCTTCGTGATTTAGAATTCTATATTTTCTCTTTGTCCCTTTTTTTTCTTCAGCATATGGATTAAGTTTAGTTTGTTTTTTGTATATCTAATCATATCTATCAAAGTTCTAAACCAAACTATCTGCTTGCCAAAAAAGACAGAGGCTTTTCTTTTGGTAGGTAATCTATTTAAAGATTAATAGTATAACGTGAGTTCGATATAAAATCAAAAAAAAGAAAGTTGTCTGTCATTGACAA